>Ga0228535_1000532_pt1 | contig 101713 bp, 93 predicted proteins | sample SJ1metagenome_FD_168457 | JGI IMG/M metagenome (GOLD analysis project Ga0228535, IMG submission 168457) | Enriched culture of PCE-dechlorinating microbial communities from Ithaca, New York, USA - SJ1 | ecosystem: Engineered > Modeled > Simulated communities (microbial... > Unclassified | place... | reverse complement strand
CGACAGATCCTGCGTGGCAAGTGGGTTGCTTGTGGAACCTGGCACCGATCCGCTCGATCCCTGCCCCACCACCATACACACATTCAGTACAAACACGTAACTGCCATTCCCGCGCGCCGCTACGCCAGCGCCAACATCCGTATACCGATTGCCCCAGGCGTTGAGCATGACCTCCTGGTGTGTCCAATCAGACCAGGCTCCGTACACCACGTCGCTGACGGTGCGCCCGCTCGCCCAGTTTTCATCGCAGTGGATTTCAGCACCCCCGCCGTAGCCTGTCCAGGAGACGCGCATGGTCTCGTCGCTGCCGCCCGCCCCGATATGCCCGCCTTGTCCGGTCGCCACAATCCATTCAGCGTGCGTCTGCGCTGCTGCCATCACCAGCGAATTGGGTGCGAGCTGATAATAACCGTTGGCCGCCCGATATGCGTTCACCTCCGCTATCAGATCATAAGCTGTGGGCTGGCTTCCCTCATCGGCAAGGGAGAAAGCGTTCAGGCTGTTTAGCACAAATAGCGTTACCGCCAGAAAAATATTCTTCATGATAGTCACACAGTGATTATAATCAAAGCTGCGGCTTGTTCAACCCCAGGAGAATTGCATGATCCGGCTTATTTCGAAAAGCCAGAAACGTGAAAGTGAGTGAAAGGCTATGCAGCATTGAATACTTGGGCATTTTTCCGTCTTTGCGCCCTCCCAATATTCTATCTATGCGCAATACAAATTGCGCGCTTACGCTTTCGTCATTTGATGGCATAATCAAAAGCCGTTTGTTAAATATCTTTACTGAGAAGAGGACCCATGAAAAAGACACCCTTACACCCCATTGCGTTGTGTTGCTTGTTTGCCTGCCTTGTATTGGTTGCCGGCTGTTCCGCTAAGATCAATTCCATCCCGCTTACCAGCGCTTTTCCGGATGCCACGCTCGAAAATATTCTGAGCGCGTTTCAGGCGCCCGCTTTCACTTTTTCAGAGTCCCGCGCTTATAAGGGGTCTGAACTCATCACTGGGGTCTCACCCGATGGCATGTCCTCTTTGCAGGTCGTGGTATCGGGTGAGGATGTGCTGGCTGCGCGCAGCCTTATCTACCTTTCGATTGACGCCAGCGCCGAATATGCCAATGCGCAGAATGAACACCTCATTTTGCTCATCAGTACCATCTTTGGCGATTCCTGGCCTGCCAAAGAGTGGATCATTACTGCCACGAATTCCATCGCGCAGCGCAATGCTGCCTCCCTCATGGGTGGCGCGTCTGTCACCACCGAACGTGAGACCGGTGCGGGGGTCATGCCGGTTAGCCTGTATGTCAGGATGGATGAGAACAACCAGGGTCTGGTGATGGGCGTGGTGATCGGTGATTGGCTGGATGATATCAGCTACGATCCGGCTAGAAATGTGTGGGAGCCGTAAATAAAGGGAGCACACTTGCTTGTGTAGCACGCTCTCTTCATATGCTTTTCTGTAATGCTATGCTTGGATTGCCAGCTTTTTGCGTCGAACGATCAAGCCCGTCAACGTGATCACCCCTGCCAGCAAGAAGATTCCTCCCGCCAGAAAAAAGTTGAACTCGATCCGTTCCATACCTGTGAGAATGCTGGGCAGTTTTTCGTAAAAGAATGGGGAAAGGAAGATGCCGGTCGAGAAACCGGCGTTGGTCAGCGCTGCAGCCGCTGTGCTGTCGGCTTTTCCTACAGAATTGGTGGTTTGCAGGACCAGCAGCGATATCAACATACCCATTCCCAATCCAATGCTCAGCAATCCTGCCAAGATCAGCGCGTTGGTTTGGCTGAACGTCACCAGAAAATAACCCGCTCCGCACACCACGAAACCGCTCGGGATCACCCATCGTTGGATTTTCAGGTAGATCCACGAAAAAGCAAGCCCGGCGATGGCAAAGCCGAACGTGAATGTGGATAGCCCAAATGTTGCAAGGAAAGGGCTCACCACATCCTTGGTATTGAGCAGGTAAGAAAGGTCGGTCACGACCACGAAGAAAAACACCATCAGCAGCATGGCGATCACAGCGCATTGCATCGCGCGCGTCGTGATGGGCGCTTTCTCCTTTATCTTGCCCGGCTGGTTATTGCGAGAAGCTCCCGGCAGCAAGATCATCGCCACCACAAACACCAGTGGCACCACCAGAAAGATCAGAAATGCGTTGCGCCAGCTCACCGTGCCTACATAGCTTGCCAGCGCTGGGGTGATCACTGCTGCGAAATGCGAAACGGCAAAATTGTAGCCGATCATATCCGCGCGTTCCTTGCCCTGATAGTAGTCCGCAACCAGAGAAGTGATGATGGGGGTGATCAACCCTACCCCTGCCCCTACCAGACCGCGGTAAACCAGGTGTATGGTGAAGTTGTGCACGTAGCCGGCTGCCACCCCTCCCACGCTGTACATCGTCAGCCCGATGGCGAGCACCGCTTTTTTGGAGATCACCTTTACCATCTGCCCTGCAATCAAACCGAAGAAAATGGTCATCAACGCCGGCAGGGTCACCGTCATCTTCACCAGCGTTGGGCTGATCTGGGGGAAGGCGGCGCACATTTGCTGTACCAGGGGCGCTATGGTGTCAGTGTAGATGATGGTGAGTAGCGATAGAGATAAGATTGCGATTCTTTTGCGGTCCATGATGATGCTGCCTTGGAATAGATGAATGGGTTAGTATAGCACACAATTCGGCTCTTCACAGGTAAGGGAAAAAGGGCAAGGAACCATCGACTTTAAAACCTTTACCAGCTTCTTCTGCATACACAACAGTATCGCCGTTAATCTATGCGTTACCCGATTTGATCCTAAGGATCAAATCTTTTGCATTTTTTGCTACTGTCAACTTTTGTCAAGTTTTGTCAACTGTGCTTGTTATCTGTCTTGGCATTATTGGGGTTTATAGGTTCCCTTTGGATTGATTCCCAGCGTGCCCGCTTTAAACGAACGCTCGTCCACAGGTGAGAGATATCTTGCCTGTTCTTCTGTGATGAGCGCGGTCAGGTCGGCACGCTTCAAGAGTTCTTCGATTCTGTCCACCCCGCTGGCTTCTGTCATCCATTGCCAGTCATCAAAGGCTGCCAGATCGATGGGAGCGGTGTAGGTGCGCAGGGTCTTTTGCCCATGAACATTGAAGAAGTCATCAAAATACGAAAGCACCAATTCGCGGATGGTGGCATAGATCGGTTCACGATAGCGCAACCCGCTGTAATTGGATTTTGCTACCGCTCCCCAACAACCAAACTCCTGGAACACCGCCAGCACATGGTCATCGTCTGTGCCGGGTTCTGGCTGCATATCCACGATCAACGCTGGGTACCCGATGCGCCGCAGAGCCGCCGCTGCGAAAAGTCCCCCATCCAGGCAGTGCGCTTGGCGCTCGCGCAGCACCTCGCTGGGAGAACGGTTGCGTTCGCCGGGCGGGTAAAGGGTGGAATCAAGGAATGTCTGGATGCGGAAAGGGGATTTCATTGATTGCAGTTGCGCCAATTCTTCAGACGTAAGCAACCGCTCGAATTGTGTGATTGCATCGACCATAACTTCTCCCAGGGTACGCTCTTTTACCCAGATTATACCCAGTCTGCCCGGTCGCTGGAAAGAAACAGGTAGGTATATACTATCCTTACGGATACGGCACAGGATAAATTGCGACCGTAAAAATCAAACGCAATACGAAGGATTAATTTTTTACAGAGGGATTATGCACCAGAGCTCGTCAGGGGATGAAAGGTTGGTTGTCAAGGCAGGTGGATTAACGCTCCTGATCCTTGCCCTCTTCGCCCTCATGTTCTTTCTCCCCGCAGGAACATGGAAGTATTGGGAAGCTTGGGTATACATGTTCTTGATCTTTTCCTGGATGATGGCGGTCCTCGGTTATCTAGTGAAAAAAGATACTGGTTTGTTGCACCACCGGCTTCAATACAAAGAAAGAAGAACAGAACAGCGCGCCATTTTTCGATTCATCCACCCCGTTTTTTTTATCATGTATCTTCTCCCTGGTTTTGACAAGCGCTTTGGATGGTCCGACTTGCCGCTGGGCGTGGTCGTCATTTCTGACCTCCTCGTGCTGATCGGCTACGGCGTCTTCTTTCTCGTGATCAAAGAGAACAGTTATGCCTCGCGCATCATCGAAGTGCAGGCAGATCAGCAGGTCATCAGCAGCGGTCCTTATGCTATTGTTCGACACCCCATGTATTTTGGCATGCTGGTGCTCTTCTTGTTCACCCCCTTGGCGTTGGGCTCCTGGGTAGCCGTGATCCCTGCCTTGTTTCTCATTCCTTTCATGATCTTCAGAATAAAAGATGAGGAAACCTCATTGCAAAACCATCTTGCAGGCTATCAGGAATACATGCAGCGCGTGAAATATCGCCTGGTACCTGGAATCTGGTGAAACGTATTGCATTCAATAGTATACTGAGGGAGATCGGATAGTTGCAAAAACATTCATAATCTTATACTCTTGTTTAAGGAAAATGCTCTTTTTGGAAGCAGCACACAAAAGAGAGGTCAGAATGGGTGAATCTGGAAAGAAAGACAAAAGCAAGAAGGAACAGAGGAAAAAACCGAAGCTGACGATCAAAGAGAAGAGAAAACTCAAGAAACAAAAACACAGCAACACCGTCATTCCTCAATAGTTCAAGCATGCTCTTCAATAGCAAAGGTCTAGAGATCAGAACGATCGCCTTTCCTTTGGGGAAAGTTTGACCATGATCGTTGGTTCTTTCCGCACCTTAAACTACAAGGGGTTCCGCTTCCCTTATGGAAAGGCGAAGATTCTCTCTACCACTGAGAAAGAGAGCACAGTGGATGAGGCATGGTATATTTTAATGACACTATGACAACAAAGGTCGTTGACCCTGCTTTGAACGAGGAAAGTTTCTGTGGTTCGTGGATTCCTGCTGACCTGCTGCCGGGATGCAGCTTTATAGATGGGACGAAAATTTTTGATGGACTATATCGCGAACCACACAAGTGAAAAAGTGGAGGAAGCATGTCAAATAAAATATCAACCAAAGCAATTCCCATGTTGCTGGCTGTTGCCGTGCTTGCAGCATGCACCACACCCATCGGCAACGCTGACCAACAACCCGACGCAATGTCTGGGAAACTGACAGGAACCGTCACCTACCGCGAGCGTATCGCGCTCGAAGCCGATGCTGTGATCGAAGTGCAACTTCTGGATGTTTCGAAAGCCGATGCTCCAGCCGAAGTCATCGCCACACAAACGATCAAGTCAGATGGCAAACAGGTTCCGATCCCCTTTGAATTAGATTATGATCCTGCTGAGATCGATCAAAAATCAAGCTACTCGCTGCAAGCCCGAATCCTGGTCGATGGGCAATTACGCTGGATTTCCGAGCAAGTTTACCCTGTGCTAACGCAAGGTCAACCGACCAACGCCGTTGAGATCATCGTCAACAGGGTGCCCGGCGGAGACGTTGGCATACCGGATCAGGAATGGACGCTGCAATCGATGATCATTGACGGAACGGAAATCGCTCTGGAAAGCGGTGTTTCAACGACGATCCGATTTGCCGCAGATGGAAAGTACGGCGGCAGTGGTGGGTGTAACAGCTACACTGGATCGTACACGCTCCAGGGGAACACCATCTCGCTCGGTGCAGCAGCGGCTACGTTGATGTTATGCCAGACCGGCATGGATCAGGAGACGAACTTCTTCGCTGCACTGGAAACAATCTCTTCATTTGAGATCGCCGCAGACAGCCTGCAGTTGTCATCTGCTGATGGCAAGACGATACTGACTTTTGGCGCAGGTGCTGAAAGCCAATCGATAACCGATGTGATCTGGAAGTGGACTGAATCGCTCGACAACAACGATAAAGCCACGACCGTCTCGGAACCGGAAAAGTACACCATCGAATTCAAAAGTGACGGGACGATCGCACTCCGGGCAGATTGCAACACCGGAACAGGCAGCTACCAGCTCGACGACAACCAACTGACGATCATCCTGGGCGCTATCACGTTTGTAGGGTGCCCTTCCGCATCCTTAGACCGCCAATACCTTGATGAACTGGCAGAGGTAGCGTCATACCTGTTCGATGGTCAAGATTTGATCCTCGAATGGAAATTCGACAGCGGCACGATGCGTTTCAGTCGGTAACCGCAACAAGAAGCTTCATCAGGCATTCTATTTTCTGGCAGGGGTAATTCATGCCCGTAAGCCAAGCCTGGAAGGAAGTGAACCGCATCAGGCGTATTGCCTGTGTATTCTCTCAGCTTTGGCGAGAATGCCATTGGCATCATTTAACAGGACACTTTGAAAAACTTAGCGCCCAGTGTTCTTTGAATCCGCTTATTAAACCTATGGCACTTGTCTGAAACGCACAACAAAGAATACCCTCTTTTTGCTGTCTGCGAAAATTTAGACCCTTAGCGAACCACGGAACGCCCTGGAACTATAGTAAGAGGGCGCACTGTTGTGATACACGAAAACATTGCCGTAGCGGTAATCAGCAAAGAGGGCGCCGCCGAGTTTTCTAATATCGGAAGGTGTTTTCACCCAGCTCGACGTTTTCGCATCGAAATTTCCAAGTTTCTGCAACCCTCGATATTCTTCTTCTGTTAAAAGCTCAATGCCCATGGCAGCCGCCATATCAACAGCGTTGCCTTCTGGCTTGTTTGCCTTCCTTGCATCCAGCGCTTCACGGTCATAACAGACGTTTCTGCGTCCTGGGGGGCTTTCCGCTGAACAATCGTAAAAAATGTATTCGCTCGTCTTTTCATCATAACCAACGACATCCGGCTCGCCGCCAGTTCTTTCCATTTCATGGAGCGACCATAGCTTTTCAGCGTTCGCGTCCAGCCTGGCTTGTATTTGAGCCCATTCAAGACCCGCATGGCGGTTCATGTGTTTCTCAAAACGGGCTTTCAACGCTCTGAGCAGTCCTTCACGTTGTTCTGGTGACAACTCCTTCTTATTGCCATTCGTGGTGTTCATACTTTTATACTAGCGCTGCTGAACAGGCATGTCAAGCATAGCATTGCCTGAATTTATTTCAAAGCCCACCAACCGACACCTCCAGCACGTCGGCTAACTGTTCGATTGTTGCAAAGGGATTCAGCGGTTGTTAAATTACAATAATCCTATGCTTTATTATAATCCTAATAATGTGAACCTATAATAAAGATGGATTTTTCTCCTGCTGTAACTTTACAAACTTGCTTTAATACAATTCTTGGTCAAATTCTTCAAGCCTTGGATTACATAGCAAAAGTGAATAGAATTACAATGCAACAACTACAAGAAAAAAAGATTCCCAATTGTGCCAAGAATTTGAAAATGACAAATTTCCGTTATGGTTGATGATTGTTTTTAATGATGGAATCTTTTTGTAATCCGAGTAAATTTCCCCATATGTTCAATGTCAAACCCTAAATCTTGTAACATATTCGCTTCAAGGATTAACCGCATCTCTTCATTCAATAACCGTAATGAAACTTGGTTTTTTGGAATAAACCTCTTTTCACTTGGATCAAAATGCGCAAAATGATTTCTTACCAACACAATATTTTCAATAATATTGTTTCGATATCCACTATCATTTTGAATCTTATAATTAAGTTCCTTTGGTAAATTTCGAATCAATTCTTTTAACCTTTTTCTTAAAGAATATTCATTCATATAGTTCAATGCATTGTTCATTTTCTGCTTAAAACTGGCATCTAATTCTGATGGAATAACTTCAATGAATAGCGGAAGAACTTCTCTCTTATATTTCTCATCGGAAATATATTTTCCTGGCAACCTTCTCCTATGGTACGCTTCCAAACCTTCAACTAAATTTTGAAATTCATTTTCTAAGATAGTACTTGGATTTCGAATTGAATATAAAAACAAATCATAGACAGGATAGTACATTTCAAGTAAATCAAAATATTTTTTAATTACTTGCGTAATGTTCTTTTCTATAAACCTGAAAGGAATTAATCCACAATAATCTCTTGAAGAGTAATCTCCATCTAGATTTTCTCTGAATCGAAGAAGTATATCTATAAAATCAGGTTTTCTTCTCTTGTTCCTAATAATTCCGTCCATGCCAGAGATAAAGACGGGTTTCAAAGTTGCGAAACTCAAGAAAGCAGAAAATTTTGTTGAAATATCTAAAAACTCATCTAATAATCTTGGCTTTTCAGATGAGATCTCAAGCGAGGAAGTGAAACGAAATCCAGCAATATCGTCGGCTTTTAATTGTTCAATATGCCTAATCTTTATTCTAAGAAGAAATCCGTTGATTTCCCCTAGATCAATCGGTTTTAATTGAACGTTAATTGAGGCTTGCTTATTTTTGATTAAATCTCCAAAATCATCTTTGAAAAAGTATTCCAATACCCATTTGTTTAAATTACTAAACGCGACATTAACTACATGGAATCTTACATCATTCAATGTTTCAAATTTTTTTCCATAAAAACAAGAATAAATTTGGTATATAGAAGAATTTCCTGAATGAGATATTAGTACCGAATCTTTGAGGGTAATTATTTCTTGGGAAGTTGATTTGCCATATATAAAACTAATCGGAAGACCAAATGTTTCATCAAGTTTTTCAAAATCAAAAAGAAGGCCATTTAATTCTAGACACAATCCATAATCATTATCTTTGAAAAGCCTTCCTGTGATTCTTTTCCGAGAATTATTTGGTAACCACCATTTTCCTATGATAGGCAACGATTGATTCATATACCCTCTCTTTGTCTAAAATGCTTTTTTGTATATTCCACGACCTCGCTAGTTGGCAGATGGACAGAAGCCGGGCCGTTGCGGATGTAGAATTCCTCGTTCCCTTCATGTTTGAGATATACTGGCGTTGGGCTAGGCAGACAATCTACCCGAAAGATGCGCTTACCGGCCACTTCCTTCAACTCCATTTAACGTGCGAGGCAACGTCCCTGCCAATCTTGCCATTCATCAAGCTACTAAAAAAATGAAGAAGAGGTTTGTTTTCTTTACAGGTAATCTCTCTCAAAAAATATCATTACTAATTATAGCAAAGGTAAAATAAATAATTATTGAGGTTAAAGTAAAAAAATGACGCACTAGGGAATCGAACCCTGAACCTACTGATTAAGAATTGGTTTCGGGTCTGTCCAAAGCATATTACAGCGTCCATTGTTTCCACAGAGTGTGCAAAACCAGTGTGGTTTTGTCCAAATTGTTCATTGTGCCATCCCTTATCATGGCGGCTGCACCCGCATTGCACCTCAAACAGGAAAAGGCAACTTCATCAATTAAGATTTCAATGGAGAAAACTGAATGCGATTAATATCAATCACTTAGATTAACTTTGTTCCAAGACATCTTTAAGTTGCCAGAAATGACTTCCCCCTTCATGTATCAAATCATTAATCAAGCTTTCTGTGGACTGTTTCGTTTCTGGATTTGTATATAAGATTCGAAATGCATCTATCCATTTCTCATCTAAAAAGAAAAATAATGAGTTACTCTTATTTCGAACGCCACCTTCCAATAAATATAACTTCGCTATCTTAAAAGTGTTATTTGGTGATGCTTTTGCTAGTTCAACAATATTTTCTCGCAATCCGACATCCCACCTTAGGTGACCTTCGGTTTTTATTAGTGTCTTAGCTAAGAAATTAGCTAGTTCATTTGCTTTGAAAATTCCTTTGTCTAGATTGACCCAAAATCCAATTTCCTTAAAAACTTTTGGATCTGTGTAGTTTTCCAATAGCCAGCACCACATATCAATTAGTTTTTTTCTAGCATTTTCATCTTCATTGATAAACTTTGATATTTCCGGATTCTCACTAGTGATAAAGGAGCGCCCAAGTCTATCAACAAAGGCAATGTGTTGATCAGTAGTTCCAGATTCCCAAAAGTAATCAAAAAGTTCATTACCAAACGTGAAATTAAAATGCATATAGGCTAGAGCAAAGTGTTGTACAAGTCCTTCATCCGGATTTATAAAGTGCGTTTGATTTGGATAATCTTTTACTATTAGCCCAATTGCACGCAAATAGAGCTTCTGAAACTCTTCATCTGTAAATATTTCCTTATAAAGGTTATTATTAGTAAGGTATCCCTCCCATGCAGCAAGATAAAGATATTCTTTCCCTTTTTCGGGTGAGAAAATCCTTTCTAGATTACTCATTAACCAATTCTTACCTCGATAAAAAAATAATGGTAAGTAGTGTCCAAACATGAACATGATTGCGCGAGTATCCTCTTCTGAAAGGAGGTATTCATACATTATCTTGAGATCCGCAGGTATTTCGGTTCTTTCAGAACCATTATTATTTTCTGTATCCAGTTGCACTACCGTTACAAATAATTCAAAAGCCTGCCCTCGAATTGAATTTATTGCGATAGTAAATGGATCACTTATTTGTGGGTTCTGGAATCCAACCGACTCAGTCGTTTTTGCAGATTCAATCTGCTCATCCTCGGATTTTGGGTCTGGATAGTCAAACAAGTATTCAATAATCGAGAGAATATTCTGTCTATGTGATTTCCATTTGAAACCAAGTTTTTTAGCGTTCCCCTCCAGAATCTTTTTAAGGAAGCGGATCAATGCATGACAAACTGCATTCCATCTAGCAAGCCAAGCATTATTTTCATTTCTTTCATACCCTAATCGCTCTGCTGGTTGCTCACTCCCGGACTGAACTATTGTCAGACAGAAGGCAATTAGCATATCCCAACCAGCATTTTTTAATGGTTTTGTAATTCCATCTATTGCATCTGCAAAACCAGACAATAATGAATACAAATAGTGCAAATCCAAATTCTCTCGATCGAGGAACTCATTGGCATGCTCTAGGTACTCCTGTAGGCGTACCTTTACATCTTCTTCTATTAACTTCCCCATACCTTCAGCATTAAGTGGATTAAGAAAATCCCTTTGAACATCTTGCTCAGCTAAGCGGGTTGGAGACCAATCACCTTTCAGGTTTTCCACAATCGTACTAACCGAGATATTCCGGAACTCTTCCTGGCTTACTGGACCCTTAGCTTTAACAAATCCTACCTGACCCATAGAAACCATTGGAGTTGGAATGTATCCTGGATATACTTTAAATCCTGCAGCTTCAAATTCAGTAATCTGGGCAGCAGACAAATATTCTGCAATAACAGAAAAGATGCGAGACCCATTCCGCTTTATAAAAGAGTTTTCACCCTCATCGGAAGTATGAGAAAAAAGTTCCTTTGCCTGATTAACGAATCTATCTTGATCTTCCTTCCTCATCAAAGGAAACACCTTTTTCAAAGTCTTTTGATATTCAGTTCCCCTAATTAGTTCTGGATAGCGTTCTTCTTCGAAAATTCTAAAAAGCGCCTCTTCCAATTGCGGCATTAACTCTGAAGGACAAAGGCTAAGAATATAAAGACGAATGCGCCACATTAACCAACTATCAAGTAAAGATTCAAATTTCTGCTCAAAAATTACTTTCGCCTTACTTTTACACTGCTGCGCTAGAACTCGCTCTGTTAGGGTCCTCACTAATGCCACAACTTCTCGCACATCTTCTTGTCCAGAGTCGTGATATTCAGATCTCAAGCCTAATGTAAAAACATCTACATCGTAGAAAGGATATCTATCTTTTCGTTTAAATACAGAGGCAATCCCTTGATCTGCTTCTAAAGATGTTGTCAGTTTTTTAAGGACGGATAATGTTAAATCAATGGCATCCTCAATATAATCCTCTTCAATATTACTTAAATAATAAAATACTTTGGAGTACGAAAGATTCGCTAAACAGAAAGGAGTAGAGTCGAAATATTCTTCTTTTGCCTTAATTTCCCAGTCATCTCTAAGTTCGAGAACAGTGTTCGCTAATGCCATCAGTTCTTTGTGATGGCCAGACTTCTCTAAACTCTCAAACATCTTTCCATAATCCATACCCCATTGGTCATACTTTTGCATTAAGGCTGTCCAATTTTCTGACTTGATTTTTCCAATCAGTCTAGCTAATTGCGTACCTGGCAAATATCCACATATATGTAAGAATTGACTGATTACTTCCGGATTAAACGTTTCCCCTGAAATTGGAATATCCAACATTATTTCTGTAACTGTTTCAGGGCTAAAATCGGCCATTCTAACTAGGTATCGTAACTCAGGCATTTTATAAGAAAACCTGCTTGGATCTTCTGCTTTCTTCTTCAAGATATCAAAGAAGCCATTCTCCCACAACCACTTCAACCAGGTTTCATCGGCTTTCTCATAAAAATACTGCCGAGAGTCCTCGTTTAGGTTGACAAGTCTCTTTGCTTCTTTTACTTTCTCGGTTTGATTTTTATTCTTTGCCATGTCTATTACCCACCACATTTTCCAGATTTGTTCCCCCGAGAGAAACCTATCAATTTGATCGTGTATATCAACTTGCCTGTCCAATGCCCGTAACAGCACCCTTTGAAAATTTTCAATTAGCTTTTCATAATCATCAACACTAATTGGCTCATGATGCGCCACTCTTGTCATTTTGTTATATACCGTCCCTAAAGCGTTTTGGGATGTCTCCTCCTCTACAGTTACCGATCCGTAAGATCTAAAAGCCTCTTTTTCTTTTGTTCTCCACGGAAAAAGGATTTCTCTAAATGAATGGGCTGATTGGGCTATCCAATCAGGATTGCTCCGACACTCTTCTCTAGTTCCATAGATTGCACCTCTAAACATCATTGACAGTTTTTGTCCCTGTATGGCCATTTGATTAAGTGAATCAAGACGTCTGCACAGCTCTTCCTGTTGGGGAGTCAATTTAATAGGGGGAAGCATTCTATTCTCTTCAAATTTAGGTAAGTCATCCATATTCATGAATTAATAATACACATGGCAATCTAAATTTCCAATTGTTCGGTATAGTCAAATTCTCATTAATTATTGTGAATTGACTTTTGGACTCTTCACTCTTAGAAACCGACTTGACTGCTGCAGTCAATCAAATCATGGTATTCTTGAAATTCACCTTTCTCAGTATAATTCCATCAATTCCTGTAAATTGTCAACCTATTTTAATCGATCGATTGATGACACAAGGTTAAGTACTTTTATCTCATAATCTGCTTCTAATTTTTCGGATGCTCTTAAAATTGCCTCATCTGAAGTGATGAAATAATCTCTTGCAGCAACCATGTGGGCATAGAGTTGAAGGGCATCCTTGCAATTTTTCATGTATTTTTTATCAACAGGTTTTGAGTCGGGGAAAACAGTTGAAAATATCCTTTGTATTTCTTTTTTATCTGGAAAAATAACAGGAAACACTAAAGGAAAATTTAAAATATCTGGGGAACCACATTCAATATGTTTTCCAATAATGCTTTCCAAGAGTTCTTTTGTGATCTCTGCCGAATCTCCACAGTCAGTATAAACTTGAGTTGTAATTCCCAATTCACAAACCTGATTATCTGATAATTCTTTCAATTTTAAAAATAACGGTTTTAGGATTTCCTTTTTCTCTGGCTGACCGGAATATCTATTTCCAGGATAGAGACCTTTACACCAAAGCCAATCTTTAAGAATATTTGTGTCTAAGGTTAATTTATACAAGTGAACACACCTCTTTTTATTCTAAGGGAAAAATCACTTTTCCATCAGAACATGGAAGACCACCTTTTCTATCCTGGAGAAGTATTCTATAGTGAGATACAGGTCGGTTATCTCTTTTCCACATATCGGGTCATTTGAATATCCCAACCTCTTGAGTTGAAGTTGCTTATTATTACTTTTTAACAAAAAAAGATGGCGAGGGTGAGATTTGAACTCACGACCAAGGGCTTATGAGTCCCCTGCTCTACCACTGAGCTACCTCGCCAAGTGCCCAATATTTTATCATGGGCATCGGAAGGTGTAAAGAGAAAACAAGAGAAATCCGCTTCTCAGCGCTTATGATGCTCTTTCAGCCACCTGCACAATTCATCATACGGCATAGGATTGGCAATGGCATACCCCTGAAAATAGTCCACGCCCATCTTCTGCAAGATAGTCAGCATTTCTCTTGATTCCACTCCTTCTGCCACTGTGGAAATGCCAACCGTTCTTGCCATTGCAATAACACTCTTCACCAGCCCTCGATCAATCGGATCTTTTTGCAGATTGGTGATAAAAGATTGGTCGATCTTGATGCTGCGAATACCAAACTTACGCAGATTGCCCAAGCTGGTAAAGCCGACACCGAAATCATCAATGTGAAAGGAAACACCGTTTTTTGAAAGCTCCTGGATATTGTGGTTGCTCTCTTCATCATCCGCTAAAAAGCCACGTTCGGTTATTTCGAGGACAAGATTGGAAGGTCGCAATTGAAATTCTTCGAGCAAAGCCAGCACGTTCCTGGCAAAGTTAATCTGATGCAGGTTCCGGATAGTTACGTTGATCGCCATGTGGAGATCAAGCCCTTGAGAAATGAGTTTTTTTAAGCTATGCAGATTATATTTCAGTGAATAATCCACCAGATTGTCCGAGATCTCGGTCAGCTCCAGGTCTGGGATAAAATCGGATGGAGGTAGCAGCCCAAGACGAGGATGATCCCAGCGAACCAGAGCCTCAATGTCATGAACTTCTCCATGAACGCCCAGGATCGGTTGATAATGAAAAATGATTTCATTATCATCAATGGCATTCTGTATCTGCCCCATCAGCCATACTTTCTGAGGCACCTGCAATGTTGGGTTGTAAGCATAATACAATTGGTTGCGCTGATGAGCTTCACCCAAAGCCAGAAATCCTTTTTGAAGCAATTCATCACCGCTGGTACCATCCCGAGGGAATTCACAACAACCATAAACAATGTCAAAAAAAACCGGAATATGATCAACGGTGACCGTTTGGATAGGTCTTTCTTTCATCCTGCTCAAGTCGACCGGATTATTAGGTGGAAAAAGGATTGCAAGAGTGCCCAATCGGATCTGATATGCCTGAATATCCATCTGGAAAAAGTCCCTGGCAGTGTGCGCCATTTCCTTCTCCAATTTGTAATAAAACTTCATGCCAAAGGCAGCGCTGATCTCTTTCTGGTTGATGACTTCAACCAGAATAAACTGTCTTGGTTGCAGGTCATGCTGGTCTTGATACTGCTGAACATCCCGAAAAAAAGCCGACATATTCGGTAAACCGGTGAATTCATCAATGTAGAAAATATCTTCTTTCCTGAGGTAGAAATTAATGATCTTGTTCTTTAAAAATCCAATGACAAGGGTTGCGCTGACAAAATAACCAATTGTGAGCAGCAAATACGCTGTTAAGTTTCCACCCCTTTCGACATTCGTGAGGCTGTATACAAATCCCAAAATCACTCCAGCGGTGATACTCTGCCCTATCGCAACACAAATGGGGAAGAAGCAGGCAGATAAAGTAATTGCAACATACATGAGGTGGGTGAAATTAGCATCATAATGGGGATTCAAATAAAAACAATACGCAATGATGATCTGAAGGATGAAAATCGAAAAATAAACACACCGGGCGCTTCGCTTATCTCGAAGGTATAGTAGTAATAATTTTTCCATGATCGCCACCTTATTAAAGAAAAAACCGGATGGCAATGTCCGGTATTTTTCTACCGGCAACCCGACTACCATAATCGAAGATCGTAGGCTCGCGGCTTTGCGTCACCTGTTTTCACAGGTTTTGCCTTTATCAGTATAGATTGTATTTTTTATAATGAATTCTTGCATAATTCTAGCATAAACTTCAACCACTTTCTACATCTCACTGAGATGAGATTCTTTGTAGTTCAATCATTGCCTAATAAAAAGCCCCTTGATATACTTTTAGTAACAATTTGCATGGAGAAAATGAATGTCTAGAAAACACATCGTCATCCTTTCGTTGATTTTTGTTCTTTGCTCATGTACAACTACTCCATCACAAAAAGCAGTTCAAACTGCCATTGCACAAACTGCAAACGCGGAACAGGATATCCCCGATTCGATGATCCAGACCGCCATCGCAAAGACGCAAACCGCATCGGAACCTGCTGCAACCGCACAACCCGAAACGGATCAGGATGTCGCTGTAAGTTGTGAGCTATCTACCCCCTACCATGCAGATTGGGCTGTTTCATTCTGTGACACTTTTTCGGATAACCGTAATGGATGGGAACTTGGAAGCGGTTCGGATGATCTCTCTCGTTCCATTTATTCAATCGAAGATGGAAAATTGGTAGTCGATTTGACTGGCAAAGCCACTTCTGGTTATCTGAGTGGAGTCATTCAATGGCTGCCAGTGATCGCGTCAGAGGATTTTGTAATCACTTTGAAAGGAGATGTCTTCAGTGATTATAAAAGCTGCTCGTGGGGCATTGTTTTCAACGAGTGGGACAATGCCAACTTCTATGCATTCATGATCAGCAGCCGTGTGGGCACCTATTCGCTTACCAAATTTGAAGATGGGGATCAGGATTTCCCAATTCCCGGCAAATCTCACGGCGCTATCACCTGGGATGATGAGAATGAGCTCACGATAGTCGCTGAGAATGGCTATTACCAGTTTTTTATAAATGGAACCTTTGTAGACGATTATGAAACGCGGAATATCAAGGGTACCACCATTGCCCTGGCAACCTGGACGGGCGAGGGAGTAACCGCACGTTTCGAATTCGATGACCTGCTGATAAAAACACCCGAATCAAAATCGTCAAACACGAACAACTTGATAACGTATTTCATCCAGTAAAGGGTGCTCGTAAAAAAGTCATCCATTCAAAACAGGATACCCCTGCAACTTCGATATCTAACCTACGAAGCGTAGTTCGACGAATCAAATATTCCCTTATGCTCTTTCTTCAAGGATTGAAAGGCGCCTGGCACGATGATGAGATGATCAAGTAACGGGATCTCTAAAATTTCTCCCGCTTTGCGGATCTCTTGTGTAATGCGCAGATCCTCCTGGCTTGGATATGGCTCACCGCTGGGGTGATTATGCGCCAAAATGATAGCGGCTGCATGCTGCAATAATGCGAATTCGAATATTTCTGCCACCCTGACCGAGGAGAAACTTCGCGTACCCTGATATAACTTTTTCTTTTTCAATAAACGGTGTCGGGTGTTGAGCGCCAGTATCCATAGCGTCTCCCGGCTATTCTCTAAAATATCGAACTTCAAAACTTCATACGCTCTCTCAGGACTGTCAATAACAGGTCGCTCCTCCAGAGTTTTCTGATGCAGTCGCGATCCTAATTCCAGGGCAGCCTTGATCTGGGCTGCTTTAGCCAGCCCAATCCCGTGCACGTTGCATAATTCCTCTAATTCCGCTGCGTGAATGCCCGCGATGCCTTGCAGTTCATCCAATAACCGGGTCCCCAGCGCTACAGCGCTTTCACCTTCCACACCCACCCTAAGCAAGATTGCCAGCAGTTCCGAGTCAGTCAGGCTGTTTACCCCATTGCTCATCATCTTCTCGCGCGGTCGCTCTTCAATCGGTAGATCGTTGATGTGCTTCATTCTTTCCCCTTCTTTCCGTCGTGTTTTATTATGCAAAATAAGCTCTGCGGAAATTATAGTACAGCAAATCCCATCCGACCCAATCTCTCGCATCATCTTAAACAGTCATGCAGGAGGGCACTTAATGCTATAATTTTACAGATCTTAAAAAACCTTTTGAACAGCAATGCTTATTACATGGCAACCAATGAAATTTCTTATCTTATTCTTGGTCACATAACCCAAGATCTCACTCCTTCAGGAGTGCAACTGGGTGGCACTGCCGCTTATTCCGGTCTAACCGCTGCCGCACTGGGTCACATTGTCCGCGTAGTAACCGCTTATCCCCAAGAGCTCCACCTTCCTACGCCTGAAAAAATTACCTTCCAACGCTGTGCTTCCGCAAGAGCGACACAATTTAAGAACGTCATGCAGGATGGGAAGAGAAAACAATTTTGTTATAGCCAGGCAGATAGTATCTTGCCTGATTGTATCCCTGTGCAATGGAGGCAATCAGATATCATCCACTTCGGCCCGGTTGCACAGGAAATACCACTGGAAACGGTAAAATCCTTTGCACAGCATGCGTTCTTATGCGCCACACCGCAGGGGTGGATGCGCAGTTGGGATGATGAAGGATTGGTCCATCCCGTCACTTGGGATTGGGCAGAGAGCGTACTCCCCCTTATGCAAGCTGTTGTGATCAGCCTCGAAGATGTCGAAGGGGATGAAAAGGTCATTGATGAAATGGCTAGATTGTGTAAAATCCTGGTTGTCACCGAAGCAGAGGAGGGAGCGAGAGTTTACTGGAAAGGGGATGCGCGGTATTTTCCCGCTCCCAATTTCCCAGTGGTAGACGCAACCGGGGCGGGCGATATCTATGCCGCAGTGTATTTTTCTCGCTTATTTACCACCGGGGATGCGTGGCAGTCAGCAAAACTAGCCGTGCAACTGGCTTCGCTCTCCATAAGCCGCAGTGGATTGGAAAGCATTCCGACCAGGCAAGATATTCGGCATTGCATGGTTGAGGTCATGAAATAGAATTGAGATATGATGGCAAAGATATACACATTGGTTAACCAAAAAGGTGGGGTTGGCAAAACAACCTCCGCGATCAATTTGGGCGCTTTTCTTGGGCATTACGATCAGCGAGTGTTGATCATAGATATCGACCCACAGGCGAATGCCACATCCTCTTTAGGCATCGACAAATTGACCGTCAAAAAAGGCACCTATGAGGTCATGATCGGAGCGACTCCCATCGGTCCGAGTATCCTGCACAACCCACGCCTCAAGATCTCCATCCTTCCTTCGTCTCCGGCATTAGCGGGTGCTGAAGTCGAACTCATGGATGTTCAAAAACGTGATTTTCGCTTGCGAGAAATGATCGATCCGATCGTTGATCGCTATGATTATATTCTGGTCGATTGCCCGCCTTCCTTGAGTATCCTGACCATCAATGGATTGCTGGCAGCAAAAGATGGCGTTCTCATCCCAGTCCAATGCGAATACCTGGCATTGGAAGGGCTTGGGCAATTGACCGATACTTTGCAACGCATAAAACGCTCTCTTTATCCCGAATTGAACGTGCGTGGCGTTCTGCTGACCATGTATGACGGCAGGACCAAGCTTGCCATGGACGTGGTGCAAGAAGTGCATAAATTCTTCCCAGACCGGGTGTTCCAGACCATCATTCCGCGTAGCATCCGCTTGGCAGAGGCGCCTTCCTATGGATTACCGATCACGGTGTATGCGCCAACCTCCTCAGCCGCGCGCGCATATGCAGCGCTGGCGCGTGAGATCTTGCAGCAAGATGGAAAACCGGTCCCGGTTGTGGAAGACTCTACATTCGATGACTAGAGAACATGAGGAACAGTTATGGCACAGAGAAAAGGTTTAGGGAAAGGTCTGGATGCGCTGATCCCCAGTGGTGATTTTTCAAGTGCACCAACTGCGGAAGGGGTCAGTTATATTCCGATTGAGCGGATCAGTCCCAACCCCTATCAACCCCGCGCCGAGATCCACGACGAAGAACTGCAAGAACTGTGTGCATCCATTAAAGAACATGGAATCCTGCAGCCTCTGATCGTTACGAACGACGAAAACAGCGCCGGTGATTTCATTCTTATCGCCGGGGAACGACGTTTACGGGCTGCCAGACTGGCAGGTCTTGATTCAGTGCCGGTTCTGGTGAGAGAAAAGATGACCAATCAGCAGCAATTGGAGCTGGCTCTGATCGAGAACTTGCAGCGCGAAGACCTTTCAGCGATCGAGGCTGCCGAAGCTTACCTGCAGTTGGCTGATGAATTCGGACTCTCGCACGAAGAGATCGCTCTGCGAGTGGGGAAAAGCCGCGCCGCTGTTACAAATACCGTTCGCCTGTTGAAACTCCCGCAAGACGTGATCAAAGCCATCTCCGATGGAAAGATCAGCGAAGGGCACGGGCGCGCTCTACTGGGGCTGGAAAATCCAGCCGCACAAAGCGCTGCCATGAAAAGCATCGTGAGCAACGGGCTGAACGTTCGTCAAACCGAAGAACTGGTCCGTAAACTGGTTGAACACAAAAGCTCTCTTCCCCCTCAGAAAAAAGACAATCCACCAGAAATCCAGCATATCGAAAAGCAGTTGCGCTCACAATATGGCACCAAAGTGTCCATGAATTATGGAAAACACGGTGGATCGATCACCTTCTTTTATTATTCTGAAGAAGAACTGGAAAACCTGATCGAGCAATTGCTCCATTCATGATCCATGTTGATATTTCACAGTGGAATCATTTATACGATGCATCCCCAGCGTCCCAGGGGGGAAGCGCTTGCCATTGACAACGGTCTTGTGCTGGCTGTGGGAAAAAATGAAGATGTTTTGAACCTGGCTCATGGTGATAGTGAAATTTTCGACCTTCATGGTAGATGCATGCTGCCCGGTTTCACCGACGCGCATATTCATTTGCTTCAATACGGCTTGAAGCTGACCTCCATTGATTGTGAGACCGAAAGCAAGCAGGCATGCCTGCGCAGAGTTTCAGCCGCAATCCAAAACGCTCCGTTTGGCGTCTGGATAAGAGGTCAGGGATGGAATCACAATGTTTGGGAAGAGGGCATAGGCACCAAAGAAGAGCTAGACAGTATCAGCAAGCATCATCCCATTTACCTGGCTGCCAAGTCACTGCATGCCAGTTGGGTAAACAGCGCAGCGTTGGCTCTGGCAGGCATCCACAAAGATACGCCAGATCCAGAAGGTGGAAAAATAGCGAGGGATTCTCAGGGTGAACCTACCGGCATTCTACTTGAATCCGCATCACGTTTGGTTGAAAAGATAATTCCACCACCAGATGAAGGTCAAATGCGAGCTGCTCTCATACAAGGGCAAGAAGAGCTGATACGTTTTGGCATTACCGCTGTGCACGATATGGACGAATGGAAAATCTATCCATTGCTCAAAAAGATGAAAGAGGAACACCAATTTCCCTTGCGCGTTGTAAAAAATATTCCCGTTGATCATCTTTCCGATGCCATACAGAACAGTTTGGTAAGCGGCACGGGAGACGAGAATCTACGCATTGGTTGGTTAAAATTATTCATGGATGGCGCGTTGGGTCCTCAAACCGCCGCAATGCTTGAACCTTATGAGGCATCCGATAATACTGGAATGCTCGTCCTTTCCCCCAAAGAGCTTAACGAAATCGCAGAACAAGCGGTTGGGAATGGTATCTGCCTGGCTATTCATGCCATTGGCGATAAAGCGGTTCGTTGCGCTTTGGATGGGATGGCAAGAATGCCAACACCTACCGCCATACCTCATCGTATCGAGCATGTTCAGATCATTCACCCATCAGATATGCAACGCATGGCAGCTCTTCATGTGATTGCTTCAATGCAGCCTTTTCATGTGATATCTGACATGGAAACCGCTGACCAATACTGGGGAGAACGTTGCAAATACGCCTATGCATGGAATTCCATTCATGCAGCCGGCGTCTCCCTGGTCTTCGGATCCGACGCACCGGTTGAAACACCCAATCCATTTCTGGGTTTGCATGCCGCAGTTAATAGACAGAACAAGCATACCCATCGACCATGGCATCCTCAACAAGCGTTAAGCCTGCAGCATGCCTTAGAAGCTTATACCTGCACCCCTGCTACCCTTCTTCCAGGTCAGGCAGTTCATGGAAAACTTGCCGTTGGCTCTCGGGCAGATTTGACCATTTTACCCGTGGACCCCTTTGCTACTCCTCCGCAGTCCCTGCAAACGCTGGTTCCCTGCGCTACCATGATCAATGGCGCTTTTGTCTGGAGAGGCTCTGATTTCCTGTGCTAGGATTTTTCCAGTCCAAAATCAGCTGGCTCATCGAAGCTGAAACGTTAACTTAAAATAATTCAGTTCCGTTCCAAAAGATGTTGGGAGACAAGAGATAAAAACATATTTTGCTGAATAACCACGCTATAATACAATATATTCAACCAGCACAGAGGTTCTTTATGGGATCCTATCAAGCAAACCTGGAGATGATCGCTCAAAAACTAACCCAGGCTCGTTTCCAAAGCGGAAAATCCATGAAAGATTGCGCCCATGCCATTGGCTCTACCAGCGCTCATTACAAAAAGATCGAATGTGGGGAGATATACCCGACCCTGCCCGAAATGGAAACGTTATCCTATTTCCTGAACGTCCCTTTGTTTGAACTGCTCAGCAACCACAAGCCTACCGATCTGCTTGTTAAAAGCGGGAATACTGCCCATTTAATTGAAATACGCAATAATGTCATCGGCACTCTTCTACAGATCGAACGGGAGAAAAAGAATATCGCCTTAGTGGACCTTGCCAAGCGTTGTGGGATCCAACGCTCCCGGTTGAAACGCTATGAATCTGGAACGACCCGCATCCCTCTGGATGATTTACTGAGCCTGGCAGACGCCCTTTCCATCGATTTGGAAGCATTCCTTGATCAGAACAGCGCGATGGGAATCTGGCAAAAATCGCAGCAAAACCTGCGCGCTTTTTCTTCACTGCCCGCTCACATACAGGAATTTGTGACCGATCCAGCCAATCCCCCTTATCTCGAATTGGCACAGAAACTCAAAGGTATGCAGCCAAAGGACCTCGCTGCCATAGCCGAAGCAATTCAACTGATGGTACAACTTCTTCCCAAAGACCCGGCACAGGAACCCGATCAAACCCAACAATGAGCTCTGCGGTTGAATCAGTAAGTACATTTGAAGACTTTCTTAATTCTCAAGCTATCGTAGCTTTTCTCAAGGGTCAAAATCGCACACATGCACACCTGGATTGGCGCAGCCCCATGGAATGGTTACGCCGATCACCCTCACAAATCCTGCATACAGGAGCCAAGATCAATGGCTTGCTTGCATTGGCAGCAGACCCTCCTCATATTCACTGGGTGCGTTTTTTTTGCATTCGTAACGAATGTGATTACACATATACTTGGAGAAAATTGTTCTCCGCGGTTACCGACAGCTACCCCTTTAAAAAACGCGATCTGGTTGCAGCCCTCTGTTATCAAAACTGGATGGAGACCTTACTCCAGACCAATGGATGGCAAAAAGCCCAAAAAGTGATCGTTCTTGTATGGCAACATCCCCTCTTTCCAAAAACGGAAAAAGAAAAGAACATCCGAATTCGCAAGATGAAGCTGGATGATCTGCCCAAAGTCGCCCAAATTGACGATGCTTCTTTCGCATCCTTCTGGAAATTCTCAACCACCACCCTCACACTGGCTTATGAGCAATCGGCATATTCCACCGTAGCCGAGCTGGACGAGAAGGTGGTAGGATTTCAGATCAGCACAGCAGACCTTAGCCGAGCCCATCTCACCCGTCTGGCAGTGTCATCAGATGCTCGCAACCGTGGTATCGGTGCAGCACTGGTACGGAATATGCTCTGGCATTTTTCTGTTCCATGGATAAGGCAAATCACCGTGAACACCCAGCACGATAACCAAGCTTCCATACACCTCTATCAGCGCATGGGTTTTGCATACCTCGGTGAATCCTTTCCGATTTATCAGTATCCCATCAAATAATTCATATGGGTAGATGATCGGTATCTGTGATCCACTTTGGGTGAAAAACCAAAGAACCCAAAACAATGCAGAAAATGCAAAGTTTCCACAACTTATGGCTTGGTCGTTAGCTCAACCAGCCATGAAAAACTGGTGAAAAAAGCATGAGGGTCCGGAAAAGTAGGGTTATGTGCTGTGTTCAATTTTTAACCACAGCAGGTAGAACAAAGTGGAAAGCCTGTTCAAGTAAACCGTCACGGAAGAATGAGCTTGCTCACCGGAGCTCAGGGTTGCGATGGCTCTCCTTTCCACCCTGCGCGTCACCACACGTAGCATATTCATGAGCGATCCATCGCGCTTCTCACCTGGTTGGATGAAGGTACGTGGAAGCGTTGTCTCTTTTTCAAGCAAACGGATCCATTGCTCTACTGTTTGCAGGCTCGAATCCACTGCTGCAGAATCAATATATTTTTCCTGGTGCCCCATACTGATTTTCGCCATGATCATGGAAAGATGTTCCTGCACGTTTTGCAGCATTTCTTTCGTAGCAGCATCATGCACTACACTTCGGATGACCCCTATCCAGGCGGATAGTTCGTCCATTTCACCGATCAAATCGATATATTGGTCATCTTTCCGCACGCGCATGCCGCCCAAGAGATCTGTGAACCCGTCATCCCCTTTTCCAAATTTCATGGTGTCTATTTTCCTTTACTGGTTGTTGACCTTTGCGACCAGATACCAATTCAAGATCGAGAAGAAACGATCGGGTGTGTCATAAAAAGAGCCCAAACGGATGCCGCTGACTCCTTCAGCCACGGCATAATTGCAAACCGGGTAATAAAGCGGTAGAGCGGGTAATTCATCCTGGAACACTACCTGAAAATTCCGATAGAGTTTTGCACGTTCTTCCTGATCGGTGGATACTCTTGCTTCTTCAAGATATTCACTGACAGTAGTATTCTCCCACTGCGAGTAGTTCTGTCCGTTGCTTTGCTGTGATTTATCCCAGAATGGATACGGATCGGGGTCTGGGGAACGTTCAAAGTTCAGGTCGACCAGTGCAGCCTGATATGTCAGAGGTTCTAGATAGTCAAGTATCAACACGTCATAAGGAACTGCCACTAATTCAACTTTCACCCCCATCTTCTGCCAATCTGACTGGATGGTTTGGGCGATAGCGGTGTGCGTGTCATCATCTGGATGGGCAAGCTGGATCGACAGGGTAGTTCCATCTTCGTCTTCCAAAACTGCATTCTCGGCACTTGAATTTAATGTAAAACCAGCCTCTTCAAAGTATTGAGCTGCTTTTTGGGTGTCATATGCGTAGTTCTGTATCCCATCGTAATAAGCCCAATTGGAAGGAATGAGGGGAATGTTCGAAATTACGCCTTGACCCAATAAGACCGAATCGATCATGCGACGTCGATCGATGGAATGGAGCAACGCTTTTCGGACATTTTCATCTTGCAGGAACCTCACCTTATTGTTATTTAAGTTCAGCAGAATCATGGAAACTTGTGGCTCAATTGTAGAATAAATAGAGATGTCCGGATTGCTTAACACATCCGGCAAGATATCCCTGGTTACCTGGCTGATGCCCTGCACGGTTCCTTCTGTGTATGCAGCATATGCGCTTACAGCATCTGCATAATATAAGAAGACGATTTGACTTATTAAGGGCTCGTCCCCGAAATAAGCGGAATTTGCCGAGAGCACAACACCCTTAATCAAACCATTTTCTGTTATCAACCGCTCAAACTGATACGGTCCACTTCCAACCGGTTCAAGATTGAATGAGGAATTCAAGATTTCCTGATAAGAGAGATCACCTAACAGATGTTGGGGGAGAATCCCAAAAGATAGATAGTCCATGAATGGAGTGAAAGCTTCCGTCAGGCGAAATTGGATAGCCTGGTCACCCAGGGGAATGACTTGAACATTATTCCAAAATGCTTTCAGGTCTTCCGGAAGCACTGAATCTGCATTTCGCATGAGATCGATGGTGAATGCGATATCTGCGCTGGTCACTGGTGTGCCATCATGCCAGGTGGCATCTGGGTTCAGGTCAAAATTGTAAGAGAGCCCATCATAAGAAATTCCCCAATTGGTTGCCAACTCTGGTTGGGGTTGCCCATTTTCATCATAACTGATCAATGAACTGAAGATTAAACTGTCCACATCACGGTCAACGGAATTATAGTAATCCAAGACCGGATTTAACCTTTGTAGATTGCCGATTAGCGCCTCTGTATAGGTTCCTCCTCGATTGGATACAGTGCGGGTAATGCTAAACCCGGTTTGTTGACTGATGAGTAGGATGCCAATAACGAACCCGGTCACCAGGATAATAATCAACTGCCATCGTATATTTTTCATCGGAAAAGAATTCTAGCATAAAAATGGGTCTACTCCCATTCCATCAGAGTAGCCCATTGAAAGAACGGAAGAGGAAATTATTTTGCGACAGCGATCGTCCCTAAAACCAGTGCGACAAAAATTACAGCCAGAACGATCGTAATCTTGAACATGGTCTTTTCAAGACCACGGCGGGTTGTAATGTTAGAACCCAGATCGGCACCGGTCAAGCCGCCGAGTCCGACACCCTTAGATTGCACCACGATACTGGCGATCAATGCGACCGATGTGATCATGAGAGCGATTTGAAAATAACGTTCCACAGTTTACCTCCTGCAAAGCAACAGAGGGATTATACCTTTCAATCGGTTAATTCGTCAATAAACTTTATCCTTTGATTACTGCCAGCGGTCTCAGCTTAACCACCTTCTTCACAATTCCCGCCTGTACAACCGATTCGACCACTTCATCGACATCTTTATAAACCTCCGGCGCCTCCTCCACCAGCCCGGCTAACGATCCAGCCATTACTGCGATTCCCCTTCGGTGCAAGTCCTGAATCAATTGACTCCCTCGCATGAGTTTTCGAGCACCTTTACGACTGAAAACCCTGCCTGCCCCATGGCAAGAAGAGCCAAATGTTTTCAGCATCGCTTCTGATTTTCCGGCCAACACCCACGAAAAGGTGCCCATACTGCCAGGGATAAGTACAGGTTGCCCGATCTGCCGATATCTTATAGGGACTTCTGGCACTCCGGGTCCGAAGGCACGAGTGGCTCCTTTGCGATGCACACAGACCTGCATTTTCTCTTTCTCAACCCAATGTTCTTCGATCTTCCCGATATTATGTGCCAGATCATAAACCATCCGCAGATACGGTCTTTTACATCGCGCGGCTAATATCCGTTCAAAGGTTTGGCGAGCCAAATGTGACATCACCTGCCGGTTGCAGAATGCATAATTCGCTGCACAGCGCATGGCTGCCAGATATGCCTGCCCTTCTTTGGAGAGCAAAGGTGCGCAAGCCAGTTCTCGATCAGGTAAATTATAGGCATATTGTCGCTGAGCCTTCTGGAACTCTTGCACATAATCGCTGCAAACCTGATGCCCTAAACCTCTCGAGCCGGAATGTATCATCAAGCACAAACAACTTTTTTCCAAACCCATGACCCTTGCAGATTCCGGGTCATACACGTCTTCTACCATGCTGACTTCGATAAAATGGTTGCCTGCCCCCAGCGACCCGACCTGTTCCGCCCCTCGTTCCACAGCTCGTGCGCTGACTTTAGATGGATCTGCGCCGTTCATTTTTCCCTGGTCTTCGGTCAGTTCCAGGTCAGAATCTTCAGCAAAACCGACTTGTTTTGCCCAACCCGCCCCTTCATGCATGAGCTTCTCTAATTGTGTTTTCTGCAGTTTCGGTAAACCACCCCGACCCAACCCACTAGGCACGGCATCATATAAGCCCTGCAATAATTCGTTGATCAAAGGGTGCGCCTCCTGGAACTCAACCTGCGATGCCAGCAAACGCACTCCGCAATTGATATCGTAACCAATCGCACCGGGCGAGATGACACCTTTTTTTGCATCGGTGGCTGCCACCCCTCCAATGGGAAACCCGTATCCTTGATGGACATCCGGCATCACCAGCACTTCTCCCACCAGACCGGGCAAGAACGCAGCATTGATCGCCTGCTCCAGCGCCAGATCGTTTAGGCTTTTTTCCAAAATAGCTCTGGATGCGATGATGCGCACATCAGTTTTCATACCTGATCGCAACGATTTTGGAATTACCCATTCGAAATCTGATATTCGCCGCACATCATTAAGCTTGACCATCTCACCTCTCACACATCCAGCACAATGTCTGTCCGAAAAACAGAATTCTCTTTAACAACATGTAAACGATGATAAGTAACAGCCTTGATCTCCCTGTGAATCTGTGTGATCTTTTTCTCCATAAAAATTCCCGTCAGGGTATTCCCATCGACCTCCAGAAGTTGGGCCTGAAGCACTGCTCCCCTGTCAAGTTGAAAGAGAAGCTCGGATAGGAAAATCACGAGCAATGTTTCCACATCTTGCGCTTCCAGACAAAGCGAGCGGGAAACAACCGGGGCCTCCTGCATTTCGATTTCCGCCAACGCATACAATCCAAGGGCTGCCTGGTGGAACAATGCGGGCAGTGTTTCTGCCCACACATGCATAGCCACATCGGCTGTGTGCTCAATCTCTTTAAAACCCTGTTTCTGTTTCATAAGGTTAACCCCATTATACCCAGCCGAACTAAAAGGATAAATGTCGGGTACAATAGTACATTGTTTGGAGGAGTACATGGAATTCAGTGGTGTACTTGTATTGTTTCTTCGGGGGCTCATGGCCGTTGGCTTGGTTTCTTTTACTGTATTTGCGCTTTCAATTCTCTGGAAAGACATGCGCCATGAAAAAGATACAAAAAAGAAACCTCGATCCTCATTAAAACAAAAGGAAAATAAACAATGAACGCTACGCCTTTTTTGGCGGTGATCGGTGGTTCTGGCATATATCAGTTCCCGGCTTTAAAAGATGTCAAAACCATAGAGGTCGATACGCCCTTTGGGAAACCTTCCTCACCCATAGTGATGGGAACCTTGCACGAGAAACCTGTAGCTTTTCTTGCACGACATGGATTCGGACACGTCCTTACACCCACCGAGGTCAATTATCGTGCCAACATTTTCGCTTTAAAAAAGATTGGTGCCAGGCGCATCGTGAGTATTTCTGCCTGCGGTTCACTACGTGAAGACTACGCACCCGGTCATTTCGTCATTCCAAATCAATTATTCGACTTCACCAAAAAGCGCGCGTATTCTTTCTTTGGTGATGGAATGGTTGCCCACATAGGCAGCGCTGATCCTTATTGCAGTGGATTGCGCACCAACGTGTTAGACGCCGTCAGGCAAACGGGAAGCGTTGTACATGATTCCGGCGTCTATATCACCATTGAGGGTCCTCGTTTTTCAACAAAAGCTGAGTCAAATTTGTTCCGCGAATGGGGCATGTCCATCATCGGCATGACAGCCTGTCCCGAAGCTTTTCTAGCCCGAGAAGCTGGGATGTGTTACGTCACCATGGCACATGTTACCGATTATGATGTCTGGCATGTCAGCGAGAAACCGGTTACGGTAGAAATGGTACTTCAGGTATCAAAAAACAACACATCCAACGCAGAAAAGGCAATCTTGAATCTTATGGATATTCTTCCGCCTGTATCTCACTGCGACTGTTGGGATGCGTTAAAGAATGCTCTGCTCACTGAACAAAACCGCATTCCCGAGAGTACGCAGGAAAACCTTAAGATCCTTTTTGAATAAAAGGTATTGCCCTACCTCCCCTTCTTATGAAGGAGAATAACCCTATGCAAAATCAAAAGCAACTGATGAGATTGGCGGCTCTCTTTTTATTGGTTTTTGCTGCTGTTCTTACACTTTCGCCCGTGGTGAAATATCGATCCTGGCAGGTAGACCTTCGGTGGTTCCACTGGATCGGGTTAACCCTGGTCTCGTTTGGTTTCTTTTTTTTACAGCACACCCTTGAAAAATGCGGGCGGAATGTAGATCCATTTCTCTTGCCCATCATTTATTTGTTCAGTGGTTGGGGGTTGCTGACCATCTTTCGCCTGGGCACTTTTTACGGTTTGCGTCAGACATTGTGGATACTGGCAGGTTTACTCTTAACCTGGTTCTTGGTGACCCGAAAACAATCCGTGATGCAATTGTTGCAAAAATATAATCTGGTCGGACTGCTCCTCGGGCTGGGATTGCTAACGGCTACGATTTTTTGGGGAATCTTCCCAGGTGGTGATGGACCTACCCTCTGGTTACGTATTTTGGGATTCAACATCCAACCGTCGGAATTCCTTAAACTGTTCTTTATTATCTTTTTATCCGCGTATTTCGCAAAAGAGAAAGATAAGCAACGTACTCTGAAGAGCATATTGCCCACCCTGTTCGTTTTTCTTGTAATCTGCGGGACACTGGTTTACCAAAATGATTTTGGAACCGCGTTGATTTTCGTCATCATCTATGCCACATACCTGTTCTTCTATACCGGTCAAAAGCGTGTTTTCGGTTCCATCGTCCTTGCGTTTTTATTGTTTGGTGTTCTTGGTTATCAATTCTTTGATATTTTTTCCACCCGCATATCTGCCTGGCTTACCGCCTGGCAAGACCCCAGTGGCGGTTCCTATCAGGTAATACAATCCATCCTTTCCATCGCTGCAGGTGGAGTATTGGGCAGCGGACCTGGGCTGGGCTTTCCTAATGTTGTGCCACTCGCACATTCTGATTTCATTTTCGCAGCAATCGCCGAAGAGACAGGACTGATCGGCACCTCTTGCTTCATGATTTGTTTGGCTTTGATGCTCGAACGCGGTTACAAGATGGCGCGCAACGCGATCAATCCTTTCCAAAGCTATATTGCCGCGGGCGTCACCACCTATTTGATCACACAATCTATTTTGATCATCGGAGGGAACATTCGGTTATTGCCAATCACCGGCGTAACGCTTCCATTCGTTTCTTACGGCGGTTCCTCTTACATTTCCGCTTTTTTGGCGATCTCCATGCTTTTCTGCATGGACACTTCACAGGAAGAAAACGCTGGGCGGTCAGTTCAGAGAGAATTGATCAAAAAGCCTCTGATCGTATTGGGAACACTTTTTATGGTCGCAATCGCATTGGTCGAAGGTGTCCTGTTCTGGTGGAGCTATGTCAAAGCAGATAACTTGCAGTATCGCTCAGATAACCCGAGGTTAATTTACGCCGACCAGTTCGTTGAAAGAGGGACCATCTACGATAGAGATTATTTTCCTTTGGCGGTGACCAAAGGAAAAGTAGGGTCATTTTACCGTTACTATCCTTACCCCCAGCTTTCTACCACCGTCGGATTCCGTCATATCCGCTATGGGCACGCTGGCATCGAGGAATACCTGAATGCCTATTTGCGTGGTTATCAGGGATACCCTCAATCCACCATTTGGTTCACACATCTGGTGTACGATCAGCCCCCGGAAGGGGTAGATGTACGGCTGACTCTCGATTTGGATATCCAGCGTAGACTGGATGAATTAATGATGGGATACCAGGGAGCAGCTATCGTTTTAGATATCACATCAGGAGAAATTTTAGCAAGCTCGTCTCAGCCTGGATTTGACGCCAATGAGTTGGATGAAAACTGGTATGCCTGGAACCAGGATGGCAGAGCCCCATTTTTAAACAGGGTGATGCAGGGATCTTATCCAGCGGGAAGCATCTTGATCCCGTTCACCCTCAACGAAGAAGAATTGCAGGGTCTCATTTCTTCCTCCCTCCTCCTTTCCCTGCAATCTGAAAACTCGCAAAGTCCCTGTTTGCTTGCATTACAAGGAGAAGCAGCCATAAACGATGCAATGCAAAATGGTTGTCAGGCTGCACTGTTCAGCCTGGTGGGGAATTTATCTGGAGAACAACTACGGCAGAGGCTGGCTGGGTTTGGATTTTTTGCTTCACCTGCGATCGGCTTGCCTCTTTCAGCAACGTATTTTACGGAGAATCTTGCGGTGACTGTTGCCTATGTTGCCGGAAGCGACCAGATTCGCTTTTCTCCATTAATGGTCGCCAGAGCAGCAGCGCTGGTTAGCAATGCAGGGGAATCAGTAGACCTTTCCCTTGTTCTCGATCTTAATAATAAAAGCTTGCAGACAGGCGAGAACCTGCAAGAAGTTGACGCTGCATTACCTTCCCGTACACAAATAGATTTTTTGATGGATTCATTTTTTAAAAAGCGCGGAAATTCATGGGAATTCAGCGGTTTTTCAGAAGATGCGAATGGGATCTATCAATGGGTAATGCAGGGCACAATAAACGGGATACAAAACAAGCGAACGGTCGTGGTGATCGTTCTGGAAAATGCCAGCGCTGCACAAGCGCTCTCCATCAGCAACGCGATCTACGATTTCGTGCAGCAAATGGACAACTAACCGACCAGTTTCAGAAAATTCCGTTTCCCGACCTGTAAAATCCCTGGTTGGGCAACGCTTGCCCAATCTTTTACCGTTTCACCATCCAGTGATACACCGCCCTGCTCAAAGAGCCGTTTTGCCTGGCTTTTGGAAGTCACGATCTGCGTCGCAACGATCACATCCAATAAAGATTGTCCGTTTGTGATAGGGAAATCAGGCATATCGACGGGCATTTCCTTCTTCTGGAACTTTTGAACAAAATCGTTTTGCGCTTGTGTGGCTTGTTCTGTTCCATAAAAAGCATCTGTCACCTCAAACGCGAGTTTCATTTTCGCATCGCGCGGGTGCACTTTCCCCTCTTTAATCTGCTTTTCAAGGGTTTCCACCTCTAAGGGGGTCCAACGCGTTACCAGGCGGAAGTAATGTGGCATGGCTTTATCAGGGATGCTCATGATTTTGCCGTACATATCATCGGCGGTGGTGGAAATGGGGATGTGGTTCCCGAGCGATTTGCTCATCTTCACTTCCCCGTCAGTGCCGGGCAATATCTCAACAGTAATGGCGATATTCGGCTGTTTTCCCATAGCGCTCATCACCTTACGCCCCGCCATCATAATATTAAAGAACTGATCCGTTCCCCCAACCTGCACATCAGTATCCAGCATGTACGCATCATAACCCTGCATAAACGCATAGAACGTTTCGTGCACATAGATCGGATCCCCCTTTTCCCAGCGCAACTTAAATTTTTCCCGCGACAGGAACTGTTGCACAGTGAAGTTGGAGGCGATCTTGATCAGATCAGCAAAACTGAGCTTTGAAAGCCATTCAGAATTGTAGCGAATCTCAGTTTTGTCCCTATCCAGAATTCGAAAAGCTTGTTCTGCATAAGTGCGCGCATTTTCTTCCACCTGTTGCCGGGTGAGAATCGGACGGGTGACATCCTTGTCAGATGGATCGCCGATCAGGGCTGTGAAATCCCCGATCAAGAAAATGATGTGATGCCCCAGCTCTTGGAACTGGCGTAGTTTACGCATAGTAACCGTGTGCCCAAGATGCAGATCAGCTTTGGTGGGGTCATATCCGCAATAGATGCGCAGAGGACGTTTGTCCTTCTCAGCCTGGATCAGGCGCTCTTTCAGTTCGCTTGCCATATTCTTTTGAATATCAGCGTCTCCATATTCGGTCCCTTGCATTAGAAGCGCAACCTGTTCATCGATGTTCACATTGACCTCCAACATGCGGATATGAAATTTCCAGCATTATACCAGTCCTTTGATTTTAGTCGATTCCAAGTAATTTTATTCCCATTAGCATTACTCATGCTATAATCCTGTCCAACGGTTATGGAAACGGTTCTAGTGCTCAACGCAAATTTTGAACCTATCAATGTATGCAACACTCGTCGCGCAGTTGGACTGATTGTTCTCGATAGGGCTATTTTGGTTTTAAATGGTCGCGGGATTATACGCACTGTGAGCCGTGACTTTCCCAAACCCTCCATTATACGGCTTCAGTACATGGTTCATTGCCCCCGTCCGCAGGTGCATCTCACACGAAAAGAAGTTTTCCGTCGAGATAATTACACCTGCCAGTATTGCGGTAAAACAAGCGATGAATTAACCATCGATCACGTCATCCCAAAGCATTTGGGCGGCAGCCAGGTGTGGGAAAACATCGTTACTGCATGCCCGCGATGCAATCATCTGAAAGGTGGGCGAACACTTGAAATGACCAATATGCGTCTGCTGCGCGAACCAAAAGCACCTCCCTCATCGGCTGAATACATCTTTGGAAAACACGTGTTACAAAACATCGATTGGGAGCCATTCTTGAGAGGCTGGTAATAAAAAGAAACCGCCCAAGAGCGGGCATCAGCAGGAACGTAGCGTAAACACGAAACAGCGCAGCCGGAAGGGCACGCTGTTTCTCTGTTTTTGCACAACACTTCACGGGGTAGTTCGAGGATGCGCAGGATACCCGCACCGTTGCAGACGATTTCCATTTCCTGCTTCCTGCCGCACTTGTCAGACGGTATAGCGCTTCGAAGCCACTTCCCTTGTATCCCAAACCAGACCGCCCACAGTTGTTATCTACAATTTCCTCACCTTCAAAAGGCGTAAAGTCTCGATCGGTATAAACATGGTATGGAAATCCAGGCATGGGGTATAAAACGCTTTAAAGAGATACAAGTCTTGACTGATGCCGATATTGGTTGGTCGTTTTTCATATTACAAAAAGTAATATATATTTGACATTATGTAATATAAATAGTATGCTGTTCATAGAATTAGAGAAAGGAAGGGATTTTTTGAAGAATAAAAGAATGAAGATCGCGAGAGTGGAATCAGACATATCGCAGGAACATCTGGCTGAGATGGTAGGTGTAACCAGGCAAACCATCAATCTCATCGAATCCGGCAAGTACAATCCCAGCCTGAAGTTGTGCATAGAAATATGCAAAGCCCTCAACAAAACCTTAAATGATTTATTTTGGGAGGAATAAACTATGAATATTGAAAAGACAGTTAAAAAAAGCACAATGATTATGCTTGTCTCGTTGATCATTGGCATCGTGCTGTTGGCAACCGGCATTCTGCTTGAGTTAATGGATATCAAGCTTCTGCCAAACAATAAGGCTATTGTGGCTCTCTCCTTTACTCCATTGGTTATTGCAGTCATTTCTTACGTGAAACTGCGAACCATTAAAAAAAATCCCCAAAAGATGAAAAATATCATCATCAGTGAAAATGATGAGCGACTGGTAGCATTAAAAAATCAAGCCGATGCCAATGCTTTCAGAATTCTGCAGGGAATACTATTTTTCTCCTACCTGGGATATACGTTTATGGTTCCGGAAGATGTTTTTGAAGCGGTTGGGTGGTGGTTGATCACATTTGCATTGTTGGCTTCCTTTGTTTTGCAAGGCATATTGTCAACCAAAGCAACAGACCAGCACGACGCCAAAAGTGATGAGTAAATTAAGCGGCATCATTGCCGACAAAAATAATGGGGTATACCAGAGAACACCTGTGGCAGATGATTCCACAGGTGTTCTCATAATGCTGGATCGGCATGCGATGCGACGGAACACAAATTCGTCCGTTTCACGCTTCAGCCCATATACTGCAACCCCATGGGTTGGGTCGCTTTGACCGCAGGCAATCTCTGCATACTTGTTTCCAGCTTCCCATGGCTAACAGCTTATCGACAATATCGTTCGCCAACCATCCAATGTTTGCTTGAGATTCCTTCTTTACCACACGCTGTTTTCATTGCAGCTCTTTTTCTAGTCTTTTTCCTCTTCGCTTTCGACCTGTCCTTCATTCACCGGTTGTTCTTGGGTCACTTCCTGAGGTTTTCGATGCCGTATGATCAACACGACAATTGCAAATATCATCACCACCAGCATGGTAATTTGATTAATGTTGATCCCTCCTATCGTGGAAGTATCTAATCGTAAGAATTCCAGCATGAATCTTCCAAAGGGATAAACGATCAAATAGGTAAACAGCAGGTCACCCGGGATCAATTTCTCTTTGTACTGCCGCGCGAGGACAATCAACAAGTACATATTTAAAAGATTCCACAATGATTCATAGAAAAATAGTGGATGATACGTGGAATATTGGGCATATTCGGGAAAACGGTTGGCTTCATCGATGTGAATTGCCCATGGTAGATCCGTGGGGGCTCCATATAGTTCTTGGTTAATAAAGTTACCCCAACGCCCAATAGCCTGTGCCAGCGCCAGTCCGGGTACGATCACGTCTGCCCAGGTGAAAAAATTGAGTTTTTTCTTGCGGCAGTAAATGGCTAAAGCAAGGATGCCTCCCAGGATGGCACCCGGAATACCCAAGCCGCCCTTGCGGATTTTCAAGATCTCGATTGGGTTGGAAAAGTAATATTCTATTCCTGCACCCATTGATTTCGAAGGTGTCAGAACATGCCAAAGCCTCGCCCCCACGATGCCCACAATCAACAACCAGGGCACCACATCCCAAACGATCTCAGGGTCAAGCTTGCGATATTTTGCTTCTTTAATAGCCAGCCACAACGCAGCCAAAGCCCCAACCATGATAATTACGCCATAATAATAGATATATATCGGTCCAATATAAAAACCATCTGACATTTTTTATTTCTCCTTTTCTGTATTTTTCGTCTGGTTCCAAACGATCCAGATACGTTGAATTGCGGTCAGGTTCGCAAGAATTGCTATAATCCATAATGATACTTTGGGGATTCGAAAGATGATTCCAGGGACAAGCACTACGTATCTTTCCACTCTGGTCATAAACCCGGCTTTAACATCTATCCCTACACCCTGGGCGCGAGCGCGGGTGTACGAAACCAATACAGAACCCGCGGCAGCAAGAAAGGTGAGGATCATTCCCATTTTATCCAGCCGGTTGAGGAAGAACCAAGCCAATCCCCCAAAAATCATGAGTTCTGAATACCGATCGGAAACAGAATCAAAAAAAGCGCCAAAACTCGTGATCTTGCCCCCAGCACGCGCCACCGCGCCATCAATCGCATCCAGTGGTCCGGTGCATGCTAAAATGATCCCACCAGCCAATAAATTTCCCCTGGCGATAAAAACAGAAGCGATCACGCTACCTGCTAAACTCAGCAGGGTGATCGCATTGGCTGAAATCCCAAAATGGACAAGAGTATGCCCCACGCTATCCAAAAAACGTTGGAAAATGATACGCAGTCGATCAGTGAAGGTCATGATCACACCCATTTGACATAACGCTCAATCCTATCTTCACCGAGGAATCCTGTCAAGTTCAATCAGTCATAACTTTCTTCCTCGTCACCATAAGGACGATCATCATCCAGAATCACCTCACGGTCTCTCCCCCCCGCTTCTGGCGGACCAACAATTCCTCTTTCTTCCAACTCGTCCATTAATCGAGCAGCACGCGGATATCCAATTCTCAATTTTCTTTGCAATAGCGAAGCGCTGGCTCGCCCCTCGCCTTTCAATAGTTCAATCGCTCTTCCGATTAATTCATCGCCATCCTCGCCTTGATTGACGATAAATTTTTCCCAGGGTGCTTCCGCTTCCCCATTTTGCCCCGGTGGGTAGATGGAATTCCAATATTCCACAATGTTCTTGACCTCCATATCATCTACCATCACACCCTGTACACGTTTTGGCGCTCCATTGTCAGGATCCAGGAACAGCATATCTCCCTTTCCCAATAACGTTTCTGCGCCATTCATATCAAGAATGACGCGCGAATCAACCGAGGATGCGACCATAAAAGCGATTCTCGCCGGGAAATTTGCCTTGATAATGCCTGTCAGAATATCAGTGCTGGGTCTCTGCATGGCAATGACAAGATGGATACCGGTAGCCCGAGCCATTTGCGCCAGGTGAACCAGATGCGCTTCAGTTTGTTCCGGAGATGACATCATAAGACTGGCTAACTCATCGATCAAAATCACTATTCGCGGAAGTGGTGCGAATCCGCGCCTGCCAGCTTTGCTATTATAGACGGTGATATCGCGTGCATTCACCTCTTCAAATATCTTATAGCGACGTTCCATTTCAGAAGAAGCCCACTCCAAAACAGCCAGCATACGATTCGTCTTCGTTTCAATCTCACCCAACAGGTGCGGCAGTCCGTTGAAAATGGATAATTCCACCCATTTGGGATCCAGGATTGCCAATCGAAGGTCTTCAGGCTTGTTGCACATCACCAAACTTGAGATCAGAGAACTGATACAAACGGATTTTCCGGATCCGGTGGTGCCAGCTATCAGGAGGTGCGGCATTTTGGAAAGATCAGCCACAATCGGGTTTCCCGATACATCCAATCCTAAAGCAACTCGCAAGGGAGAATTCAATTTCTGGAACACATCACTGTTCAGCACACTTCGCAGACGCACCATATTGCTGTACTTGTTAGGCACTTCAATGCCTACAAAAGAATAACCAGGGATCGGGGCTTCGATCCTCAAACGTTCAGCCCCCAGAGCCAACGCCAGGTCACGTTGTAAAGAGGCAATCTGCGACACCCTGATCTTCCGTTTACTCACTTCTCCGTCTTCACTGGTCTTATCAATGTACCCTGGTTCTAAAGCATATTGAATGACTGTCGGTCCAATGCGATACCCAACCACGTTTGCCGGAATTCCGAATTCTTCAAACGTCTGTTCAATAACTTGAGCATTTTGCTTAATATAGCCTTCGTCAGTGGCATGGCTTTTTTGCTCCACCAGAAGCGACAACGGCGGTAAATTCTTCTGCGCATTTTCCATGTTTGGAATAGACGAACTGGTTCGAGTTCCTGTAGAGGGTTGATGATTAAGTTGAAGATCAGGTGGCAATGAACCTTCCGGTTTTTCTATTTTATGCTCTGGAACAGCTCTTGTTTGTATTTTGCTTACAATCTTGCGCAGTAATCCTGTGGCTACCAAGAAAGATAGGAGGGCAACAAGGGACAATAAAATCGAGCAAACCGGCAGCGGCAAAACAGAGCTTACGATCTTTGCGATGCCCCATCCGATCACCCCGCCGTCTTTTCCATCAGTTGCGCGAACGAGCGAATTCCCGCCGAAGATTGCCATGAAACCAAGAGTGGAAAAGAAGAATACTTCTATGTACAGCAACCGCTTGAGGTTCAGATCTGGAAAACTTTCAACCCGTCGGAACAGGACCATCACTCCGATATACAGCAGAGAAAATAAGAAAAATATAGATCCCCAACCAAATCCCTGTTCAATGATCTCAACAAGGCGATTTAACACCTTTCCCTGAGATAAATGAAAAAAGCCCAACATGGAAATAAGTGCGATGGAAATTAAAAGAATTCCAATAATGTCTTTCAAGAATCTATGAAAATATTCCAGCACTTTCACGACATTATTGGATTTGCTTTTCATGAATTAATCATAATGCATTTATTCAAATTTGCTTATGAATCCCATGCTCAATCGGCGTCTTTCCACATCGATTGCTTTGATGGTTACGATGATCTTCTCACCTACTTTGAGATCATTAATGGTTAAGGTGGCATCTTTCGATTGGATATCTGTGATATGCACCAATCCCTCTATCCCTTTCTCAATGCCCGCAAACACGCCGTACCCAACAACCTTGTTGATCGTTACGGTAATAACATCCCCAACCATGTACTGTTCGTTGAATTCTACCCACGGGTTCGGTAATAGCCGTTTCATGCTCAAAGCGATGCGCATCTTTTCTCGATCCACAGAGATCACACTCGCTTTGATCCTATCACCGATCTTCACGATATCAGCAGGATGGTTCACTTTTCCCCAGGATATTTCAGAAACGTGCACCAGCCCCTCAATCCCTCCCAAATCCAGGAATATCCCGAACTTCGTTATGTTCGTTACTTCCCCCTCCACCACACTTCCCATGGAAAGGTCTTCAAAAACATCCAATCGTTTACCCGGGGCGTTTTCAGCAGCACGTTCGGAAAGGATCAGTTTCCCCATCTTTTGGTCGCATTCAATCACCTTCACCTGCACATCCTTGCCGACACATTGCTTTAATGCATGGAATTTTGCCGATGCTGATTGGATCTTGGAAACTTCTTTGATGTGAGAATTGGGAATAAAACCCTTAAAATTCTCACCGCGTACCAGCAGACCACCTTTGTTATAACCAATCACCTGAACGGAAAATACCTCATCATTCCGGAAATACTCCTCCATTGTTTTCCAATCGATTTCGATGTTTTCATTTTCCAGATGATGGTCGCCACCTGTCTTTTCATGGTCCTGATATTGATTTGCAGCATCCAGCAATGAGTTCCACCAGGATTCATCAAGTACGGGTGCAGTATCTTCAGGTTCTTCTCTTTTTTTCATCGTCATTCTTTTTCCCTCCTATTTTTTGATTGTTTTTTAATAAAGTAGTTTCCATATCAATAATCTTTTTTACAACCCCATCAATTGCAATTCGTTGCTTTCGGTAAAGGTCAGCTTCTGAAAGTGCCAGCCGCTTGGCAATATCTCTCATTTTCATATTCCCATTAAACTTAAAATCGAGAATATTGTATAGTAACCAATCATTGGTATATTGGCGCTCTCCTTCAGGTTTTAAAGAGGCAATTGCTCCCTGGAGCAGCTCGCGCAGGGCTTTGGTCAACGTTTCACCGCTCTCATGTGCCTTCTGTTGAACGATTGCCAGTTGCATTAATGGGTTCCCTGAAAGCTTCGGACCACCCCATAGATGCGAGAGGGCATCTTTGGCCCATCTGTTTAAAACTTCAGTGTCTTCCAGGTTGATCGGCATAGCGATGGTCGTAAACCGCCCGGCAGCTAACAGATTTTGGATCTCAACCATTTGCGGCTCAAGCAACTCCAAAGAGTAAAGGACTTTTTGTTGTTGCTGGTAATCGACAATAGCAGTGTGCAACCTGCTTAATAAAAGATTCACCGCTCTCACCTGGTCAGGATCGAGATCCGTTCGTTTTATTTTATCCAACCCGATGAACCCCGATATCAATGAATTATTCAAACGTTCATCGCCATCTTTGATGGGTATGATGACAATTCCATTCCAATAGAAGATCGTCTTCTTTTCCCAATCCTCATTAAACTGATAATTCGCCTTCTTAACTTTTTCTATAATGCGCGCAGGATTCCCAACTTCAACGGAGTTTTCATAGCCACCGTTCGGCTTCAAAAAGAGTACTGCGTTGCTTGCCCGCATACGATCGCACAACGCAGCCAGGATGATTTCCGCGAATTGATTCAAATCATTTCTTGTGAATAAACGCGCTTCCAGAGAGCGGATCCTTTCCATTTCCTGCAAATCTTTTCCACGGAACAGTATTTTCTCCATCTTAGGGAACAGAATTGTGTACGCATGTTCCAATAACATAATGCATGCCACCATGGCGAGAATCTCGAACATGAGCAAATCTTTATCAAGTAGATAACCAATGCGCCGGATGAGGGTTGTCAATCCCAAGGTTACACTGGCGGTTAGCGGTCCACGAAAGATCCAGTGAAACAATCGACTTTTAATTTCACGATCCGGAACAGACAAACCGAAGAAAGAAATCGAATATGTCATTGTGCTCAATAAGATCCAACTTCCCAGATAGAGAATGCATGACAGAATCCAGAAGGTTAACGAGTTCAGCACACCCATCGATGATTCAAAAATTAAATATGGGAAAAGGCCTAAAAACAGACCGATTGCTCCTACAACCAGATAGATCATTCGACGCTTGCTGGTAGGAGAGTTGGTACGGCGAATAGCCCGGAAAAAATTATACAGAGACAGGAGGATTGAGGAGAAGAAGAAAGCCAAATATAAATCCATGGCTTTCGTTCGCAAAAAGTAAGGCGCAGGTTTTTGATCAACAATCAATTCTCCCAACAATCCGTCAGCAAGTAAAAGTACACAAAAGAAACAACTGATTGCAATCATCATGAAGCCGAAAATCCGTCGCTTTCCATGGCTAGGTTTACCCGTTAAAGCAAGTAATGCATCAGAAAACAGGAAATACAGTGTAGGAATAGCGATCAGCCCGAGCCAATGGATCTTCAAAATATTCAATAATGCAATTTTCTCGTTTGTGATCGTTCCGAAGGCATCTGCGCCGAAGATCAGGATCAGGGTAAACAAGATACCAGAATAAATATTAATCAACTGGTCGCGAATCTTGAAAGTCAGGGAATAGAGAAATAGAGAGAAAGTGGTAATCGCCAAACCAGCAGTAAGGACATCACTGACTGTTTTAAAAATAAGAACCCAATTATTTACATTTTCCACGCTGTTCGCCATTGTTCCCCCTATCTGATCAAACGAGCGAAGAAAACAGCAATATCGTTGTTTTCATAATAATAATCATTGTAGCCGCAGAATTCAAAACCAAGCTTCTTTGCGAGGCAAATTGCCGGGTAATTTTTCGAGCTCATTTCAAGGGTTATTCTTTTCAACCCGCGCTCTTCACCCCAGACTCCAATGGCTTTTACCAAGGATGTCGCCACCCCCTGGCGCCGCCAACGCTCATGAACGACCAGGTCTTTGATCCACACATTCGAGGTAGCTTGAATGGAAGAACATGAAATGTATCCGATTGGCACATTATCAATACACCCCACCAGAATGATCGATAAATCTTTCCAGCGGTCGAACAAACTCTGAGCAGAACGTGGATAAGATAATTTCATCAGTCTCGGCAATTTCAACTCTCGAAAACTGACTGCAATAGAATCATCCACTGCTTCTTGGTCCATCTGCCAGACAGTTTGGGTTTCGAGGGAGTGTTTAAAACTCGATAAAATGGAGAAATCTGGCGAAACCACGGTTCGGATTATCACTTCAGCCATTCTGTCTCCTCCCTTTTATAATACAACCTTTACCTCAATCACACATGGTTCGAAGAGGTTATTTTGATTATCCGAGACAACAATGCGCAATTCATATAATCCTGGTTCCAGTTGTTCGGTATTCCAACTACCACCCAATTCACTCGCTACGATCACTTTATTGCCAGCAGCGATGGGAATCCAATCTTCCCGACCCTTCTGACGGTATTCGTATTTATAGAAACCCATATTAGGCACGTTAATCGTGCCTGATAATGAAACAGAACCCGATATCTCGTCTCCAGATTTCGGAGAGATCCATTCGATCTGTTGTGGAATACAACCCGTCAAGGCTGAGGCGGTTTGCGTTTGTTCCAATCCTTCAGGAGTTTCCTCCATGCGCAGCATCGCCTGGAAAAAATCGGTGGGGGTAGGAATGATTCCACTTGTTGGAGTCGTAATAGTGTACAAACCGGGATAGCGCACAGATGCCACAGACACCAACAATATCTGTCCTATAAAGAGTATCCCAATGATCGCCAAATAGGCAACGGTTGCATTAATACGCTTCTGGACAAGCTCTTTTTCCAAACCGAAGGGGGTCTTCTTCTTCAATTGGTTTGCCGATACCAGCCGACTGCCCATAACCAGCGCAAGGACCAATAACAGAAGGTAGATTCCACCTTCAAACTCTTTCAAGAAGCGGAGCAATCCAATCATCTAATTCACCCACAATAATATGAAAATCCATCAAAGGGTTGCAAGAACACCTCGGATTATTTTCTCTAACTTGGGTGCAATCTCTTTGCCAGCCTGCAGCACTTCTTCATGGGTAGTGATCGTACTCCCATCCAGATTGGCTTTATTGCTGATCCCCGAAAAACCCAATACCTGCATTCCAGAGTGTGCAGCCACGATCACTTCGGGCACGGTTGACATGCCCACCGCATCAGCGCCGATCAGTTTGAGAAAACGCAGATCAGCAGGAGTTTCAAAAGAAGGACCGGCAAGACATACATAAATCCCGGAGTGAAAATCGATATTGTTTGTTGCGTATACGGATTTCGCCTTATTGATGAGGTCTGTTGAATAACAGCGACTCATATCAGGAAAACGCGGACCAAATTCATCCAGGTTGGGCCCTCGCAGAGGATTTTCCCCACCCATAGCCATCAATGAGATATGATCCGTGATCACCATCACATCACCGGGCTTGAAAACTGGATTTATAGCACCAGCCGCATTGGTCACGATGAGGGTTTCGATCCCAAGTTTTCGCATCACACGAATTGGAAATCCAATCTGGCTGATGGAATATCCTTCATAATAATGTGCCCTGCCCTGCATGATCAACACCGGAATCTCTGCCAGCTCGCCGATCACCAGTCGCCCCTTGTGACCTTGAATGGTGGAAACTGGCCATCCAGGGATGTCTTTGTAGTCAACACAGTCTGGGGCAATCACTGAATCTGCCAGATCACCCAAACCTGACCCCAGGATCAATCCAACTTTCGGTTGTTGTTTGGCTCTTTTTCTAATTACCGTAACGGCTGAATTGATCTGATTCAAAGTAATAAATTCAGTCATAATGGCACCTCATAAGATTTCAATTATAACAAGCATTTCCGCCTCTGGCTGATTTACGCCTGCAGGTTTTGCCAGCATTCAATCACAGAGCGAATACTTTCATCGGTGATCCAGTAATGGGTAACCAGGCGAATTTCATCAGAACCTGAGAATCCAAATAAGATCCCTTTTTTCTTAATTTTTTCCTGCAGCATCTGCAAATCTGGAAAAACCGTTCGATCAACCCCAAGAAAAACCATGTTCGAACAAGGTAACCCTTTGGGCAACGAAAAACCGGGAATCTCCGCAAGATTTTCAGCCAGTTGGAGGGCGCGCGCATGGTCTTCAGCCAAACGATCGATCATGATATCCAGTGCTACAATGCCCGCCGCTGCTAATATTCCCACCTGGCGCATCCCTCCGCCCAGCATCTTGCGATAACGCCGTGCTTCCTGGATAAATCCCCCAGATCCACACAACACAGAGCCAACCGGCGCACACAGTCCTTTGCTCAAACAGAACGTTATCGAATCAGCCATGGCGGTCAATTCTCTGGCTGAACTGTGCAGTGCAACCGCCGCATTGAAAATGCGCGCCCCATCAACATGAAGAAACAGATTGTGTTCCTTCGCCAGATTTCCCAGACGTTTCATATAATCGAACGTGATCGGAACCCCACCACACTGATTTTGGGTATTTTCGATCACGATCATCTTCGTGCGCGGTTCATGGATATCATCCCCGCGAATTGCCTCTCTGACCATTTCGAGATGCAGAGTGCCATCCGGCTGATTGGGCAGTGTGTTTGAAAAGACCCCACCCAAGGCAGATATCCCACCCACCTCGTGCAGAAAGGTATGCCCCGCTTGCCCCATGATTACTTCTTCTCCCCGTTTACACTCCACCAGAATCGCTAATAAATTTCCCATGGTTCCGGATGACAGAAACAGGGCAGATTCCTTCCCCAATAGGGCAGCCGCCTTTTTTTCTAATTCATTGACGGTTGGATCTTCACCATAGACATCATCTCCAACCACAGCATTTTCCATTGCGATACGCATCGCAGGGGTTGGGATTGTAACAGTATCTGAACGCAAATCGATATGGGTCATTTTCTGTTCCATGGATTCTCCATTAGATCAAATTGTTAAGAATCTGCTGTAAATCTGCCGGCATTTCAGTAACAAATTCTCTTTGTTCCTGCTGATCTGGCAATATGATAGAAATGGATCGGGCATGCAGGAATTGGCGAGCCAATGGCAATGAGGGGTGTTTATGCCCATACACGGTATCAGCCACCACCGGACATCCAAGATATGCCATGTGAACCCTGATCTGATGCGTTCTGCCGGTAAATATTCTCACTTCCAACAATGCATGATTTTTGTAGGAATGAAGCATGCGGTATTCGGAAACCGCAGCCCTTCCCGTTTCACCATATGCCACTGCCATCTTCTTTCTATTGCGTGGATCCCGTTGAATAGCAACCTCGATCCGACCGGTGGGTGTGGGTGGGTGTCCATCCACCAACGCATAATAGGTTTTTACAACCTTCCGCGATTTAAATTGGTCTTGCAGCCAGCGGTGAGTTTTTTCGTTTTTCGCGACCAGGATCACACCGGAGGTATTGCGGTCCAGACGATGCACAATTCCGGGGCGTTGAACTCCGCCAATCCCCTGCAGGAAAGGGGTATGAGCCAGCAAGGCTTGAACCAGTGTGCCTGTGGGGTGTCCGTGCGCCGGATGAACAACCATGCCTGCCGGCTTATTCACAATGATCACATTCTTATCCTCATAGAGAATGTCTAAAGGAATATCTTCAGGGACCAATTCACCTGGTTGCGCGGGAGGGATCTCAATTTCGATCTTGCACGGTGCAGTTATCAGCGTGCTTGGTTTGTTGACAATGCTGCCATTGATCCTGACGAATCCACTTTTGATCAATGCCTGTAGCCGCGACCGGGATTGCGAAGGAAGAACCTCTGCCAGATATTTATCAAGACGAACAGGAGTATCACCTGAAAAAACGAACTCTCTGATATCACCATTTACAGACATATTATTGAGCAGGTTTTATAGAATTCTTCTTCTCTTCTTTCCAGAGCACAATCAACAATACACACACACCAACCGTAATTGCCGAATCTGCCACATTGAAAACAGGAAAATTCCCGACAGAGATAAAATCGGTAACATGCCCGATTGTGATACGGTCAATCAGGTTGCCAATCGCTCCGCCAAACTCCAACCCAATTGCAGTGCGCATCCACCAATTATCACCAGCCAGGCGGCTATAGAAGATGAAAATAAGGATAACCACGATCAAGGGGAGAAAAGTGAAAACCAATCCCATACCCTGGAACAGCCCGAACGCCACACCGGTGTTATACCAATGGACCACACGCGCATAAGGCATCAACCATTCCCAGGGTGACCAGACTTCACCATAAGCAAGGTTCGTTCGTACCAAATTTTTTGTAAACTGATCCAACGCAATGATCAGGCCAGCCAGGACAAACAGAAAAGCGTATGCTTTGATGTTCTTCTTCAAATGACTTCTCCACAATGAATTTCAAATGATTGTAATTGATTATTTTCATTCAGTCTAACCTGCATAGACCATTCTTGTTTTCTGCATATAATATGGTTCCAAAAGAACCATCATTAAAACAAAACAAAGGAAATATCTTAGGAGCAATCATGTCTCATCCATCCTGGCTAGAAAACATTCCGATTGCAATCACAGTATCCGATGCCGAAGGAAAGATCATTGAAATGAACCAAAAAGCGGCAGATACCTTTGCAAGCAGCGGCGGCAAAGATCTTATAGGAAAGAATCTCTTCGACTGTCACCCATCCAAAGCGCAGGAAAAAATAAGACAGCTTTCACAGGGTACTACAGCAAATGTCTACACCATCGAGAAGAATGGAATCAAAAAATTGATCTACCAAATCCCATATTTTCAAAATGGGAAATTTGCCGGGTTGGTGGAATTCAGCTTCGCTACCCCAGATGTTATCCCGCATTTCATCCGCGATTAACACACCAAGGGCTGATCTTACCGATCAGCCCTCGGCATTCCCGAACAATGCTACCTCATTTTCTCCAACCAGATAGTGACCTGTTCTCCGTCAAATTCGTCACTTGCATTCGGCAGTGTAGCCGGATGGTTCTTCGCATCCATTTGCATTGCCAGTGTTTCATTCATCACATAGTCGCGATACTCTTCGATGGCTTTCGCCAGCTTATCCGATGCGGAGAATGATAACTTGATGCGATCAGCGATTTCAAAGCCAGCCTGTTTGCGCGATTCCTGGATGCGGCGGATGAATTCCCGCACCAAGCCCTCGTAAATCAGATCGTCATTCATGGTTGTCACCAGAGCCGCCAAGTATGCACCTTCCGACGCCACTTCAAAACCTTCTTTAGCTTGAATGTGTATTTCAACCTCATCCGGATTGATGGAGATTTCTTTTCCATCCACAACCACCGGGAAAGATTCACCTTTCGATACAGCTTCTGCAATCTTTTCAGCATCCAATTTTAAAATGGCTTCCTTGACCTTCGGAAAAACCCCTTTAAACCGCTGCCCTAACTGTTTTGGCAGCGGCAGAAGCTCATACGCCACCGCTTCATTGGCAGCACTGAGTAAACGGACCTTCTTGACGTTTAACTCATCTTCCAGAAGGTCGGCATATCTTTCGACGATACCCCCATCATCCGCAGCGCTTTGTGCAAAAGCAGCTTCAGCCAACGGCTGGCGAACTTTAATGCCCGATTTATTTCTGGCTGCGTGCCCGAGCGACACGAGCTTCATGACCACTTCCATCTCATGGTTCAAAGCAGCATCGACGACTTTTTCATCACATCGAGGCCATGCCGTCAGGTGAACGGAAACCGCCGCGTTGGAATCCACTGAGCGCACCAGATTTTGATAAAGGTTCTCCGCCATATAGGGCATGGAGGGAGCGATCAATTTACTCACAGTGACCAGGGCTTCATATAATGTGGCATAGGCGGCATATTTGTCGCCATCCGATTCACTTTTCCAGAATCTGCGTCGTGAGCGTCGTAAATACCAATTGGAAAGATGGTCTACAAAAGCTTCGATTGGACGGGTGGCATTGATCACATCATAGCTCTCAAACGCCTTGGTCACATCCCGTACGAGCGCATGCAGTTCAGAGCGGATCCAGTGATCTAATGGGGAATATTCAATATCGTTCTTTTGGGTATCCGGCTGCCATTGATCAAGATTAGCATAGGTCACAAAGAAGGAATAGGTATTCCACAACGTCAGCATGAACGTGCGGATCACCTCAGATACCAAACTGGTTGAAAAACGCCTCTCCTGCCCGGGAGGGCTGGCGGTATACAGATACCAGCGAGTGGCATCTGCACCGTTCTGTTCAATAACTTCCCACGGGTCCACCACGTTCTTGCGCGATTTGGACATTTTCTGACCGTTCTCATCCAAGATCAAGCCCAGGCAGACCACATTTTTGAAGCATTTCTGATCGAACACCAGGGTTGAGATAGCATGCAGCGAATAAAACCAACCGCGTGTTTGGTCAACAGCTTCGCAGATATAGTCAGCCGGGAATTGCTGCTTGAATTCCTCAACATTTTCGAAAGGATAATGCCACTGTGCGATCGGCATGGAGCCAGAATCGAACCACACGTCAATCAGTTCCGGTACGCGTTGCATCTTTCCATGGCACTCCGGGCAATCAAAGACCACTTCATCCACATATGGGCGATGCAGTTCCAATCCGGTCAGGTCATGACCTACCAGTTTGGATAACTCCCCCACGGAACCTACACAGGTTTGCATTCCACAATCTTCACATTGCCAAACCGGCAATGGGGTACCCCAGAAGCGTTCGCGACCCAACGCCCAATCGATGTTGTTTTCTAGCCAGTTTCCGAAACGTCCATTCTTAATATGCTCCGGATACCAATTGATCTCGTTATTCAGCGCCACCAAGCGGTCTTTTACCTGACTGGTACGGACATACCAGGTAGAACGTGCATAATACAAAAGTGGAGTGCCGCAGCGCCAGCAGAAAGGGTACGAGTGAGTGTGTTTTTCCACCTTAAAAAGCAAGCCGCGCGCTGTGAGATGATCAATGATCAAAGGATCCGCATCCTTTACGTATTTACCCGCCCATTGATCCACTTCACGGATAAAAGTACCATCCGGTTTTACAGTCATCAGAACTGGCAGATCTTCCTGGTTGGCAACGTTCATATCGTCCGCGCCGAACGCAGGAGCAATGTGAACCAATCCGGAACCATCATCGGTGGTGACAAAATCACCCAGCACAACGTAATGGGCTGGCTTTTCCACTGGTAAGAATGTAAATAATGGTTGATAGCGTTTCCCCTTCAACTGTTTCCCCTTGAATCGGTCGAGAACAGCAACTTTTTCCTCGCCAAAGACCTTTTCCACAAGAGCTTCCGCCAGAATCAATTTTTCTTTTGCGTGTTCTTCCCCGTCAGGAACGTCCCTTTCGACTTTGACGTACATGATATCTCTTCCGGCAGCCACAGCCACATTTCCAGGCAAGGTCCAGGGAGTGGTAGTCCACACCAGCAACGAGGTATCTTCCTCATCCAACAATGGCATGCGAACAAAGATCGCAGATTCGGTAACGTCATGATATTCCTGAGAAACCTCATGATCTGAAAGTGGAGTACCACAACGGGTGCAATACGGCACAACTTTAAAACCCTGGTAGAGAAGATCTTTCTCCCACAGAGTTTTTAAGATCCACCAAACTGACTCAATATATTCATTCTTATAGGTCACATATGCCTGACTGAGATCAACCCAATAAGCAATGCGATCCGTTAACCTTTCCCACTCTTGAATGTATGAAAAAGCGGATTCCCGGCACAATCGGTTGAATTTTTCAATGCCATACTCTTCAATCTGTTGCTTGTTGGTGAAGCCCAGCTTTTTCTCCACTTCGATTTCCACCGGCAAACCATGCGTATCCCAACCGCCTCGTCGGTCAACATGATACCCCTGCATGGTCTTATAACGCGGAAAAATATCCTTGAAAACTCGCGCCAGGATATGGTGCACACCCGGCATACCATTGGCAGTTGGAGGTCCTTCGTAAATTACATATTTCGGACTGCCTTCCGTTTTTTTCAAGGTCTGTTTGAAAATTTCTTGTTGCTTCCAAAATTCCAGGATGGATTCTTCTTGTGCTTTAATCTCTAATTTGGATGAAACTGGTTTGAACATAACACCTCCAATAAAAAAGCTCGTCCTGTTTCAGGGACGAGCGAATTTACCCGTGGTACCACCCACATTCTCTCTTGCGAGAGCCCTCAACCAGAAGCCTGTTGTACAGAATTCTGCGCCATTTTAACGATCGGCGTCCCCGGCTTTCTTATTGATGGCAACCACGCCATGTTCAGATCGCAACTCCGGAAGGATTTTCAATTCGAGATGTTTGCCGGTCTTTCACGCTTCTCCGGCTCGCTGGAAACAGCGCTCGTATTTACTCGTTTCCATCACAGCTTTTCGCTTTTGATTATCTCATAAATAGAAACTTTTATCAATTAAGTACCGCTATACCACGCCATAAAAGAGTGGCAGCCCGGCACATTCCTCGTCCGTAATGTTGACACTTTCTTTAAGTTTCAATTTTGCTACCTGCAGGCGCTCTCTGTCATTCGCGTAAATCGTGAATAACGCATCACCTTTTTTCACAAATGTCCCGACTTTATAATGCACCGTAATGCCCACACCCAGATCGATGGGATCGCCTTTCTTTTCACGCCCGGCGCCCAACAATACCGCCGCTTCTCCTACGGATTGTGCATTAACCATGGCAAGGAAGCCATCATTTTCAGCTTTTATCTCTTCGCGAATTGACCCGCAAGGCAGTTTTTCAGGGTGTTCTATGAATGAAAGATCACCATTCTGCGCTTTTACCAATTGGACAAATTTGTCCCATGCTTTTCCATCCACAATGGCTTTTTCAGCCATTGCGTACGCCTCATCAAGTGTTTGGGCTTTTTCTCCCAGCAACAGCATGTGAGCTGAAACAGTGAAACAATGCTCACGAAAATCGGCAGGTCCTTTGCCATGTAGCGTTTCAATAGCTTCCTTTAGTTCGATGGCATTCCCAACCGCTTCCCCCAGCGGTTGATTCATATCCGAAAGTAGTGCACGAACTTTTCGTCCACTCAAATTCCCGATCTCCACCATCAAACGTGCCAGTTCCTGGGCATGTTTCAGGTCTTTCATGAACGCCCCATAACCGAGCTTTACATCCAGCACGATGGCTTGCGCACCTGCTGCGATCTTCTTACTCATAATAGAAGAAGCAATCAGCGGAGTGGAAGGGACCGTTCCGGTTACATCTCTTAATCCGTACAGTATTCCATCAGCCGGCGCAAGATCACTGGTTTGTCCGGTCAAGACAATGCCAATTTCTTTTAGTTGGCGCATGAATTCTGCTTCGCTCAGATTCACCCGATAGCCGGGGATGGATTCCATTTTATCCAGCGTTCCACCGCTGAATCCCAGCCCTCTGCCCGACATCTTGCCAACCGGTAATCCAAAAGAAGCCACAATGGGTGCAACAACCAGAGTGGTTTTGTCGCCCACGCCGCCTGAAGAGTGTTTATCCACCACCAACGGAGCGACCGAGGAAAGGTCAAGGATATCCCCTGAGTGAGCCATCGCCAGTGTCAGATAGGTGGTTTCCTGGGGGGTCATACCATTCAACAAAACAGCCATCGCCCAGGCGGAGATTTGATAATCCGGGATGGAAGCAGAAGTTACACCCTGGATGAAGAATTCAATCTCATCTTTGGTGAGCTCCTGTTTATCTCTCTTTCGGATGATGACATCAACTGCACGCATACCACTGCCTCCTCTATTTTCCCGAACGCAACAGAATGGTTATTCTCGAGGTTTCAAGAAAATGGTAGTACGACGGTTGGGCTCTTCACCGGTGCTTTCGGTAGTTACAAATGGATGGTAACGGAGTTCAAGGTGGATGATTCTGCGCTCATTGGCTGGCATCGGTTCAAGCACCTGCCTGCGTCCGGTTTGAACCACCTGATCAGCGATACGTCTGGCAAGCTGACGTAACTGGCGTTCGCGGCGATAACGATATCCCTGCACATCCACCATCAAAGGCACCCATTCTCCGATTTCATTACACAGAATCAAGCTTGTAATATACTGGAGAGAATTCAAAGTCTCTGACTTGCGACCGATTAATATGCTCAGATCCTTGCCTGAAATATCAGCCAGGATAATGGATTGATCCTTGTCATCTTCAGGATCAATAATACGGGTGACCACATTTGCGTCAACACTCATTTTTTCCAGCAATGCGGTCAGCGTTTCATGCGCTACCTGCTGGGCTTTTTCAAATTTATCCGCGATGTCATCAGGGTATGAGGGGATTTGGTTTGACAGGTTTGCTTCAGTCATTTGTCCTTTCATGGATACGATCTTCCTTTCCCTTTTCAGCGCTTCAGGGGTTTCTTCTTAATCATTCTCAACTTCCAACGCATTCAGAATCTAGAAATACAAAAAGTTCCACTACCCCTTCTTGCAAAGGGGTAGAAACCTCTAAAGCATTTTTGATTGAATTCCCAATAGCATTGACAACGTCATAATTTTCAAGCCGCCTATTTGGCTGGCTTTTTTTCTAGCGCTGTTTTCTTCTTGAAGATATCTTTTAATTTCACGCGTCCTAGTACCGCATATTGCACCAAACTGATCACGTTGGAGATGGCGAAATACAATGCCAGACCGGAAGAAAGTGAATAGGCAAACCAACCCATCAGCAACGGCATGTAGATATTCATCATACCGGTCGCCTGGTTGGCTTGCTGATCACCCCCAGAGGGACTGATCAGTTTGTTTTGAATGAAGCTGGTGATTACAACGAAGATCGCCAACACAGGAATTCCAAATGAAATACCCGGAATATAAACGCGGTCAGGCTGACTGAGGTCCATCCAAAGAAAATGATTGTTCAATGGGATCAATGTGTAAGGATTCTTCGCTGCTGGAATGAAAGAGAACAAGTTTGATAATCCCATCTCTATTTTGGACACCAGGTTGAAGACCTGTAATGGTGCTGTTCCCATAGTTTGAATGATGCTCTGATAAAGACCAATGATGATCGGAAGTTGAAGCAAGGTCGGCAGGCAAGAAGCGAAAGGTTTGATGCCTTTCTTCTTGTACAATTCCATTTGCGCCTGTCCCAGACGGTCTTTATCATTCTTGTATTTCTTTTGAATTTCAAGATATTCTTCGTCTTTTTGGAGGTCTTGAAGAGCTGCAGAGCTTTTGATCTGGCGCGCGATCAGTGGATGCGTAATTGCTTTGATCAAAACGGTAAAAACAATGATCGCGATACCAAAACTTTCTCCGGTCAGGTTATAGATCAACAATAGAGAATTAATAAAGGGTTTGATGATAAGTGAATCCCACATGGTTTTTTCCTTTTCTATTTATTCTTCTGTAGAAAATGTCCAGTATTCGCGACCATTTTCATCCAGTGCATAAACCAATTTTTCTCCGTTAACCATTACAAGGTAAAGTTTTCCATCCTTGTAAACCGGAGTTGAATAAACTGCACCTTCCCGGCTCAGCGAAGGTGAGGTTACCTGATCTTTATCTACGATCACCAGATTTCCACCGAGCGTACCAAAACCAACTGTGTCGTTGATAACAACCCCTCCAGCCACGATCTGTGAACCGGTGGGCATGGGAGCATCCCAAACAGGCGCCCCGGTTTCGGCATTCAAAGCGTAAATACTTCCATCTTCGGTTGCGAAGAACACTACATTGTCAAGAATAACGGGCTTTGTCCAAATACTTTTGATCTTGGCTTCACCTTCAAATTTCCAAACGATCTCACCAGTGCTTGCACTGACCTTGAACATTTTTCCATCAATGGTACCGGCATAGAGAAAACCGTCTGCTAATAATGGATCGGAAACAACCGCCGTTCCCAGGTCGGTTTTCCAGACCGGTTCTTCAACACGATTTCTTGTTCCGTCCTTTCCAGCTACCAAATCGGAAGATGCATAGGTCAAGTTCAATGCGTAGATGTTGTGGTCCATCGAAGCCAGATAAAGATATTGTTCGTCTGCCACAGGTTTTGACCAGTTGGCGCCAGCGGTTTCAAAGATCCATTGCAAGACTCCATTTTGGTCGAGCACATACAATTTCTGATCAGCATTCGGGGCATAAATATAGCCATTCTTATAGAAAGCACTGGCAACATAGCGGCTTTCTGCTCCATCGAACTGCCACTGCAATATCCCGTTGCTGGAATTCAACGCATATAAGTTCTTTGTATAATCACCAGCTATGACCAGATTTTCTGCGAATTCAACAGGAGCATAGAAAATGATTTTAGAATTCTGTTCTGCAGGAAAAACCCATGTTTTACTTCCATTTTGAACATTTAAAGCATAGAGTTGATATCCATACGAGACAACTGCCAGATCATTATCAACCGAAAAACCGGGCCAGCTAGACGATGTGCCAACATTGCCAGTGCACCCGGCAAGCATAGCAGAGATGATCAAGATTAAAAGTGCTGCAATAGTAATGTTTTTTTTCATTTTTTCACCTAGTTTTTTCTTTCTCCTATGGGACAGGATCATATCCGCCCTCATTGAAAGGATTACAACGGATTAAACGATGAATTGATAAATAACCACCTTTCCAAATTCCATAGCGGAAAATCGCTTGATATGCATAATGAGAACAAGTGGGATAGAAACGGCAAGTATTAGCCGGCAGTGCCGGGGATAGCGTTTTCTGATAAACACGGATCAAGAACAAAATGATATAGCGGGGAAATGTCCAAACCGTAACCTTAACCTCACGTAAAGATGGTTCTTGATATTGATTCTCTTTAGCGATCATAAATTTTTTCTTTTGTTGTCAACAGACCTGCTTGAGAAAACAGATTTTCCACAGCTGTCTGTACTTCGCTCGCACTTGAATGATTAAAATCTTTACGGATAATAAAGACAATATCCCATCCAGCTTCACAATTATTTCTCAGAAGGTTCAATACAGCTCTTACTCTTCTCTTACAACGATTTCTTTCTACAGCACTCCCGATAATTTTACTGGTTATCACCGCAAATCGCGAATGTGGCAGTTCATTTCGACGAACTGCCATTTTCACGATCGGATGAAAATAAACATTCCCAGAATCCTTTATCTTTTTAAAGTCCGCACTCCTAGTAAGACGGAATTTTCGGTTCACTCAATGCTCAAGCGATTATTAAATCAATTCTTATTCTGGGATCTACCAGCGAACGTTTTTTACGTGATTATTCTTGGTGACAGCTAAATTATGACGCCCACGAGCCATTCTTCTCTTCAGAACTTTTCTGCCAGCAGCAGTTGCCATGCGTTGCCTGAAACCATGGACACGAACGCGTTTTCGTATACGTGGTTGGTATGTCCTTTTTGGCATGCTTTAATTCCTCTTCTTCTCGCAATAAATTTCTTTTGGTATAGCGGAAGAATTATACCATATTGATATTTTCACGGTACGATTGTTCTCCTTCCGCTCATACTATTTCCCCAAGCACAGATTTTCCTACATTCGCTGTCAACTTCACCAATGAGATCATGTTCCACATATCTTTATCGGATTGCGCTTGCACGCGCAAATAATTTGCCGATAACCCTTCCATCATCCACTCAGCATCACCTATCTTTTTTGCACGTTCCCAAAGCACAGGAACAGTGCAATGGAGAAATCGATCGCGATATTGATCGGATGATCTTTGCAGAACCGCGCGCATCTGTTCGTTGCGTGCTCTTTTTTCAAGGCCAGGGACTTGATCGGGGTATTCTGCCGCTGGCGTTCCGGCGCGTTGGGAATACCGAAAGACATGCCCTCCTGCAAAATTCATCTTCTGCACAAATTGCAGGCTTTCCATAAATTCCTCTTCATTTTCACCCGGAAAACCCACCACAATATCGGTTGTAAGTGCAATGTGGGGATTAAACGATCGAATCTTATTCACCAGAGTTTGAAACGCAACCGGAAGCATTTGCCTTCTCATTCTATGCAACGTGTTGGTTGCTCCAGATTGCAAAGGGAGATGCAAGTGAGCGCAAAAACGTGGATTTGTAAGCAGCGGAAAAAAATCAGGGTGAATATCCCACGGTTCAATGGAACTCAGCCGCACACGGGGAATGTTCGTTGTCTCAAGAATGGTGTTAACCAGAAAGGCGATCGTCTGTTTCTCAGGCAGGTCCCTGCCCCATCCGCCCAACTGCGTACCTGTCAACACCACTTCCTTCACATCAGCAATCGTTGCTGCTTCAATATCTTTCATGATCTCATGCAATGAGCGGCTGACACTCTTGCCACGAGCCACCCGCGTGATGCAGAATGTGCAGTGGTAGTCACAACCTTCCTGCACTTTTATAAACGCCCTCGTACGTTTTGCCTTTCCAGGCAAGGGAACGCGTCCAGATGCGTCAGGCTGCCTGTCTACGGTAGTGTCAAAATATTTCTGAACGATGTTCATTTTATCCCGATTGGACACCACGAACACACCTTCAGGCAGCGGTTCTTCACCCACAACGTCCAATGAAACCCAACAACCAGTCAGGTAGATCTCACCCACCCCCAACCGTTGAAGACGGTGAACCAACTGACGGGAATCCGCTTCCGCGGCAGCGGTCACTGTGCATGAATTGATGATAGCCGCTCTGGCGTGCTCGGGTGCGGCTACAATTTCATGACCAGCGGCGCGCAGCTCTCTCGCTAATATCTCCAATTCGCTTTGATTAAGGCGACAACCGATTGACCCAAGAAAGACTTTCATGCTTATGGATAAACCGCCACAAAGTTCTCGAACAAAACCGCCACCCCTGTTTCTCTAAAAGAGCTGGCGGTTAGACCGATTTGCCCCTCAGAAAAGACATCATCTTGCACGCGTGCCAACATGACATCGTTCACATACAGGGTCAACTGGTTTCCAATGCAATCAGCGCGAATATGATTGGTGGCTTCCCCTGGTGCAATTACGCTGGAATACTGCAATTCCCCGCCATTTAACACCGCATACCCACCATACAGCACACGCAGAATTCCATAATAACCATCTGAAGATACCAGGAAGGCGTAATAATTTGAATCGTCCAGATAGCGGCAGACAACCCCGAACCCATTATCCAGCAAACCATTCAGATTCCTTGCCACGGTTTCAATACGTACATCGGAATAGGTGCTGTTCAACACGCTGACATAATCGGTATTTTGCGAATTGATGGTGAACACCAATCCCTCCTGATAATAACCTACAGTAGAACCATCAGCACGCTTCCACACATTCCACTCTAAATTGGGGGATGAAAAATCGTCAACAATCAGCAAGTCCCCCGATTGATAAACCGATGGGAAAAAGCTTGCGCAACCTGCCATAGTTACGCAGAGGGTCAGCAGGAAAAACACAAGAAATCTACTTTGCATGTGGAAGGACTTCCTCAAATCATCCATTATACCCATCAACCATTCTCTCATCTCTGAACGAATCTTCACGGAAAAGTTCACTTTCCCAATTGATAAGCAAAGAGTTTCAGGTATTCCAGAACAACAAACCGCCATCCGTTAATTTTCAAGAACCAGGTATTTGCACTAAACCAATGCGGTGAGGTGGGGTGGATCATGACTTTAATTCCAGTATCAGCAAAAACATCCCGGAAGATCAAATATGCCCTGCGGGTGTGATATGGATCGGTAACCACAATGCAGGATATTGATTGGCGGGTAATCAGCAAGCGTTTCACAGCTTCAGCTTCCTCTTGTGTGCTGGTGGCAACTTGATCGGTCAACAGGATATTTCCACTGGGGATGCCGTTGCTGAGCAATTCTATACGCATATCGAAACTATGCAAATGATCGTACCCCTCAACCACATTGCCTGTTTCGGTGAGGATGATCAGATTGGAATAGTTCTGATTATACAGTTCCAGCGCTTCTTGCATACGGCTTTCATCTCCACCGCTCAAGACCACAATGGCATTGGCATATTCCAGCTCATTGGAGACAATGAGATAGGAACCCATGGTTCTCAAAAGCAGGCTACCGAAAATAAGAACCACAAGCAGGATAACAAATTTAAACAACCCGCTTTTTTTCTTCTTGTTTGTAGTTTCTTGATCTACTTTTGTATTCATAGCAATGACAATCCTACCAGAAATAGCAAAACTATGTCTGATTGTGAATAGCGTTTCTCATCCGCGATAGCCCTTCTGCCAACGTTGCACGAGGGCAGGCGAAATTCAACCGCACAAATCCCTTTCCGGCATTTCCAAAATCGACTCCATTATTCAATCCCACCTTCGCATGAGTCAGAAAAAAGGAGAACGGGTCGTCGCGAAATGGCATTTTTCGGCAATCCAACCAAGCCAGAAATGTGCCCTCCGGACTGACCATGGAAATATCACCCAATTCTTTTCTGACAAAATCATGCAGGTAATCGCGATTTCCCTGTAAATAGGTGATCAATTCCCGTAACCAGGGCAATCCTGAAAGGTAAGCAGCACGGGCAGCCTGTGCCGCCAGAAGATCTGGATGGGGTAATATTCCTTGAAAGTTTTTTTTCACCTGTTGCATCATATTTTTATTCTTAATAACCATCACCGAAAAACCCAAACCAGCGATGTTGAAAGTTTTGCTGGGCGCGATCAACATGACAGTACGCTGCGCGATCTCTCCATTTAAGGACATAATCGGGATATGGGTGTTGCCGTGATAGACCAAATCACAATGGATCTCATCAGAACATAATAACAGATCGTGCCGCAAACAAAAATCCGCAAGCCGCGTCAATTCTTCTTTGGTGAAAACTCGACCAACCGGATTATGCGGATTGCACAACAGGAACATTTTCGTATTTTTCTTCAATCCCTTTTCCAACTCATCGAAATCAATGCCATAGGTACCATCCGATTTTTGGGTCAGGTTTACTTCATGATTCTCCAAACCGCTAGACGCTCCCACGCCAAAGAAAGGTGGGTAGATAGGGGGTTGGAACATCAATCCATCACCAGGAGAGAGGAAGGCACGGCTCGCCAAATTCAACCCGGTAATCACACCCCGCACATACAGGATTTGTTCCGGCTCGACCTGCATCTGATATTGATCAGCGATCCAGCGTACTATAATTTCATCCAGGTCTTGCGGTGCAGCGGCATAGCCGAAAACTCCATGCTTGACCCTTTCTGTCAACGTTTCGATCACAGCGGGTGGTGAACGAAAATCCATATCCGCTACCCACATAGGCAGCACATCCTTGGAAAAGGTATTCCATTTTACAGAATCGCTGTGCAGTCGATCAATTGAAGCATCAAAGTTTTGCGCCATGTTCCCTCGATTTGTTAACAACCCTATTCTACTTTAATCTCTTTGATTTATTTTCCCACGGATTCGCTTCTGACAGGAGCATCTGCTTCTGGAGAAAAAAGCAGGCAACAAAACAAACCGTTTTAGATTGATACCCCTGATTCATTTGCGAAAAATTTGATCGTTATGAACAACTGGATACCATCCCTCATAACATCTTTTCTCCCGCAATGCCTTTCAAGAGGTTCCCTTCATATCCCATGCAATCGTCCAATCCCTTTGAAATGGTTCATTGGTATACTAAACAAAAGGACTCAATTCGGCAATACAAAACAACACTATGGATAAAATCATCAAGGATATTCCCCTTACAATCACCCGCGGTTGGGAAGATTATGCATTGCTGGATAGCGGTAATGGGATGAAACTGGAACGTTATGGAAGAATCCTCCTTTCCCGTCCTGAACCTGAAGCATTCTGGACGAAAAGCTTGCCAGAACAGGAGTGGAAAAAGGCGGATGCCGTTTACTTCTCCCCTTCCCAAGATGAAAACGGTACCTGGAAGTTCAACAAGCAATTCCCAAATCCTTGGGACATCCGTGTGGGAAACGTGCGCTGCAAATTAGAGCTTACCAGTTCCCGCCATATCGGGCTTTTTCCCGAGCAATTTCTACAATGGCAATGGCTGCACGCTCATCTAACAAACAGCCCTCACCCCTTGAAGATGCTCAACCTGTTTGGATACACCGGCATGGCAACCCTCTTTGCAGCCCAGGCAGGAGCGCAAGTGACGCACGTGGATGCCTCGAAAAAAGCGGTCAGTTGGGCAAAGACCAATCAAGAAATCTCCAATTTGCAAGAAAAGCCCATCCGCTGGATCGTGGATGACGCTCTGAAATTTATCAAACGCGAGGCACGCCGGCAAAATTTTTATGATGCCATCGTGCTAGATCCGCCCAAATTCGGGCGCGGTCCAAATGGCGAGGTATGGGAATTCTACAAGTATTTACCCAATCTGCTGCAAGGCTGTGAAGAGATTCTCAGCCCCCAACCTTCTTTTCTCTTGCTGACCGCATATGCAGTGAAAGCTTCTGCTCTCACCCTGCTGCGCGCCCTGCAAGAACAAATGCAAGCGCACGGAGGCAGCATTACCGCAGGTGAACTGGTGCAGCAAGAGGCAAGCAGTCAAAGATATTTATCGCGAGCCATCTATGCTCTTTGGGAAAAATAATCTTTGCGGAGGAAAATATGGATCCGATCTTACACACCTATTCTATTATTGCCAGAGATGAAAGGAGCGGACAATTCGGCGCAGCTGTGCAATCACACTGGTTCAACGTCGGTTCGCTCTGCCCCTGGGTCGAAGCGGGTGTGGGAGCTGTGGCTACGCAATCGTCGGTAAAGGTCAGCTATGGTCCACAGGGGCTGAAGCTGATGCGTGAAGGGAAAAGCGCACCAGAAGCACTGCAAAAGTTACTGGCAGGAGATGAAGATAGAGAAAATCGTCAGGTTGCCATGGTGGATGCGCTTGGAACTGTGGCAGTGCACACCGGAACCCGCTGTATCGCCCAAGCAGGGCATGTAGCTGGCGGTGGTTTTTCTGTACAAGTCAATATGATGAAAACTGATACGGTCTGGGGCGCAATGACTGAAGCATTTCAAAAAACAAAGGGGGATCTGGCAGAACGCATGCTGGCTGCCCTACAGGCTGCTCAAGCCGAAGGCGGTGATATCCGCGGCAAACAAAGCGCTGCCATGCTCGTGGCTGACGGCATTCGCAGCGAAGAGCCTTACGAACACATCCTCCTTGACCTGCGTGTGGATGATCACCCCGAGCCTCTGGCGGAACTGGAAAGGCTTCTTCACATCCAGCGTGCCTATGAGCATATGAACAAAGGGGATGACTTTTTGACAAAAGGTGAAATGGTCGAAGCGATGAAGGAGTACAGCCTGGGTGCCAACATGGCGCCTGCCATTGAAGAACTCCCCTTCTGGCAAGCCGTTACCATGGCAGCCAATGGGTATTTGTCAGAAGCGCTCCCCATCTTTCATTCGGTTTTCAAGACCAATAAAGATTGGGCTGAAACACTACGGCGTTTGCCAGCCGCCGGATTCTTCCCAGACGACAAAGAAATGCTGGATACAATCCTGCAGGAACTGAAAAGATAAAAGGAGGAAATATGCAGCAGTACAGAGTGGATCCCGAAAAACCGATTAAGATCAAGAAACTGGATGCCGATGATCTGGGCGAATGGGAAGGAAAAAAGAAAGCCGGTCAAAAAGCATTCGCAGATCTGCAAAAGGAACTAGCAAAACTTCAGGAAGTGCTCTACGCCGAACACAAACACAAGGTCCTCATTATTCTGCAAGCCATGGACACCGGCGGGAAAGATGGCACCATCCGCTCGCTGTTGAAGGAAGTCAATCCGCAGGGTGTGAAAATAGCCAGCTTCAAAGTCCCCACTCCAGTTGAACTTGCCCATGATTACTTGTGGCGGGTACATTCTATGGTTCCCGCGCAGGGTGAAATGGTGCTCTTCAACCGATCACATTACGAAGATGTGCTGGTAGTGCGAGTGCACGAACTGGTGTCAAAAGAAGTTTGGAAAAAACGCTTTGAACAGATCAACGCTTTTGAAAAAATGCTCACAGAAGAGGGCACAACCATACTCAAGTTTTATTTGCATATCGATAAAGAGGAGCAAAAGCAGCGTTTTATAGAACGATTGACCAATCCAAAGAAGCAGTGGAAATTTAATCCCAATGACGTGGAGGAACGCAAGAATTGGGACGTCTATCAGGAAGCCTATCAGGATGTCCTTAACAAGACCAGCACGTCCTGGGCGCCCTGGTATGCCATTCCCGCCAACCGCAACTGGTACCGTGACCTGTGCGTGGCTACAATCGTCACTGATGCGCTACGATCGTTGAAACCAAAATATCCCGAGCCAATCCCTGATCCGGAGACCTACATTCAAGCGCTGGAAAATGAGGATATGGAAAAATAACGCCATTGAATTCGAAAGCGCAACGAAGCATTTCAGTACTTTACCGAAAGGGTGGTTTCATCCTTCTTCTCTATGATTGAGCCGATCTCGACGATCAGAATCCCTTCCTTCGCCAAAGGCGTTATCATTGGATTCGCAGATGTCACATCCAAAGTCACCGAGTTGATATCATCGATTGGGATGAACCAACTAAAGATGAAGAATGGCAGCGGTAGGGCAGGTCAAGTACACAAACCGCGCTTTGGAGCAAACCAGCCCGCCAGAGCGCATCGACTCCACGCCCTTTTACATTCAGCCTTTACTCGTCAAACCATTCCGCGAAGCTGCCTTCATAGGCTCTGTTGTCTCCGCTTATATATGCAATCACAGTATCCGAATGGCCCTTTGAAGTATCTCCTCCGGGAGAGTGAAAAAATACATAATCTTTAATCGTTGCCTGCCACTGTGTACCATCTGCGGTAATATAGTTGATAATGGAATCCTTATGTCCTTCGTTTCTCTTTCCCTGATGCCAATGGAAAAAGGCATTCCCGTTGTCGATTACTTCTGCAAACCACAGACTGGGATCGTTCCAAGTCTTGTACGCTATGAATTTACTTACCGTTTTAACAGAACGATCTGATAGAAGCTGGTTTACGAAGACAGGTTTAGTGTACTTGCTCATTATTTTTCCTCCTTTTATTGAACAAATACAGAAGCTTGAATTCCCTCTGTTTAGTACAGTATATACTATTATGAACAATTGTGCAACTGCATGGATAGGTTCAACACATATGAGACAGTTGAGGGCAAACTGAGGGTAGTGCCATTGAATATATTCTTGCAGGGCCAGATTGTCCAGAGAAGCATACAGACGCGTGATCCAAACCCGAAAAATGAACACCCGACATGCTATTTTTTATGATGGAGCATTAATAACTACCTACGATATCGATAGAATTCCATCAGGTAAGAATTCGTTGTTCATCTCTAGAGGTCGAGATAAATTTGATCCTTCTACACGCTTATTAGAGCCATCTAGTAATTAGGCAGAATCGCCTAAATCAATGTAGAACAATATATCGGTCGCCCTGTCTTTCTGTGATTTGACCAATATCCACTGCGGGGACGCCTTCATCATTTAAGTATTGTGTCATTCCGAAAGCATTGGAATGTTCAACCGCCACCAACAACCCACCGGAGGTTTGTGCATCGTTCAGGATGATCTGCTGAATTTCCGTCAATCTTTCAGCATAGCGCACATAGGGTTTTGTGTAAGCATGATTATTGTGACTGCCACCCGGGATGATCCCCGCCGCTGCCAGGTCATAAGTACCTTCCAAAATTGGAATGGAACCAAAATCCAATACCGCAGTCAGGTCAGCCGCTTTCATCATTCCCAGTAAATGTCCCAGCAACCCGAAACCGGTCACATCGGTACAGGCATGGGCATGGAATTGCTGCAGCGCTGCTCCGGCTTTTTGATTGAGCAGCGCCATAGTTTGTATCAATTGGTCCGTTTGTTCTTTTTCCAGTAATCCCTGTTTCAAAGCGGTGGTCAGAATGCCTGTGCCGATCGGTTTGGTCAGCAGCAGATGGTCGCCCGCTTGTGCTTTAGCATTGGTGATTAGTTTTTCAGGATGCACCATACCGGTAACCGCCATGCCATACTTCGGTTCCGTATCATCCACCGTATGTCCTCCGATGATGGCTATGCCCGCCTCGTTAGCTTTTTCCTGTGCGCCGCGCAGTATTTCCCTCAGAACAGAAACTGGCAATCTGTTACTGGGAAAACCCACGATGTTCAAAGCGAACAAAGGCGTGGCGCCCATGGCGTAAATATCACTCAATGAATTAGCCGCTGAAATGGCTCCGAAAAGATAGGGGTCATCCACAATGGGAGTGAAGAAATCCACTGTCTGTACAATCGCCGTTTCAGAGTTGATCCGATAAACCGCAGCGTCATCGCCGGTCTCTGTTCCCACCAGAATGCGTTTATCCTTTGATGGCTTGATCTCCGCCAGAATCTCTTCTAACAACTGCGGGCGCAACTTACAGGCACAACCTAAGCCATGCGTGTAATGGGTCAGCTTGATCGCTTCCGTGGAGCCTGACTTGAAGACCACCTGCTCCTGTGCTTGCAAGTTGCCGATCACGCGCTTGAGCTCTTCCAACGCAAAATCGATCTCCTCTTGGGTCGTATTGCGCCCAACGGAAAGGCGAATAGTTCCCATGGCGTACTCCACAGGAATGCCCATAGCTGCAATGACCGGCGAGACATCCACCTGGTCGGCATGGCAGGCAGCCCCAGCAGAAGCTGCCACCTGATCTAATTCAGCCAGAATGGTGTTCGCTTCTAAGCCGTAGAAACTCACATTGGTTGTGTTAGGAAGACGTTTTTCAGGGTGCCCATTGAATCTTACGTTCGAGAAGGCTGCTCGTAATCCGTTTTCCAGATGGGTGCGCATGGTGAGCATATGCACTTGATATTGTGGGAGATTCTCTTCGATCAGTTCACAGGCTTGCCCCAACCCCGTGATCTCGATCACATTCTCGGTGCCAGCGCGCTTGTTCATCTCGTGCTCCGCACCATGCATGATCTTCTCTACCCGCACTCCGCGTCTGATAAACAAGGCGCCGATCCCTTTGGGAGCATACAATTTGTGCCCGGCAATGGAAAGCAGATCGACACCCAACTCATCCACATTCACAGCGATCTTGCCCACCGATTGGGCAGCATCGGTATGCATAAGCACCCCGTGCGCGTGAGCGATCATTGCAATTTCACGCACCGGTTCAACGGTGCCCACCTCATTATTGGCGTGCATGATGCTGATCAGAATGGTATCGGGGGTGATAGAACTTTCCACATCATGCGGGTTCACCAAACCAAATTCATCCACCGGCAAAATGGTGACCTGGAAACCCTGTTTTTGCAAATACGCCACCACATCCAGCACCGCCGGATGTTCCACCGCGCAGGTGATGATATGGTTGCCTTTATCACGGTAGGCATATGCGACCCCTTTGAGCGCCAGGTTGTTCGCCTCAGAACCCCCGCTGGTAAAAACGATCTCATCCGGCTGGCAGCCCAGCATCTCCGCTATCTGGCGGCGCGCCTTCTCCACACCTTTTTTTGCAGCGCTGCCATAGGCATGGCTGCTGGATGGATTGCCAAAATTTTCGTAGATGAATGGGCGCATGGCTTCTGCGACCTGCGGAGCGATAGGAGTGGTCGCGTTATAGTCCAGATAAACCGGCTTTTGCATGTTCCACCTCAAAAAACTTCCAGCGTTCCTCGCTTCTTGGCAGTCACCTCAAACCAGCGGAACAACGAGTAACCCAACAAGGCAAAGAACAAACCGATACCCACCTCTTCCACCAGCAAAGGAAGAACTTCACCCAGCGCATGCCCGCCGATGATCAAGCGGGCTGAGGCAATCCCACGGGTGAGAGGCAGATAATTGGAAACGATTTGCATCCACTTTGGCAGAGATGTCAGTTCCAGATTAGCGCCGGAAAATACCAGCAAAACAAAATACACCGTGTTATTGACGAACATCACATTGCGCGTGATCAAACCGATGCAGCCCATCAACAACCCCAGACCCGCCGTGCTGAAGGTGGTCACCAGGATCGTGAGCAGCAGCGCCCAAGGATTGGTGGCAGAATAATCGATGTGGAAAAGCAGCCATCCCCAGAACAGACCAGTTATCACACCGATCATACCATTCAAAATATGCATGAACGCTCTACCCAAGAAAACCGTCATGCGGTTGGCAGGAGCGCCAAAGAGATAGGGCAGCGTACCATCCCAGCGGTCGCCACCGATGCTCATGGTAACCCCATAGATACCGCTCATGGCGGCGTTCATTAAGGCATTCCCAATCACATAGAAATACGCTCTGCCCGTGCCCTGGGCATAGGTGCCGATCAACACAAAAAAGAGCATCTGGGTGAGGGGCGAAAAAATCAAAGTAGCCAGATAGGTGGAGGGGCTTAACCAGCGGAACAAACCTACATATGATAGGTAAGCCCCCTCAAAAAAGATATTGATGTTCAGTTTTATTTTTTCCATAGTTGATTATTGCATGTTTAACGTTGCATCTTCTCTGGCTTTGCGCAGGATAGATTTGAAAAGGAACTTGGAAATGATTGCATATATGAGACTAAAGACAACCAGCATTGCCCAGCAAAAGTAGATTTCGGCATCGCTGCCCGTTCCACCGGACGCCGCGTGCAAAGCTCTGGCTGCCCAGTAGGGAGTGAGAATATAGCTGAAAGGCGTGGTCCACATGGGCAGCAGCGCAATGGGGAACAGGAATCCGGAAAAAATATACACTACGAATTCCAGACCGTTCTGAAAACGTTGTACATCAGGGTTCAAGATAAACAGCGGTCCGATGATCAATCCGAAGGCAATGAAAGCTACAACGGTAAGAACGACCGAACCAGCGAACAGCCACGGCTTGGCAATGTTGAGAGGCAAACCCATCAGCAGAGAAATGAAGGCATAACAGCAAACGATCGAAAACAGAGATTGGGTAATAGTTGCCAGCAGTTTTCCCGAAACCACTACGCGTAAAGGGGCGGGGACACAGCTCAGCGGTTCCAGCGTACCCGTCCAACGCTCCCCTGTAATAGAATTGCCACCCTGGAACAGCAAGGTGGTCCACAGCCCGGTCATGGCGCTTCCTACCACCACGAAGATGGCATAGTTGGCAACCTGATCTTTCAGCATCCAGAGAGCCATAAAAGCCACAATCATCGGTTGTACGATAATGCCAAACAAGACAAAGGCATCGGTAAATGATTGGCGCAACTCGATCTCAAAAGCCATAAAAATAACCCGCAGGTTGTATTGAACTTTCTGCCAGCCGCTCATCATTCCCCTCCCACCAGGCGCACATAGGCATCTTCCAGAGTTGGTTCGCGGGTGGTTACTTTACCCAGTTTCAGATCATTCAATTGCGAGACCAACAAGGGGATGGCTTCAGCGCCTTTGGAAGTGTGAACCAATAAAAGCTGACGCTGATCGCGATCTTCCACCGTGGCGCTTTCCACCACCGGCAGAGATTTGATCTTTTCAAAGGTTTCGGGGGGGATGCCAAAGACCTCGATCTCGATCACCGAAAGGTCATTGACTGTATCCTTGATCCTGGCAGGGGTATCCATGGCAACGATTTCCCCTTTATTGATCACCGCTATACGCTGGCAGAGGGCATCTGCTTCGAACATATAGTGCGTGGTCAGCAGGATGGTTTTCTTTTCGTTTTGCAGGTTGCGCACCGTCTGGCGCAACTCACGCGCACCCACCGGGTCTAGCCCCATGGTCGGTTCATCCAGGAACAGCACCTCCGGATCGTGCAGCAAAGCACGCGCAATATGCAAACGCTGGCGCATTCCGCGAGAATATCCTTCCACTTTTTCATCTGCTCGGTCTTTTAAGCCAACCATCTCGAGCAGGTAGGGGATGCGCTTTTTTGAGACAGCCGGATCGATATAGTAAAGACTGGCAAAATAGCGCAAATTATCGGTGGCGTTCAGACGCCAGTATAATCCCCGTTCTCCACCAAAGATAAAACCGACGCGCGGACGTACCTTCTCGGCATCCTTGACGATGTCAAAACCCAGAATTCGAGCGGTGCCGCCGGTAGGGATCAGTAAGGTGGTAAGCATTTTTACCGAGGTGGTCTTCCCTGCCCCGTTTGGACCCAGCAAACCGAATAGCTCACCATGGGCAATTTCAAAAGAAATTCCTTTTACCGCAGACACAGTTTTCTTTTTTCGTTTGAATACACCAATGGTGGTTTGAAAATCACGTTGCAAATTAGAAACTTCAATAGCGCTCATGGAAACCTTTATGAATAGATAAGATACTATGCCAACTATAACGTATTTCACCAAAACATATTATAGGACATGTGTTCAATATTATACCCTCAATTCGCTGATTTGACAGCTATAATTAAGATACAAATATGGGAGAAAGATATGAACGGAATAAAAGCAGGGGAAGTTCTTCATTTCTACGACCACATCTCCGTAGCAGTCATTGATCTTTGTTCGAACCTGAAAGTCGGTGATTCAGTTCACTTTCTCGGTCACGGCAGCGATTTTCAGCAGGAGATCACCTCAATGCAGATCGAAAATGAGCCCATTCAACAGGGCACCAAAGGGGAACTGGTGGCTGTGAAAACCGTCAAACCTGTGAAAAGAGGAACCGCAGTGTATATTTTGCAAGAATAAACTTCACTGCGTTTTTAATAGTTGATAATCTTGTACAACATACAGTTTCGCTAACTCTCTCACCCATGGTGAGTCAGAATATGGCTGTTTTGTGGCGCATAGCTCATAGATGCCGGATTTATCTATGAAATTTCCTCCAGGAAAAACGATATAAATATCTTCATCATTTTTTAGGTTTATCCCAACCCTCAACTCAAAAGGTGCGTCTAATTCAGATAACGGATCAACAAAATCGGAAAAGGAATAGGTGCGGATATTTTTATAGAAACGACTGAAATGAAAATCAGGAGCCCAATCCAGAAAAAGTTCATTCTCCGGATGCACTCGAATTGAAGAACCTTCGTTCATTGTAAAAAGTATATCCTCCTGATTTTCTTTACAATCAAGCTGATTTACTATTGAGGGTATTCTTTTCCCATGGATGAAAAAAGGAATAATAAAAATGATCAGAAGGATCACTGTAATAAAAGAATAAAAACCTATACTCCGCTTTATTTCATCTGATGGCAGCGGGGAAGAAATCTTTTTCGTAATGAAATCAACGCCAAGACATGGGATGAAAATAATAAACGGAATCGTTGCTGCATATGCCCGCATGTATAAAGTATCTTGCACCGGTACAAAAGGCACAGAAATTAATATTCCGATTATTGAGAACAGCATCAATGAAGCAAAAGTTTTCTCTCTTTTTATAAGAGAGAAGAGACCTATCATGCTAGCCAAATACAAAAGACATTGCGTAGTAATGAAGATGGGAGTTGTTTCAGAATTCACGAAAGAAAAGATGCTTTTCGTTGGGTAAGAGAAATCAGCTAAATAGACATATTGTTTAAACATACCCGAGATGAAATCTTGTGGATTCTGTCGAATCAGTTGCCGCGTGAGTGACCATATCTCTCTTATTAATTGATTCTCGTCAAGCACAAATAATTCTGGGTGATCTGTCATTACTTGCGACCATCCCGAGCCACCTCTTGCCAATCCATAGAGAATATATGCAAAATTTGAAAAGGGAATATTTTCGCCGCTCCCAAAATGCTGAATGATCAATTCATTAAGGAAAAATGCAAGAAGCATACAGGAGAATACTTGGATCACTTTTTTCCAGCGCTGCTTTTTATTGATCTGCGCTTTATAGATCCACAGTAATAAAAATGGAAGAAGGAAAAAAGCGCCAGCTCGTGCAATTAACGCAAGGGTAATAAGAAAGATCGATAAATAAAAGGACCAACTATCTGTATCATCTTTCGAAGTAATCAGCAGAGCAAATCCTGATAATCCCAGGATTAAACCTATGGTTTCAGTAAGGAAACATCCGATATACTGCCTCGCGTAAAAGAAGATGAGGAGTAGAAAAAGTGTAGTTCCAAATGAATTTAGCTTCCCAGAAATTTTTTTCACCACCAAGAAACAGGCTATTGCCATTAAGAACATTATCAAAGCTTGCATCACTTGAATGCTTTGACCAGAGATCTTTGCTAGAGTGGTGAGAAAAGCAACAAAGATTGGACGTTTTGCAGAATATGCAGAAAAATAGCCACCATTCAACCAGCGTAATGCATCGGTGTAATAATTTTCGCCATCAACGATAGGAATCAATCCGCTGATCATAGTCGGTTCTGACTTACCACTTGCCCATACTCCTGCTAAAGACATATTGAAAAAAAGAAGGATTACCGTAAAAAGCAATAAATTCCTATATTGATTCTTTTTTATTTGAAAAGTTACCAGAACAATAGAGGAGATAAGAATTACAGATAAGGTAAAGCCATAGCGCAATTGGATATAGAGCTGCCGGAAGATAGAAGCTGAGCGATCTTTTAAAACAATGACCGAAAGGATTAATGGTAAAAGATACAGCAATCCAAAGTAATTTTTAGCTGAAACTTTTTTCATAGTTTCAAAACCACCCTCATCAGGAGAGGTTGTGTAGAGTAAGAATTACTTAAAATTATACTAAGATAAATAAGATTTCCGAATAAAGAGGATTTATGAAAAATGATTTATTTTCATTACTGATCAAATTCAGCACAAAGTGGGTGGTCATCACTGGATTTATTATTTTCTTTGCTTTCTCCTTCTTCTTTCTACCCGGGCAAAACAAAATTGTCGAAACCTACTCCGCTGGAACGGGCTCGCCAGACACCTCGTTTCTCTATACCCCCACAGAACTCTATCAAATGGCTGGTGCCTATGGCGCAGAAGGACGTTCCGCTTACATTCGAGCACGCTGGACCTTCGACCTCGCTTTTCCGATCATCTACACGTTCTTTTTGACAACGAGCATCAGTTGGTCGGCGAATCGTGTCCTGAAGGAAGGAAATGATCTCCACACTGGCAATCTGCTCCCTTTGTTTGCCATGCTTTTTGATCTGTGCGAGAACATCTGCACCACATGGGTATTTGCACGATACCCCGCTTACAACGCCTTTCTGTCAATGCTGGCACCGGCCTTCACTCTGCTTAAGTGGATTTGCGTGGGCTCCTCTTTTTTGTTCCTGACTGCCATGTTACTATGGCTATTGTTGGATACGCAAAAAAAGAAATAACAAAGATTGTTCTTGGTTTGACACACAGGGTGAAAAGCTAGCTGTTCATCATTTCGGCTGCCGTACTTCCAGCCAGCCAGCCGGTGGAAAAAGCCGCCTGCAGATTGTATCCGCCCGTATCCGCATTCAAATCCAGCACCTCGCCGGCAAAAAATAACCCTTGAACCAATTTGGATTGCATGGTTCGTGCATCCACTTCTGATAGATCCACTCCCCCGGCGGTAATGATGGCAGCCTCTAACGGCAAACTTTCACTGACGGAAAAACGCACATCTTTCAACCAATGCAGCCATACCTCGCGCTCCCTGGCGGTGATCTGATTGCATAATTTTTCTTCGGGGATATCTACCCCTTCTGCACAAAGCGGGATCATTTTTTGGGGCAGCAATGCTTTCAGCATGTTCCCGAACTGCTGTTTTCCATGCGCATCCAGTTCACGCAACAAACGGGCATCCAATTTTTTTTCATCCAAGGCAGGTTTCAGATCGATAGAAATTTCCACCTTATTGCCTATGCGCAAGGCATCCACCACCTGCCCGCTCAGAGTAAGGATGATCGGTCCGCTCAACCCGAAATGGGTAAACAACATTTCACCGAAGGCGGAAGTTGTCTTTTTACCATTCACAAGAAGCGTAGCACGCACATTCTTTAAGCTCAATCCCTGCATACGGCGAGCAACATCCCCAACAGTTTTTAACGGCACCAGTGCCGGCCGGATAGGAATGATGGTATGCCCAAGCTTCTCGGCTATGCGGTACCCATCTCCGCTGGAACCGGTGCCCATATACGATGCTCCACCCGTAGCCAGGATCACAGCCCTGGCTGGCAATTCCGTCCCATCTCCCAGCACAACCCTTTGCACCACACTATCGTGAACAAGGATTTCACGCACCGGGGAGTGTGTGCGAATCTCTGCACCCTGCGCTTTGACCCATCCGATCAAAGCATCCGTAACCTCATTGGCATTTTCACTGGTCGGGAAGATCCTGCCACCACGTTCCACCACAATCTCCACGCCAATTTTATGGAGAAACGCAAGCAGATCATCAATGAAAAACCGCGAAAATGGTTGGTATAAAAAGGGTCCGTTCTTTCCAAAATGGGCAATAAAGGTGCGCAATTCGGTCTGGTTGGTGAGGTTGCAGCGACCTTTGCCGGTGATGCGCAATTTTCGTCCCGGCTGTTCCATTTTTTCCAAAAGCAAAGTGGAAATGCCATTTTGTGCGGCAATTCCGGCAGCCATCAACCCTGCCGGACCGCCACCGATCACAATAAGGTTTCTTTGTTTAGTCAAAACGAGTTCGTACCTTCAGGTCTTTTTTTCTCTATTCTACCTGGTTCTTTTCAGACGCAAGCCAGCCATTTGTTTTATTCGGATTGATGACCGGGTCAGTCTCAATGTTGCGCAGAGATTTGAATGCCATCCCACCGCACATGGTGACAAGAACCAGGACGCCCGCCAGGATAAACCAAAACTGCACGCCCAGCGCATCCGATACCGGACCCGCGATCGCCAACCCTACGGGAGTAGAAAGGTAGAGAATACTGCCAAACATGGTAAAAACCCGTCCCTGATATTCATTATCGATCTTCTCTTGCATGATCGCCATCAGCGATCCATCTACCATAGGAACCATGAACCCGATCACAAACAGGGTAGGCAAACTATAGTAAAAGCCATCTTGCGGGATAGAACCCAGTGCGATCATTCCTAATCCAATCCCAAGCCCGCCCAAAAACATGGTGTACGTTTTTCTCTTGAATCCACCCCAAACTCCCAAGATCGATCCACCCACGATAATCCCGATACCGACCGCCACCTCCACCATGCTGTATTGAGCCGCATCCCCGCCGAAATAACTGCTTACCAGCAGTGGGATCAAAGAAAACGCCGGTGAAAGCGCGATCTTGAAAATGAGCGCCATGACCGTGATCACCATGATACCTTTCCAACCGATGAGATAGCGTAAGCCGTCTTTCATGTCGGTCATGACAGTGCCGAACCAGGATCCATCTTTCTTTTCGAGTTCCGGCTGACGTGGGATGACAACAAACGATACAATGCCGATCGCCAACGCCGCAGTAACCACATCGATCAGCAAAGAACCTTCAACCCCCACCAGTTCCATCACCAATGCCCCCAGGGGAGCCGAAACGATATTGATGATCCCTTTCGCTGCCTGGTTGAGTCCGGCGATTCTGCTCAGTTGGTCTCTGGGAACCATGAGAGAGACCGACGCCTGTTCAGCCGGGAAATGGAAAGCGCTGCCAATACCGCGGATCATCATAATGGCATAGATATACCAGACCTCCACCTTATCAAAAAAGAAAAAAATGCCTAACACCAGGGTTGCCAACGCAATGGAAGCATCTGAAATGATGATCACTTTCTTGCGATCAATGCGGTCCGTGATCGCTCCGGCAAAGGGCTGGATCACGATCTCGGGGATCAAAGCAAACATGGTAGCCATAGCCAGCACAGTTGCCGATCCGGTCTCTTTGGTCAGCCACCACACCAGCGAGAACTGAACCAATGCGCTCCCCAACAAGGAGAGCATCTGGCTGGACCAAAATGGAAAGAACTGCTTTTTCCAATTGTTTTCGGTTTTCAATTCTTCCATTTGTTCACTCCTGTATATCAATAATATTGATTATATGTTGAGTAATATTCTATCATTATTTAATAATATGAATATTATAAGTACATTATTTTACTATTATTCATATCTTTGTAAAGGATTAATATTTTTTTAATATCGATATAAACTGTCGTTCTCATGCCAACTTCATCGCTATCGACGAGTTATATAGATCGTTCAGAATATATATACGTACGTACTTCCCTTTCAGGTTTGGAAGATGCTTTCAAGAAGCAATGAACGGTTTCAATGCTGCATGATGGAATATTCATTAAAAAAGCCAGAGCATGAACAGCATGCTCTGGCTTTTACTTTTCATCAGTGTAAAAGATCAGGGAATGATCCGTGCCCAGTTTTCCAACTGCTGATAAAGTGGAAGTATTTCTGCTCCCACGTCAGAGCGCACCAGCCAATGCTGTTCAGTCCAGAAAAGTGGGATAACCATTACATCCTCGTTCACCATGATCTCTTCCATTTTTTCATAGAGCTTGAAACGTTTCGAGGAATCCGTCTCTAATTTTGCTTCATTATATAAATTAGCAAAATCATCAGCGGTCCAATCTTCTTGGAACATCTGCTTAATACCAATTTCGCTGCTAAGAGAATCCCATATTTCTTGGGGGTCATTTGTCATCATATTTAAGGGCAGTAGATAAATTCCCGGATCATATGTGTAGTTATTTTCTATATTAGTAAAAAGATCATAATAGGTTTCCATCGGAATCGTATAAATTTCTCGACCAAGGTTGCTCCTCAATTGATCCGTTAAATACTCTGCGAGAGAAAAGGTTGAACCATCTTCAATATATAGAAAATTCAGATAATTCACAGATGCAGAAGAATTTTCTTGTTCAGAACCAGAAAAGTCTTCGTCAAACGTAATTCCTTCAAAGGGTTCATCCCGCAAGAAATCAGGAATGATCCCATTCATAACTGTTCCTGTAGTTTCCATCGGTAGAGCCACCAAAGAAGTTTTATCAATAGCTGAAGCGACCTCTTTTCGACCAGTTGCCTCATCGATCGGACTGATACCGGTATTGAAAAACAACAGGTAATAACCGGTGTTCGCCGGTGCGCTGATCAGATCATCCGATAGCTCTGGATCAGACGAAGCTTCCAGATATTCTTCATAGGTTAGCGATACGGCATCCAGTTCACCGTTTTTAAAGGCAGAGATGACATCCTGACCATACTGCATATCGATGTTGATTGTTTCCAAAAATGGATCTTCAAGCCCATCGGTACCTGCCCAGAAGGGATTTTTGATGATCGTCACCGTATTATAGTTGAACGAAATTGGATCAGTCGGTACGTAAGGACCATAAAAATTCACTGCCATGGTAATATCGTATGGATCATTCCAAGAAGGCGTTGCTGAGAAGATTGGCAGTTCGGTCAATGCCAGAAATCCGGAATCAGGTTCTTCAAGATGGATAATTACTTCAGTATCCGAAGGCGTTTCGATTTGTACTAAATCTGCGGCAGCACCGTTGAAGACATAATCCATTGCTCCTGTAATAGATAGAAGCAAATAATAATTATTAAAATACTGATTTGGATCAATAACATCCATGATGCGAGCTTTCACATCTTCTGCAGTTACGTAGAGCGGATCACCATCTTCACCCATCACCTGTTCGATCTGTTCGGTTTCTGCATCATAGGTCACCCATGGCACATCATCTCGCAGAGTGAAAGTCCAGGTTAACAGGTCTTCTGATACTTCCCAGCTCTTCGCAAGCACGGGCAAGAATTCACCCGATTCGGCATCGTATCTGGTTAAACCGGGGAAAACAAGGCTGATTAAATTCATCGCTTCCCCATCCGCATTCTCCGGGTTCAGATCATCAAAAGAACGCCCGCTGATATTCAGAACCTGCTCATCTGCCAGATCATATGTTCTCTTTGTCTTTTCCCTCTTCTTTTGCCTTGCCTCTTCCTGTCTTTGTTTTTCTCTTTCTTTTTGCGCAATCGTTCGTTCAGCTACCGATGCTGCTTTTCTATCGACAGAAGCTTCGCTCATTGGGATGCAACCGGCGATCATTATGAGCAGAACAAGTAAAGCAAATTTCTTTGAAAATAATTTTTTCATCATCGCAGCACCTCATCTAACCAGGTAGTTATCTTTTCTTCATCAACATAATCGCCATAGAGGTATTCGGTCATACCGCCAAACCAGTATGTCCCAGGGCATGATTCAGGAGCAGAACCATAGAATTTTTTATCATAAATTGTTTTCCCGGTTTTCACCTCTATCACAATGATCTCGGAATAATCCTGCCAGCGCTCCAACGTGCGCCTGTCGTAGGATGTAACATAATCACAGCTCTGCACAAGTCTCTCATCATCATACCGATCGACAACATAGAAAAGATTTCCCGGTTTATCGGCAATCAAATCTTCGGAAAGCGTGACACTGTAGGCAGAACACGGCAAAGCTTTCTTCATCCCATCTTCAAAAATGCCAACAGCAGGATCTGCAACAACATCTCCCGCACAAGCTGAAAACATGGCATCATTTAGCACACTTTGTCCATCTTCACCGCTGTCATTGGCAAGCAGCAGAATTGTTGCCTGCTTTTCTTCATCAGCTTGAGCCAGAAGAGTGGATTCATCGCTATACTCACTGACTAGGTCATACTTCTCCATTGCCAGCAAGAAATGGTCTTGCGATACAAGCTCCTTTCCCCAATCGAAAAGCATTGAAGCTGTTTGTGTTTTTGCATCCTGGTATTGCGCCGAATCGTCATAGTATTCCAGGATACTCGAATAATGTTCCCAGGCAAGATCGTATTGTTTCGATCTCTCTAACTCTGTAGCGTAATCAAAATGCGCCAAAGCTGCTCCTGCATAGGCATCATTCGCGGAAGTGCTTGTCAGGTATTCAGAAGTGACCGTTTCAAATTTTTCAATTGATCTCTCATAATTCTTCTGTTGATACTCATATTCTCCCCAAGCCAAATAATTGGCAGCCAGCGTCTCATCGATCTCCGTTTTCCGTTCTTCAGCTTGAACAGGTAAAATTTCGCGAACAGTCTGTATCTTTTCGAGGCTGGCTTCGTATTCTCCAGATGCTGTAAGCTGCTGTGCAGCACCGATGTAAGCGTCAATCCCTATATTTTTCACCTTTTGCATTTTCGGCGAATCAGGATAGAGTTCTTCAAATTTTTCTACCAGGTCGGAAGCGATCACATAATCACCAGCTTGTACCCGATTTTGGCTATCGATTATCAAGCTTGTCTCGCCCAGCAAGTTTTGCGCATCCAACACAACAGGATTGAGTGAAAGTCGATACAAATAAGAAACGGAATAAAGATCTTTGAAAGCTGTGTCCAGATCATCATTTTGATAAGCCAACACTCCCTGCCAGTAAAGATCAGTTCCCAACCAGCGGTAAAAGTAAAAGCCTCCGCCGAACACAACGACCAAGAATATGGCAGCGAGGATCAAAAGCGTTAAATTACCTTTCAAGACCCCATCACAAAGTGTTGGGTCTTTTTTCAGGATCAACCACAGATCGACAGCCATGGCAATGATGATCGCCAAAAAGATGCAACCCCACAGCCATGGGTTCTTCGATGCGTTGACAAAGTAAGCTGTGAGTAAAATAGCCGCCGATGCGCCAAAGGCGATCATCCAGCGTTTTTTCTGACCAACCAATAGGTAGCCAACCCCCAAAAAATTGAGATTACAGATAGAAATCAAAATCGGTTTTAACATTGACGCTTTTTTTGATTCCATTTTCCCTCCAGGTTATTTTTGAAATAAGATAAAAAAAAATAGCGCATTCTGGATGCGAGCATGAGTCTTCTGCGCTATTTAAAGATATTATACTAAGGGCGGAAAGAAAATCAAGAATTTGAGAATTTTTGACCGGCGTTACCTCCAAAATACGGTGCCATCCGACAGAAGCCAGGTAAAGTTTCTAAAAAGGCACAGCATTGCGCAGATTTCATGCACAAACGTTGACTTTTTCATCCCATCTCCTGTACACTTAACCCCATGCTGGCACGCGTTTTTTCCTGTGCCGTCCTGGGGTTGGATGGAGTCATTGTAGAAGTCGAGGTAGATCTGGCGAATGGGTTACCCGGAGTAATCATCGTCGGCTTGCCTGATGCTGCCGTTCAGGAAAGTCGCGAACGCGTGCAATCTGCGATCAAAAATTCCGGTTTGCTTTTCCCCCGCAAACATGTGCGCGTCAATCTAGCACCCGCTTCTGTGCGTAAAGAAGGACCATCCTATGATCTGCCGATCGCGCTGGGAATTCTGGCAGCTTCAGACCAGATCCCCATCGAGGTTCTGCAGGATATTCTGGTTGTAGGGGAGCTCTCTCTGGATGGTTCGGTGCGTCACGTGCGAGGAGTGTTGCCAATGACGGCACTGGCAGTGGAAAAGGGTTTTCGCCGCGTGCTGGTTCCCGAAACAGATGCTGCCGAAGCAGCGCTGATCCCGAATTTGGAAGTAATCCCCATCCGCAACCTGGCACAGCTTTGTGCGTCTTTCAATGGCACAGCAACGATCGAAATACACAAATTTACGGAAAAAGAATCCCTTCCTGCCTGGGAGCTAACCGATTTCCGTGAGATCAAAGGACAGGAACACGTGAAGCGCGCCCTGGAGATCGCGGCTGCCGGAGGTCACAACATTCTCATGATCGGTCCACCCGGAGCGGGGAAAACCCTGCTCGCGCGCGCCTTGCCTGCTATATTGCCCTCCATGAGCGTTCAAGAGTCACTGGATGTCACCCGCATCTATTCCGTGGCTGATCTGCTGCCCAAAGAGGTTCCGCTCATCCATACCCGCCCTTTCCGCGCGCCGCATCACACTATCTCGCACGCCGGGCTGGTTGGCGGCGGCAACTGGCCGCACCCGGGCGAGATCTCCCTTGCGCATCGCGGAGTGCTTTTCTTAGACGAGTTGCCCGAATTCAGCAAGCAAGTGCTGGAAGTGCTGCGCCAACCGTTGGAAGACAAGGCGGTCACCATCAGCCGGGCGCGCGGTTCGCTCACCTTTCCTGCCAATTTCCAACTGGTAGCTGCCATGAACCCCTGCCCCTGCGGGTATTATGGAGATGCCAGCAGACCCTGCACTTGTTCTCCTTCCAGCATCACAAAATATCAAAAACGCATTTCTGGACCGCTGCTCGACCGCATCGATATCCATATTCAGGTACCGCGAGTAGAATATCAAAAGTTGAGTGAGGTGCGCATGGGTGAAGATTCTTCTGTCATCCGCAAACGGGTAGAAGCAGCACGTGCCCGCCAGCAGAAACGTTTTCAAAATGCTTCTGAATCAGGTCAGAGAGCCATTTTCTCCAATGCGGATATGAAAAATGCTGATACCCGAAAGCATTGTTCTCTCGATGCGGAAGGGCAAAAGTTGATGGAATCCGCCATGCGTCAAATGCAGCTCACCGCCCGCGCGTACTACCGCATGCTCAAACTGACGCGCACCATCGCTGACCTGGCAGGGGAAGAAAAAATCACCAGCGCTCATCTGGCTGAAGCGCTGCAATATCGACCACAGATGTTGTTCATGTGAAGCAGGCTTCTCTTTTACCTAATCAACCCAGCCTGTGTCCCAACACGAATATCGCATGCCAGTGGGGGTGACAGCCGTGGTCGAACCATCGTTGTTCTCTATCAGGTGATATGTCGCCAACTCCGTCTGCACCAATTGGAGAGCGCGTTCCGCGCGCCAGGTGGAAAGATGAAAAGATTGCCAGGGTGTTTTCAGAGAATCCTCATATCCGCTGTATGCTGATCGGCAAACCAAAGCTGCGCCGATTTCGTCACGTACTGCTGAAGGAATCTCATCCGATGTGAAAGCTTGCACCAGCTCCGGTACACTATCAGCGGAAAGCCTCGCCAGATAAGCGATATCCAGATTCTCCCCTTCTACCGCCCTTTCAACGTTCTGACGAACGATAAGTCCATCCACGTTCAGAAAATTAAGGGATGCAGCAAACCCAATCACAACAAGGAGCACCAGGTTGGTAAACAAACGAGATCGTTCGATCAGATTGAAAATGAGGATAGCCACTATCAAAATTCCCAACCAGATCATGAAGACATGGGCATAGATTCGCAGCTCCGAAAATCCGTAAACCGCTTCATATAACAGCAAACGCCGGAAAGCCGAAACCAGAATAATGAGCACTGTACAAGCCAGCCCGATCAGCAGCCCGGAAACAATGCGTTTTTGACCCCGATTTTCCCACTTTGCGACCACGCTGATCCCCTGCAACAACAGTAAACTGAACACAGCCACTACCACCAATTCTGTAAATCCCCGCCTGGCATATTCAGAATACGTAAATCCGGTTTGGGTGATATTGCTTTGTCCGAAGAACAGGTAGCGGAATTGAATTATGACGAAAATGCTGAAGAGCAGAATGACGCTGCCCAGAATTATGGATGTCTCCGTAAAACCGAGGAAAGGTTTTATTCTGGACCCTTCTGGATTAACCGCTCGTTCTTGCTGGCTGCGGCTTGCAGCATGGCGTAACAGCCCCATAAAAAAATACGCAGTAATGAGAACATAGGCACTACGGAACAGATATTCCCCCACGTACTCCCCACGGAAGAATCTCAAAAATCCATCGATTTTTTGGGCAAATACCAGGTCAGCAGAAGAGAACAGAGCTATGAAGATCAACAAAATTGGCAATGCTATCAGTATTCCGCGCATGACCGCCAAAAATGGTTTCCAGTTCTTCACAGGGTCTTCTTTATTCTTAGAGGAAGTCACTGGCTCAAGTTCATCTTTTGGATGGACAAGCAAACTGCCAATAAATTGAAAGAAATTGATGACATAGTCACGCAGACTGAAGGTTGTCCAATTACCACTACGAAATGTCCCTGTTAAAACAATTATGCAAAATAACGTAAGCGCATAATCCAGAAATATCGTGAGGGGGTCTTTACGGATAAAGGTAAATACACTGAAAAACAGGATTGGAACAATGAGCATAATGCTATTCCGTGCCGGGTGAACACGTTGCCTATGCAATAGCCAAAATCCCAATATCAGGCTAAGCATAATGAAGAGGGCGAATGATACCCCAGGGGTCTTCTTCCAAAAGAGAATATCAACCGCAAGTCCGACACATAGCGCTGCAACAGGCAAGTATTTCTTCATCATCAGACTCCTTTTGTATAGATCAACTTGAATCCTACCTGAAAAAACTATCCAATACTATCAAGAAAGACTTACCGTTTGCAGATTCACAAGGAGCAAATGGTGAAAACAGATCCCAGAAATTTCCTCTCCGTTATGCCCAAAATGTTCACGCTTTGATCGCACAGAGCTATTTCAGTGCAACTGCCCACTGCACAGCGCGCTCCAGTTCGCCGGCTGCTAATGGACCTTCTGAACTCTCCACAAAGAACCCTTCAGGGTCGGCAACCAACGTTGCCCCTCTTGCGGTTAATTCTTTGGCGATCATTGGAGCTGCATACCCTCCCCTTTTCACAATGGCGCGGAAAATAGCGGGTTTGATGGAATCGAGCGGAATGCGCGTATCAAAGGCTGCTGCTTTCACTCCCCTTAAAGCATTAGCAGGCAGTTTCTTCAAAAAAGCCGCAATAGCTTCTGTGGGTCGAAAACCACGAGTAGGAGAACCAACCAATAGCAGTTCAACGCCATAAATCTCTTCTATCGTCGTCTCCGTAACCCGCTTGACCACACAGTTCTTCTTGATGGAAGGGGCTAAAGCGATGGATTGAGCAAGCTTTTCTGTATTTCCAAATACCGAATCATACATGATGAATGTTTTCATGATAATTTCTCCTCATTGACGCACCCAAATCATATACGGTTTTCATTGAAAATAGTTTTCCCTCTTCTGCTCATCTCCCCAAAAGATTAGTGTATAGTATGAAAAGATGGATACGACAACTCTTCCTTCTTGCATAATATGCCAAAAACATCGCGGTGAGATCACACTTCCAGGGGGTGCGATCTTTGAAAATGAGCTGATCTTTGTTTCACATGCTTCTCGCTTTCGCGATGAAAAAGATCATTATCTTGGACATGTCTTCATCGAGACGAAAAGACATGTTGCAGAACTGTCGCAATTGACCGAACCCGAAGCGCAAATGGTCGGGGCGTATGCCCAAAGAATCTCCCAGGCATTGATGGACGTCCTGGGAGTGGTGCACGTATACGTCTTTATAATCGGAGATGGGGTTCCTCACTTTCATGAGCATCTCATCGGAAGGTACCCCAACGCTCCCCGCGAGTATTGGGGAGTGAAGGTTGATGAGTGGGCGGAAGCCCCGCACGGAAACGATGATGAGATCGCCAAGGTATCCGGTTTATTGAAAAAGTACCTGCAGGATCACTCTGTGGATTAAGTGTTTAATCTTCAGAGTTTGACCCGCCACCAAATTCTAAAACTATTGACCGGATAAGCATGCAATGAACACAATGCTTGCCGGCTTGTTTGCCATCTCAGAACGATCTCTCAATCAAACCAAGCGCTGCTCTAATAATTTCAGAAAACGATCTTGCTCCACATCCAAAAGGACATCTACCAACCCAATGTGATTATCCGCGGCATAGCGCGCGTTGCTGTTTGGATCTTCGTACCATTTTCCGCGTGGGACTGCCAGCGATTGCCCCATGCAGCTACCTTCAGTTTCTACGAACAGATATTCCTCTTTAATAGTAAAAATGTCTGGTTCCAGCAGATATGCGGAAGCGAGGGTATCCGGCAATGTGACTGAATCGCCCAGCTCAAAGAGTTTTAGAAAGTTCTGGAAAAAGGGCAGCGAGCCTTTCATATAGGGAGCCAATGGATTCCTTCCATTTCCAATTTTCTCCAACAGTTTTGAAGGAATAAGCCCTTTGCTGCACACATCCAAACCAGCCAGAACCACTTTCCATCCTGCGCAGAGCACGATCTGAGCGGCATGAGGATCATGGAAAAAATTGGCTTCAGCCGCAGGAGTGATATTACCCGGGCAATGCACCGCACCACCCATGATCACGACCTCTTTTGCCAACTCCACAATCTTGGGCTCCAAGATGATCGCCATCCCGATGTTGGTTAGCGGTCCGATCGGCAGCAGGGTAACCTCGTGCGGATTGTTCAAGATTGCATCAATGATGGCTTGCGGCGCGCGCAAAGCGCTCTCTTCCATTTTCGCATCGGGCAATGGCATATCTCCCAATCCGTTTGCGCCATGCACAAACGGCGATGTGTCTAATGGCACATACAGTGGAACGCTCGCCCCTCTGGCTAACGTCAGGTGTTCCTTCCCGGCTGCTTCCAGTAAAAGCCTAGCATTTTGGGTTGTTTTTTCCACGGTAACATTTCCAAAAACAGTGGATACACCCATGATCTCAATTTCTGGATCAGTCAGCAGCATCGCAATAGCGTAAGTGTCATCAATTCCAGGGTCTGTATCAATCCAAATCTTTTTCATTCCTGCCTCGGTTTATAAGAATTCTTTTCCTTGATTTTAAGAATGCGATCATTACCTCTACCGCCCTGAAATCATATCCCAGTTTACGCCATGGGAGAAGGGAAAACACGCACATTTGTCCATAATGAATGAGGGAAAATGGGTATACTTAATTAACCTTATAAAGATTTCTATGCATGAGCAAAAATACCATAGCAGGTCTCATCACACCCATTCTTACTCCATTTACCAATGACAATAAACTTGCAGAAAGTCTTGTGGATCCATTCCTGCAATTTTTGTCGCCTCACATAAACGGCTACTTTGTTTGTGGCAGTTTTGGTTCAGGAATGATGATGGAAACTCCTGAGCGGAAAAGGATCTTAGAATTAGTTTGCGCGTCAAACGCCACGAAAGAAAAAATGATCATTGTGCATGTTGGAACAACAAGCACAGCTTCAACCGTAGAACTGGCAGCACATGCCCAAGAACAGGGCGCACAGGCGATTGCTGCGGTGGTTCCATATTATTATCCCCATACCGATTCTGCAATCTTAGCCCATTTCAAAACACTGTTGAAAGCCACTGACCTTCCGGTTTATCTTTATGATTATCCCGCCTACACAAATCAAAAAGTCGGATTGGAGCTGTTCGAAAAATTGATCGCACTTGGTGTGCGCGGTGTCAAAGACACAACGGGGAATCTAGATGCAATGAAAGAGAGATTAACACGAATTCCTTTTTCGCAATGCGACTATGTCATCGGCACAGAATCATTGCTCGTTCCCGCATATGCCATGGGAATTCGAGGGTGCATCTCTGGCTTATCGAATGCGTTCCCTGAACTGGTCGCAGGTTTATTCAATGCCCTCAACTTGAATGATAAGGCACAGATCTTGAAATACCAGGACGTGATAAAAGGAGTTCGCCAATTGATGAGCCGTTACGCAAAGATGGAAGCGATCTATGCCATTCTCGCCCTGCGCGGGATTGACTGCGGAAAAGCCAGGGCGCCATTTGGTTTCCTGGATGCAGAAAGCCGCGAGTCATTACGGAATGCATTGTTTTCAATGAATTTACTGTAAGCAAGAAAGGAAAACGAGAAGATGAAGACGATTGAATACTTTAACAGCGACGGTTCTTTACGCGAGGTGGGAAGTCTGGTGTCTGACTTGCATGTTGCCGGATATCACTGCTCCGAAGCCCTGATCAGAGCGTTGTGGCAGCACCTGTTACCGGAAAAGAATCTCGATGAGAGCATTTTAAAGATGACGGCAACATTGCACGGCGGCATGGCAGAATCCATGAGCAGCCATTGTGGCGGCTTGACCATTGGGATATTGATAATCGGAGCCGTATATGGTCGCAGCGATGCAAACGGGGATGCCCGTTATGATGCCGCTCTAGCAAGGGGATTCTGGCAGCGATTCTTGAACGAATTCGGGACCTCACATTGTTCCACGCTTAAACGACAAGAATTCACCGACGGTGCCTCATCTCGCTGCACCTACATCATGATGCGTTCCGCGCGCATGCTTCTGGAATATCTGGACGAGCTTAAGAAAAATCCAGTGCAAAAAGAAGAACTGTATTACTGGCGGGTGGACCGCACTAAAGAACCCTGCCATGAACAGATTGCGCTTTTAAAACCGGCTGAAGAGATCAAAGCTGAGCTCATCAAAAAACAAGGGCAGCAACAAGAACTCAACCAATAAGGTGCGGGTCCTTTCTTATATGTTAAGGGCAATATTTGGCATGTTTCCTGCAATGAAATAGTTGTCCGTACGAGTTACATCTTTATAAAACGGACTGTGAGAGAATATTGTATTTTTAGGTGTTTTCAATACAATTATAGTGAACGAATAGGAGGAACACAATGAGAATGCCTCTCAAGCTGGCGATCATTTCAATTTGTTGTTTAGCTATCATCTCGGTAGCTTGCAGTTTCCCATTCTTCCAAAGCGGTGAGGAAGAAATAGTGATACCCACCCTTGCACAGCAGGTTATCACAGTGCTGGTAACCGCAGCGCCGGAAGAAGATAAAGCGGCGGAGACAGATACACCTGCACCCACAGCAGTGGTGGTCATGGATGTGGATTGGGACGATCAATGGACCATCTGGATGGGAGATAGCAGCAAAGGGTACACCATCAACTTCCTTATTCAGGGAAACAAGTTCAGCGGTTCAACCGTCCTGACCAATAAGAATTCCATTTCCTTTATCGGCACGATCCAGGAAAGCGGTGGAACGGTTGTCGGAACCTGGGAGAATACCGATGGAACCCATGGCGATTTCACCATCTATATGAATGAAGGGGAGAATTTCTTCACCGGGCACATGAGCGGCAGCTCCGCTCTTTGTGGCAGCCGCGACAATATTAAACCATCTGCATGTTTTAAATAATTTCATTCCGTATCAGCAAAAAAGGGAAGCGATCAATACATCGCTTCCCTTTTTCATTTTCAAAAGTCATTGAAAATCTTATTTTTCTCTTATAAAAGAAATTTAACTATACGGGTTGAATTACTCCCAAAAATCATATATAATGTGGGAGCAAGTGGAGAAAAATGGGTGATTATGGGACGCCGGTATTAGCCGGCGTTCTGGTTATATCAAGAGGTAGAACAGATGTTCTTCGGGCAATACGAACACACAATTGACGAAAAGGGAAGATTGACCATTCCTGCCCGCTTCCGTGAAGACCTCGCAGAAGGCACTTATATCACCCTGGGTTTTGACAATAACCTGATGTGTATGAGTAAACATAATCTGGAAGTATTATCTCATAAATTACGCACGCATAACATCATGGATCCATTTGCGCGTAAATTACGCCGCATGTTCTATTCCTATGGCGTGTTGATTGAATCCGACAAGATGGGGCGCATCCTGATCCCTCAAAATCTGCGCGAGATGGTCAATCTGGACCAAAATGTGGTGATCACCGGCTCTGGCGACTATTTCGAGATCTGGTCAGCCTCACAATGGAATTCGGAATCGGATCAATTGCAAAAATCTGATCTGAAGGATAAGAAGCTTGAATATCTGGACCTTACCTTTGAGGAGCCATGATGCCAGCCGATCAGATCTACCCTCACGTTCCAGTTCTCAACCGGGAAGTCCTCGCATACCTTAATCCTGCCACCAAAAGGAAATATGTGGATGCCACGGTAGGCGCCGGAGGTCATGCTGAAGCCATTCTCATAGCCAGCCGACCGGATGGATTATTGGTCGGGCTTGACATTGACCATCATGCAGTGGCAATTTCCACTGCGCGATTGCGCAAATTTTCCAAACGGGCATCGATCTTTAACGTTTCTTACATTGCAATGAAAGAATGCCTTAAAAAAATGAACTGGGATTGCGTAGATGGCGTTCTATTCGACCTGGGCATTTCTTCCATGCAGGTAGACGCCGCCGAGCGTGGTTTTTCTTTCAACAAAGAAGGTCCCTTGGACATGCGTTTCGATGATCACAGCAACTTTAGCGCTTATGATCTTGTGAACCAATGGACGGAAGAAGAGATCGCTTCTGTCCTGTGGAATTACGGAGAAGAGCCCAAAGCACGTGCCATTGCCAGAGCTATTTGCGCAGCTCGCCCACTCAACACCACCACCCAATTGGCGCAGGTGGTCTTATCTGCATACCATGGAAAGAACTCAAAGATCCACCCAGCAACCAAAACCTTTCAAGCGGTTCGCATTGCGGTAAATCAGGAATTAAAAGCCCTGGAAAAAGGCATCCATTTGGCAATCGACCAGTTATGTGCCGGTGGGAAGATCGCTGTGATCACTTTTCATTCACTCGAAGATCGCATTGTGAAAGAAATTTTCAAACAAGAATCCAAAGATTGCCTGTGCCCACCAGAACAACCTGTTTGCACCTGCCATCATAAAGCTACGTTGAGCATCCTTACCAAAAAGCCGGTTATGCCTTCAGATGAAGAGATAAAAACAAACCCGCGTTCACGCAGCGCAAAATTAAGGGTTGCACAGAAAATCGGATGAATGACCATGGCTAAGCAATTCGTTCAGGCATATAAACAGACCCCGCGTCGAAAGCAAATTCAAAGATTGGGTTTGTATGTGCTACCCGTGATTACACTGGGAACGATCTTCGCACTATATTTGATCTTTAGCGCCCAGGCAGCCACAGCCGGTCTGGAGATCCATGCTTACCTTGATGCGAAAGAAGAATTGCAACGCACCATAGCCAACGAGAACACCCAGTTAGCCTGGCTGCTTTCAAACACGAACATGATCAAAAGGGCTGAAGAATTGGGGTTCAGCCAGATATCCTCCTCGAATATTTTCTATATGGTTCTGCCTTCTTATCCGGGCCGCACAGTCCACTTAACCTCTCCGGCACCTGACGGGAATTCCGAAGGCGATATTGTACTGAATTCCGCCTATCAGCAATCGCTGGGGGATTTTCTCAGGGATCTCCTTTTCTCCAATTCCAACGATGAGGCTGAGCCATGAAATACAAGATTAACGCTCGCCTCAATTTGATCGGCGCGATTTGCTCATTCATTGTTATTGTGATCATTTTTCAACTCTTTCGCATCCAAAACAGCGAGCAATATATCGAATTGAGCGAAAAGGCGGATCAGACATATACCTATGAAAAAAGGATCGTCTATCCCGAACGTGGTAACATCTATGACCGCTGGGGACATTTGCTTGCTGGAAATGAGAAAGTTTATGAAGTAGGTGTGCTTCTCCAGTATGTAAAAAATGCCAAAGCCATCGCTGACACCCTATCGATAATTCCGGATGTTAATTATGAAAAAGCATTCGAAACCGCTTCGTTAGAATATGGCAATGGGAAGAATATCTACGGCATCATCGCAGATTTTCTGCCTTCCGGTGTGATCGACGCCTTGTCAAAGATCAAAGAAGAGTATGAAACCCTCAATCCTGAAGGGGAGGATCCAGACCTGCCCAGCTTGCGGGGCATGGTCTGGTATCCTCATTTGCAGCGCAGCTACCCCGAAAACACCCTTGCAGCCAACGTCCTGGGTTTCTATAAATTTCGTGATCGAAAAAACGGAGAAGGCTTTTATGGGGTGGAAGAATACTACGATGATATTCTTTCCGGTCCACCGGTTACGGTAGAAATACCGCTCGATCCCTACATGATCGAAGAGACCCCCACCCTTCCCTCCGGGGCAAGCCTGGTGCTAACCATTGATCGCGAGATACAAGCCATGGTTGAAGAGAAAGTTGATGAAGCTGTGGAATACTATAAGGCAGAGTCCGCTACTGTCATCGTGTTGAATCCGAAGAACGGTGAAATTCTTGCCATGGTTTCTCAGCCTCGTATTAACCTCAATCAGTATTGGATCTTCGAAGAAGAACTGAAAGACACCACCCCGTTCAATCGAGCGATCTCAGAGACTTATGAGCCAGGCTCGGTATTCAAGATCTTGACCATGGCAGCCGCTCTGGATTCAGAAGCGATAGAACTTGATGAGAAATTCTCCGTTGGACAATATTTTGAGTATTATGGCAGCTACATCTATAACTGGAACAGAAAGTCTTGGGGAGAGCAAGACGTGCTGGGATGCCTGCAACACTCTCTAAATGTCTGCCTGGCAAAAATCGCGGTTGAAGAAATGAAAGCTGATACCTTTTACTCTTATATGCAGGCATTCGGCATCGGTCGGCGCACCAATATTGATCTCGGTGGAGAAGAAATCTGGCCCTTGAGCGTTCCCGGAGATGATGGCTGGTATCCTATCAACCTGGCAACCAACTCTTTTGGACAAGGAGTGGCGGTCACGCCTATCCAGATGGCAACAGCCGCTTCAGCCATTGCCAATGGTGGAAAAATGATGAAGCCCCACGTGGTGAAAGCCATCATTGATGATGGTGAATACTATGAGACCTCTCCGCAGGTGCTGAGCGTGCCCATTAGTGAAGAAACCGCTGATTTGATGAATACGTTGTTGACAAAATCGTTGGAAGGCGGAGAAGGGTCCCTGGCACTTGTCGACGGATACCACATCGCTGGTAAAACAGGCACGGCTGAAGTTCCCGTTGAAAGCGGATATGATTCATCTTTATCGAACGTTTCATTTGTAGGGTGGGGTCCGGTGGACGATCCCCAATTTCTGGTTTATGTCTGGATCGAGAAACCCGATCCTGAAATTGGTTACTGGGGTTCCTACGTTGCCGCTCCCGTTTTTCATGATATTGTGGAAGAATTGGTCGTCATGCTAAATATTCCACCCGATGCAGTCCGGCAATCACTGTATGCAGCAGGGAGTTCTCATGATCAAACTGACTGATCTGTTCAATACCTTCAATATGAAGGTAGATGAAAGAAGAGAAGGTTTGCTTTCAGAAGCGACCATCGATTCACGACGTGTGATTCCAGGCTCGTTATTCTTTGCGATGCAAGGTGAACGCGTTGACGGGCATGCTTACATTTCTCAAGCGGTCTCTGCAGGGGCTCAGGTTGTTGTGATGGACAAGGAGAGCAATGTTGACTTTCCGGTGATCGAAATTGACAAGGTCGATAGCTCCCAAACTGTTAGTCTGCCTGACTTTCCCTTTGGGATCAAAGTGAACAATACATTAACAGCTGTGCAGCAAATCGCCACCCACCAGCGGAAGTGCCGGGATATCAAAGTTATCGGCATTACTGGCAGCGTTGGGAAATCTTCGACGAAAGAACTGGTCGCAGAAGTGCTTTCTCAACGTTTTGCCACGCATAAGAACCCGGGGAACTATAATAATGAGATCGGACTCCCACTCACCTTGATGAATTGTGGGTATGGGCAAGAATGCGTTGTCTTGGAAATGGGTTTTTATTACCCCGGCGAAATTAAATTTCTATGCGAAATAGCCTCGCCCGAAGTCGGGATCGTCACCAATGTTGGGACGGTTCATGCAGAAAGAGCTGGTTCTCAGCAGGCGATCACTGACGGCAAGGCAGAATTGATCCAGGCACTGCCAGATGATGGGGTGGCTATTCTTAATTATGATGACCCATTCGTCAGACCAATGTGTAAGAAGACAAGGTCAAAAGTGCTTTTCTACGGTCTCTCTCCCAGCGCTGACCTATGGGCTGACGCCATTCAAAGCAAAGGCTTGCAGGGCATTACCTTCGATATGCACTACCAGGAGTCTCAGTACCATGTGCAGGTTCCCCTCCTCGGTCGCCATTCGGTGCAAACCATTTTGCGAGCAGCCGCTGCCGGTTTAGCTATGGGGATGAATTGGGATGAGATCATTCGCGGGCTTCAAAAAGGACATTCACAACTTCGGTTGGTAGCAGTGCGCACGGAAACCGGTGCGTTGATCCTCGATGATACCTACAATGCCACACCTGAATCCATGCTGGCTGCTCTGGACCTGCTGGATGAGCTGAAGGGACATAAGATTGCCGTGCTGGGTGACATGCTCGAACTGGGTGCATACGAAGCAGCGGGTCATCATCAGGTTGGGGAAAAAGCCGCCGGGGTCGTGAATCATTTAATCACAGTTGGAAAATTGGGTCGTATCATTGCCGACACAGCCAGAAAAGCAGGTCTTCCGGAAAATGCCATTACCTCGGTTAACGATTCATCCGAAGCCATAGAGATTCTGAAATATAACCTGAGCGCAGATGACGTGGTTCTGATCAAAGGTTCTCACGGATTGCGTATGGATACCATCTCAGCTACGCTGGAGAAAACACAATGAGAGAAACAAGCGTATCGATCATGCTGGTGATATTGAGTTTTGTCCTTTCTTTGATCTGGGGAGGACCGCTCATTAAATTAATGCGCCACTTCAAGATCGGAAAGATCATCCGTGTGGATGGTCCTGAAAGCCACATAAAAAAATTAGGCACTCCTACTATGGGTGGTTTTATCATCATTCTCCCAGTGGTGATATTGACCATTCTTCTTAACGCTGCCACCGTATTGGGTTTGGACGTATCCGGGTTATCCGTTTTGGTTCCCCTGGGCGTCATGATGGTTTTCAGCATGCTGGGCGCCATTGATGATTGGGAAGGCATTCGCGGACCCCGTAAGGGGTTGGGAATGTCAGCAAAAACAAAGTTCTTGATGCAAACCATTTTCGCATTGATCACCGCCTTCTTCCTAAAATATGCGCTCCATGTGCCTGAGTTATATTGGCCCGGTTACCCCGATGCTATCCCTCTTGGAGTCACCTTCATTCCAATTGCAACCTTTATCATTGTCGGCTATTCCAATGCCATGAACTTTACGGATGGATTGGATGGATTGGCTAGTTTGATCTCCATCACCACATTTACGGCGTATGGAGTGATCTCATCAATACAAGGGCAGACCTTTCTTGCCAATTTTTGTTTTACGATCGTCGGGGCACTTTTGGGCTTTTTATGGTTCAACGTACATCCTGCCCAACTGATCATGGGCGATAATGGGTCGTTGGCTTTAGGGGCTGCCATGGCTACCGTAGCTCTGATGACAGGGCATTGGCTTTTGCTGCCTGTGATCGCCATTATACCGACCAGTGAAGTCCTGAGCGTTGCTTTACAGGTCATTTACTTCCGTTTCTCCGGAGGAAAACGGTTGTTTAAAATGGCGCCCCTGCACCATCATTTTGAATTGAGTGGTTGGAGCGAAACGCAAGTGGTTCAGCGGTTTTGGATCATCAATCTGCTGTTTGTATTAATTGGAATCGCTATCAGCACGGTGAGATAGAGATGAGAGATTTTAGAGGAATGCATGTGCTTATTCTGGGTGGCGCCCGCCAGGGGGTTGCCCTTGCACGCTTCCTCTCAAAATTGCAAGCGCACGTTACTCTTAACGATAATCAGCCCGATGAGAATTTCAGCGACCTGACCCAGGAACTCTTGGGATTGGGCATCCAAACTTGTTTTGGGAGCCATCCTTTAACCCTGCTAGAAGGATGCGACCTGTTGTGTATCTCAGGGGGCGTACCTCTTGATCTCCCGATTGTTCAAGAAGCGATTCGTCGCCGTATTCCCCTTTCGAATGATTCGCAGATCCTCTTGGAACGATTGAAAACGAAAACCATCGGCATCACCGGCTCGGCTGGCAAAACCACCACTACCACGATGGTAGGAGAAATTGCGAAAAAAGCCTGCAGAAATGCGCAAAGAGCCTGGATCGGCGGCAACATCGGTACCCCACTCATCACTTATCTCGATGAAATTCACAGCAACGACATTGTGGTCTTAGAGCTATCCAGTTTCCAACTGGAGCTCATGACGCTCTCACCGTCCATCGCAGCCATCACCAACATCACCCCCAATCATCTAGACCGGCATGGCACCATGCAGGCATACACGGCTGCCAAAGCCCGTATCCTCGCCCATCAAGGCTCACACGATACAGCCATTTTGAACCGGGAAAATGCCGAAGCCTGGAATTTGCGAGAAATGGTACATGGAAGATTGATCACATTTGGTATGAAAGAACCCCAGGGAGATCTACCCGGCACTTTTCTGCGCGATCATTCTTTGTGGATCAAAGATGGGCAAAGACAACAGGAGCTTTGCCCTGTCCATGCTGTCCAGCTACGCGGCGAGCATAACACGCTTAACGCATTGGCTGCCAGTGCCATCGCATATGCAGCGGGTTTTCCACCCGATGCTATAGAATCTGGCATCCATGAGGTGCGTGGCATCAGCCACAGGTTAGAATTCATCCGCCGCTGGCACGGGGCAGACTGGTATAACGATTCCATCGCTACCACACCCGAAAGAACACTGGCTGCGATCCGCTCTTTCCATGAACCATTGGTCTTGTTGTTGGGCGGCAGGGATAAGCACCTTCCGTGGGAGGAGCTGGCGGCAGAAGTTCATAAACGCGCCGACCACATTATCCTGTTCGGCGAAGCAGCTGATCTCATCTACACTGCCCTGGATGCTCACGAACAGCACCAGTTCCCTTACACACTGGATAAAGCAACCTCTCTTTCCGATGCCATTCAAACAGCAGCGGGAATTGTGCAGGAAGGCGACGTGGTACTGCTTTCTCCGGGTGGAACCAGTTACGATGCATTCAAAGACTTCGAAGAACGCGGTAGCTTGTTCAAAAAACTGGTGGAGGAATTGCAATGAATCAAAAGACAACCATCCACAAGAAAAAAGAGCGCTCCCTCCATCTTGGCATTGATGTGCCATTTTTGGTTTGTATTCTGTCGTTATTGGCTATCGGTTTATTAATGGTCTATTCGGCTGGCTGGGAATACTCGATGACCACCCTGGGTGAAGAAGCCAATTATCTATTCAAACGCCAACTACGGTTTGTCATCCTTGGCTGTGTCGGTGCCACCCTGATCTATTCCATAGACTATCACCGATTCAAAAAACTGCTCTTTCCAATGATGGCAACCATCATCATCCTTCTGATTCTGGTTTCTTTTGTTTATGGTGAAACTCGCCTGGGTGCCAAACGGTCACTGTTCCAGGGTTCGATCCAGCCATCAGAATTTGCCAAACTTACTGTTGTAATCTATCTGGCTTTTTGGTTGTCTGCCAAGCAAGAAGTTCTCGATTCGGTTAAATTCGGGCTGCTCCCGCTGGCAGGAATCCTTGGGGTGATTGCAGGTTTGATCATGGCACAACCTGATTTTTCAGCAGTGCTTACCGTGGTGCTGATGGGAGGAATCATGTTTTTCATCGGCGGAGGGAACATCCGTCAGATCATCATCGTGATGGCTATTATGCTGGTGCTTGGATCGATCTTGATCTTCCTTTACCCTACCGCGCATACACGCGTAAGTGATTTTGTAGCTGGTCTGCAAGATCCGCAAAATGCATCGTACCAAACCCAGCGTTCCATCGAAGCGATCGTGAAAGGCGGTTTCTGGGGTGCCGGGATCGGGCATGCAACAACGAAATTCACCGGCTTACCGGTAGCTCCTACCGATTCCATTTACGCTGTCGTTGTTGAGGAATTGGGACTTTTTGGCGCGTCTGTGGTCGCCTTATTATTCTTATTCCTGCTATGGAGAGGATTGTACATAGCCAATCAAGCACCTGATCTATTGGGCAAGTTATTGGCAGCCGGCGTTTCACTCTGGATTTTCACCGAGGCAGCCATCAATATTTGCGTGATGGTCAACATCTTACCAATCGCTGGAAATGCATTACCTTTTATCAGTGCGGGGGGTTCCAGCATGGTAACGGTTTTGGCTGGGGTTGGCTTCATCTTGAATGTTTCCAGGGCTACAGCCAATCAGAAAAATAAAGAAGAAGGGAGACCCATCGATGAAGTTGTTGATCTGCGCGGGAATGACGGGTGGCGGAGTGTATCCCGCTCTCGCCGTTCTCCAAACGCTCACCAAAGAAGTAGATGAGATACTTTGGGTCGGAAGCGAAGGCGGTATGGAGAATGAAATAATCACCCGCCTGGGCATCCCCTTTAAAGCTATCCCGGCTGCCGGATTGCATGGCGTCGGTCTGCAAAAGCTCCCAGGGAACCTGAGCAAACTAGCTCGTGGTTATCAAGAGGCGCGAACAATTATTCATACATTCAGACCAGATGTTTTCTTCTCAACCGGCGGATATCTTTCTGTACCGGTGGCGATGGCAGCCCGTCATATTCCTTCTGTGGTTTTCATCCCCGATATCGAACCGGCATTGGCATTGAAGGTCTTGATTCGATACGCCGACAGGGTTCTTACGAGCACTGCGGAAACCGAACAATTCGTGCCCCAAAAAGGGAAGATCACGCTGTGTGGATATCCTCTGCGAAGGGAGATCACTCGTTGGAAGAAATCCCACGCTCGTAAAGAATTGGCACTTAATAATGAGTTGCCCGTGTTGCTGGTGTTTGGAGGCAGTAAAGGCGCCCAATCCATCAATCGCGCTCTCTATCCTTTGCTTTCTGAATTTCTGGAGGTAGCGCAGGTAGTGCATATCAGCGGATTGGATAATTATGAAGAAACCCGAGAAAAATCGAGTGCGTTATCTGACACTCTGAAAAAGCGCTATCATCTATTCCCCTACCTGCATGAAAACATGGGAGCTGCCCTAGCTGCTGCCGATCTCGTGGTATGCCGGGCTGGCGCTTCTACCCTTGGCGAACTGCCGTTTTTCAACCTTCCGGCGATCCTGGTGCCCTACCCGCATGCCTGGCGCTATCAAAAAACCAATGCAGATCATCTGGCGCATGCCGGCGCTGCGATCATCCTGCAAGATGAAGAGCTATCCAGATCGTTGAAATCCACCGTCCTTGATCTTTTGCGTGATCCCCAACGTTTGCAAAACATGCAGCAAGCCATGCGCGCGCTCTCCACTCCTGATGCAGCAGAAAAGATCGGCAAGATCATCGTTGAAGTAGGGACTAAAAAAAACAGAGAGGAGCAGTAGCATGATCAGCCTGGGTGTTCTTTTCTGGATTTTCATCATGATGTTTGCTCTGATCGGCGCAATCAGAGGTTGGACCAAGGAGGTTTTGGTCACTTTTAGTGCTGTCATGGGTATCTTTGCCATTACCATTCTCGAAACCTACGTGCCTTTCGTTAAAACTTATCTGGCTTCCAATCCCATCACTTCAAAGGTCTGGCTGCGTATTGTTATCTTTATTGTTCTGGTCTTTTTTGGGTATCAAACCCCGAATATCCCGCGCTTTTCTGGAGATGAACGTTTGGCGCGCGGGCGGCTGCAGGATATTCTTTTGGGATTGATCATCGGCGGTGTGAACGGATACCTCATTTACGGTTCACTCTGGTATTTCCTGGCAGATGGGGGATACCCCTTTGAAATCCTCATTCCACCCATTGCCGGAACACCAGCCGGAGAAGCAGCGCTGGCGCTTGTTCCCTATCTTCCGCCGGTCTGGTTAACTACTCCTACCATTTACTATGCAGTGGCAGGATCATTCATTTTTGTTTTGGTCATGTTCATATGAAGAAGCACTATCACCTTATCGGAATCGGCGGCACAGGGCTCTCAGCTATTGCGCGTGTTCTTTTAGAACAAGGACACACAGTAAGTGGTTCAGATGCTTTGATTTCTCCGCTTGTAGAAGAACTGTGCAATCAGGGTGCCACAGTCTACACAGGGCACAAAGCGGAACAAATCGCTGGTGCCGATATGGTGATCCGCTCTTCCGCCATCCGCGATGACAATGTGGAAGTAAAAGCAGCACAGAAAGCCGGCATTCCAGTGCTCAAACGCGTTGATTTTCTCCACGAACTTACAGCGCAGCACAAACTTGTCGCGGTAGCCGGAACACACGGAAAAACCACCACCACAGCCATGGCTGCCTGGGTTTTTCATCAGCTAGGTCTTGATCCTTCCTTCATTATTGGGGGAACCTCCAAAGACCTCAACAGCAATGCCCATGCAGGGAAAGGGGAATATTTCATAATCGAAGCCGATGAGTATGATTCAATGTTCCTTGGTCTAGCTCCCGATTACCTTATTCTCACCATGGTGGAATATGACCACCCAGATTGTTACCCTACTCGTGAAGCGTATGCTCTGGCTTTTCAAAATCTGATAGGGAAAATGGAAAAAAATGGCGTTCTTTTGGCAAACGCAGACCACCCGCAGACGTTGAACATCGGAAAGCGGGCAGAGCAATCACACAAGGTGCTTTATTACGGACGCACCCCGAAAACTGATTATCAGATTAAGGATATTCATCACAAAGAACAGCAAGGCGTAGGATTCCGACTGCAGCTTCCCAACGGACAGATAATAGCGCAAGAGTTATCCATTCCAGGCGACCATAATGCCGCGAACGCCACCGCCGTGCTGGCGCTGGTTGATGAAATGGGACTTTCCATCAACACGGCTTCGCAGGCTCTATTCGAATTCTCTGGCACTGGAAGACGTTTTGATATTCTTGGCACTTTTCAAGGGATCACGCTGATCGATGATTATGGACATCACCCCACTGAGATCCGTTCCACTATCCAGGCAGCCCGCAGCAAATACCCTCACCAACGTATTTTTACGATCTGGCAGCCGCATACCTTCAGCCGGACGCAAGAACTCTTTGAAGACTATCTGGATGCGTTCCGAGGCAGTGATGTGGTCATCGTCACAGAAATCTACGCGTCCCGTGAAAAACCGCAAGATTATTCCGCCGCCCTGGTTGCATCGCAGATACGGAATCAAGACGTGCATTTCATCGCCACTTTGAACGACGTTACCAAGTTTTTATTGCATGAACTAGAAAACGGTGATGTGGTTTTGACCCTTTCAGCCGGGGATGCCTATCAGATCAATCAACAATTGGTCACCTCCTTAAAAGAAGGGAGGATCCATGCCTGATACTGATCTAAAACGCCTGCAAGAAAGATTTGGGAATAAGTTGCAGGAGAACGTCCAGATGAAACACTACACCACCATACAAACCGGTGGCTTGGCTGACGCGCTTTTGGTCGCCCAAGACGCACAAGAACTGGAAGCCTATACGCAGGGCGTCTGGGAATTGGGTTTGCCATTGCTAGTATTGGGCAGCGGATCGAACATACTTGTCAGCGACAGGGGCATCCGCGAAGTGGTCGTCATCAACCACGCTCACAATGTGACCATCAACAGCCACCCCGGAAGAATCCAGGTGAACGCCGAATCAGGGGCATTGATGTCCAAAGTAGCCCGGCAGGCTATCAATCGTCATCTTTCTGGATTGGAATGGGCAGCAACATTACCCGGAAGTGTGGGAGGAGCGGTATATGGCAACGCCGGTTGCTTCGGTAAAGAGACAGCCGATTCTTTCGTTCAGGCAGAAATCTTGCACCGAGATTCAGGAAAAGCAATATACAGAAAAGAAGCCATGGCATTTGAATATCGTTCCAGTGTCTTGAAACGGAATCGTGAAGCATGCGTGATTCTGACCGCCAGCTTTGCTGCCCAACCGGGAGACCATGATCAAATCATGGCAGAAATGGAAGAATTTAAAAATCGCCGCCAACGGACGCAACCTCCCGGCCCCAGCATGGGATCCATTTTCAGGAATCCACAATGTGACAAAGCTGGAAAATTAGTTGAAAGTGTGGGACTGAAAGGAAAAAAATACGGCGGGGCTGAGATCAGCGCTCAACATGCCAATTTCATCATCAACAGTTCCGGAGGCAGTGCACAGGACGTTTGGAATTTGATACAAACCATCGAGAACGCTGTTCAGCATAAATTTGGGTTCTATTTGTACCCCGAGATACAGCTAATCGGTGACTGGGATGCTGAGATTTTGCAGGAATTTGAAAGATACCAAACCACACAGGAGAACGCATGAATAAGATCCGCATCGGTATACTCTTTGGGGGGCGCTCGGGAGAACACGAGGTTTCACTGATGTCTTCAAAATCTGTGCTTTCCGTTCTGGACCCCCAGAAGTATGAGATCACCGAGATCGGCATCACGCACGCGGGGGAATGGTGGAGCGGTGAGAACACCCGGCAAAAATTCCAGCAAAATTCCTTTGACGGTCTGTACCGTGTCTTGCTTCTTCCTGAACCTGGCAAGAGCGTGTTGTACAAACACTTAGAGGAGAAGTTGGAAGCTTTGACCGAGTTGGATGTTATCTTCCCGATATTGCACGGCACTTTTGGAGAGGATGGTACGCTACAAGGGTTCTTCGAAATGGCAGATATTGCCTATGTTGGCGCTGGCGTACTTGGCTCATCAGTTGGAATGGACAAGGCTCTTTTCAAAGATGTAATGCGTTCTAACGATATTCCTGTTGCAGATTGGATTGTGATCAGCCGAAAAGAAGCAGAAAAAAATATCGATGCTCTTATCAGAACTGCTGAAGAACTTGGACCCTATCCGTTTTTCATCAAACCTGCCAACCTGGGTTCTTCAGTGGGGATCAGCAAGTGCAAGAACCATTCTGACCTGTTAGAGGGGATCATGCAGGCTTGCCGTTTTGACCGTCGCATTTTGATCGAGCGGGGCGTTGAAAATGCCCGAGAAATCGAGATCAGCGTATTGGGAAATGAATCTCCCCGCGTTTCATTACCCGGAGAGATCAAACCATCCGACGAATTCTACAGCTACAACGCGAAATACATCGATGACAGGTCTGAGTTGATCATCCCTGCCCCATTATCCAAGGAGATCATCACGGAAATTCAAGAAATGGCGATCCGCGCGTATCAAGCTATCGATAGTGCCGGCATGGCTCGGGTGGATTTTCTTCTGAATAGAAACACAAATCAAATCTATCTCAATGAGGTAAATACCATCCCGGGTTTCACCAAGATCAGCATGTACCCCAAATTATGGGAAGCCAGCGGGATGAGTTACCGGGAATTGATCGACGAATTGGTCAATCTGGCATTTGAACGAAAAGCGGAGAGAAACCGCAGTGAAAGGAAATATTCAACCTGAAATGAAAAAGAAAGATCATGCTGAGCCTTTGAAAAGGTCAGATATCCTGAGGCAGAAACGCCAGGAAAAACAGAATGAATGGCTGCACACGGTCAATTCCCGTGCGGAGCATATGGCTTCGCGCCCTGCGTTCGAGGCTTTGGAGGAAAATCAGCATGAATACCGCCCGTTGAATGATTCTCAGAATCCACTTGCGCACATTGCCGTCGATAACAAAGAGTATGCGACTCCTCGTATCCGGCTGAGTTGGCGCTTCCTCAGCGGAGCGATGGCTGTCATTAGTCTTGTTTTATTGATCAGTGCCTGGCGTTCACCAGATTATCATGTCAGTGACGTTGACATTCAAGGTATCCATCGTGTATCCAAAGAAGAGATCACAGCAGCACTGAATATCAACCAGCAGCACGTCTTCGCACTTTCACCAATAGTGATCGAGCAAACCATCACCGAAGATTTTCCGGAATTGTATGACGTGAAGGCGTCCATTACGTTTCCAGCAAAGGTAGAAATAAACGTTAAAGAACGCCAGCCATATCTCAGCTGGAATTATCAGGGGAAAAGCATATGGATAGATACAGACGGATACCTGCTCCCGCAAAGAGGGGATGCAGAGATCACCCTCACCATTGAATCCACGGAAAAACCCCCTTTCTACATTCCTGAAGACAGAGTCATACTGAAAGGCGAAAAACGACTGCACAAAACAGTGGTCACGAAAGGAGAGAACGACACACTCGCTTTATTCAACGTGTATCAAAAGATAGAGCCAATTACCTATCGAGCCATCAAAGATCTCAACCAACTGCTGCCAGAACAGGATCTCATCTTGTACGATGCTCGCAGAGGGTTAGGTTGGAATGATCCTCGCGGGTTCAAAGTATATATAGGCTCTACCCTGCAAGATATCACTGCGAAGATGAACATGATCGAAGAGATCGTAAAAACGCTTATCAAAGCCGCCGTTGCACCCACGCTGATCAGTGTGGAACAAATAAATGCACCGTACTATCGACTGGATTAATGAAAATGGAAGAAGAGATCATCGTAGGCATTGATATCGGAACGACCAAAGTTTGCACCCTCATTGCACGCGTGGAGGATGATAATGCATTTTGCATCCTGGGTGTCGGCATTGAGCGTTCTGATGGCATGCGTAAAGGGATGATCATCGATCTTCAAAAAACCACCAATGCCATCGCCAAATCCATCGAAAAAGCGCAACGTTCATCCGGTTATGAGATCACCTCTGCCCTGGTGAGCATTGCCGGTTCCCACGTCTCTTCAATCAACAGCCGTGGGGCAGTTGGCATTACCAACGGCGTAGTCAGCCAGATCGACATCAACCGCGCACTCGAAGCTGCCCAGGTAGTTGCCATCCCACACGACCGCGAAGTGCTGCACGTCATCCAGCGCGGTTTTACCATTGATGGGCAGGATGGCATCAATGAACCCCTTGGAATGCACGGCTATCGATTGGAAGTTGAAACCCATATCATCACCGCTTCCGCTGCATCCGTTGGAAACATTCGAAAATGTGTTGAAGCAGCCGGCGTGAAGATCAAAGCGTTCGTGCTGAACCCACTGGCTTCTGCCGAAGTAGTATTGAGCGAAACTGAGCGCCAGCTTGGCGTGATAGTTTGCGATATCGGTGGAGGAACAACCGACCTGGCTGTGTACATTAACAACAATGTCTGGTACACAACGGTTATTTCTGTAGGCGGTGACCTGGTCACTTCAGATATTGCCTATGGATTGAGATTACCACTGCCCGATGCAGAGAAAGTGAAAATTGCATACGGGCGTGCAAAAGAATCGCTGACCAGTGGCAATGAAGCATTCAGTATCCGATCATTCGGTGAAGAAGAAGCCACCGAATTCCGATACGCGGATCTCGCCTATATCATCGAGGCGCGTACCGAAGAGATATTTCAGTTCGTCTTGCAGGAGTTAAAGCGCTCCGGTTACGACGGACTTTTACCGGCAGGAGTAGTACTGACCGGAGGATCAAGTCTATTACCTGGGATCCGTGATCTGGCAAGCGACGTGCTGGGTTTACCAGTGCGCGTTGCCCAACCGGACGACCTTACTGGACTTGTGGATCAATTGTACTCACCAGCATATTCCACCAGTGTGGGATTGTTGAAGTGGGCAGGTATCTTAGCGCGTGCGGTCAAACGATCTACCCGTACACGCGGATTACCGCCTATTGGGGCACTGGATCGCGTGAAAGATTTTATCAAACGCTTCCTGCCACAGTAAACAATAGGAAAAGGAGTTTGATGCAGATCGGAGGAGAAAAAATGGAAACAAATTCGTATCAACAAGGTGAGTCATTTGCACGCATCAAGGTAATTGGAGTAGGAGGTGGTGGTTGCAATGCTGTCAACCGCATGATCTCCGAAGGAATACGCGGCATTGAATTTGTCTCGATCAACACCGATGGTCAGGCTTTGTTATTTTCAAAAGCTGAGACCCGGGTGCGCATTGGAGATAAAGTCACTCGTGGAAGAGGTGCGGGGGGCGTTCCTGAAGTGGGTCGCAAAGCTGCCGAAGAATCTTCAGAAGAACTTTACCAGGTTCT
>Ga0228535_1000530_pt1 | contig 101976 bp, 97 predicted proteins | sample SJ1metagenome_FD_168457 | JGI IMG/M metagenome (GOLD analysis project Ga0228535, IMG submission 168457) | Enriched culture of PCE-dechlorinating microbial communities from Ithaca, New York, USA - SJ1 | ecosystem: Engineered > Modeled > Simulated communities (microbial... > Unclassified | place... | reverse complement strand
TGTTCATGCCGCCGTCGACGAAGCGCTGCTCGATGTCGCGCATGGCCACCCGGTAGCCCGCCTGGGCGCTCACCTGCACGATGCCGCTGCCCATCAGTCCCGCTCCCAACACGCATACCTTCTTGATGTTCATTCATCACTCCTTTCGATGGGGTCAGATATCCCGGGTCCAGAGCGATGCGAGGGCCGGCCCGCTTCCCACACAGAGGGACGCCCCGCCCAGTGTCAACCCCAATCGTTCCAATTCGTAATAGAGACTGATGATGATTCGAAGACCCGAATTGCCTACGGGGTGCCCGAGGGCGATGCCCGATCCATTGTGGTTGACCTTTTCCAGGTCGATGGCCATGCCGAAGTCCTCTTTCAGCATCCGGCCGACCCCGAGCCACTGGGCCGCAAAGGCTTCATTGATTTCCCAGTAGTCGACATCCTCGAACTTGAGCCCCGCCTGCTTGAGGCATTTCGGGATGGCCACGGCCGGTCCGAGCCCCATGACTTTCGGGTCGACACCCTCGTTACAAATTCCCACGAGCTTCAGCAGGGGTTTGATGCCGAGCTCGGCTGCCTTTTCTTTGGACATGAGAATCGCCGCCGACGCTCCGTCGTTGATCCCCGAGGCGTTGGCCGCCGTCACCACGCCGTTTTTTTTGAACACGGTGGGAAGTTTGGACATGGATTCGAGGCTGGCGTTCCGGATGGGGTGCTCGTCAGCGGCGAAGAGCTTCGTCTCCTTTTTCACCTTGATCTCGATCGGGAGGATCTCCCGCTTGAATATGCCGCCATCCGTCGCCTTCACGGCCCGCTGGTGGCTCATCAGGGCGAGGTCATCGCACTCCTTTCGCGTGATCCCGTACTTCTCGGCGACGTTTTCGGCGGTCACGCCCATGTGGCCCGGAACGAGCTCATCCACGAGTCCGTCGTGCAGCATGTGATCCTCGATCGCTCCCGGCCCCATCCGGTAGCCGAATCGGGCCTTGGGGATCAGGTATGGGGCATTCGACATACTTTCGACGCCGACGACCAGCGCAACGTCCGTCTTCCCCAGCATGATGCTGTGGCTGGCAACCTCCACGGCTCGCATCCCGGAAGCGCAGTTCTGGTTGACGTTGACGGCGGAACTGCGGAAGGGAAGGCCGACCCGCATGGACACCTGCCTGGCCGGGAGCGATCCCTGCATTCCCGTGTAAATCTGGCCCATGACGATCTCGTCGATCACGTCATTGGGGATACCTGCGCGCGCGATGGCTTCCTTGGCGACCGCAATGGCCAACTCTCGTGCTGAAACGTCCTTCAGGCTTCCGCCGAAATCTCCGATGGCCGTGCGGCAGCCGCTGACCATGACTACATCCTTGATCTGCATAAGAAGACTCCTCCGAACCGGTGGTTTTTCGCTGTGTCGTTGCGTTTGACTTCTTTTACCGACGCGGGGAAAGCATGACCACGGCCTCCCCGTCGATCACGAGATCCCCTTTCTGGTTCCGGCAGATCGTCGAGAGGCTGATCCAGTTGCTGAGCTCATGCTTGTCCGTCACAGTCACTCTCGCCGTGACGGTGTCGCCGGCGAGCAGGGGTTGCCGGAAATGGAGGCTTTGGCTCAGGGTCCTCGCGCCGGGGCCGGGCAGTTGCGAGCTCAGGACGACGGAAATCAGCCCGGCACAAAGCATCTCGCAGGCCGGCTGCGCTTCGAAAAAGTTGACCGCCTTGCGGCTCTCCGCGGGGGGTGCTTCTATCGTACCCAAAACGGCATCCGCAAACCGGCGGATGTCCTCTTCCGTCAATCGCTTCGATACCTCCGCCGAATCGCCTACCTGGATTTCTTCGATTCTCCTGCTGTCCATCGCGATCAGCCCCCCTCTGTCAGGCCTTGAGCTTTTTCATCACCCAGGCGAAGTTTGTCCCCAGATCCGTCATCGTCTGGATTCCCTCGGCATCCTTCTGGACGTCGCCGGGATTCATCCCGATCCCCATGTTCCAGTAGCTCGATCCGGGGATGACCATCTGGTTGTAGAGGAAAAAGAGGTTCAGGGACGTTAGCGCCTGGATCGATCCCGCGCGGCGCACGGCCACCACACCGGCGCCGACCTTCCCCTTCAGGAGGTAATTGTTCGCCCGGGAAACGAAACCCGCCCGTTCGATCAGGGCGCGCGTGGCTGCGCTCACGTCCGCGAAATAGGTGGGCGATCCCAGGAGGATGCCGTCGGCCTCCTTCATTTTCCGATAACATTCATTAAAGGAATCCTTCTCGACGGCGCACGTCCCGTCCTTCTTCTTGAAACATTTGTAGCAGGCGATGCACCCCTGGAGAGGCTGACCGGCGAGTTGAACCAGCTCCGTTTCGATGCCCTCTCTGTTCAATTCCGCCATCACGGTGTTCAAGAGAATCGCCGTGTTGCCGCCCTTGCGGGCGCTTCCGTTAAACGCCACAACCTTCATGCTCACTCCCTCCTGTGTACTGTTGAACCCGCGTCCCGCATATGGGTGAGGCGGGCGCCGTCTGCGTGAAGCCGGACCTCGCCCGCCTCAGTATCAGACCCGGCCCTCCGGGATCCGGTGGGCCCCACGTGTTTCCTATTTATTCTTCCGGGCAGCCGCCAGCTTCGCCTGGAGGGCATCGATCCGCTGGTGATTGTCCTCGGAGCCGATGTAGGTCCGGAACAGCCACTCCTGTACCCGCATGGCGCCATCCATGTCCTCGTTGATGATCTTGTTCGCAAGCTGCTTCGTTTCCTTCAGGCACATGCGGTCATAGGTCGCCATCTCCTTTGCGATGGCCATGACCGACTCGAGAAGCTTACCTTCGGGGAAAACCTTCGTGACGTAGCCCATGCGCAGGGCCTCCTGCGCATCATAGATACGGCCCGTCAGGGCCACTTCCTTGGCGTTGCCCAGGCCGATGATCCTCCAGAGGGGATCCATGATCGGCGTCAGGGAAAGGACGATTTCCCGCTGGCCGAACTTGGCCCGTTCCGAGGCGTAGCGGATGTCGCACATCAGCGTCAGGTCGAACCCCCCGGCGATGGCGGGGCCGCCGACGGCGCAGATGACCGGCTGATCGCAGAACAGGATGGCCCGGTACGCCCGGTGGAACAGCGCCGTGTACTCCTCATTCGACACTTTTTCGAGTTTGCGGATGATGGTCAGGTCGAATCCCGCCGAGAAATACTTCTCCCCGCCGGTGAACACGATGACGTTGACGTCCTGCCGCTTGGACAGGTCCGTGAAAACTGCTTCGACCTCCATGAGAACCTCGGGGGCAAGGGCGTTTCCCTTGTCGGGACGGTGAATGGTCACCGTGGCCACTTTGTCCTCTACCGATAAAAGCAAGTATTTCATATCCATAACCGTTACTCCTTCCTAATAGGTCTAGCTGTCTATCGCAGAACACCCGCAGCAGCCATGACGCGCTGGATCTCGTTGACGCCCTCGTAGATCTCTGCCAGCTTCATGTCGCGGAAGATCCTCTCCACGTTGAACTCCTTCGAGTAGGAGAAGGCGCCCAGGACCTGCATGGCATTGCTCGTGACGCGATGGGTGGCCTGAGAAATGAAGAGGCGCGTTCTGGCCGAATCGAAGAGGATGTCCTTCTTCTGGGATTTCCAGAAAGCCAGGGCATAGAGGTAATACCGGGACGCCTCGACGTCGGACGACATCTCGCCGAGCAGCCACTGGATGGTCTGGAAGCTGGAGATCGGCTTTCCGCGCTGCGTCCGCTCCTTGGCGTACTTGATCGCTTCCTCGAGCGCACCCTGGGCCATGCCCAGACACTCGGCGGAAATACCCAGCTTGCCGATTGCGATTTCCGTGGTGAGGATCGTGAAGCCCTTGCCTCTCCCCGCCTCGCCGCCGGTGGTGTTCTCGAAGGGCACGCGAACGTCTTCGAGGACCACGTCGGCCACTTCCATGCCGTTCATGCCCATCTTCTCGACGAGTTTGGGCGTGGAGTACCCTTTGGCATTCTTGGGGACGATGATATTCGTGATCTTGCCGTCCTTTTCCACGTCCTTGCAGAAAACGACGATGTAGCCGGGAAGCGTCGAATTGGTGATGAAGATCTTCTCGCCGTTGATGACCCAGTCGTTGCCGTCCCGGACGCATGTCGTCCGGATGGCGCCCGGGTCGGATCCCGTCGAAGGCTCCGTGAACGCGAAGCTGCCCACGGCGTCTCCGGCGATGACCTCGGGCAGATACTTCTTCTTCTGCTCCTCCGTCCCGAAATCGTTGATCGTCCCCGCGCACAGGCAGTTGACGGAAATGTGGCCGCCGATGGAGCAGTACACCCGGGAGAGTTCCTCGATCACCATCGCATACTCCAGGTAGGTACTGCCCACCCCCCCGTACTGGGCCGGGTATTGAATGGCGTAGAAACTGAGGTCCCGCATCTTCTTGATCAGTTCGCGGGGCGTGCGTTTCTTTTCCTCCATCTGGGGGATCAGGGGCGCGATCTCCGTCTCGGCGAACTTGCGCGCAGTCTCCTTGAACATCACTTGTTCTTCTGTCAAACGAAAATCCATATGGTTCTCCTTTACTCAGTGAATATTCTTTAGCTCTGGAACGGCTGCGGATCGTTACCTCAGGATCTGGTTCGCGATGATGATCCGCTGCACCTGGTTGGTCCCCTCGTAGATCTGGGTGATCTTTGCGTCTCTCATCATTCTCTCCACGGGGTATTCCCTCGTGTAGCCATACCCGCCGAAGATCTGCACGGCGTCTGTGCTGACCTTCATGGCCGCGTCGGAGGCGCACCACTTCGCCATCGAGCAGATCTTGGGAATGTCGGGATGGGAGGGCTCCGTGTCGATCATGGCGCCGGAACGGTAGACGATCGTCCGGGCCGTCTCCACGGCAAGGGCCATCTCCGCCAGCATCCACTGCATCCCCTGGAAGGAGGCGAGGGTCTTTCCGAACTGCATGCGCTCCTTCGCATAGGCAATCGCAGCATCCAGGGCGCCCTGGGCGATGCCGAGAGCCTGGGCCGCGATGTTGGGCCGGGAATAGTTGAAGGTGCTCATGAGCGTCTTGAATCCGCTTCCTTCCGGACCGACCAGGTTGCTGTCGGGGACAAAACAGTCCTCGAAGGAAATTTCACGCGTGTCGGAGCCGCGGATCCCCAGCTTGTGTTCGGGCTTGCCGATGATGAGGCCCTTGGCGCCCTTTTCCACGGTGAAGATGCTCATGCCCTTGTTGCCCTTCGAACGGTCGGTGTAGCAAATCACGTTGGTGATCCCGGCCACGCCGGCCTGGGTGATGAAGATCTTGGAGCCGTTGAGAAGCCAGCCGCCGTCGACCTTCTTCGCCGTCATCTTCATTCCCGCCACGTCGGAGCCGGCGCCGGGTTCGGTAATCGCCATGGCGCCCGGGCATTCCCCGGTGGCCAGCCGGTAGAGGAAGGTCTTCTTCTGCTCTTCGCTGCCGGCGATCATCAGGGGCTCGCTGGAAAGGCCCTGGTTGGTCAGGATGACCGAGGTGGAGCCGCAAACCCGGGCGGTTTCCTCGAGAACCAGCAGGAGCGCCAGTTGGCCGGCGCCGGCGCCGCCGTACTCCTCGGCCACGTTGATGCCGAGCAGGCCGTTGTCACGCAGGATCTCGAAATTATCCCAGGGGAATCTCTCGGAGGCGTCGATCTCCGCCGCCTTGGGAGCGAACTGCTCCTGCGCAATTCTCCGGATGGTGTCTCGAAGCATGATCTGATCGTCATTCAGTCTGAAATCCATTGCTATCCTCCGATTTGCATCTTTATTTTTCTTCAGAACTCTGTTGTTGTGCCGTTTCGGAATTACGCCTGCCTACTTCTTGCCCAGGAACACGCCCGTCGGGTCGAGATCTTCCCGGAGAATCCGGATCAGTTCGGGGTCGGGGCGCTTTGTCTCGCGAACGGACGGGGAAATCTTGAGATCCCAGCCCGTGTTCTCCTTGACCTGCTCCACCGTCACGCCGGGGTGGTAGGATTCGAGGTACATTTCCCTGGTGTCGGGGTCGAAGCGGAGGATGCCCAGCGTGGAGATGACGGCGCTGGGGCCGTTTCCGAAGAACCCGTACGTTTCCCTCTCCTTGCCGCCGCCGAAGTAACCCGGCGTGGTGACGAAATCCACCTTCTCGGGAAAGCGCTGCTTCTGGTGCAGCATCATGACGATGGTACGCTTGCAGCCCGCCCCGATGTCGTTCGAGCCCCCGCTGCCTGCAAAGCGCACCCTGGGGTTGCGATAGTCCCCGATGACGTGGGTGTTGAGATTGCCGTACTTGTCGATCTGGGCGCCGCCCAGGAATCCCAGGTCCAGTTCCCCGGCATGGACGACGCCGAGACCCTCCATGAGGCCGCCCTGCATGGCTGAACCGGGGACGAGGACGGAGTCGGCGACCGAAAAGGGGGTCACCAGGGGCTTGCAGTCGATGGCGCCCGATTCGTAGATGGCCACCATGTTGGGTGCGTGGGTTTTCTGGGCCAGGAAGGCGCCCAGCAGGGGGAGACCGGTGCCGATGATCACTTTTTCACCGTCGGTGATCTCGCGGGCCGCGGCAACGGCCATCATTTCCTGCAGTGTGAAATTCGAGTAGTCGTTCTTCATGGTCGGACCTCCTTAAAACCCATAGTTGACCGAGGTGGACATCATGTCCTTGGCCTTCAGATCGAGGAATTTCTTCATCCCGAAGGCATTGACGAATTTCTGGGCATATTCGGTCCGGTCGGCGACGCCGTAAACCCACTCGTCCATGTACTTTTTCCAGCCGTCCTCCGTGGCGGACTCGCGGATATACTTGAAGATGAAATCGCGGTCGACGTCGTAGAAGCCCTGGCAGTGCTTCGGATGGGCCCCGAAGGGTTCGTGCACGACGGCGACCACCTTGTAGCCGGGGACGATCGTCCGGTTCGGGTCACGCCCGATCTGCTCGCGCGTGACGATCTCCTCGCAGGACACGATGACTTCCTTGCAGGCTCTCATGCTCCAGGGCATGTCCCCCCAGATGCCCCACATCTGGCTGTTGCCCTCCTCGTCGGCGCGCTGGCAGTGGAAGTAGCCCACATCAGGGTTCAGCGCGGGCACGAGAACGTGGTCGTGGCCGGACCCGAAGGGGTCTTTCATCAGGACGGCCTTCTTGTCCCCATTCCAGGCCCGGTAATTCATCATGTCGCTGCCCTTCATGGAGTGGAGGGGTATGTACGGAATGCCGAGAGAGCCGGCGAGATAACGCGCCATGACGGCGAAGTTCGTGTAATCCTCCATTTCGATCTTGCGGGGGATCCCTTTCTCCATCGCCCTGCGGAAGCAGTACAAGGGGCCGAACACTTCCATCCAGACGTAGGACGAAACGATGCGGTCCACGCAACCGGCGCCGATCATCTGGTCGGCATGGTCGTTGAAGCTCGGCTGGCAGATCGTCAGGTGTTGCTTCTTCTGCCGGATAATTTCATGGGTGAGAGCATACGAAATCGAATGGAAGAACCCGCCGACCGCGACCGTCATGCCGTCCCCGATGTATTTCGACACGGCTTCACGGGCTGTCATCACCTTCGACGTCTTCATAGCTGTTGGTTACCTCCCGCAGAGTTGATGCGAATCGGCCATCGTGCCCCGGTTCGCCGGGAATCCTCGAACCGGTCATTGCATCGCAGCCCCGAATCGGCCTCATCGCCGTGACGTTCATGCTGTCAACAGCAGGTGCCGGTGAGCAAGTAGCATGCCGCAGCCTTTAGCAATGTAATGCATCAATATTATGAGATTATTTAGGCAATGAGGGGACCGCATGCCCGGGGGAAACGGATCAAAACATTTGCTCGCTCGGGGTCGAGACGGTGTTTCGGGAAAGGATTGACAGGAAAGTGGCGAGTTACAGGGCACATTTGAAGATTGCAGCATTTGCTACACTGCAAAGGAAATACTTGGGCTGTCCTCTTACGAAAAGAGATCATTCCCTCAAAGGATCGAAAATAAAATGCGGCGAGTCACCCGAACAATGCCGGAGCATCCGGCATGCGCCGCGCCCATTCAGAGAAAGATCCTGTCAGGCTGAAAAAAGAATGCAGACAAAAAGGGAAGGGAAAAATTGCGCGCGGCGTCCCACGTCATAACGCAAGCGGGCCTGTCGGCGCTGCGCAAACCGATTGGAAGAATCTTCAGGCGGCTTTTGCCTTTTTCTTAAATCTCGCTTCCGGCTGGGTCGCATGCCCGATGGTTTTGATCAACTCCGCCATCCACGCCTGCGCGACCGTCTTCTTGAGCGGACCGATCTCGACTCGTTTTTTGCTTCCCGCCGGGTCATCGAGGGTCAGCACGATCCTGGCACTGCCGAGCCGGTCTTCCACCCAGGAATAAGCCGTGCCGCAATCCTGGATAGTGCCGTTCTTGAGGGTCCAGCGGTCTCGTTCGGTGACGCCGGAATAGGTCAACGACTCCCCTGTCAGGGTATAAACACCCTTGCTCCGTCGAGAGAAAACGGCCGCCCCCATCACGCCGAATACACCCATGACCCATCCGACGATGCTGACCGCAGAGAGCGACTGGAGACTATCGGGGAACAACTGCGCCCCGCCGTGTCCCGCCTTCGCCAGAAGCAACCCGCTCACGGAGACCATCATGGCAACGACCATCCCCGCCAGATAAAATGCTTTCGCTTTCTTGCTCTCCAGAATTCTTTTCTTATTCCCTGGTTTCATCCTTGGTTCTCCGCGTCTTTGTGTCGGTGGAAGACCGGGGCACGAAAGAGCCTGACATCCAACTCAGCATCGACGTGTCCATTCAGCAGAGCGCGTACCTGAACCGTCGTGCAGGGTGCTCAACGCGTCGTCGCGTCGCGCTGTTGGACTGGGAAAAAATCATCGGCTGGTTATAAGGGCCCCTGGTTAGTACAGGGGCCCTTATAACCAGCACACTAAAAACAATCAAGCTCTTTCCCTGAATTACTCGACAAGCCCTTCGCTCTTCATCTGGTTGTACTTCGCCGTAAAGGCCTTGGGGCCTTCGAGAGCGAGGCACAGGACGATCCCAATAGCCAACCCCTTCGCAGGCCCGGCTACGGCCAGGGCACCGCCGATGAGCGTCGTCAGGCCCCGGTCTGCGTTGCTACGGACCAGCCCCATGGCAATGTACCCGCAGGCAAAGGCCTGGATGATCAGGGTAAAGGACAGGGCGATCGGGAGCGAGTCCTTGAATATGGCAACCAGGGGCAGGATCAGGCAGCTGAGGAACTTCATGATGTTGAAGCTGCCCGCGCCGCCAAAGATGGAATCCATCGCCTTGCGTCCCAGTTTGTAGCGCTCCGTCACGGCCACCGTCATGGCCGCCCACAGCGGGCCGGCCAGCGTCGGGGTGGTCGCGAAAACTCCCTCGAGGAAATTTCTGAGAGCGCAAAGCAGGCTCAGGCGGTTCGGATCGCGGTCGACGATTTCGTCGTGACGGAACTCTTCGTTCGCGTTCTTGATGCATGTTGTCCCGATGACGACGTCACCGAAGGCAATAATGTAGGCGATCAGCGCCATCGGTATTGCGCCGATCCAGATTTCCCAGGAAGGGACCCCTGCACCGAAAATGGAGACGTTGTTCCACACCTCGGAAAATCGGGGCATGAAAATAATGTCGGAGGTGAACGTGGGCAGTTTCACTTCCCCTACGCTCCACGCAACGATGATGCCCACGACCAGACCGGGCACCATCCCGTAGTTCGCCACTTTCACCCAGAAGTCCGCCTTGTCCAGCTTCTGGCTTTCCCGCACCTTCTTGATGAAGACCTGGGAGAACAAGAGATAGAGCGCGATCAGTCCGCCGACGGTGATGCTGATGGGGTACTTGTTGAAGCCGAACCCGGGCACGTTGCCGAACACGTACTTCCCGATGAGCGCCGAGATCCCTGCGCCCAGGATGATCCCGGCCTGTAGAGGAATGGGCACGATATCGAGGAGTTTTTTCGCTAGACCCGTGATCCCGAGAACCAGGAACAGGATGCCGACCGTGATCTGCAGGGCGATCATGGCATGAATCCTCTCCGGCCCCATTGCATATTGCTGGATGTAGGCCATCGTCAGGGGAATGGCCGGGGTGATCCAGCCGGGGATGATGGGGTCGCCCATGATCTGATGTAGACAGTAGGTCAGTTCGTGGAAGGCCACGATCGTCAGGGCCACTTCAAATGAGAACCCAAAGAGGTCCTGCAGGACCGCGATGGCGCCGATGCCGGTGACGAACATCACCATGGCCTGGAACATTTCGGTCATTTCCCATCCCCAGTGGATAAAGGGGATTCTCAACTTGAATATACCCAGAGGAATATAGGGGAGCTCCTCCCCGTCTTTTCTTCTCTTTACTCCCGGTAAGAAGATTGCCATACACTCATCCTCCCTTTCACCGTGCGGTTGGTTCGCATTCTTTTCCTAACCACAAACCTTGGCGTTGTATTATTTTACGTAAGATTTCACAAATGTATTTTGGCAGCTCAGATTGATCGTTACCCTCCTTTCTCTTCTGGGTGTCCATCGGCAATCCTGTATTCAGCCTGCAAGACGGTTACATCCCCTGTGATCCAAACGGATTGACCGCTCACCACGAAAAGGCGAGTCGTGGCATTGCATCAGCGACCGGATAGCTTCCGGGATGAAAGCAATCGCGCATTACCAATGGCGCCAAGCCGGAGAGCAAGGAGCATGCCGCAGGCACAAAAACAACAAGTACATGAAATCATTATCAATATTATAATGCCGGATGTCGATCACACGATCACGATAGAGCAAAACATACATGGGCAGGGATACCGGGGGAACACTCGGGAAAGGTTCGAGCAGGAAGGGTGCGATTAGAAAACAAGATCGCGCACGATGGGTCAAATGATCCACCATCGGATGAAATGCTTGTATTCTCCATGTTGAGGTTATCGCAGCAGACCCGGACGCGTTGCTGCAAGGGGAAGTTCCTGAAAGGGTTACATGCATTCCTCGGATCCCGAGACTCCGACGAATGCTTATCGGCGATCAAGAGAAGCAATGTCAATCGATATGGCACGGAAAGATCGTCCCTCGATTAGAAACTGGATGCGCTCCATCGAATGGGAGCAATTTCAAGGATCCGTTTCTCCCGGTCCACGGCATCAGCCATGGACCGGGAGAATTGGAGAGAGAGGTAAAGAGACAGAGAGAGTGGAGCTGGTTATAGCAAAGGGGATGCCATGTTTATCGTTCTCTCATGCATTTGATAATATTGATGATATTTGAAATGAACGCCTTCCCTGACGGCTGTGTCCGTATGAAATCGTTGATTCGAACAGATACGGGGCATGTTCGATACGGTTTGCCGTGGAAAATAATTCGAAAAATCAGAATATTAGAAAGGTAAAGCGCCTGCGCATCGATGATGGATGATTTGATCGCCTGAAGCGGTTTCAAGCGATAGAAATCGCCGAACAAAGCGAAAAAAGGATTTGCCCGGGACGGGAAGCATTTGCTTCTTTCGTGTAACATGCTGTATTTGTTAATAGTTATATATTTTATTCACCCTGGGGGTTGTTGAACTGAGAAGCAAATCCTTCCCGTTTTCCCATCCGTCTGCACCGTACCGAATAATATATTGTAATTTCGAGCTGTTAGAAAATCGCCGTGTCTGGGCACGGCGATTGCTCTACAAATGGGCGGACCGATTGATGAAAGAGGAGGCGACATCATGAAAGCGCCGAACAGATCCGCAACGATTTACCAGTGGGTGGCCGACCCGACCCAACCCTGCCTCGGCAAGACCCGAGCCCGTGTGGCCGAAGTCATGACTGCCGATGCAATCCCCGGCAGGGTGTTCGTCCCCGCCGGCGGGGCCGCAGCAAGGGTGCGCAGGATTCCCGAGCGGCTGATGAAGTACGAGAAGCGGGGCTCCGTTGGCATCATCACGGCTCGGGTGGCAAACGTCGGCGAAATCTATGATGAAATCGATGCTCTGCTCGACCGGATCGAAAGGGACGAGGAGATCCAGGTCGTTGCCATCTACACCCCGAACGGGCTCTTGGCGTCGCTTCCCATTCGGTGAGTGCTGACAGAATGCCTCGGCCCGAGAGAACGGCAAGCGGCATCGAAGCGGCGTTGCCCCGATGCCGGCGGATTTCCTGAGCCAGTGCACGGCAGCAAGAAGAGTAGCGAAGCTCAGACAGACAGGAAAAGAGATTGAAAGGCTGCCGCGCGGCGGCACCAGATCATTCAGGAGGGGGTGCTCGGCTAGAAGCGTTCGGTCCGGCCCGGTTTCGGGGCCACGAGGGTGGGGGCAGGAAAAAAACCTTGCCAATTTAGACAAATGGCGTATGATTCCCGGTGCGTGGTGCCGGGAACCCACCACCCCAAGGCACGCATGAGCCGCAAATCCGCAAAGAAAGCCGAAGAGCAGAATGCATCGTCCTGGAAACCCATGGAATACCAGGGCGATCTCCACGCCAAGGACAGGCTGCTAACCTCCGTCCACAAGATCAGCCATCTTCTCACCCGACCCGTTTCCCTCGACACCGTTCTGACCGCCATCGTCGAAGAGACAGCCCATGTCTTCGGCTACGACCGTGTCGCGATCTACCTGGTCAGCAAGGACAAGCGGCTTCTCGAGTGCAAGTACGAGATCGGCTTTACGCCCGAGGAGATGGAAATCGCCTTCCAGCGCCCCTTCAACCTGGAGCGCCACGAGTGCATCGAGACCCTCGTGGTCAAGACGGGGCAGACCGTCTACATCCGCGATTACAACACCGACGGCCGGGTGACCTACCTGGACCGGAAGGTCAGCGCGAAGCAGAACCGCTTCGCCACCATCGCCGTCCCCCTGAATCTCCGGGAGTCCGTCATCGGCCTCATCGAGGCGGACCGCGGCGGGTATCCCTTGGTCCTCACGGAAGAGGACATCCAGCACCTCTCCATCTTCGCCAACCAGGCAAGCATCATCATCGAAAACACGCGCCTCTACGAGCAGCTCGTCAACGAGCGAAACTTCGCGGAAAACGTCGTGCAGAGCTCGCCGAACTGCATCCTCGTCGTAAACTGCGACGGGACGGTGCGCACGGTGAACCCCATGACGCAGTCGATCCTGGGGTTGAAGCAGGCATCGGTGATCGGCAAGATGGCGGCGGAGGTCTTCGGAGATCCGCTGGGGAAAATCATCAACGATGCGCTTGCCGGCCGGATGACCGACGGCCAAGAGGTCGTCATCAGGCACAAGGGCGGCGCCCGGACCATTCTCGACGTCAGCACCTCCCAGCTCAAGAGCCAGGACGGTACCGTGCTCGGGACCGTGCTCATCGCCACGGACCTCACGGAGGCGAAGAAGACGGATGAGTGGATGCGGCGGGTCGACCGGCTCTCTTCGCTGGGGCAGCTTTCCGCGGGGGTCGCCCACGAGATCCGCAACCCCCTGGCGAGCATCAACTTCAACATCCAGCTGCTGTCCAAGCGCGCCCAGCTCGACGAGAAGTCCCAGAGGATCATCGAAAACTCCCTGGCCGGCGTCGAGCGAATCAAGGGGCTTGTGAAAGGGATGCTCGACTTCAGCCGCCCCGCCCCGCCCCAGCTCAAGAAGGAATCCATCCACCGCGCCCTGGAGGACGCCGTGGCCTTGATGGACTCCCAGTTCGCGAAACACGGGATCAAGGTCGTCATGAACCTTGCCGGCGAGGTCCCCGACATCGTCTTCGACAACCGCCAGATCCAGCAGGTCTTCGTCAACATGCTGCTCAACGCCATGCAGGCCATGCCCGAGGGCGGCACCGTGACGGTCGAAACCCGGGTCGGGGGCGAGACGAAGGAGCTGAGCCGCTATTTGAGCGTCTACATCAGCGACACGGGGGCCGGGATCCCCCGGGAGGATTTGCCGAAGATCTTCGATCCCTTCTTCACGACCAAGCCCGAGGGCACGGGGCTGGGGCTGTCCATCGCCCACAAGATCCTCGAGCAGCACGGCGCCCATATCGAAATCCGCAGCCGGGTCGGGCAGGGAACGATGTTCATCATCCGCTTCCCCATCGACGGCATGGAGAAACATGTACCGGTATAAGATCCTCATCGTAGACGACGACAAGCTGCTGCAGGCCTCCCTGGACGACATCCTGTCGGAGAGCTACGACACGCTCATCGCCGGCAGCGGCGAGGAGGCCCTGCGGCTTTTCAAGAGCCGGCCGCTCGACCTCGTCCTGCTCGACATCCGCCTGCCGGGCATCAACGGGATCGAAACGCTCCGGCGCATGAAGGAGATCGGCGGCGAGGCCGTCGTGATCATGATGACGGCCTACGAGGACGTCAAGTCCGTCATCAGCTCCATGAAGATGGGCGCCTTCGACTACCTCGTCAAGCCCCTCGACATCGAGGAGCTCGAGGTCATCATCGATAAGGCCCTGGAGAACCTCAAGCTGAAACGCGAGGTGGAGGAACTCCGGCGGCAGTTCGTCAAGGAGTACAACCTCGACGACATCGTTGCCCAGAGCAACGCCATGAAGCTCGCCCTGCGGCTGGCCGACACCATCGCCCGCAGCCACGACACGACGGTCCTGATCGAAGGGGAAACGGGAACGGGCAAGGAGGTGATCGCCCGGTTCATCCACCATCGCAGCGACCGGTTCAACAAGCCTTTCATCAACATCAACTGCGGCGCCATCAGCAAAGAGCTCGTGGAGAGCGAGCTGTTCGGCTACGAGAAGGGGTCCTTCACGGGCGGGCTGCAGGAGGGAAAACGGGGCAAGTTCGAGGCGGCCGACGGGGGCACCATCCTGCTCGACGAGATCAGCGAGCTGCTCCCCGCGACACAGGTCAAGATCCTGACGTTCCTCGAGGAAAAGGCCTTCTACCCCGTGGGCGGATCCGCAAAGAAGCACGTCGACGTCCGGATCATCGCCGCCACGAACAAAAGTCTCGAGGACGGGATCCGGGAAAACACCTTCCGCGAGGACCTCTTCTACCGGCTCAATGTAGCCCGCATCACGATCCCGCCGCTCCGGGACCGTCAGGCGGATATCCTGCCCCTGGCCCTTTTCTTCATGAACAAGTTCAACGAGAAATTCCGCAAGCAGTTTCGCGGGGTTTCCGAGGAAGCCAAGAAACTCCTGCTGGATCACCCCTGGACCGGGAACGTCCGGGAAATGAGAAACGTCATCGAGCGGGTGATCCTGATGGAAGACGGGCACGAAATCGAGCCCGGCCACCTGGACTTCATGAAGAAAACGTCCGAAGGCATCTCGATGGCGGGAAGCAAGATCAGGCTCCCGTCGGCCGGATTGAATCTCGACGAGCTGACCCGGGACCTGATCATCCAGGCCCTGGAGCGCGCAGGGGGGCACCGGGGCCGAGCGGCAAAGCTCCTGGGCATGTCGCGTCCCACCATGATCTACCGCATCGAGAAGTACGGCATCAAGGTCTGAACAAGACCCCGCACCCCCCGGCATCCGCCTACCGAACGACCAGCCAGCGGTACTCCCGGACATGATCGAGGAACTCGAACGTGAGCGCCTGCTCGTCCGTTGCGCACGCCCGGGCATTGAAGATGAAGCGGGCCTTTTCCGCGTTGGAATACCCGATGAACTCGAGCAGGCTTCCCGCCTCGACGTGCCTGCCGAGCAGGCGGGCAACCTGTTCGAGGTGCGAAAACCGGATAGTATACTCCGAGTGGGCCGTGAGGCGTATCTCCCGCGGCCAGCCGTCCGCGGCGAGGCCCTTCACGAGAAAGGGCATCTCCCGGGGGATGATGGGGTCGCTCGAGTGCTCCGACAGAAACGCGGCCGCCCCTTTCCGGCAGATCGCCTCGACGAGCCGGATCGCCCCGATGTTGAAGTGAAACGGACCGGCTTCGGGGACGGCGAGCCGGTAGCGGCCGATGACGGCCCGGGCCTCCGGGGGCAGGCCCTTCGGGTCGAGCCCCGCCCAGACCGGCAGATCGCCGATCATCTCGTTGACGATGAACAGGTCCGCCCCGGAGAGCGCCGGCAGCACTTCGAGGGCATCGCCCTGGATGAACCTCACCCTGTCCTTCCAGGGCTCCAGCGCCTTCCGCTGGATGCCGATGAGGGCCCGGGAGAGATCCACCATGACGACCCGCTCCACCTTCTCCCCGTGAGCTTCCAGCAGCCCCCGCATGAGGCTCCCGTATCCGCCGCCGATCTCGCAGATCCTCACTCCCTTCCGCAGGAGTCCCATCCCCATGAGGCGGTCGCCCAGGATGGCCCCGTAGGTCCTCGCCAGGCTCAGCGCGCGCAGCGTCGGCGACAGGGAGCCGCCGAGGGATTCGCAGACGGTGAATTCCGTCATCAGGTCGACGGGGTGGTGCAGATGGTACTGGCGGGTGTCGAGAAGGGTGGGCACGGCGGCGTCTCCCTTTTTCCTTTCATCGGGACAGGCACGGGTGTATAGGGGTTAAAGGAATCTACACCTTCTCGCCTTACCAAGATCCCTGCTCCCCCGTCAAGCCCGGAGGCTCTCGTGACCGACACCCCTCATCCCCCCTGCCTGCGCTGCGGGACCTGCTGCATGGCCGACATGATCGCCGACGCCGACGCCGAGGACCTTGCGCGATGGAAACGGGAGGGCCGGGACGACATCCTGCGAGTTTACCATGACGCGCTCTGGGTGGGCGACCACTTCCTGTCTGTCACGACGGGAATGACCATCCACGACTGCCCGTTCCTGGACTTTCGGGAAGGGTCCTTCGCCTGCACGATCTACGGGACGCGCCCCCGGGTCTGCCGTGACTTCGTGCCCGGCTCGTCTGCCATCTGCCCGCAGCACAAGACGCGGCCATCCGATTGACAGGCCCCGGATTCTCTGCTATTTACCGCGAGTCTCGACGGCTTGGGAGGGGGCGGGCATCCCGCGTCACACGGCGCCTCAACATCCGGTTAATCATCGAGCTTCCAGAAGGAGGGGATAGCATGAAAAAGATTCTGTTTTGCCTGATGGCCTTTTGTTTCCTCACCGGCATGGCCCAGGCCCAGGACACGGTCAAGATCGGCTTGATGGCCCCGCTGACGGGCTCGTTCGCAAGCGAGGGCGCGGAGATGAAGCAGGTCCTCGAGCTGCTCGCCGCCGACGTCAACGCCAGAGGCGGCCTTCTCGGCAAGAAGGTCGAGTTGATCGTCGACGACGACGGCAGCGACGCCCGCACGGCGGCCCTGGCGGCCCAGCGGCTCACGACGAAGGGCGTGGTGGCCGTCATCGGCACCTACGGCTCCTCCGTCACCGAGGCCAGCCAGAACATCTTCAACGAGGCCAGGATCGTCCAGGTCGCCAACGGCTCGACGGCCATCCGGCTCTCCGAGAAGAACCTCAAGTACTTCTTCCGGACCTGCCCCCGCGACGACGAGCAGGGGAAGGTGGCCGTGGACGCCATTGTGAAGACCAAGGCCAAGAAGGTGGCCATCCTCCACGACAACAGCACCTACGCGAAGGGTCTTGCCGACGAGGTGAAGGCGCCCCTCGAAAAGAAGGGCATCAAGGTTGTCTTCTTCGACGCTCTCACCCCGAAGCAGAGCGACTACACGGCGGTGCTCACCAAGATGAAGGGCGCGGGGCCCGACCTCGTCTTCTTCACGGGGTACTACAGCGAGGCGGGGCTTCTGCTCAAGCAGGCCAAGCAGATGAACTGGAAGGTGCCCTTCATGGGCGGCGATGCGACGTACAACACCGACCTGGTGAAACTGGCCGGCAAAGAGGCCGTCACGGGCTTCTCCTTCGTGATGCCGCCCCTGCCCAAGTACCTGCCTTCGAAGCAGGCGAAGGCCTTCCTGGCCGCCTTCAAGAAGAAGTACGGCAGCGAGCCCACGTCGCCCTACTCCGTGCTGGCCGGCGACGGGTTCCGCGTGGTCACGGCGGCCATCGCCCAGGCCAAGACGACAGACGCCGACAAGCTCGCGGGCTACCTGAAGACCCAGTTCAAGGACAAGGACGCCCTGACGGGCACCATTTCCTTCAACGCCAAGGGCGACCGGGTGGGCGACGTCTACCGGTACTTCAAGTTCGATTCCAAGGGCGAGATCGTCCTCCAGAAGTAACGCAACCGGTGGCCGGTCCGCGGGGCCCGGGCCCCGCGGACCGGCTTTTTCAATCCCCCTGTGTTCCCTTCGGCGAAAGAAGGGGATGGAGGGGGATTGAACATTCGAGGCGAATGCGATGGAAGAGTTTTTCCAGCAGCTGACCAACGGCCTCGCGGTGGGGAGCATCTACGCGCTCATCGCGCTGGGCTACACCATGGTCTACGGGGTGCTGAAGCTCATCAACTTCGCCCACGGGGATCTCTTCACCATCGGCGCCTACCTGGGGATGACGCTGCTGGCCTCCTTCGCCCTGCACGAAACGATCGGCCCCTTTCTGGGCCTTGTCGTGCTCGCCCTCCTGGTGATGGGCCTCGTGGCGATCCTGGGGGCCGTCCTGGAGCGGGCGGCGTACCGGCCGCTGCGCGAGTCGCCGCGCCTCTCCGCCGTGGTCTCGGCCCTCGGCGCCTCCATCTTCCTACAGAACGCCGTCATGCTCCTCTACGGCGCGCGATTCCAGGTCTACCCCGAGGACCTCGTCCCCGAGACCTCGGTTGACCTCTTCGGGATCTACGTACCCGCCGTTCGGATCCTCGTGCTCTTCGTGTCGCTTGCCCTCATGGCAGGGCTCTACGCCTTCATCCAGAAGACCCGCATCGGCACGGCCATCCGCGCCGCCGCCATCGACCAGGACGCGGCGCGGCTCATGGGCATCGACGTCAACCGGGTGATCCTGCTCGTCTTCCTCATCGGGCCGGCCCTGGGCGGGGCGGCGGGTCTCCTGGTGGGCCTGCAGTACGGGCAGATCAACTTCACCATGGGCTGGACCTACGGCATGAAGGCCTTCACGGCGGCCATCCTCGGCGGGATCGGCAACATTCCCGGCGCCATGCTGGGCGGCCTCATCCTCGGGGTCATCGAGGCCCTGGGATCGGCCTACATCTCCATTGCCTGGAAGGACGCCATCGCCTTCTTCGTGCTCATCCTCATCCTCATCGTGCGGCCCACGGGGCTTCTCGGCGAGAGGGTGGCGGACAAGATCTAGAACAGGGTTCAGGGTAAAGAAGGAATATGAAGAACAGGAACCTGTACATCTACGGGGGGATTTTCGCCGTGCTGGCGGTCGCGCCCCTGTTCCTGAACCCCTACTGGGTGGACGTGCTCAACAACGTGGGCCTCTACGCCATCCTGGGACTGTCGCTCAATCTCATCGTGGGCCACGCGGGCCTCTTCAACCTGGGGCACGCGGCCTTCTTTGCCGTGGGGGCCTACACGGCGGCCATCCTCAACACGCAATTTACCATCCCCGTGCTGTGGCTCCTGCCCGCCTGCGCGCTCACGGCTGGGCTCTTTGCCGCCGTCATCGCCCGGCCCATCATCCACCTGCGCGGCGATTACCTGTGCATCGTCACGATCGGCGTGGGCGAGATCCTGCGCATAGCCCTCACCAACGACCTCTTCGGCATCACCGGCGGGCCCAACGGCATATTCGGCATCTCGCGGCCCACCGTCTTCGGCTATGCGATCCGCAAGCCCCACGAGTTCTACTACCTCATCGGAGCCTTCCTGGCGGTCACGATCTTCCTCTTCCACCGCCTGGAGAACTCCCGCTTCGGCCGCGCCGTCAACTACCTGCGCGAGGACGAGACCGCCGCCGAGGGAAGCGGCATCGACACGTCGCACTACAAGCTCGCCGTCTTCGTCCTGGGCGCCGCCTGGGCGGGCATGGCGGGCGACATCTTCGCCGCCAAGATGACCATCATCGCGCCCGAGTCCTTCAGCTTCTGGGAGTCCGTGGTCATGTTCGCCATCGTGATCCTGGGCGGCTCGGGGAGCATCCCCGGCGTGCTGCTGGGCTCGGTGCTCTTTGTGGGACTGCCAGAGGCCTTCCGCGACTTCGCCGACGCGCGCATGCTCATCTTCGGGGCCGCCATGGTCGTCATGATGATCGTACGCACCGAGGGCATCCTGCCGCAGAGGCCGCGCGCGTATCCGCTGCCGGGCCCGGGCGGGGGGGGAGGGCAGCCATGACGCCGCTCCTGTGCCTGACAGGACTCACCAAATCCTTCGGCGGCCTCATGGCCGTCAACGAGGTCTCCTTCGACGTGGGCGAGGGGACCGTCGTGGGCCTCATAGGCCCCAACGGCGCCGGCAAGACCACCGTCTTCAACCTCATCACCGGAAACCACCGCGCCGACCGCGGAACAGTGCTCTTCGAGGGCAGGGATATCACCAACTGGCGCACCCACCGCATCGTCAAGCTCGGCATCGCACGGACCTTCCAGACGATCCGCCTCTTCCAGAACCTCTCCGTGCTCGAGAACGTGCTGGCCGGCTGCCACTGCCGGATGCGCTCGGGCCCCGCCGCAGCCATGCTCCGCCTGCCCGGCGAGCGCAGGGAGGAGAAGGCGTCGCTCGAGCGGGCCCTGGCGGAACTCGCCTTCGTGGGCCTGGCGGGCCAGGAGATGCAGCTGGCGAAGAATCTCTCCTATGGCAGCCAGCGCCTCCTCGAGATCGCCCGGGCCCTGGCCACGGAGCCCAGGCTCGTCATCCTCGACGAGCCGGCGGGCGGCATGAACGAGCAGGAGACGGCGGCGCTCATCGGCACGATCCACCGCATCCAACAGCGCGGGATCACGACCCTGCTCATCGAGCACGACATGTCGCTCGTCATGAAGGCCTGCGAGCGGATCGTCGTCCTGGAGTACGGCTCGAAGATCGCCGAGGGGACGCCGGAGGCCGTCAAGGGCGACGCGAAGGTCATCGAGGCCTACCTGGGGACGGAGGACTAGCCCATGCTTCTCGAAATCAGGGATCTCCGGGTGAAATACGGAAATGTGGAAGCCCTCCACGGGATCAACCTCACCGTGGGCGAGGGCGAGATCGTAGCCATCCTCGGGGCCAACGGGGCGGGGAAGTCGACGACGCTCATGGCCGTGAGCCGCATCGTGAAATCCTCGGCGGGGTCCATCGTGTTCGGCGGCAGGGCGCTGCACCGGCTCAAGCCCCACGACGTCGTCCGCGAGGGCGTGATCCAGGTTCCCGAGGGCAGGCGCATCTTCAACACGCTCACCGTCGAGGAAAACCTCGCGCTGGGGGCCTTCGTGCGGGTCGATTCGGGCCGCATCGAAAAGACGCGGGAGTGGATCTACGAGCTGTTCCCCATCCTGAAGGAGCGCTGCGACCAGCTGGGCGGCACCCTCTCCGGCGGCGAGCAGCAGATGCTGGCCATCGCCCGGGGCCTCATGGCCGAGCCGAAGATCCTGCTTCTCGACGAGCCCTCGCTGGGTCTTGCGCCCCTGCTGGTGAAGGCCATCTTTCGTACCCTTGCCGAGATCAACAAGGCGGGGGTCACCATCGTGCTCGTCGAGCAGAACGCGAAGGCCGCCCTCAAGCTCGCCAACCGGGGCTACATCCTGGAGGTGGGCAATGTCGTGCTGGAGGACTCGGCGGCGGGTCTCCTGGCGAACCCCGAAGTCCGAAAGGCGTACCTGGGGGGATAGAGAAGAAACGCCCTTGTGCTCTCCTTTCGCACAGGATAGAAACTCTCTTGACCCTTTTCGCAGGAGATCCTTTTCTGCTTTATCCTTTCGGAAAGGAAACATATTGTTCCCCCTTTCGTAAAGGGGGGGCAGGGGGATTTGAAACTGGAGCGCATGATGAAAAAGGAAACACCAACGAAGAAGACTCCGGCGAAAAACCGGGCCCCGAAGAAAGCGCAGGCGCCAACGAAAAAACCGGCCCCGAAGAAAAAGGCTGCCCCGAACCCACGCATCGAGGCCCTCGAGGACATCAAGCTGCGCGGCCTCTACCTCCACGGCTACGCCATCACGCACGATTCCGCCCCGATCGTCTTCGACACCGACGAGTACCGGAAGCTCGTGGACCAGTTCTACGAGGAGAACAAGGACCTCGTCACCCCCGTCATCCACCGCGCCTGCCGGGAGAATTATGAGTTCTTCATGACCATGGTGGAGAAGGCTATGAACCACTTCCACGACTGCGACGAGTAGGCCCCCGGGCGCCTCCTTCCCAGACTGGAAACGGCATCGCGACAGCGTCAAGCGTGGTTTATCGCACGACCAGAGATTTACCGCCGCGAAGAGAAAGACCGGCAACATCCGGGACATCGTCCCGCCTCGTCGAGCCAAGATCGGGAAGCGGCATTCCGGCGTCTCGAGCTCGCGCCGGGGTCTTTCATCGATGACCTCGTTTCTGGATGGGGGGCGTCAGCAGATCTTGGTGTCTCTCGGGGCCGGGCCGTCCGTGGGGGTGATTCCCGAGCGGAAATCGGCGTCCGCCCTCTGCGCGGCTTCCCACAAGAGAATCGTGAGGATCTTCCGGGTGTAGTCACAGGTGAGGTTTTCGCAGTAGTCGCGCGCCCTGGGACTCAACTCCTCTTCCCTGCCCTTGACGATCAACCGCTGAACCGGACAGCCACCGCCGCACAGATAGCGCCAATTGCAGCCCTTGCAGTCGGCCCTGCGGTCGACGTGCAGCTCATCGCCCATCTCCTGCAGGACGCTCGTCTGCGGGTAGGTTCCATCCATGATGTTGCCGACGCGATAGGCCGGCATGCCGACCAGATAGATGCAGGGATAGACGTCCCCGTTAACATCCACGACCGGCGTGTTTCCATAGGGTGCGCCGCATCCCACCACACAGCGGTGCCCGGGGGCTATGTTCCCCGAGAAGGAGCTGAACGGAAACAGCCTCGACAGCTCCCACTCGTTGCAGTCATAGAGTTCCTGGACGGATGCGCAGAGCCGATCGACCGAGGGGATCAGCGCATCGGGCAGAATCTCGCCGTCCGAATTCACGATGTTGACGGGGACAAAAGCGCTGCCGGCCCCCCCCATCCGCTTGTGCAGCCTCGTTGTCGCCAGGACCTGCTTATCGTTCATTCCCGTCACCGTCGTTCTCAGGGAGACGGATATGCCCGCCGCGACCAGCTGATCGATATGCCTGCAAATCCTGTCGAAGGAAGGCCTGCCGTCCTTGAACGGCCTGTGCACGTCGTGGACTTCCCGGATCCCGTCCACATCGCAGAGGACCGAAATCCGATAGTCCTTTGCCCATTGGGCGAAATCCTTCGGCAGCATTCCCAGGTTCGTCGTCGCGTGGTAATGTACGTGGAGAAGCGGGTGCCTGGGCTTTACCGTCTTTTCACAATACAGAATGATCTCTTTTGCCAGGCCCCAATTCAACAGGGGTTCGCCGCCGAAGAGAACCACCTCGAGGCGGCCGTCATCCTTGATTCGTGCCGCAAAGGTATCCAGCGCCCTGAAGGCGACCTCCTTCGGCATCGTCAGGTTGTCGTTCTTCCTGTAGGTCTCACGGCCGTTCAAACAGTAAATGCATGAAAAGGAACAGGACTGGGTCAGGAGAAAGTAGGCGGACATCCCGTCTGTTTTGCGCTCCTTCATGTCGGGCAGGACGACGCGGGGAGACGCGGCCTCGCGGCTGTCCGCCGGGATCAGGATGTCGTGGGCAAGGAGAAAATCGACCAGTGCCTCATCCCCGGGGTAATCCTTCAGGATCTCTTTCCTTGTCCGGGACCTCCGGCCGAGATACTCGACAAGGGACGCGATGTATCCCCCGCCCTTCCTCACATACAGGGGCAACAGGCTGAAGGCATTCACCAGGAGAAGCTCGTCTGAACCATGGGCGAGGCGAATGAGATGATCGGTGACTCTATACGCTGCGGTCTCCATGGCTGATTTCACCATTTCTCCGCTTCCCGGTAAGCGTACTGACCGGCAAAATAACCCATGAGGGTGGGGCCTGCCTGCTCGGTGCGGTAGGTTTTCTCGAGCTGCTTGTTGGCGTGGGCAATCACCCGGTTGAGCTGATGTTGGTCGGCCGGGGAGGCGCCCCTCATCATGCCGACGGCCTTCTTTCGTTCCAGCCGGATGGCGTCAAAGATTGCCTTTCTCCCTTCGAGATCCGTCGATACCTTCTTCAATATGTTCCCCGCCCCTGTTGCGGCAAGCTCGGTTCCGATCTCCAGGCAGGCCTTTTTCAGCATGGCGGTCCTTGCCTCGGGCGAAAGGAATGCATCCAGAAGGAGCCTGCGTGAATTTCCCGCAGCGGGATCGGCGACGGCCTTTGCCGCCGTCAGCATGTCCGGCGTTGCCTGGATTGACGTGGCCCCCCCTTCCTTGAAATCCCTGACCATGTAGGCAAACGTTTTCGACGTCGCGGGGTCCTTCAGGTACTTCATCGCTTTTTCGTATGTCTGCGTCTGCCGGGCCACATAGAGAAGCGCGCCTTCCTCGCCAGCGATAAACGTTTTAGAGCCGATCACGATCCCCTTCAGCACCGGGTGAGCCGCTCCGATCCGGCCGAAGAGGTCCAGAGCGAGCATCCCGTAATCGGCGGCGCCGCCCAAGCCGCTCGTCTGCTGCGCCACCACATTCCAGTTGATGGAGGCATTCGCCGACGGGATCGGAGGGGGAACCTTGATCGCGTCAAGGCTCTTGGCAATCCTGTAGATCTGGGGGTTGGATATTTCCTCGGGCCGCCACGCGGGGAGGACGAAGGAATTGGGCGCTGCCGCAGACCGCTGGGCCTCCCGGAGATAGAGGGACACGAGATTTCTCGCCTCGGCCAGGGAAATTTTTCGGTTGCCCTCCCAGTTGACAATGACAAGGCAATCCTTGGCCCCCCGCCGGATGTCCTCTTCGCAGAGGCCGATCTTCTTGCTGAGTATGTCGGCCCGCTTGCGCCACTCCTCGGGCGATATGCTTGCCGCGGAGGCGTATTCGCACAGCACCAACCCACACAGAATAAGAAAAAGGGAGAAGCAGATCCGTTTTTTCGATTTTGTTTTCATCTCCCGTCCTCGATTGCGTCTCGCCGGGCAGCCGGGCTACCTGCTTGTGACCTGGGTGCAGCTTACGCAGCTGGAAGTGCATCCCGAGGTACAGCCGGAGGTGCAGCTCGTCGTGCAGCCCGTGCAGCTTGTGCAGCTTGAGGTGCAGCTCTTTGTACAGCCGGTGCAGGTCTGGCACGAGCCGCCGCAATAGGCGCACGTGGCGCTCTTGCAGGGGCTGTCCCAACTCTGGGCTTCGGCGCCGCCCTTGAAGAAAACGGACAGGATTTCGTATCCCCCCGTGATCAGGGCGGCCGAAACGCCGCATTTCTTGATGAAATCCCTTCTGGTCGCTTTACCGGTGTCCTGTTTTTTCTCGTCGCTCATATCAACCCTCTGTCTGTGTCGTTTTCCTGTCGGTACAGCGACGTCTGCCGCCTGTCGCTTTTCTCGGCGTTCTTTCAGCGCCCTACTTCTCGGCCGGCAGCACCGTTATGAAGTATTCTTCCTTCAGCACTTTCGGCTGCAGAAAATGCGGCTTCTCGAAAATTTTCACTGTTGCCCGGCCGGGCTTGGCGGCCTTCAGCTCCCGGACCAGCCTGCTCTCCTTGCCGACCCATCCCGCGCCGTCCACGACGTATGATTCGACCGTCAGGTCCCTGACGGCCTCAATGGCGTCTCCCTCGATGGTGACGGAATAGAAGGGGCCGCTCTTCGACCCTTCCCTGCCCACGGGGAGCGACATCAGCGCCGACTCCCCCAGCCGGATCTCCCCTTCCGAATAGACGAAGGTGTAGCTTCTTTTGACGAGCGTTCCGTCAGCCCCCTTTCCTTCGACAGAAAGGCTGTTGAAACCGGGACGCCACGGCGGATCGAAGGACAGCAGGGCTGCATCGCGCCCCAGGATCTCGGGCTTCATCGCCTCTCCGTTGAACAGCAGGGTCACGTCGCCCGTGTTGGCCGTGACCACACGCAGCTTCACCCGGGCGGTTACCAGCATTCGGTCGCCAAGGTAATCCATCAGGGCCGCAAAGGGCCGCGGTTTCCACTCGAGCGAGCCGCCCTCCTCTGCCGCCCGGCCCTCGACCGCCGCCTTCACGGATACCCGTTTGACGCCCGGTTTGCCGGGGAAGAAAAGCAGGCTTTCCATCCGGCGGTCTTCGGAAAAGCCTCCCGATCGACGCCGCGCATTCACTTCCGTGCCGTCCACGAGCACTTGAAATTCATCGGCCTCCCACCCTTTCGGGTACTCCAGGGAGACGATCGCGTAGAGATCGTCGTTCAGAGACCGCATTTCCTTGATCCTCAGGGTTTCAGGCGGCTCGCACGTCCGCTTGCACTCCTCGAGCGTCTCAAACGGAACTACGCCGTCGCAGCCGCCCCAGAAAAAGGGAAGGCACTTCCGATCCTTCGAATGATAGTGGAATCGCTCGAAGGATGCCTTGCAGGGTCCTCTTTCGGGTTTTTGCCCGCACCGGACGTCGGGGAGGGCGGCAAGAATGGCCTCCGTCGCGGTCCAAGGAGAGGACGGCTGCGCTTCGGCAGCAGGGCAAACCGTCGAAAGAACGAACAGGGCGGCCAGGACGAGTATTCGTTTCACGTTTCCTCCGATGCTATTACGACTTGCGGGATATGTCGCCGTTTACCATCACCCACTTTCCGGTTTTCGGCGATTTTTCCAGATGGATTCTGTAACCGATCCCCATCTCGTAATCGGCTTGACAGTTTGCCTCTATGACAGCCCTGTCCCGGGCCTCGTTAAAACCGGGGCGGGAGAAGTAAACAATTCCCCCGGCGAAGGGGTATTTCTTTCGAAACTCCCTCCATCCGCCGCCCTTGCCCGAACCTGCCGAAAATAGTTTTCGCACCTCTTCCGCGCTGATGACGCTCACCCTCGTCTTCTTTTCCGGAGGGATCCGGGCAAGGAACCTGGCACCGTCTATCCTGCAGGCCTGCTCATTCTTCCTGTTGTAATCAATGACCGTAAAGGGATCGGCTTCGCCTGTCATCTTCGAGGCAGTCGTTTCATCCTCAAGGGTGTACGAACTCCCATGGAACCCGCTGAGGCGAACCGATGCCCTGTCCCGATAGACCTTCCGCGAAAGTTCGTCCGTGATGTTTTCCGGTATATCCGGCTCGTTCGGGAACAGTACGGCCGCCATGACGGCGTATTCCTCGTCCTCCTGGATCAGGCACTCGGCCTGCGCAAGGAGCGCGGGGATGAAAAGACAAACGAGAAACATCAGGACAGGGGCAAGGTATTTCTTCATGGGACTCCTCTCGGCGAAAACACGACTTACAGTTCGATGTGCGGATTCTCAATCTTCAACTCTTGGTGCCGCGGCGGCAGCCCATTTCACCCCTGGCCGCTCAACCGTCCGCACGGCATTTTCCGATGGTTCTGAGACCGCCCGAAACGCGCTCTATTTTGCAATATCCGTTCCTTCACGGCCAAGCGGAGGATATGCGAATGGACGGGGGAAGGTCGGACGCAACAACGTTATCGGCCGCTCAAGGGGGCACCTTAACTTCCATGGCGCCAGGACTTGTCAAGAGGGTTTCCGCGCACGGGAATTGCATCACGGCAGCAGTCATTTACGACAGCGCAGGATAACCTGGATTGACAGGGCCGGGGAAATCCGGGATGATCGCCGCGCCCGGGCCAGGCAGTATAAAAGACAGGCCCGTGCCTCGTGTGCACAGGGCACGGGATATATGGAGGAGCCTATTCCGATGCGACAAAACCGGCGTTCGGGAAGAGAGAAAATGATATTCGGGAGCATGGTTTCCATCGTTGTGTTCGGTCTTTTCTGCACCTGCGCGTTCGCGCAGCCCTATTCCCTCGGACCCGGGCAGAAAGGCGAAGAAATCCTCGATGAACTGCTCCTGGGGAACAGCATGTTCTGGGTAACGGTTGGAAGCAGCGGCTGCACGGGCAAGGGCAGCTTCCGTGTCGATATCGGCAGGCAGGAAGGGGCGTCCCCCGCCGCACCGCACTACACGTTGACGATTCACAGGGTAGCATCCGATGAATGCAAGGCCATGATCGGGGGCGTCGTCATTTCCTGGGATCTGGAAAAAGACCTGGGATTGAAAGGAAGCTTTACCTATTCCGTCCGCAACAGGGTCTATTCCGTCTATCAGCCCCTCGACGACGGGGAATCCCTTTCCGCCGTTGTCGCCAGGCGGTTGGGCGTCGCCGTCCCGCAAAAGCCGAAACCACGGCCATAAAACTAGGGAAGGACGTCATGAAAAAGCTTTTTGCAATCCCGCTCATCCTTCTATCCCTCGCCGGCGCAGCACATGCCGACAAGGGCCCGGTCCTGTGGCAAGAGGGCGTGCAGCTGCGCCAGGAAGCTCAAAAAGCGATCATCCTCCACAATGCAGCGGAGGAGGTCCTGATCCTGGGGACCGAGCTCAAGGCATCCCGGGAAACCGAGATTCTTGAATTCATCCCCTTTCCCTCCGAGCCCGAAGTGAGCCTGGCAAAGGGGAACCCTCTCGAGGAGGCCGCCAGGCTGATAAACAGAAAAGGGCTTATTTTTACATTCTCTGCTTACGAGGGCGTCAAGGGAGGAGCAGAAAAGACGACGGCCCCGGTCGAGATACGCCTTTCGAAAAAAATTGGGCTTCACGACGTAACCGTCGTAAAAATCAACGCGATCGATCACTTTGTGCGGTGGCTCGAAGATTTCTTCAGGAGCAAGGGCATCCGGGCTGACAGGGAGAAACTGTCCGCAGTCCATCGCAACGCGCAGGACTACATCGGGAGAGGCCTTACCTATTTCGTTTTCGATCAGGTACGGGTTTCCGAGAGCGTGAGGCTGGTCGAGCCGCTGATCTACAGGTTCAAGACGGACAGGATCTACTACCCCCTCAAGACCTCCAACTTGATCGGCGGAAGCGGCATCGTCGAGCTGATCCTGGTCCTGCCGGGCTCCATCACGGAGGACATCTGGCGAGTCATCTGGAATATCTTCCCGAGGGGAAGAGGCAGCGCCATCCAGATCAGTTCCTCTTCCAAGGTGTATCCTGACGAATTGGCGACCCTGTATCCCGACGCGTCGTTTTTCGGCAGGTCTGCCAAGACCTACCTCCAGGTGGTCAAATTCAGCGGTGGCTACCATTTCAAAGACGATTTCACGTACCCCGTGGGGAATTTGGTCCCGTACGCCTACAGGGATTCAATGGGCAACCGGTTCAACGGTGAGTCCTTTGGCCCTCCGTTAACCGGCGACGAGAGAAGAGATTTGAGGGAGGCCTTTTGCCCGCCAGGGCTATCGAAGCCGGTTTACGAAATCTATGGGAGGAACCTGGATTGCTGGAGTTTCATATCGAACGAGGAATACGAGGTATACGCGGCAGCCTTCACGCAGGGAACGCTTCCGGGAATTCCCGCGGCGGACGTCGTGCTGGAAAAGACGACCCTCCGCAAGGAGTATGGGGGCGGGAAGGTCGATCCGGCGATCGCGAAGGACTTCAATGAAAAGAACAGGACCGGATACGATCTTGAAAACGCATTTCCCCCCGGCGCAAAGCAGGCGATCAAGATAAGAGATGACCGGAAGGAAGGCTCGACGCTCGGGATCGGGCGAACGTACATTTCCCGTGCGGGGTTCAACAAGGAGAGGACTCGGGCCCTGCTCTATGTTGCGCATGTCGAATCCCGGCCGAGATCGTTGGCCGGCTATTTTGTGGCCCTTGAGAAAAAGGGGAAAGAATGGCGTGTAACAGGCAGCGAACTGGCCGCCGGCTACTGACCCCCTTTATGTTGCTGAAATTGCCATGGAATCTGCGGCTTGACTTTCCTGTTGCCCCTTGGGATCATATAGACAATCAAGTTGAGGGAGGATGGAGTGAGCGCTGGTGAGCAACCGGCAGGTTACGGGGTGTAAGCCCGGACCGCCTGTCTGTCCCTTCCATCTCCGGGATACGTCCCGACCGTAACCTTCTCGAGCAACTTCCTGCACCCTATAACCGGGGGCACCCGTGTGCCCGCCCGGCAGGGGCTGCATATTCCCGATCCTCCAGGCGCCGCATCCGGCGAAAACCCGATCCGAGCCGTTCTACCGGGGGGGTGTCTGCCATGATCACAAAACTGGTCTTGATTTTCTTCGCGGGCTTTGTCATCGACCTGCTCATCACCAAGTACACGAGCGACGTCGCCCAGAGGCGCGTCTGGCGCGCCACGGTGCTGAGCGGGCTCATCACGGTCGCCAACTTCCTGCTGCTCACGGTGATCCTGAAGGACAGCGCCATGGACGGCGTCTATAGCATCATGGCCTTCGCCGGGGGCAACAGCCTGGGGACCTTCTTCGCCATGAAGAAAGCCTGAGGAAAAATCCCTTTGCACCGCATTGCGCTGTGATAAGATGACCCCGGCGGGGCCGCCAAATGGGCCCCACCGGGGAAAACGCCAGACAGGGGGTTCATCTTATGAGGAAGACCTTTGTCCTTTTTGCCCTTGTGCTGACGGCGCTTGCCTGCGGCACGGCCATGGGGCAGGCGACGGGCGAGCCCGGCATCCGGCCGCCCTCTATCACCGTGACGGGCGCGGGGGAGGCTCACGCCAAGCCGGACTTCGCCCAGGTCCAGGTGGGGGTCGTCACCGAGGGGGCCACGGCGGCCGAGGCGCTGAGGAAGAACAACGAGGCCATGAGCCGGCTCATCGTCCTGATCCGCAAGCGGGGCATCGAGGACCGGGACGTGCAGACGACCCAGTTCAATGTCACGCCGCGCTACAAGTACGACAAGGAGCAACGGGAGCCGCCGAAGATCGCGGGCTACCAGGTCACAAACGAAGTGCAGGTGAAGGTCCGCGACATGACCCGGCTCGGGGCGTTCCTCGACGAGACGGTCTCCGTGGGCGCAAACCAGGTCCGCGGGGTGAGCTTTGGCGTTGCCGAGCCCGCCAGGCTCACGGACGAGGCCCGCAGGAAGGCCATGGCCGACGCGCAGAGGCGCGCCCACGTCTACGCGGAGGCGGCGGGGGTGAAGATCGGAAAGCCCGTGATGATCTCCGAGCAGGCAGGCGGGCGCCCGGGCCTCTACCCGGCTGCGCGCATGGAGGCCGCCGCGGTGTCCAGCGTGCCCGTCGCGCCGGGCGAGCAGACCTTCACCGTCAACGTCACCGTGAGCTACGCCATCGTCGCAGCAAAGTGAGCGCCGCCGACGTTGCCCCTCTGTCCGAGGCCCGATATGCGGGGATTCGAGGGGAACAGGCAAAAAGCAAGAGCTGACCTCAAACTATGCCGCAGAAGATTCGAATCATCGCCGGGCCCGTCGTCGCCCTGGCCGAGCTTGCCGATACGGAATGCGCCAGGGCCATCGCCGCGAGGCTTCCCATCGAGACGGTCCCGAACGAGTGGGGCGACGAGTTCTACTTCACCATCCGCGTGAATCTGCCCCTTGACGCCACGGCCACGGGGAAGGTAAAAGTCGGCGACATCGGCTACTGGCCCCCGGGCAACGCACTGGCCATCTTCTTCGGACGCACGCCCATGAGCACGGGGCCGGACCCGGTGCCGGCAAGCGAGGTGAACCTTGTCGGCCGGATCACCTCCGATGCGTTAATCCTGAAAAAGGCCAAGGGGGCCTCCAGCATCCGAATCGAAAAGGAGTAACAGCGTGAAAAAGATCGCCTTGTCCGTCCTGATCCTTCTTGCCCTCATCCTCATCGGCTGCGGGGCCAGCAAGCGGCCCGTGCTGTACCCGAACAACCATCTGAAGATGGTCGGCAATGCCCAGGCCGAGCGCGATGTTGACGAGTGCATGCAGACGGCCGAGACCTACGTGAAGAAAAACCAGGATTCCAAGGTGGCCGAGGGGGCCGTCAAGGGCGGCGCCGTGGGGGCGGCCACCGGTGCGGCCGTCGGCGCCGTGACGGGCAACTTCGGCAGGGGCCTTGCGGCGGGGGCGGCAGGAGGCGCGGCAGGAGGCGCCACGCACGGGCTGTTCAAAGCGGCAGAGCCGAGCCCTGTCTACAAGAACTTCGTGAACCGCTGCCTCAAGGAAAAGGGCTATGAGCCCATGGGGTGGCAGTAGGGACGGGTGCCCCCGCTCCGCTGCGCGGAGCCGGAAGTCAGGAAGCAAAGAAAAATCCCCCATTCCTCCCCCTTTAAAAAGGGGGAAAGAGGGGGATTTATTTTTGTTCGTTGCCTTTCGCTTGCAGCTGTTTCCTAGAGATAAGGGAAAATCCCTTCGATCACCTTGTCGAAGTTCTTCTTCACGTTCGCCCTGCCCGTGACCATACCCATGTGACCGGGCAGAAGGTATTCCACGTCCAGCGTCGAAAGGCTCCGGATGCTCTCCTTGAGGAGCTTGCTGTCGCCGCCGGGGAAGTCGGACCGTCCCACGTTCATCTGGAAGATCACGTCGCCGGGGAAGAGGGCTTTCATCGCCGGCCAGTACAGGCCGATGGAGCCAGGCGAGTGGCCGGGAATAATGGCGACCTCGAAGGTCTCATCACCCAGTTTCAGCTCGCCCTCCTTCAGGGGCAGGTTCACGTCCACGACGGGAGCCTTCAGGCCGAAAAGCTGATAGAGATAGGCGCCGGGGCCTTTCATGAAATCCATCTCGATCTCAGACAGGGCGATCTTCACCTGCGAGCTGTCGAAGAGCGCCGCGGCTTCGTAGTGGTCGGGATGCGAGTGGGTATTGACGACGACCTTGATGCTCTCCTTCCGGATGCCGTCCTTGGCCATGCGCTTCAGCAGATCCGGCAGGTGCTGGCTCAGCCCCGGGTCGACGAGGGCCCCGACGGAGCCCCCGATGAAGAAGCTGTTGCAGTTGTTCTCGAAGTAGTTCGTCCACTCGTAGACGTAGAGGTTCTCGGCAAGCTTCATGGCATCTCCTTTTTGCGGCCGGTGTCATGCAGTCGATCCGTCTATAGCCGATCGGTGCGCCGAAAACAAGGTCATTCTCCATATTCCCGTTGCGTCCGGCGGAGTTCTGTGATTAGCAGGATGGAGAAGAAAAATCCCCCTCTTTTCACCCTCACCCTGGCCCTCTCCCGTCAAGGGAGAGGGAACTGGATGGTATGGTAAGGGGATTCTCAGAAGGAACGCTGCTGATGGAGCGACAGACGAAGGCTTATCTTTACGCCGCGGCGACCGTCCTTCTCTGGTCGACGGTGGCATCGGCCTTCAAGCTGACGCTGGGGCAGATGGGTTTTCTCGAGATGCTCCTCGGGGCATCGGTCGTGTCGCTTGCGGCCCTCTTCCTCATCGTGCTCGCCCAGGGCAAGCTTTCTCTCATTACGAACTCCTCGAGAGAAGACGTTGCCCGCTCGGCCTCCCTGGGGTTTCTCAACCCCTTCCTCTACTACGTGATCCTCTTCAAGGCCTACTCGGTCCTGCCCGCCCAGGAGGCGCAGCCCCTGAACTGGACCTGGCCCATCATGCTGGTGCTGCTCTCCATCGCGATCCTGAAGCAGCCGATCCGCTGGGTCAACGTCCTGGCCATCGTGATCAGCTTCGCAGGCGTTCTCGTCATCTCCACCCGCGGCGACGTGCTGGCTTTCCGCTTCACGAACCTGCCCGGCGCCCTCCTTGCTCTCGGAAGCTCGGTCATCTGGGCCCTCTTCTGGATCTACAACATAAAAGACCGGCGCGACGAGATCGTGAAGCTCTTTCTCAACTTCGCCTTCGGCTCGGTCTTCACCCTCGCGGCGGTTCTTCTTTGCGGAGACATCCGCATCCCGGCGACAGCAGGCTTTCTCGGGGTTGTCTGGATCGGTCTCTTCGAGATGGGGATCACCTTCGTCACCTGGCTCAAGGCGCTGCAGCTCTCGCGCACGACGGCGCAGGTGAGCAACCTCGTCTACGCTGCTCCCTTCCTGTCGCTGTTTCTCATCCACTTCATCGTCGGCGAGGAGATCCTGCCGTCAACGGTGCTGGGGCTTGTCCTCATCGTGGCGGGGGTCATCGTGCAGCAGTCCGCAAGCCGCGGGAAAGGGGCGTAGCCGATGACGGGCGGATTCGAAGACATCCGGAAGATCCTGCTCGAAGAGGGCACCGCCCTCGTGGGGTTTGCCGACATGACGGCCGTACCCACCGGAGAGCGCAGGGGGTTGCCCCGAGCGCTCTCCATTGCCGTCGCGCTGGACCCGGGGGTTATCACGCGGATCACGCACGGGCCGACGCTGGAATACTTCCGGGAATACGGGAGGGCAAACGCGCTCCTGTCGGCACTTGCGCACCGGGCGGCAGGGCTTCTGGAGCAGAGGGGTTTCGCGGCCGTTGCCCTCGAGCCCACGACGGAGGAGTTCGACGCGGTGAGGCTGCGAGCGGGGCTCTCCCACAAGATCGCCGCCACGCGGTCGGGGCTGGGCTGGATCGGCAAGAACGCGCTGGTGATCACGAAGCCCCTCGGCTCGGCTTTTCGGCTCACGACGGTGCTCACCGATGCGCCCCTCGAGACCGGCGCGCCTCTCGACGAGTCGCAATGCGGGACCTGCACGGCCTGCGTCGATGCCTGCCCGGCAAAGGCACCTTCGGGGAGAAGCTGGGGCCTGGGAATCTACCGGGACGAGTTCTTCGATGCCCGTGCCTGTTGCCGCAAGGCGACGGAGTTTTGCGAGGCCGCGGGGATCGACTCGACGATCTGCGGCATCTGCATCGAGGCCTGCCCGTGGACGAGGAAGTTTATCAGGAGATCCGAAAGGAAACGCTGACCGAAGATGTGTCCCCTCGCCTTCCGGTCGCATGAACGGACGCGCAGTGGATTGTCGGGACCTGAAAGGAAAGGTTACAGCGCCTGGACGGCCCTGCAGGGAAGGGTTCTCTTGGCCCGCTTGACCATGCCGTTCATGAAAAACACCGCGACGAGCAGGAGCAGCAGGGGCTGCGAGCCGAGCGTGCGGATCGCTTTTTCCGCGAGTTGTTCGAGCTTCTTCATGACCTGTAAATTGCGGGCTCCCCGCCGTGGAGGTCGGGGAGCCCGTTTGTCCCTTTATAGATCTTTCAGCCGATCATGTTCTTGATCGCGTCGGCAACGGGCGAGGTGAAGAGGGCGATCAGCACCGCGTAGAGGGCGAAGGAGCCGGCGGCCTCGCTCACATAGAGCTTCTCGTACTTCTGCTTGAGCGAGAGGATCGTGAGCCCGCCGATCACCATGGCGCCGAGGTGGAAGTAGGGGAAGTTGTCGGGGCCGGCGGTGGCGTACTCTGCGTAGCTGAAGGTGCCGGTGATGAGAACGATCAGGGCGGTCAGGGCCATCATGGAAAGCGACTTCTTCATTTCTATGTCCTCCTTGCGACGGGTTTATTTCTGATCTTTGCCTTTTGATATTGAAACGATCGTGCCAAGTCGCAAAGGCGGAACTGAAAAAATTGTAACTGGCCGACATTTTTGAGAAATCAAAGGCCGCGCAAAATCGCCTCTTGCGCCGCAAGCCCCAAAAACGGAGCCCCCGTTGAATGGAACGTTCAACCGCATTGAACGGAAATTTAAAGCGGGGGGACCTGGAATGCCCTGCGGGAGCCGGTCCGGCGACATCCCGCCCGGGATCACGAAAAATCCCCCTGCTGCCGCCTTCACAAGAGGCCGCCGGAGGGGGATTTTCGTTTCCGCAATTCATTCTGTTCGGCTCACGGCCGAAGGATCAGACGTCTCAGGTCCCGCCGTAGCCCACGGTCACCTTCCCGCTTTCGACGATGACGGGAACAAGCCTTTTGCCCCCGGAGAGCTTCAGCATCTCGGCAAGCCTCGACGCATCGTACTTCACATCGACATAATCCGCCCCGGCGCCATAGGCCGACCTGGCCTTGTCCGTGTAGGGTCAGCCCGCCTTGCCGTAGATGACCGTCTTTTCCGCCATGACCTAAACCCTCCTGTTGTCTTTTTCCTACCCCTTGATGCAGCCAATCGCCTTGAGCCGTGCCACCTTGCGGGAGAGCCCCGCGCCGTGGACGACGTTGACGACCTCGTCGATGTTCTTGTAAGCCTCGGGGATCTCTTCGGCCAGGGTGCCCTTGGCGGCGGCCATGACGAGGACCCCGCGGTCCTCCATCTCGCGGCCGATCGCGCGGCCCTTGCTTGCCTTGATCGCCGCGGCCCGGCTCAGCACGCGCCCCGCGCCGTGGCAGGTGCTCCCGAAGGTCTCCTCCATGGCCTTCTCGGTCCCCACGAGCACGTAGGAGCCCGTGCCCATGTCCCCGGGGATCAGCACGGGCTGTCCCGTCTTGCGGTACTTCGCCGGCAGCGCCGGGTGCCCCGGGGGAAAAGCGCGCGTGGCCCCCTTGCGGTGAACGCAGAGAGTCATCCGCTTGCCGTCCACGACGTGCTCCTCGATCTTGGCGATGTTGTGGCAGACGTCGTAGACGAGGCGCATGCCCAGGTCGCGGGGGCTCATGCCGAGGGCGCGCTCGAGGGCCTCGGCCGTCCAGTGCATGAGCATCTGCCGGTTTGCCCAGGCGTAGTTGGCCGCGCAGGCCATGGCCGAGAGGTACTGCCGCCCCTCAGGCGACCGGATGTACGCGCAGGCAAGCTGCCTGTCGGGAAGGGCGATTCCCAGCCTGTCGACGTGCTTGACCAGCTTCGCCAGATAGTCGTCGCAGATCTGGTGTCCGAGGCCCCGTGAGCCGCTGTGGACCATGACGGCCACCCGGCCCTCTTCGATCCCGAGGGCGGCGGCCGCGTCCCGATCGAAGACCTCCTCGACGACCTCAACTTCGAGGAAGTGGTTGCCCGAGCCCAGCGTACCCACCTGGTCCTTGCCCCTCTCGAGGGCGCGCTCGCTCACCGCCTCGGGGTCGGCCCCGGCAAGGCAGCCCCCGTCCTCCATGGAATCCAGGTCGCCCTGCGAGCCGTAACCGTTGCTCACGGCCCACCGGGCCCCCTCGACAAGCACCTTCTTTTCCTCGCTGCGGGGCAGCTTGAGGGCCCCTCTCGATCCCACGCCCGAGGGGACATGCCGGAACAGGGCGTTGACGATCTCCTCCAGCTTCGGCCGCACGTCCTCACGGCTAAGGCTCGTCATCATGAGGCGGCAGCCGCAGTTGATGTCGTAGCCCACGCCCCCCGGCGAAACGACGCCGCCCTCCATGTCGAAGGCGGCCACGCCGCCGATGGGAAATCCGTAACCCCAGTGCATGTCCGGCATGGCCAGCGAGTTCTTCACGATTCCCGGCAGCTGGGCCACGTTGGCCACCTGTTTCGGGCTTTCGTCCTGTCCCATGGCCTTCATGAGCTTCTCGCTGGCGTAGATGATCCCCGGGACGCGCATGGGGCCCTGCTTCGGCACTTCCCAGCGGTACTCGTCGAGACGGCGCAGTTTTACGTCAGACATCGAAGATCACCCTTGCCTCCCAGCCCCCCGGCACCTTGCGCACGCTGGCCTGGTGATAGGTTACTGCCTTGATTTCCTTGCATATCTCGTGCTTCTGCAGATCGAGGGGCTCTCCGAAGGCCTCGGCCTCGATCCCTTTGTCCCCGATTCCGGCGACGCGGATTTCTCTGAGCAGCCAGCGTTCCCCGTTATAGAGGTAAAGAACTTCGCGGAGGAAGTTGATGAGCAGATCCTCCAGACTGTCGCCCTCCACGGTGATCCGGCGGGTCTCCCGGGGTTCCACGCGCCCGAGGTCGGTGATGATGTCGAAGACAGCAACCGCCGCGTTTGCGTAAAGTTCCCCCGCGCTCTGCCCCGTGACGGTAAGGCCGAGGTCGGCCGTATGGTCGAAGGTTTTATAGGGCTTCATGATCAATTCTAGTGACAAGGGCACGGGCCTGTCAATGTCCGGATCACCGGTTTTCGTCGTTACCGGAATGCCTGTCTATTTTCGTCATTTTTGTCGATCAATCTCCTTTTCATCGATTTTTCGAAGCTCACCGACGGATTCTGGATTTTCATGCCCCTTGAAATTCGACATTTTTTGCCGTCTTCTTCTCGGCCGGGACGGCGTGGAAAAAGCAAATTTCACAATGAATTCCAATGATTGAAAATTAATTGGCCCGTGGCACGGGAGGTGCAATACTGAGAAATAACTCGATTGACAGCTCGAGTGACAGGAAACCGAAGAAAGCGCAAAACGTAAAATCAGAAACTAACGTTCTCCTCCAGGGAGGCGACCCGCAAAGGGTCGTCTCCCTCCCCCCCTGTAAGAAAAAGCCCCGTTGCAAAACGGGGTCTTTTTTTGTCCGGGCTCACGCCCCGGACTCGTCGAAGACTTCATGCTTCGCGCTGAATGACCCGGGGCTGCGGCGCATTGCTCTCCTCTGAGGGAAGATGAAATCCCCCCCCGCGATGCCGCCTCCTGCGCTGCAGGCCGGGGAGCCGGTCCGCAACCCTCATATGTTCATCACCTTCATGCGATCCAGAATGGTCCGAATGATGGCCTCCTTGTGTTTCAGGCTCCGTCGGAATTCCTTGTCATCCGTATTGGCGATCTCGACGCGCAGGTCGTGATAGTATCTCTCGATGAAGGCAAGAAGCTCCTTCTCCTCCTCAGACGTCAGTTCCAGCGTTGCCATATCCCATACCTCCTTTCAGGGCGGGCGCCTCCATTTCAGGTCCCCTGTTTCTTCACCAGATCCTTGGTCGCCCCGAGGGGCCAGACGGGGAAGATCTCGAACATCAGCAGGTTGATCCAGGCAGCACGGCAGGCAATGAGGCCCACTGCGTCGCAGTCGACCACGTAGATGGTCCTGCATCCCTGGAGGTCATAGTACTCGGAGATCACCCGCACCTCCTTTGGCCACTCCCAGTTCGCCCGTTTGGTTCTGACTTCGCGCTCGTCTTGCGGATCCCAGGTGCAAATCATCATGAACAGCATATGACCACCTCCCGTTCTGGACTTTTCCCCGTTGCGGGCACGCGGCGGTGACGGCTGAATCTTGTCCTGTGGCCCGATGGCGGGGGACGGTTTGCTGGTGAGTTGACCTGTTATGACTCGTACGAATGAGTGGATGATGCCGGGACCGGACGATCTGTTCGATAACGCGAACGGGAATCGGCGACTGGATCTGCTGAAAAATGTATGATTAATTCTACCCGCGGTAGAGCGGGCAAGTCAACGAAAAACAGCCGGGCGCGTCGCGGACACGGCTGGCTGTCATGCTGCGGGGGGGGCGGGGGGTGCCTGCTAATCTTTGAAGATCTCGTTGAGGCGATTCTGGTTGAACCCGACGATCACCTCGTCGCCCACGACGATGACGGGCACGCCCGTCTGGCCGGAGCGTTTCACCATCTCGTCGAGACCGCTGCGGTCGCTCGTCACGTCCACTTCCCGGTATCGGATCTTCTTGTCCCGGAGCCAGGCCTTCGCCTTGTGGCACCAGGGGCAGGTGGGGGTGGTGTAGATGGTCACCTCCGCGGGACGCACCCGGAATTCCTTCTTGTCCGTCGACGGCCCCGCTTTCGTTCCCTTCTCGACGTCTTCCCCGACGACGGCCTGGGCTACGTTCACCCTTCCCTCGGGCGGGTTCTCGGAGATGTGGACCACGCCCCGGTCATCGACCCAGCGGTAAAGGGTTGCCGCATCGCACAGACTCACCGTGAGGACCATGATCAAAACAGCGGCGCAGGCGAGCATCTTGGGGCAGGAAGCGTTTCTCATGCAGGGTCTCCTTGTCTGATTTCGCGATCGCTCCGGGCTCGCGCACCGGAAGGGTTTTCCTTTCTAATCGGTCCGGTTCATTGATAACCTTAATCGCCCCGCCGTTCAAGCCCTAATTGCCGGGTCTCCCCGGGCATGCAGTGAGGGTTTGACAAATGAGCCGAGTCGGACTATACGTAGACCCCTGCACGGATGCCTGCCCCTGCGGACGGGTGGACGGGCGGTAAATAACGATTGGACGGAAGAAGATCATGGAAGAAGAGAAAAGTTTCGCTGAACTCCTGGAAGCCTCCGAGCGCAAGCCGGTGAAGCTCAAACAGGGGCAGAGCGTTGAGGCGGTGATCGCCAAGATCACGTCGGATTGGGTTTTCATCGATCTCGGCGGCAAGACGGAAGGCATCGTCGAGCGCAACGAGTTCCTCGACAAGGAAGGGGAGCTGACCGTAAAGGAAGGCGACACCGTAAAAGTCTATTTCCTCTCGTCGCGGCACGGTGAGAGGGTCTTCACAACGAGGGTCTCCGGGGACGCCGCGCGCCAATACCTGGAAGAGGCCTGGCAGAATGCAATCCCCGTCGAGGGAATCGTGGAAAAGGAAGTCAAGGGGGGGCTCGAGGTCCGCATCGCCGGCACCTACCGGGCGTTCTGCCCCTTCTCTCAGTCCGGCATTCCCCGCGGTGAGACGACGGCGGCCTTCATCGGTCAGCGCCTCCCGTTCATCATCATCGAGTACGGAGAGCGGGGCCGGCGCATCATCCTATCGCGACGAAGGATCCTCGAGGAGGAGGAGCGAAAGAGAAGGGATGCCATCAAGGGAACGCTCCAGGAAGGGATGCTGGTGACGGGCACGGTCCGTTCCCTCAGGGATTTCGGCGCATTCGTCGACATCGGGGGCATCGAGGCCCTGCTGCCCATCTCCGAGGTCGGCTGGGGCCGCGTCGAGGACATCCGCGACCGCTTCACCGTGGGGCAGACGATCGAGGCGCTTATCCTCGGTATCGACTGGGCAAAAGACCGCATCACCCTGAGCGTGAAGGGAACCCTGCCAGATCCCTGGGAAAACGTGGAGACCCGATACCCGGACGGTTCCCGCCACCAGGGCGCCGTCGCAAGACTTGCCGACTTCGGGGCCTTCATAACCCTCGAGCCCGGGGTTGACGGGCTGATCCCGATCTCCAGGCTGTCCCGGGGCAAGAAGATCCGCCACCCGAGGGAGGTCCTCGCCCAGGGGGACACGATCGAGGTCGTGGTGGAAACATCGGACCGGGCAAAGCGACGCCTCTCGCTCTCGCCCGTGGTGCCCGAGGAGGAACAGGAGGACTCCTATCGTCCCTTCCTCCAGCAGAAGGGGACCAAGGGCTTCGGCTCCCTCGGGGACATGATGAACCGGAAAAGCCCGAAAGGGAAAAAGGACGGGCCCGAAGGCTGATCCTCGGCCAAAGGGGGGGCATGAACCATGAGTCTCGATGCGATCCTCGGAACCATCGGATCGGCGATTCTCGTCGCGATCCCCTTTCTGCTGGTCTACGCCCTCGTCATCCGCGAAGTGCGGCGCAAACGGGAGCGGCAGACGGCTCTGGCCACGATTGCGGAGGAGATGGAAGCCCTCCGGCAGAGGGTCGAGATCGTCACGACACCTGACGTCCCCGGCAGGGGGAAAGGCAAGGATCTCGGCCCGGTCGTCGCCGAGGGTTCGGCTGGTGCCGGATTCCTCGGGGTTGCCGAGAAGAGGGCCTTGATCCTCCTGATGAGAAGAGCCCTTGCCCTCGGGGCGGATGCCGTCGTGGAGGTCCGCCATGAACGAGGGGCCGTGCGGGCCGGTGTCGTCCGGCTGGCCGGCAGGGCCGTCAGGCTGTCCGAACGGGGGAACCCCAATCCATCCTTGTGAAAACAGCCGTTTTTTGGTACATTTCGTGCAGTAATTCTCGCCATGTGTGACAGGCTCGTCCCTCGAGCGCGACGCTGGATACTCTCTTCACTTCTTCTCGCGACTCCTGTACGTTGACCCCCGCGATCCATTTGAGGGAGGACGAGTCCGATAAACGGAAGCAGTCATACTATTCTCGTAGAACGAAATCATACTGGTGCCGTATTGCAAAACCGGCCTGGTTTGTTATCGTGCAAGGCGCCTGGACAGAGCGTTTCGCCGCCACCCCCTTTTCCCCGGTCATGTCTCGCAGGAAAGGGCCGGGGCCGTTGCGTGTCCGTCCGGGGAACGGTCCGGCTGAGGCCTGGTAATCCTGTTGCCCTGTAACATAAGGTGAGAATCGATGAAACACCCTCGCTTCAACATCAGTCTCTACGTCCTTGTCCCGATCATCTTCGGCGGGATCGCCCTGCTTTCCGTCATCACGACCCACCAGATCCTGAAATACACGAACCTGATCCCCAATCCGGAACTGTACCTGAAATGGTGGGGAATCGGGATCGGGGCGTTTTCCTTCCTGTGCGCGCTGCTCATCACGTGGCTGCTCCTGAAGCCGATGAAGAGCTTCATCGCGAAGATGAAATCCATCCCCGCCGTGTCGAGGCAGGGCAACGGGAAGCCGAAGAGCAAGGGGGACGACCTGAAGGAGTTCAACGTCGTCTTCGAACAGGTCAGCGACTTGCTGAGCAAGGTGGAGGGGAAGGTCCTCTTCCCGGAATTCATCGGCCAGGGCAAGCGTGTCCGCATTCTCTTCAACCAGATCATGATGATCCGGCCCGAGGATCGCACCGTGCTCATCCTGGGCGAGCCGGGGACGGGCAAGTCGCTCCTGGCCAAGACATTCCACAATTTCACGGCGAAGAACGAGCCTTTCGTGATCGTCAACTGCGAGGGCCTCGCGGAGCAGGTCCTGGAAGCCGAGCTGTTCGGCTACGAAAAAGGGTCCTACACGGGCGCCACGAGCCGCAAGATCGGGAAATTCGAGGAGGCCGGCAACGGCACCCTCTACCTGCACCAGGTCTCCGCCCTGCCCCTGAACCTCCAGGCCCGTCTGTTGCGGGTCCTCGAAACGGGCGAATTCAAACGCATCGGGGGCCGCGACAAGCTCCCGCTCGGCGCGCGGGTCATCGCCTCGACCGACAGGGACATCCGGGGGATGATCAAGGAAGGCACCTTCCGGGACGATCTCTACTACCGCCTCAATGTGGTCACCCTGTACGTGCCGCCACTTCGCGAGCGCAAGGAGGACATCCCCCTGCTCGTGGACTACTTCATCCAGCTCATCAACCAGGAATTCCGCAAGGGCCTCCATGGCGTCACGCGGGAAGTGATGGACCGGTTCCTCGAATACACCTGGCCGGGCAACGTGGCGGAGCTGGAGAAAATCCTCCTGAGGGCCGCATCGGTGGCGAAGGAACAGACCCTGATCGAGGGCGACTTCCCCGAGTTCATCACCGAGCTCGAGGCCGGAAAGTCGGCGCCGACGGAGCTGGAGGTCGTCGACGGACAGTGGAAGAGGCTGGGCGAGCTGCTCATGGAGGCGCGGCTGCTCGACGAAACCCAGCTCGAGGAAGCCCTCGCGGCCCAGCGGTACACGGGACTGCGGCTCGGCAAGCTTCTCGTCCAGCAGGGGTTCCTCCGGGACTCCCAAATCGTGGACATCCTGAGCCATCAGCTCCGGATCGAGCGTTACTTGCCCGACAAGTACCCCGTCGACCTGAGCCTTTCGAGGCTCATCCCCATGGATTTCGCCAGGAAGTACCAGGCCGCGCCGTTGAGGAAGACCTCCCGCCACCTCGTTGTGGCCATGCCGGACCCCACCAATCGCTACGCCCTCGACCTGCTCAGGATGCAGTCGGAAGAGGGGGTTGCGCCGGTGATCTGCACCGAGCGCGAGTTCGACCGGCTCATGGGCCTCATCTACGACATGCCCGCCGGCAGCTACTCCTCCGGGGCACGCCAGCAGCCGGCAGCGGCGGCACAACGCGCCAACCCGGCGCCCTCGGCCACCGAAAACGGCGACCCGGCGGACCGCTTCATCGAAACGCTGATCGCGCAGGCCGTCCGCGAGGGAGCGACGGACATTCACATCACCCCGCAGACGAAGAACGTCCGCGTCCGGTTCCGCGTCAACGGATCGACCCATGACCTGCCGGACCTGCCGAAGTCCATGTCGATCCCCGTGATCACCTGGATCAAGGACATCGCCAATATCGACTCGAGCGTCCGCGGGGTCCCCCAGGAGGGCCGCTTCGTGGAGAAGGTCGGGGAGCGGGACATCAGCGTCCAGGTCTCCTCCATCCCGAGCATCCACGGCGAAAGCCTCATCCTGCACCTGACGGATCTCAGCGCGAATTCCATCGGCCTGGAACAGCTGGGCCTCTCCCCGAAGGACCTCGACAGCCTCGGCGACATCCTGGAGAAACCGCAGGGGCTCGTCGTCGTGTCCGGCCCCGAGGGAAGCGGCAAGAGCACCACCCTGTACGCCATGCTCCGCCGGATGGTGACGCCCGACGCGGAGATCTTCACCCTGGAGGACCCCGTCAAGTACCCGATCGCGGGGGTGACCCAGATCGAATTCAACCGGGCGGCCGGGACGACCCTGGCAGCGAACCTGCGGCTGATCCTGAAGCAGGAGCCCGACGTGGTCTATCTCGAGGAAATCCGCGATGGGGAGTCGGCATCGCTTGCCGTGCAGACAGTCCTCTCGAGTCACCGGTTCCTCAGCACCCTCCCGGCACAGGATGCGGCAGACGCCATCGCCCGTCTCGTCGAGATGGGGGTGGACCGTTTCCCGCTGGCCTCGGCCCTGTCGGCATCGATTGCGCAGAGGCTCGTGCGGACGATCTGTCCCGCTTGCAGGGAACCCTACGAGCCCACCGAGCAGGTTTTGGCTTCCCTGGGCATGGAATCGATGGCGGGCGGCCGGTTCTTCCGCGGGGCGGGCTGCCCGGCATGCAAGAACACGGGGTTCAAGGGCCGCACGGCCCTCTTCGAAATCCTCGTGAACGACAACGGGCTGCGAGAGGCGATCCTCAAGGGCGCCGACGCGGCCGAGATCAAGGCCGTCGCGGAGCGGGACGGCAATTTCCGCCCGCTGAAGCAGGACGCGGTCAACAAGGTGCTCCAGGGGGTCATCAGCCTCGAGGACGCCGTCACGGTCATGAAAAGGTGAGCGAACGCCAGGCAGGAAGGACGCAAAAAGGCAGCGCCCTCATCGCGCTGCCTTTTTGCTGTATCCGGGGGATTGGTCTCAGGTCAGGGTGAGGATCTTTTCGATCTCGTTCATCACCTCGACGGGGGTGACGGGCTTGGCCAGGATGGGGTGGCCGTGTATCTGGCCCAGGCGCTCTTCCGCCTCGTCCTTCTTGATCGCCGCCGTGATAAAGATGAGGGGTATGTTCCGGGTCCCCTCGTCGTCGAGGAGGTATTCGGCGGCTTCCGTGCCGTCCATATCGGGCATCATGAGATCCATCAGGATCACGTCGGGCCTCTCGATCTGGGCGTAACGGACCCCCATCCTCGCGTCGGTGAAGGTCGTCACTTCGTATTTCCCCGTCTTTTCGAGGTATTCCTTCATCAGACGGCAGATTTCCTTGTTGTCGTCGATCATGAGCACTTTCGGTCTCTGGACCATGACTCCTCCCCTTGCAATCGGAGATCCTACAGCCGTCGATTCTCTCAGGTTCATCTTCCACCTGCCTTCCGGGACTGGAGATGCCCCGCACCGCAGCCTGCAGGGAATGTTTCGGGTGCGGCAGTGATGCACAACCGATCGGTTTCACCGTGCAGATTAGCAAGTTCCGTACCACACAGCAGACCCTTTTTTTACCCGGCCGGCTAAAGTTTTCCACAGGCCGGCCGATATCAGAATTGACGCGCCTGAAAAGGGCAAACCGTCCGAAAGGATGGGGCGCAAAGCCTCATGGCCTACGTCCCGGGAACACGCGGGATAGGGCTGCAGGGCTGCCAGGCGAGCCGAGCAGCCGACCGATCCGGGCCCCCCGGGCCCCGGGGCTGCCTCCGGCGCCCCGCCTTGCATTCCCCCGATCCTTTCCCGCATCGAATGCCCGTTCCCGTCGTGACCACCCGCACACCCGCTCGTCATGGAGCCGCAGGGCGCCTCAGGAGGGAAGCCATGAAAATCCGCATCATCGTTCTCGCCGTTGTTCTGCTCGCGCTGTTGGCCGCATCGTCCGCTCTCGCCCAGACCGCGCCGCTGTACATCAAGCAGTTCGGCTCGGACAACTACGACTATGCGATGAAAACCGTGACCGACTCCGAGGGAAATGTCTACGCGGCAGGCATGACCATGGGTGCTTTCAGCGCCCCGGCGCCGGCCACGCCGAACACGAATAGCGGAAGTACGGACATCTTCGTCGCAAAGTTCGATCCCTCCGGAGCGCTGCTCTGGGTCAGCCAATTCGGCTCATCGGCGGAAGACAACATCGGGGGGGTTGCCCTGGGATCGCCTTCCGGCTTTCTCACCCTTTATGTGACGGGTTGGACGAAGGGGGCCATGCCCGGAGGGACGCAGGGCTGGCGGAATGCAAACGCCGGTGCAGAAGGCACGACGGACATTTTTGTGGCGAAGATCCATCCCGCCAGCGGGACGGTCAACTGGATCAAGCAGTACGGAACCCCGGGGAACGACTTCGCAAACGGAATCGCCACCGATCTGAGCAGCATGATCTATCTGGCCGGATCGACGACCGGTACGTTCGGCAGCTCCGCGGTCTCCCGCTCCACTCCGGAAGCCTTTCTGCTGCGGCTCAATTCCGAGGGGGATTGGATGAACTGGGTGACCCAGTTCAATGTCGCATCCAACCCGACAGGCACTGCGGCTTACGCGGTGGCTGTCGAATCCCCGAACAGCTTCTCCAACGTGTTCGTCACCGGTCTCGTTTCCGGCAACCTGCAGGGGTCGCTGTTTGTCGCCAAGTTCAATTACGATTTTGAGCCCTTGACAATGGTGACCCTGGGCGGTCCGAACAGGGGAAGCGATAAAGACCAGGGGCTGGCCCTCGCCGTTGACAGAAGCCGGAACGTCATCGTCGCCGGCTCCACGCAGGGAAGCTTCGAAGGAAACTCCTCGTCGGGAGCCGACGACATCATCGTCGCGAAATTCGATCGAAACCTGGCCTTGCTCTGGACGCATCAATACGGCACGGACGGACATGACACCGCCCACGGGGTTGCCGTTGACGCCGAAGGCAGCATCTACGTCACCGGGGTCACGGAAGCCTCCGCCTCGGGCAGGGGCCTCGACGGGCAGACGCCTCTCGGCGGAGCCGATATCTTCCTGTCCCGCCTCGCACCGGAGGACGGCCGCAGGGTCTATACCCGCCTGACCGGCACGGCGGATCTGGATTGGGGTTACGGGATCGCCCTGGACCCGACAGGGGCCGTTTATCTAGCCGCGCTGACAGCCGGTGCCATGAGCGGGCCGTCCCTCGGCCTCTGGGATGCCGTCCTCATCAAGTACGGTCCGGACGGGGCCGTGCCTCGCCCCGTGACGGAGTTCTTCATCAACGGCACCGTGCAGGAGCTCCCGCAGGGCGCGGGGCTGGAGGGCGTCAGCATCACCGTGAAGGACGAACTCGGGCAGGTTTTGGGCGATTACACCACCGACTCGGCGGGAAGGTTCGCCTCGAAGGTCTCGAAGGCGGGCAAGTATTTCATCCACAAACTCAAGATCGGCTACCGCGCACAGGTGGACCCCGATGTCGTGGAGGTCTCGGAGGTCTCCCCCGCCGCTGCCCCGGTCTCCTTCATGGAGAAGATCGTCGTCCCGACCTCGATCGCCTTCCGCAAGGGCTACAACACGGTCCGGTTCGACAGGCTCCCCGCCGGCGACCGCTCCGTCAACGCCGTTTTCGGACCGTACGCGGGCAACCCCTACGTGAGGCTCATCTTCAGCTACGAGCGGCCCATGCAGCACCTGATTCTTACGAAGCACCGGAGCGTGGGCAACCTCAAGTCGATGGAGTTCAACCGAAGCTACATGATCTACACGAGCCGGGCCTTCACCCTTGACACGACGAACTGGGTAAGCCGGCCGACCGTGCCCTCCACCGTCCTGCCGGATGCGAAAGTTCGCGGCAAGATCCAGCCATACTGAGCCTGGACGGCAAAACCCGCCGGATGCCCTCCGGCGGGTTTTTTTATTTCCTCCTGCCCTCCCCGCACTTACGACTGCGGCGTTGTCTTCTCCTCGCCTGCCTGCCCCTGGGTCTCGGGGGCCGCCGCAGGCGGCTCCGGCGGCAGAACTTCCACCGTCGGTTGCGGCTTAGCCGCCTTCGCATACCGTGAGTACATAAACGTCCCCCGGACGGAGTTGACGAACAGCAGCATCAGGATGCCGGCCGTCAGAATGCGCAGCATGTCTCCGCCCTGCAGCGAGAAGAGGACTTCCGGCGCCATCATGAGGGCCCCGAGGACCGCCGCGATGCGGGATTGCTTCTTCTTCGCAAGGTAGCCGCAGAGTGCCACCACGAGGACGTCCAGCAGTTTCTGGGGCTGGGCGGAGAGAATGACCCCGAAGGAAAGGATCAAGTAAAGAATGGCCGCCATGAAACCCTGCTCGGCGGCCTTCTTCGCCGATTCCAGGTCCTTGATGGCGGGCCAGAAAAAATCCTGCAGGTACTTGAAATCCATCTTCGATCACTCCTGTCCGAAATCGGAGGCGCCCCGGGCTGCGGGATCAGGCCTCGACGCCGTTGTCCTCCGCGTCGAAGAGCGTCTCGTCCTCGGCGGTGTCCTCCCCGCCGCGGGTCTCGCTCTCGCGCTCCACCCTGGCGATGCCGGAGAAGTTCTCGCCCTCCTCGAGGTCGATGAGCTTCACGCCCTGGGTGACGCGGTGCAGCACGGGGACCTCGTCGACGCGGATGCGGATAATGTTGCCCGAATCGCTGATGAGCATGAGGTCCTCGTTGCCCGACACCTGCCGGATGCCGGAGACGAGCCCGATCCGCGGGGTGGTCTTGAGATTCAGGATCCCCTTGCCGCCGCGGCTCTGGAGCCGATACTCCTCGATCTCGGTCCGTTTGCCGTACCCCCGCTCGGAGACGGTCATGATAGAGTTGCCCTCCGTCAGGATCTCCATGCCGACCACGTGATCGTCCTCGTCCATCCGGATCCCGATGACCCCCGTGGCCGTCCGGCCCATGGCCCGCACATCCTCTTCCTTGAAGCGGATGGCCATGCCCTTGCGGGTGCCCATGAAGAGCTCCTGAATCCCGTTGGTCTGCTTGACGTCCATCAACTCGTCGCCCGCCTCGACGTTGATGGCGATGATGCCGCCGGTGCGTGGGTTAGAGTAGGCGGAAAGCTCCGTCTTCTTGATGATGCCCTTCTTCGTGGCCATGACGACGAACTTGTTCTCCTCGAAGGCCCGCACGGGCAGGATGGCGGCCACTTTTTCGCCGGGGTTCATGTTGACGAGGTTCACGATCGCCTTGCCCTTGGCGGCGCGGCCCGCCTGCGGGATCTGGTAGACCTTGAGCCAGTAGACGCGCCCCTGGTTCGTGAAGATGAGGATGTAGTGGTGCGTCGAGGCGATGAAGATGTGCTCCACGAAATCCTCTTCCTTCGTGGTCATGCCCATCTTGCCCTTGCCGCCGCGGCGCTGGATCCGGTAGAGGCTTGCGGCGTTGCGCTTGATGTAGCCCTGGTGGGACACGGTGACGACCATGTCCTCCTCGACGATCATGTCCTCGATGTTGATGTCCTCCGTCGACTCGACGATCTCCGTGCGGCGCTCGTCGCCGAAGCGTTTCTTCGAGTCCAGGAGCTCCTCCACGATGATGTCCAGGACCTTCTGGGGGTCCTCGAGAACGCCCTTGAGTTTCGCGATGAGTTCCGTGAGTTCGGCGTGTTCCGCGAGGACCTTCCCGCGCTCGAGCCCCGTGAGCCTCTGCAGGCGCATCTCCAGGATGGCTTTCGCCTGCGCCTCGGAGAGACCGAACTTCGTCATGAGGCCGTCGGCCGCCGCCTGGGGGGTCTCGGAGGCCTTGATCAGGGCCACGACGGCGTCGATGTTGTCCAGGGCCGTGATGAGCCCTGCCAGGATGTGGGCCCGCTCGCTGGCCTTGTTGAGCTCGAAGATCGTCCTGCGGGTGACGACGATCTTGCGGAAATCGACAAAGCGCTGGAGCACATCCTTGAGGTTCATGACGCGCGGCTGGCCCGCGTCGATGGCGAGCATGCTGATCCCGAAGGAGCTTTCCATCTGGGTGTGCTTGAAGAGCTGGTTGAGGATGACCCCCGATACCTCGTCGCGCTTGAGGTCGATGACGATGCGGATCCCGTCACGGTCCGACTCGTCGCGCAGGTCGGCGATGCCCTCGATCTTGCGCTCCTTGACGAGGTCCGAGATCTTCTCGATGAGGCTCGCCTTGTTCACGAGGTAGGGCAGCTGGGTGATGACGATGCTCTCCCGGTCGGTGCGGTGGGCGCGCTCCACCATGGCCCGCGCGCGGATGCGCACGGTGCCCCGGCCCGTGCGGTAGGCCGACAGGATCCCGTCGCGGCCGTTGATGAAGCCGGCCGTGGGGAAGTCGGGCCCCTGGATGTGCTTCATGAGCCCCTCGACGGTGATCTCCGGGTTGCGGATGAGGGCCACCGTGCCGTCGACGATCTCGCCCAGGTTGTGGGGCGGGATGTTGGTGGCCACGCCGACGGCGATGCCAGAGGTGCCATTCAGGAGCAGCATGGGCAGCCTCGAGGGTAGCACCACGGGTTCTTCCAGGGAGCCGTCGTAATTGGGCGAGAAGTCGACGGTGTTCTTCTCGAGGTCCTCCAGCAGCTCCTCGGCGATCCGGGACATCCGGATCTCCGTGTATCGCATGGCCGCCGGCGGGTCGCCGTCGATGGAGCCGAAATTGCCCTGGCCGTCGACGAGCGGGTAGCGAAGCGAGAAGTCCTGCGCCATGCGCACGATCGTGTCGTAGGCGGCGGAATCGCCGTGGGGGTGATACTTACCGATGATGTCGCCGACGATGCGGGCCGACTTCTTGTAGGGCCGGTTCCAGCGGTTGCCCATCTCGTGCATGGCGAACAGCGCGCGCCGGTGGACGGGCTTGAGCCCGTCGCGCACGTCCGGTATGGCCCGCCCGATGATGACGCTCATGGCGTAGTCCATGTAGGACTTCTTCATCTCGTCTTCGATGTTCACCGGGATGTTCTTCTGATAGAGCTCCATGAAAAAAGACTCTCCTTCGGGAAACAAAATTCCCCCCTTCCGTGGGGGGATGAAGAAGTGCGGGAAGTGATGGAGTGTCGAAGTGTTTGAGTGAGGAACGGAGTTGAATCCGGATTCACGCAGTCACTTGCGCACTCAGGCACTGTATTTAAATATCTAAATTCGAGACGTACTGCGCGTTTTTGTAGATGAACTCCTTGCGCGGCTCCACCTGGTCACCCATCAGTGTCGTGAAGATCTCGTCTGCCGCCAGGGCGTCCTCCACCTTCACCTGCAACAGGGTGCGCTTCTCGGGGTTCATGGTGGTCTCCCAGAGCTGCTCGGGGTTCATCTCGCCGAGACCCTTGTAGCGCTGGATGGTGAGCCCCTTCTTGCCCAGGTTCATGACGAACTCCGTGAGGGCCTGCAGGCTTTCGAACTGCCGGCTGTCCTTTTCCTCGTCGTCGTCGATGAAGACCGTGAAGGGGGGCTCGCCCAGGGCCTTGAGCTGGGACAGCAGGTTTCTCGCCTCGATGAACTTCGGCGATGCGAAGATGTCCCCGTCGATGACCGTATTCAGCTCGAGGCCGTCGCGGCGAATCGTGAAGACGAGGTTGTAGCCGCCGTGCTCGAGGTTGAAGTCCGATGCGACGTTGACGACCTGCTCGCCCATCAGCCGGGCCACGCGCTTTCCCACGGTCTCGATGGCAAGCTGGGAGCCGAAATCGGCGGCCGTGAAGGAGGGGTCCGCCGCCAGCACGTGCATGACGTCGCGATTCTTCTCTTCCTTGTCGAATTTCTGCAGGATCGTGTCGAGCCGCATGGCCCGCTGGATCAGGGTGGCCAGGCGGTTGCCCGTCAGGGCGTTCCCGTTGCCGGAGCCCACGCGGATCCGGCTCACGCCGTTTTCGAGGATGAACTTTTTCATCTCCTCGTCGGTGCTGATGTAGAGCTCGCGCTTCTTGTCGCCGATCTTGTAGAGCGGCGGCTGGGCGATGTAGAGGTAGCCGCGCTCCACGAGCTTTTTCATCTTGCGGAAGAAGAAGGTGAGCAGCAGGGTACGGATGTGCGAGCCGTCGATGTCGGCGTCGGTCATGATGATGACCTTGTGGTAGCGCAGCCGGGAGACGTCGATGTCGTCCTCGTCGTCGCTGCTTCCGATTCCCACGCCGAGGGCCGTGACGATGACCTTGATCTCCTCGTTCTGGAGGATCTTGTCGAAGCGGGCCTTCTCCACGTTGAGGACCTTGCCGCGCAGCGGCAGGATGGCCTGGTTGCGCCGGTCGCGTCCCTGCTTGGCGGAGCCGCCTGCGGAATCGCCCTCGACCAGGTAGAGCTCGCTTGCGGCGGGGTCCTTCTCCTGACAGTCCGCCAGCTTCCCGGGCAGGGTCGAAACCTCGAGGGCGCTCTTGCGGCGGGTGAGCTCCTTGGCGCGCCGGGCCGCTTCGCGGGCCCGGGAGGCATCGAGGGCTTTGCCGATGATCGCCCGCGCCACGGGCGGGTGCTCCTCGAAGTACGTGGTGAGCTTGTCGTAGACGATGCCCTCGACGAGACCCTTCACCTCGCTGTTGCCGAGCTTGGTCTTGGTTTGGCCCTCGAACTGGGGCTCGCGGATCTTCACGCTGATGACGGCGGCCAGGCCTTCGCGCACGTCCTCGCCCTTGATCGAGTCCTTGCCGTTCTTCAGGAACCCGTTCTGCATGGCGTAGTTGTTGATCGCCCGCGTGAGGGCCGATCGGAACCCGCTCATGTGGGTGCCGCCCTCGGTCGTGTTGATGCTGTTGGCGTAGGAAAAGACGCTCTCGCCGTAGGTGTCGTTGTACTGGATGGCCACCTCGGCGAAGCAGTCGTCCTTCTCGCCCTCGATGTAGATGGGCTTCTTGTGCAGGACGCCCTTGTTCTTGTTGATGAACTCGACGAAGGAGACGATGCCGCCCTGGTAATAGAACTCGGCCTTCTCGTCGCTGCGCTCGTCGATGAGGGTGATGCGGATTCCCTTGTTCAGGAAGGCCAGCTCGCGCATGCGGTTGGAGAGGATGTCGAAGCTGAACTCCGTCTCCTCGAAAACCTCCGGGTCGGGCATGAAGGTGACCGTCGTGCCCTTGCCCCGCGTCTTGCCCACTTCCTTGAGCGGAGCGGTCGGCGCGCCCCGCTCGTAGGACTGGCGGTACACCTTGCCCTCGCGTCGCACCTCGAGTTCGAGGTGGCTCGACAGGGCGTTGACCACCGAGACGCCCACGCCGTGAAGACCCCCGGAGATCTTGTAGCTCTCGCGGTCGAACTTGCCGCCGGCGTGCAGTTTCGTCATGACGACCTCGGCGGCGGAGACCCCTTCCGTCTTGTGCATGTCCACGGGGATCCCCCGGCCGTTGTCGTCGACCTGGATGCTGTTGTCGATGCGGATCCGGACGACGATCGTGTCGCAGAAGCCGGCGGAGGCCTCGTCGACGCTGTTGTCCACCACCTCGTAGACGAGATGGTGCAGGCCGTCACGGCCTGTGCTCCCGATATACATGGCGGGCCGCTTGCGGACCGCCTCGAGACCGTTCAATACCTTGATGCTGTCAGCGCTGTAGGTTTCAGACATGTTTGTTACGTTTCGCTCCTGTTTCCTTCTTTCATCCACGTTCCGGGCTGGTCAAACCGCCCGGATGCGAGGGCTTCGAAAAGGCAGAAGTTAAGAAGTTTTGAAGTTACGAAGCTTGGGGCATCCAACGAATTGTGGATTCTCGGGCGCTTTTCCAAGCTTCTCAACTTCCCAGCTTCTCAGCCTCCGCATGATCGCGCGGTCACCAGCCGGTTATATCTTCAAGGGCATGACGATACACATGTAGCTCGGATCCTGCGCCGGCCTGACCATGGCGGGCCGGAGGCCGCTGCGGATCTCCAGAGTGAATTTTTCCTCGTCGACGGCCTCGATGGCCTCCAGGAGGTAACGGACGTTGAAACCCACCTCGACGTCGCCTTCCTGGTACTGAATCTCCACCTCCTCGCTGGCTTCGCCCACGTCGGGGTTGATGGAATTGAAGACCATCTTGTCCGTCAGCAATTTGATCCGGACGCCGTTGTAGCGCTCGCTGGCCATGACGCTCATCCTGCGAAGCGCGTGGAGAACCGCCGCGCGTTCCAGTTCGACCACGGTGCCCTTGTCCTTCGGGACGACGCGCTTGTAGTCGGGGAACTCGGCGTCGATGAGGCTCACTTTCAGGATGATGCCGTCCTTCTTCAGCACGCACATCCCCTTCTTCACCCCGATCTCGACGGAGCCGTCCTTGTCCTCGACAAGCCGGCGGATTTCGGTGATTCCTTTCCGGGGGATGATCATTCCCTTGTCGAGTTCCATGACCTGCTCCACCTTCGGGTCGGCGCCCACGATGGAGAGGCGGTGTCCGTCGGTCGCTACCATGCGCATGACGACCCCTCCCGACGGCTCCTGTTCGGCCTTCAGGTAGACTCCGTTGAGATTGACCCTCGATTCGTCGGTGGACATGGCGAAGTAGGTCTTCTTGATCATGTCGCTGATCATGGCCCCGTCGACCCGGATGAACCCGACTTCCTCGTCGTCCATGATCTTCGGAAACTCCTCCGCCGGGATGCCGGGAACCCGGAAGTTGACCTTTCCGCAGTTGATCGCCACCCAGTTCGAATCCTCCTTCTTGAAGTGAACCTCCTCGCCCTGGATTTCCCGGATCATCTCGTAGAGCTTGCGGGCCGGAAGCGTGATCTCGCCGTTTTTGACGACCTTCGCCTCGTAGTCCGCAATGAGACCGATCTCCCGGTCCGTCGCCACGATGCGGATCCGTTCGGACTCGGCCCGGATGAGAACATTGTTCAGCACCGGCATAGACGTGCGCCTGTCCACAATACCCAGAGTCCTCTGAACACCGCCCAGGAAAACGTCACGCTTCACACTGAATTCCATAAGCCCGTTTCCTTTCCGTCACTTGTTTTCGGTGGCTCACCTCAAGGCCTGCCCCATCCCCGCTCTTTCCACACATCCCACAGGTCCTATTTACTCTAACTTAATAAAAAAAGAGGAAAGATAGGATCATTCGTAATAGGGCCTGTTCATATGTGAACAACTTCGATTCCCGTTTCCACACACCGGATTGCCTCGACGTCCCCTGTAGATTGACCGTTGACATCCCTGTCAGTGCCTGTTGAGGCTCTCTTCAATTTCCCGAACAACAACCTCGATCTTAGGATCCTTTTCCAGGAGGTCCTTGATCTTGTTGTTTGCGTAAATGACCGTCGAGTGATCCTTCCCGCCTATCTTCGCACCGATATCCGGGAACGAATGGGAGGTGAGCCTTCTTGCAAGATACATGGCAATCTGCCGGGGGATGACGAGGTTCTTGTTCTTTTTCTGCGATTTCAAGTCCGCGATTCTGATGTTGAATTTCGCAGCCACCGTTTTCATGATCTCGTCGACGGTCACCTCGGGCTTTTCGCCCTGCTTGAAGAATTTTTTCAGCACTTCCTTGACGAGATCCATGTCAATTTCCCGCCCCGTCAGCGACGCGTAGGCGCCGATGCGGATGATGAAGCCCTCGAGTTCGCGAATGTTCGACTCCGCCTTCGAGGCGATGTAGTACGCCACATTCTTGGGAAGCGAAATGTTGTTTTCCTGCGCCTTCTTATCGACGATGGCAACCTTCGTCTCGATTTCGGGAGGCTGTATGTCCGCGATGAGGCCCCACTCGAAACGCGAACGGAGGCGTCCTTCCAGGTTCGGGATGTCCTTCGGGAATTTGTCGCTCGTCACGACGATCTGCTTGCCCGAATCGTGCAGCGTGTTGAAGGTGTGGAAAAACTCCTCCTGGGTCCTTTCCTTTCCGGCAATGAACTGGATGTCGTCGATGAGCAGGGAGTCTATATTCCTGTATTTCTCCCTGAATTTCTGCATCTTGTCGTAACGGATCGAGTTGATCATCTCATTCATGAACTCCTCGGCCGAGACGTAGAGGATGTTGGCCGAGGGTATGAGCCTGAACGTGTGGAGGCCGATGGCATTCAGGAGATGCGTCTTGCCCAGTCCAACCCCTCCATAGATGAACAGCGGGTTGTAGTTCTTCGCCGGCGCCTCCGCGACAGCAACCGCCGCGGCATGAGCGAACTGGTTGCTGGGACCGACAACGAAACGCTCGAAGTTGTAATTCGGGTTGAGTGACGGGTGGATCTTGTTCGTGATTTCAGCCTGTTCAAGGTTTTTCAGTCGCTCGACGGGAACGGGCTCTGAAACGGCGGGCTTGCCCTGGATGGGGACCCTGTCGATACTGAAACGGACGGTCATGGGAACCCCGGCCACAGAAGACACCGATTCCTTGATGACATCCATGAAATGGTCCGTCAGCCAGTCCCTGAAAAAGCGGTTCGGGACCGAGAGCTCGACTCCGGAGGCCTCCAGAGACAGAATTCTCACGGGGCTGATCCAGGTGTCGAAATTCTGCTTCGTCACCTTTTCTCTTATGATATCAATGCTTTTATTCCAGAAATATTGCAATTTTTCCCTTCCCTATAAACAGTGTGTAAACATTTGTTGATATCTGGAACTAAAGAACTCTTCCGATTCCATCCATTTGCAATGATTCAGGGAAAAACTGACATACAGAATTTCCTTAACTTATTTTCATGACCTCAGAAGGATGTCGAGCAATCGGTCGAGCTCGTCGGTGGAGCCGAAACGAATTTCAATGGTGCCACCCCGCTTCCTGGTGTGTATGTGAATCCTTGTCATGAGTCGTCTGGCAAGACGCTTCTCCAGCTCTGCCAGATGCTCGTCGTGACCTGAGGTCTTCGGGGCGGCCTTTACTTTCTTTTTTCCCCGCGCAAACGCCTCGGCTTCCCTCACGTTGAGGCCCTTGGAGAGGATCGTCCTAAGGAGACGGTTCTGTTCTTCTGCCGTTTCCAGCGCGAGGATGGCCCTCGCATGACCCGCCGAGAGGGTTTTTTTTGCGATGGCGTCACGGATTTCCTTCGGCAGCTTCAGCAGCCGCAGGGCGTTGGTCACCGTGGACCGGTCCTTGCCGACGGTTGTGGACAAGGCCTCGTGGGACAGGCCGAACTCGTGGATGAGCCGGTGAAACGCCTCGGCCTCCTCGAGGGGGTTGAGATTGGCTCTCAGGAGGTTTTCGATGAGTGAGAAAACAGCGGCATCCTGGTCGGCCGCGTCGCGGACAATGACCGGTACATTCTTGAGGCCGGCCTCCTGGGCGGCCCGCCAGCGACGCTCCCCGGCGATGATCTCGTAGCCGCCGTCGAACTTTCTTGCCACGATCGGCTGGATAATCCCGCTCTCGCGGATGGAGGTAACGAGGCTCTTGTGCTCCTCGGGATCGAAGTCCTTCCTCGCCTGGTAGCGGTTCGGAACCAATTCCTCGATGGCGCAGGTCATCAGGACCGGCTTGTCCCCGATCTTCTCGAGAAGGTCGGGAAACATGGCGCCGAGGCCTTTTCCAAGCGAGTTCTTCTTGATCATCCTAAGCTCTCCCGTCGTAGAGGATTTCGTGGGCCAGGTCCATGTAGGCCACGGCCCCGCGGGACTTCACGTCGTAGAGAATGATCGGGAGCCCGTGGCTCGGGCTCTCCGAGATCCGAACATTGCGCGGAATGACCGTTTTGAACACCTTGCCGCCGAAGTGGTTTCGCACTTCCTCGACAACCCTGTGAGAAAGCCGGTTTCGAACATCGAACATGGTGAGCAGGATCCCGCCGAGGGAAAGCGACGGGTTCATCCTGGAGCGTACGAGCTTGACCGTGTTCAACAGGTGCGCCAGCCCCTCGAGGGCAAAGTACTCGCACTGCAGCGGGATGATCACGTAGTCCGACGCCACGAGCGCGTTGAGCGTCAGAAAACCCAGTGACGGCGGGCAGTCGATGATACAGTAGTCATAGGGTATCTGCAGCCCGGCCAGCAGGGCCCTGAGCTTCTTTTCCCGCTCCTCGAGGGACACGAACTCGATTTCCACACCGACGAGGTCCTGGTTCGAGGGGGCCACGTCGAGCGTCGGGATCTGGGTCTTGACGATGACTTCCTCGAGGCTGCATCGCCCGATGAGGGCATGGTAGAGATTCTTGTTTTCGATCGATGCCTTGTCTATTCCCATCCCGCTCGTTGTATTGCCCTGGGGGTCTCCGTCGATGAGCAGGACTTTCTTTTCCGCCGTGGCGAGGGACGAGGACAGATTGATGGCTGTCGTGGTCTTTCCGACCCCCCCCTTCTGATTGGCAATACATATAATTTTTCGCATGCTGTATCGCAGAAACAGGATGTTTTGCCGGTTGGATGAAATTGGTCGATGCTAGCACAAAAAAGGGGTTTTTCAAAGGAATTTTTGGCGGGGAGGGAAAACAAAAATTACTTATGAAATTAAATGGTTATGCTTCTGTATTTTGCCGGTTCAGGAGGGTTTATCCACAAGCACGAGCTGACGGCGGTCGCCGGTCAGCGGAAGAGAGAGCGCAACATTTGCAACCACCCGGAAATCTACAGTTTTTATCGATTCCAAGGCGGCAATCTCCTCATCGAGACCAGGGCCCTTCATGGCCGCAAGGAGCCCCCCTTTTTTCAACAGGGGGAGACCCTTCTCGACAAGCTCGGGCAGCTTGAGGGTCGCCCTGGACGTAATGATATCATATGCGGGTCTCCGGGGCTGTCTCAATAGCTCTTCCAGACGGGAGTTGAGAACGGTCACGTCCTGCAGGCCAAGCCTGCGGGAGAGTTCCTTGAGGAACGAGCATTTCTTACGGGAGGCTTCCAGCAGGGTGACATGGAGGTCGTTGCGAAAAATCCTGATCGGGATCGCCGGAAATCCGGCACCAGAGCCGATGTCGAGCAGACTCCCGGGCCCGGGGGGCAGGTGGGGGAGCAGGGTGAGCGAGTCGATGAAATGACGCACGGGCAAATCGAGATCGGACTGCAGGGAAGCGAGATTCATCTTGCTGTTCCACAGCAGCAGGATCTCGCGGTAGGCCTCCAGAAGGGCGAGCCGGTCCCCCGGCAGATCGATGCCTATCTCTGCCGCCGCCAAGACGAGGATCTTGCGAAAATCCCCTTCTTTTGCCATTTGCCTTGAGCCCTTAGCCATAAGCCAATTTCCGATTACCAGACAGGGCCGGGCGAGGCAACGAAAAAAAAGGACCGGCCCCAGGAACTATGGTACACTCTCGCCACCTTTCTGCGAGGTTCGATGCATGGCCGCTCACGTCCTTCTGGACAATGTCACCGTCGTCCTGAACAGGCCCAAGTATCCGGGAAACATCGGTTCCGTGGCCCGCTGCGCCAAGAATATGGGTGTCGAGAACATCCTGGTTGTCGGCGAGACCGAGTACGAAGAAGAGAAAATCCGCCAGATGTCGACCCATCTGGCCGCCGACGTGGTGGACCGGATCCGCTACGAGCGCGACCTGGCAAAGGCCCTGTCGGGGTTTCAGTACATCGTGGCGACGACGGCCCGGGTGGGCCGTGCCAGGCCCGCCTTCCAGACGCCGCGAGAAGCCGCGGCAAAGCTGGTGGAGATCTCGCAGAAGAACCGCGTCGCCATCCTGTTCGGAGCCGAGGATGCGGGGCTGACCAACGACGAACTCCGTTACGGGCACCTGCTCGTTCACATCCCGGTCTCGGAGCGTTTCCGGTCCATCAACCTGTCCCATGCCGTCATGATTCTGTGCTACGAGATTTTCACTGCCGCCTCCGAGAAAAAGACCTTCGCGCCGAGGCTCGCCTCGTCGGGGGAACTCGAGGGGATGTACGAGCACATCAAGGAGGTGAGCCTCCGCATCGGGTTCATCAACGCGCAGAACCCCGAGTACTGGATGACGAGCATCCGCCGCTTCCTCTCGCGGGTGCAGCTGCGGTCGCGGGAGGTGAAGATCATCCGGGGGTTCTGCCGTCAGCTCGACTGGTTCTGCGGGAAACAAAATCCTTGACTTTCAGGGGTGGTCTGCGCCATTCTTCACCGAAGCGCCCTCGGGAATTCCATAAGCATACAAGGGGGTTGCAGGAGGATCGTACCATGCAGAAAACCTTTTCCTTCACGGGAGCGAAAAAAATCGTCTTCGGCTGCGGCTCCTTTTCCGGGCTTGTCGGCCAGGTGCGGGACCTGAGGGCCAAGAAGCCCTTTATCGCCATAGACGGCAACCTGGCCAAGCTGGGGATGCGCGACAAGATCCTGGAGATGTTCGAACGGGAGGGGATGAAGGCCGTCCTGTACGACAAGGTGCTGCCGGAGCCGCCCCTCGAACAGGCCGACGAGGGGGCCAAGCTCGCCCTGAAGGGCAAGTGCGACATCGTCATCGGGATCGGGGGCGGGAGCGCCATGGACGTGGCCAAGGCCGTGGCCGTCGTGGCCGCCCACGGTGCCCAGGCAAAAGACTTTTTGGGTCTCAACAGGGTCCCCGGACCGGGGATTCCGACCATCATGGTTCCCACGACGGCAGGTACGGGAAGCGAGGTGACCTTCACGGCCGTCTTCGTACGGCATGATCTACGGAAGAAAGAGGGGATGAACAGCGTTTTCATGTATCCCGATCTGGCGCTGCTCGATCCGGAGCTGACCGTGAGCCTGCCGCCCCAGCCGACGGCCGCCTCCGGCATGGACGCGCTGTGCCACGCCATCGAGTCCTACACGTCGGTGATCGCCAGTCCCGCGAGCGAGATGTTCTCCCTGGAGGCCATCGGGCTGATCGCGGAAAACCTGAGGACCTGCGTCCACAACGGCAAGGATCTCGAGGCCCGCGAGGGGCAGATGCTGGGAAGCCTGTATGCGGGCATCGGTCTGGCAAACGCCGGTGTCGGCGCGGCCCACTCCCTGTCCTATCCCCTGGGCGGCAAGTACGGGATCTCCCACGGCGTTGCCAACACGCTGATGCTCCCCCGCATCATGGAGTACAACCTGCCGGGGGCCCTGGAGAAGTTCGCCGTCGTGGCCGAGGTCATGGGGGAAAACACGGAAGGGCTCTCCGTGCGTGACGCGGCCATACTGGCCGTGGAGGCCGTCGACGTCCTCATCGAGGACTGCGGCATCGCCACGGGGCTCGAGGAGCTCGGGATCCCCGAGGAGGACTTCCCCGAGATGGCGCGGGTGGCCATGACGGTCGCGCGGCCGCTGGAGAACAACCCCCGCAAGGTGACCCTCGAGGACGCCATCGCGATCTACCGCACGGCCATGTGAGGCGGAAGGTAAGAACGTTCGAGCGTGAGAAGGTGAGAAAAAGGAGAAGGCCGGCTCGGGCCTGTTCATAACGATATCACGAAACATAAAAAGAGAAACTGGAGGCAGCAAGACATGGCCGGTTCAGAACTTTTTGGAAAAGAGGAATTGAAAGAAGTCATGGATGTCATGGAGACGGGCATCCTGATGCGATACGGGTTTGACAAGGAACGGAAGGGCGTCTTCAAGGTCCAGCAGTTCGAGCAGGAATTCGCCAGGTATCTCGGGGCCGCCCACACGCTCGGCGTAACGTCGGGGACGGCCGCCCTCGTGGTCGCGTTGGCCGCCCTGGATGTCGGGCCCGGCGACGAGGTCATCGTGCCGCCGTTCACGTTCAATGCCACCTACGAAGCCGTCCTCGAAGCCGGGGCGATCCCGATCCCGGGGGACATCGACGCAAGCCTGAACCTGGATCCCGAGAGCATCGAGAAGCGGCTGACACCCTACACGAAAGCCGTCATCCCCGTTCACATGTGCGGGGCGCCGGCCAACATGGACAAAATCATGGAGGTCTCGAGAAAACGGAATCTGAAGGTGCTCGAGGACAATGCCCAGAGCGTGGGCGGGAGCTTCCGCGGGAAAAAGCTGGGCACCATCGGCGACATGGGAATCCTCAGCTTTGATTTCTACAAGACCATGACGACGGGCGAAGGCGGGATGGTCATCACGAATGACCGGAATCTTTACCTGCGTGCCGACTGGTACCACGACCACGGCCACGACCACAACCCGAAGGTGGCCCGCGCTCTCGAGGGCCGCTTCATTCTCGGCATGAATTTCCGCATGAACGAGTTGCAGGGAGCCCTCGGACTTGCCCAGCTGCGAAAGCTCGACACGATCATCGCCCAGCAGCTGAAGAACAAGGCAGCCGTGCGCAAGGCCCTGAGCGGGGTCCCCGGAATCGCGTTCCGGAACCTCTCCGACCCGGCAGGCGACACGGGCACCTTCATCGCCTTCAACCTCCCGTCGGCGGCGGCCACGAAGGCCTTCCAGAAGGCCATGTCGGCAAACGGTGTCGACTTCGTGTACTTCTACGAAAACTTCTGGCACTACCTGCCCAACTGGGAGCATTTCCTCTCGAAGAGCACGGTGAACTCGAAGAAGTACCCGTTCATGGATCCGTCGTACAAGGGGAAGGCGGAGTACGGACGCGAGCTGTACCCGAAGGCGGAGGACATCATGTCCAGAACCCTGTTCATGGTCATCCCAATCAAGATGGCCGACGGCAGGGTCGAGGCGATTGCCGCCGCCGCCGAGAAGGCCGCCAAGGCGATCTAGAGCAAAGGAGCGGAGTTCCATGTACATCGTCACCGGCGGGGCCGGATTCATCGGCAACGTGTTCGTCTGGAAGCTCAACCGGGAGGGGATCGACGACATCCTGATCGTCGACTCGCTCGGGACCTCCGAGAAGTGGAAGAACCTCGTGAAGCGGCGCTACGCCGACTTCATCCACAAGGACGCCTTCTACGAGATGCTCTGCGGGGGAAAGCTCCCCTTCGAGGCCAAGGCCGTCATCCACATGGGGGCCTGCTCCTCGACGACGGAGCGCGACGCCGACTACCTCATGGAGAACAACTTCCACTTCAGCTGCGCCCTGGCCCGCTGGGCCGTGGAGGGGAAGATCCCCTTCCTCTACGCCTCGAGCGGCGCGACCTTCGGCGACGGCTCCCTGGGCTTCTCCGACGACGACCGGGTCAGCGCGCAGCTCAAGCCCATCAACATGTACGGCTACTCGAAACAGCTCTTCGACCTCTGGGTGATGCGCAACAGGCTCCTGGGCAAGGTCGTGGGGATCAAGTTCTTCAACGTCTTCGGGCCCAACGAGTACCACAAGGGCGAGATGCAGAGCGTCGTCCGCAAGTCCTTCTTCCAGATCCGGGACACGGGGAAGGTGAGGCTGTTCAAGTCACACCGGGCGGGGTTCGGTCACGGCGAGCAGATCCGGGACTTCGTGTACGTGAAGGACTGCGTCGAGGTCATGTGGTGGTTCCTCCAGAACCCGAAGGCCCGGGGCATCTTCAACCTCGGCACGGGAAAGGCCCGCACGTGGAACGATCTCGTAAAGGCGGTCTTCAAGGCCTCGGGCGCGAAGCCCAAAATCGAGTACATCGACATGCCCCTCGAGATCCGGGACCAGTACCAGTACGTGACGGAGGCGAAGATGGAAAAGCTGCGCAAGGCAGGATGCCCCGTCCGGTGCAGGTCGCTCGAGGACGCCATCGAGGATTACGTGAAGGGGCACCTGCAGCAGAAGGACCCCTACCTGTGAGGATCGGGAGGCCATGAAGGTCGTCGTCGTCATCCCTTCGCGGTACCAGTCGTCGCGGTTCATGGGAAAGCCGCTGGCCGACGTTCTCGGCAAGCCGATGATCCAGCACGTCTACGAGAGGGTCTTGCGGTCGAAGACGGCGTCGCTTGCGGCCGTGGCCACCGACGACCGGCGCATCTTCGAGGCCGTCGAGAAATTCGGCGGGCGCGCCATCCTCACGTCGCCCGAACACCCCTCCGGGACGGACCGGATCGCCGAGGCGGTGGAAACGCTGGGCCTGGTAGACACGGACATCGTCGTCAACATCCAGGGCGACCAGCCCACCTTCGAGCCCGCCCAGATCGACGAAGTCGTGCAGCCGCTCCTCGAGGATGCGACGGTGGATTTCTCGACGCTGATCTACCGGATCCGCAGGGACGAAGAGCTGGCCGACCCCAACGCCGTCAAGGTCGTCTTCGACAAGGATCACTTTGCCCTGTACTTCTCGCGTTCCACGATCCCCTTCGTGCGGGACCGGGGCGGAAAGGCCGACTACTGGAAGCATCACGGCATCTACGCCTACCGGAAGTCCTTCCTGATCGCCTTCACGAAACTCCCCCAGGGGGCCCTGGAGCAGCTGGAGGCCCTGGAGCAGCTCCGGGCGCTTGAGCACGGATACAGGATCAAGGTGGTGGAGACGGAGTTCGACTCCATCGAGGTGGACACCCCGGCGGACCTGGAGCGCGTCAGGGCGCTCATGGCCTCACAGAAAGCATGACGGGCTCATGAAGATCATCGACTCCCACATGCACTGCGGAATCCAGAATTCGGACCAGCCCATCGAGTTGATCCGGGCCTACTTGGACCGGGCGGGCATCCAGGGGGCCTGCCTCTATCCCCCCGTGGAGGACATTTACGACCGGTACGACGCCGACTTCGAGGACAACGCCCGCTGGGTTGCCTGCCGGCAGATGGCCAACGAGTACCTCCTCGAGATCCAGCAGCGGGACCCCGACATCAACGCGTACTACTTCGTCTGGAACGATTTCCGAAAGGGCGAGCTGAAGAAGGGCTACCGGGGGATCAAGTGGCACCGCCACGAATACGAACCGGTCTACCACTATGACGACCCGGCGTGCGAGGCGTTCCTGGAAGAGATCTGCAGGCTGCGGCTACCCGTCGTCCTGGAGGAGTCCTTCCGGAACACCCTCTACTTCATCGAGCGGGTGGCCGGGCGCACCCCGATCATCATTCCTCACCTCGGGGGGCTCAACGGCGGATTCGATGCGCTCTTCGAGGCGGGCGTGTGGGACGCAGACGCGGTCTACGCCGACACGGCCCTCGCGTCGACCCGGGAGATGGGACAGTTCCTGAAGCGTTACGGCAGCCGCAAGCTGCTCTTCGGCAGCGACTTCCCCTTCGGCATTCCCTCGAGCGAGCTTTCGAAAGTCCGGGGCCTGGGACTGAAGGATGGGGATTTCGAGAACGTCGTGAACGGGAACGTGCGGAGACTGATCCATCGGGAGGCCTGATCCAAAGGGAAGGGTGATAGGGCATGAAAATCCTCGACGGACTCCACGGGTTCATCTGGCAGAGCGCGAGCGAGAACAACTGCAACAGCTTCTTCATCGACGCAACGAAGAGAATCCTCATCGACCCGGGGCATCGCCACCTTTTCCAGCATGTACGGCGGGGGCTGGCGCAGATCGACAGAACGCCCGAGCAGGTCGACGTCGTCCTGGTCACCCACGGGCATCCCGATCACCTGGAGACGGTTGGTTCCTTCGGCCCCGCCACCCGATGGGCCATGAGCCGGATCGACTACGATTTTGTCTTGCAGTATCTGGGCTCCCGAACGGAAATCCCACAGCCTGCATTTTTCCTCCAGGAAGGTGACCTGACGATCGGGGACACGGCCTTTCAGGTGATCCACACGCCGGGTCACTCCCCGGGGTCGGTCTGCCTGTACTGGCCGCAGAACAAGGTGCTCTTCACGGGAGACGTGGTCTTCAGCCAGAGCATCGGCAGGACGGACCTGCCCGGAGGGTCGGGCAGGCATCTCAAGGAGAGCATCTCAAGGCTGGCGGAACTCGACGTCGAGGTCCTCTGCCCGGGTCACGGGGACATCGTGACCGGGAGTGAGCACGTGAAGAAGAACTTCAAGATGATCCGGGACTTCTGGTTCAACTATTTATGACCGCCAGGAAGCGTTGCGTGCAGGCCGCCTGCACCTGCTCCTTCTGCGCCTTCCACTGCGGGTCCGCTTCCGGGTTGGGCTCCACCGCCGAACCCGCAATTCCCGCCGACGCCAGCTCCCCCCTCTGTTGTTCCGTCAGGGCCATCTTCTTCGCGTACGACTCCGCCTGGCAGGGCTGAAGGGTTTCCTGCAGCCGCCTTTCGGGCGTTCCCGTCAGTTCGTGGACGATCCGGAAGAGGCGCTCGTTGTCCGAATCGGGGTCGACATGCGCGGCCAGGGCGGTTTTCAGGGTGCCCAAGGCTTCCGCGGCGCGGCCGCCCTTCTTTTCCCGTTCCAGTTCGTCCTTCACGTCGTCGAGGGTGAGGCTGTCGTCCAGGAGCCGCTGGATGAGGCCCCGGAGGTGCTTTTCCCGTTCCTGCCGGTGCCAGGCCTCGCGCTCCTCCGGGCTTGCAGAGAGGTCTTTCGTGCGCTCCATGATGAGGTCGATGGTGCTCTTGATCTCAGCCATGTTCTTTCTCCACGCTTCTTCGCTTCACAACTTCCCAGCTTCCATCTTTTAAGAGGGCCCGAAGGATACTCCCTCCGCGAAGCATTGTCCATGAAAAAGCGGGGTCGCGGGCTAGGTGCGCAGGATGTCCACGGGCTCGAACTGGGTGGCCTTTTTCGACGGGTAGATGCCCGCCAGGACTCCTACGAGGACGGAGGCGCCGAAGGCGATGGAGAGGCCGGTGAGGGAAATCGTGAAGGGATATTTCAGGATGCCCAGCAGGATGACGCTGATCAGGGCCCCCGAAAAGACGCCGATCGTGCCGCCCGCAAGCGAGATGATGGAGGACTCGATGAGAAACTGCAGCACGATGTCCCGCTTGCGCGACCCGACGGCTCTTCGGATGCCGATCTCGAGCTTCCGCTCGTTGACGATGAGGATCATGATCGAGAGGATGCCGAGACCGCCGATGATGAAGGAGACCGCGGCTGCGATCCGACCGAGCACCGTGATGAGGTCCATGGCCTGCGCCTTGAGGGCCATGACGTCCTTCATGTCGATGACGGCGAAGTCGTCGTTCTGCCCCGGACCGATCTTGTGGCGCTTGCGCAGCAGGGCCTCCATGTCGGTTTTGGCTGAGGAAATGAGATCGTCGCGAGTGACCTGGACGAAGATGTTGCTCACGTTCGTCTTGTTGACCAGGACCTTCAGGTAGGTCTGCAGGGGGACGAAGATTTGGTTGTCCTGGTCGGCCCCGGAGACGTCCGACCCCTTCTCCTCCATAATGCCGATTACCTGGAAGGGCACGCGCCAGATCAGGATGTGCTTCCCGATGGGGTCTTCGTCGCTGAAGAGCTTCTCCACGACGGTGCGGCCCAGAACGGCCACCCTGTTGCGATCGAGGTTGTCCTGCTCGGAGATGAAGCTCCCCTCACGGGCGCGGAAGTTCCGGATGTCCTGGAAATTCGGCTCCACCCCGCCGATGAGAATCCCCTTCAGGGAGACGTTTCCGTATCGGACGGGGAAGGTCTTGTACCCCGCGGCGGAAAGGTCGGCAACGGCGGGGATGGATTCCCGGATCGCCCGGGCGTCGTCCGGCGTGAGGGTTGTCGCCTGGCTCATCAGGGGCGTGCCCGCCCCCACGCGCCGGACGATGCCGCTTCGGACGATGAGAAGGTTCTTTCCCAGGCTGTCTATTTCCTGCTCGGTCTTCACGGCAAGCGATCCGGAGAGATTGGAAACGATGATCAGGGAAAAGGTGCCGAAGAACACGCCCAGCACCGCAAGAGCGGTGCGCCACTTGAACTGGACGAGCGAGCGCCTCGCGATCTTCAGGTTGAGCAGGATGCGCCTTAGGTCCATCGATCCATCTCTTTATTCTTGTCAAGGCAGCCGGAGCTGAACACGAATTGCCGCATCACGCAGAGGGTAAGAAGGTTGGGGCGGCATGGAGCAGGAAACCGGCAGTGATCCCATCCAACGTTCTCACCCACTCACCTTCTCACGTTCTAGCCTTTAGGTCCGTATCGCCTCGATCGGTTTCAGGTTCGCCGCCTGCCGTGCCGGGTGAAGGCCGAATCCCACCCCGACGGCCCAGGACAAAACGAGACCGATGACGAAGGCCTTCCAGGAAAAGTACACGGGAAACTCGGCCACGTACGTGAGCAGCTGGGCCGAGATCACGCCGAGGACGAACCCCACGATGCCCCCGGCCGAGGTGATCATCACGGCCTCCGTGAGAAACTGCGTCAGGATGTCCTTCTTGCGGGCGCCCACGGAGCGGCGGATCCCGATTTCCTTGACCCGCTCCTTCACGGAAAGCAGGAACAGGTTTGCCAGGACGAACCCTGCGACGACGAGGGAAATGACGCCCACGACCCCGATGAAGACCACGAGGGAGCCCGTGAGGGCCACCAGGAACTTGACGATGTCCTTGGACGTGAAGATCCTGAAATCGTCGGGCTGCCCGTCGGGGATCCGGTGACGGTAGCGGAGCAGCCTCTTCAACTCCTCGACGCGGCCGTCGATATTTTCCAGGTCGGTGAAGCGCAAGCGCATGGCATGGACGTAGCGCTGCTCGTTGATGAGCTTCTTCATCACCGTCGTGTAGGGCATGATGATCCGGTTGTCGAGGCTGCCGCCCCCGGGCGACGTTCCTCGTTCGGAGAGCACGCCCACGATCTGGACGGGCAGGTTGCGGATCTGGACGAACTTGCCCACCGGGCTCTGCTCGCCGAAGAGCTCGCGGGCCGTTTCCTGACCGATGATCCCCACGTTGGCGGAGCGCCGGATATCGTCCTCGGTGAAATCGGAGCCCTCGACGACGGGCCACGTCCAGGCAACGCTGTAGTCGCTCGTGGAGCCCACGATCTGGCTCTGGTAGCGGTTGCCCCTGTAGGAAACGGTGGCGCTTCCCACCCACGACGAGGGGGCGACGACGTAGGCCGTGGGGAAGGCCTGGCGAATGGCATCCACGTCTTCCAGGGTGATTGTCTTTTCGCGCTGGCCGATGGCGCGGGACTCCTCGCTTCCGCCCATGAGCATGACGGAGTCGGGGCCGAAGCTCGCTACGATGTCGAAGGCCTTCTTGTAGGCGCCCTCCGTGGCGGCGACGATGATCGTGATGGCCGAGATCCCCAGGGCGACGCTCACGAGGCAGAAGAAGGTCCTGAGCTTGAAGGCCTTGACGGCTTCGTAGGACTGGATGAGCAGAAGGGAAAACCGTTCCATCTATTCCTTGATGATCCCGTCGCGGATGTGGATGGTCCGCCGGGCGTAAGCGGCGATGTCGGCGTCGTGGGTGATGACGACGACGGTCTTGCCGCGCTCGTTGGTGCGGGTCAAAACGCTCATGATCTCCTCGGCGGTTCGGCTGTCGAGCTGACCCGTGGGCTCGTCGGCCAACAGAAGCTCCGGGTCGTTGATGAGGGCCCTGCAGATGGCCACTCTCTGCTGCTCGCCGCCCGAGAGCTGGGTGGGGCGGAATTTTATCCGCTCCTCGAGCCCGACGAGCTTGAGCAGCTCCATGGCCCGTTCGCGAACGTGATCCTTCTTTTTTTCGCGGTAGAGCGTCGGCACCAGGACGTTCTCCAGGACCGTGGCGTAGGGGAGAAGGTAGAAGCTCTGAAAGACGAACCCGATGTGCTCGTTGCGAAGCTCCGAGAGCTCGTCGTCGTTGAGCTGCATTACGTCGCGGCCGGCGAGGAGAAATCGGCCCGAGGTGGGCACGTCGAGGCAGCCCATGAGGTTCATCAGGGTGGACTTTCCGGACCCGGAGGTGCCCATGATCGCCGTGAATTCGCCCTGCTCGATCCGGAGGTTGACGCCCTTGAGGACGTGCAGATCCTGGTCCCCCACGTGAAAGCTCTTGGTGATGTTTTCCATGAGGCAGACGGGGGTGGACATTACTTCATCGCCCCCTTCTGCGGCGCCTGCTGGGCGTCGGTGGAGACGGGCAGGATGATCTTCGTGGCAACTACGTCGCCATCGTTTGCCCCGGAGAGGATCTCCGTCTTGTCCTCGCCGCGGATCCCGATCTTGACGTTGAGCTTTTCGACCTTGTTCTTTCCCGTGACCCTGTAGACCACCTGCCTGCCGCGCTCGAACTTGACGGCGGCGTTGGGCGCGGTGAGGATGTCTTTCTTCTCCTCCGTGATGATCCTCACGTGGGTCGTCATCTCGGGCTTGAGGAAGGTGGCGTCTTCCGGGGAGATCTTCATCGTGGAGAGGTAATACACGATGTTCTCCTTGACGACGGGCTGGGGGTAGATCTTTTCGATCTTGCCCTTGAAGGTTTTGGCCGGGAAGGTGTCGACGTAGAACTCCACCTCCTGCCCGACGGCGGCCTTGCCGATGTCGGTCTCGTCGACGTAGATCCACATCTCGAGTCTCGAGGGATCGAGAACGGTGACGAGGTTGGCCACCTGGAGCCCCGCGACGATGGTTTCTCCCTCCTGGGCCGTTACGTCGGAGACGACCCCGTCGATGGGGGCGAAGATCTTCGTGTAGGTCATACGCACTTCCTGTTGGCGTAGGCGTGCCTGGATCTCCTCGAGATTGGATTTGGAAATGGTGAGCTGCGTCTTGTACTCGTCCTGGAGACGCTTCAGGACGGCCTCGGCCGCCGTGAACTGGCTCTCTGCCTTGTCGACGGAGTCCTTCGTCGTGTACTCGTGTTTCAGCAGCTCGCGCTCACGCTCCACGTTCACCTTGGCGTAATCGTAGTTGGCGCGGGCCTCCCGAATCCTTTCGGGGTAGGTCTTCTCCACCTGGGCGAGCGTGTTTTGCGCCGACACGAACGCCGCCTGCTGCTGGCCGATCTGCTGCCGGATCTCGCGATCGTCCACCAGGGCGATCAGCTCGCCCGCCTTGACACGGTCTCCCACCTTGACCTTCATCTTCTGAATCCGGCCCGTCGTCTGGGCGCCGATCTTGACGACGGCCCCGACCTGGGACTTGATGATGCCCGTCTCCACAAGGACCCCGCGGATGCTTCCTTTTTCCACGTTTCCCGTTTCGAGGACCTGGAGGGCCGGCTTGGCGAAGAAGACCCGGTAGAGAAGGAATGCCGCCAGCAGGAGGATGAGGACGGCTGCAGCGACGAAAGCGATTTTTTTCTTCATCGGAAGCGATTTGAGCGAGGAGAAGTTCATGGTCGGATGCATCCGTTCTGATGTTTTTCAGGACCTAGCGGGTCCTGGTGTCCAGGGGTTGTGCCGGGGTCTCCTGCAGGGCTTCTAGGCGTTCAATGCCGGAAACCCTCTCCAGGAGAGCCTTTGCGAGGTACAGGTTGAGCTTCGCCTGGACATCCTGTTCGCGTGCCTGGGCCAGCAGGGTTTCGGCAAACACGACGGAGAGGATGTCCCCCTTGCCCACCTTGTATTCGCCGAAGGCCTGGTCGTAATTCTGCAGGGCCTGCCTGAGCTGCTCGTCGGCGACTTTCACGTTGCGCGACGCGGTGATGAAATCCTCGTAGCTCTTTCGGAGCTCGAGACGCAGCGAGCGCTCCGTCTCCTTGAGCGTTTTGGCCGCCGTCAGGGTGTCGATCGAGGCAGCCTTCCTCCGGTAGAACTTCCCGAGCTCGAAGAGATTCCAGGTGGCCAGCAACGATGCCGAGCGGTCTTCGTAGGGGTTGCCGTAGATAGACGCGGATGTCGATGCGGGGTTGCTGGTGTCCGTCCGGGAGTAGGTCAGGTTGCCCGACACAACCGGCAGGAAGTCGCCCGTCGAGATTCCCTCGGCGCTTTCCGCACGCTTGACGGCGAGTTCGGCCTGGAGGATTTCGGGCCGTCTCAGCAGGGCCTCTTCCAGGCGCTTTTCGTCGGGCAGGGCGAGGTCGAAGGTCAGGGCCCCCTGGAGCTCGGCGGCGTCGGATACCGGCGTGCCGATCAGGGAGCTCAGCTCGGAGAGACTCTTCTGGAGGCTGCCTTCGGCCTGGACGAGGTTGAAGCGGGCCTGTTCCAGGCGCACGGACACCTGCAGGACGTCGGAGAGTTTCGCTACGCCGAACGTTCTGCGCCCTTCGGCGACCTCGAAGTTTTTCTGGGCGTTCTCGAGCTGGATTTTCCTCTGCGCGAGGATGCCCCGGGTCGCCACGGTCGTGTAGAACGAGGACTTCACGCTGAACTCGAGGTCTAGCAGGCTCCTGCGGAGGCCTTCCTGCTCGGCGTTGTAATTGTAACGGGTGATGTCGCGGGTGTGGCCGCGCTTGTAGTCGAAAAGCCTCAGCGAGGCGGTCACGTCGGCGCTGTTGGTCGACGAGTCGTAGCCCGCGATATCGCGCCGGGACGCAATTCCGGAAGCGTCCACGCTGGGAACGTATGCCCCGAGGGAGGCCTTGTAGAGAGCCTCCGAGGACTGAACCCGTGCAGCCTGTGCCTGGTAGGCGGGAAGGTTCGATTTGGCCAGCGACAGGGCCTCCTCGAGCGTAAGTGCCGGGGAGGGTACCGGAGCCGTCACGATCAGCTGGATCAGAACGAGAGAGAGGGAGAAAAAAATCTTTTCAACCCGCCTGCGGCAGAACATAATGTTACCTCGAAAGCCGTGGTCGCGTCATGCGGGCCCTGCCGGCAGGGTGACGGTCAGGACGCGAATGCCGGTTTGGTTCGTTCCTTGCCGGGAATGCCAGCCCTGGGGCGGGGCGGCTCAACCGGGGGCGCTCCGGGGCGTTGCGACCCCTCGAAATGGCGATAACGTTGCTACTGTATGTAGTTTCGTGCCCTCTTCGCAAGCAGATTTTCACGGCCTGCCGCTCGGCCCAAAACGGCAAGAGTAAAAGCATAATGCGTGCCGCAGGGGAGCAACCATGTAACTGATCGATATCATTGGTTAATGTGTTGGTTCGCGGGCCGATGGGTCGCATCGGCCCCTGTCAGTAAGGATACTATTTATCCAAACAGCTGAACGGGGCGCATAATTAATATCCACTATTAAGCGATCCCTCTGGCTATCTCTGCGAACGGGGGCCATGAGGCAGACCTGTTTTCTTCCGTGTTTCGGCGTGGCGAACTGTGATATAAAATAGCAGGCAGGTCCCCGTCCGGAAGGCTGGAACAGAATCCAGGCCGGGAAGGCCGGTTGCGCGTGCGGGCGCTAAAAGGAGGAGCCGATGAAGATCATCCGCTTTATGACGGACAAGAACGAGCAGCTCTACGGGGCGTACAACGGGGCGGAACCGGGGAGGGCCCGCGTCATCGAGGGCGATATCCTGGGAAGTTTCAGCCTGACGGGGCGGAATGCCGCCGTGAAGAAGATCCTGCCACCGGTGAATCCACCGAACATTCTTGCCCTGGGGTTCAGCTATGGCAAGCACGCCGGGGAAACGGAGAGCCGGGCGCCGGAAAGCCCTGTGCTGTTCATCAAAGGGACGAACAGCCTACTGGGTCCGGGGGAGACGATCCTGCTTCCCAAGGCGGGCCCCGACGAGGTGGATTACGAGGCGGAGCTTGCCGTTGTCATCGGGAAGCGGGCGAAAAACGTTTCCCCGGAAAAGGCCATGGAGTTTGTTCTGGGATACACCTGCGGCAACGATGTCAGCGCCAGGGACTGGCAGATGCGGAAACAGAAGCAGCAGTGGGCCCGGGGCAAGAGCTTCGACACGTTCTGCCCTCTGGGACCCTGGCTCGTGACAAAGGACGAAATTCCGGACCCGAACAATCTGCGGATCCGGTCCATCCTCAACGGAAAGGTGATGCAGGACTCGAACACGTCGGACATGCTCTTCAGCGTAGCGGAGATCGTGAGCGATCTGAGCCGCTCCATGACCCTCCTGCCGGGGACGGTGATCATGACGGGAACCCCGGAGGGCGTGGGCTTCGTCCGCAAGCCCCCCGTGTTTCTCAGGCACGGCGATGTCATCACGATCGACATCGAGGGGCTGGGAGAGCTGACCAACCCCGTCGAACGGGAGCCGTAGGCAGGCCGGTTTCACTGGGCTACAGGGTGCACCGGGGTGCATGAACATCTGGAAAATCGGGGCGCCCTGTGTTATGAAAGCCAGGGGGTCTTCGAACGATAACCCCCATTTTTTCATCGTGAATTCGAGGAGAACGACAGGCGAGCCCCAGCGGGGCGAGACGGTCGGCATCAACAGGAGGTCCAGATGAGTGACGGAGCGAACGAGAGGAAGCATTTTTTCGTGATTCTCGTCGTCTGCCTGGTGGGGCTTTTCATCCTATCGGTGATCGGGGTGTTGCGGTTTTCCCTGGCCCCGGGACTGCGCTCGTCCTATGCCGGGGCTGAAGGCGCGGGGGTGCCGGCAGCGCCTGCGGCCGCGCAGAGGACGGTGTTCCCCTCCATGATTGGGGGATCCGGCGCGCCGGGATCCCTTGCCGACCTCGTGGAGAAGCTCAGCCCCGCCGTTGTGAACATCAGCACGACCAAGGTCGTCAAGATGGATGGAAAACGTTCGCCGTTCAACGAAATGTTCCCATTCGACCGTTTCTTCGGCGGTGAGGACGAGTTCTACAAGCGGTTCTTCGGGGACAACCCGGAGAAGGAGTTCCGCCAGCGCAGCTTGGGCTCGGGGTTCATTATCAGCAAAGACGGCTACATCTTCACGAACAATCACGTGATCGAGCGGGCGGACAAGATCAAGGTCCGTCTTTCGACGGGCAAGGAATACGACGCCACCGTGAAGGGGAGGGACCCGCGGACGGACCTCGCCCTCATCAAGATCAACCCCGACAACAGCCTCCCGACGGTCAATCTGGGCGACTCGGACAGGCTGCGGGTGGGCGACTGGGTCATGGCCATCGGCAACCCCTTCGGACTCGATCACACGGTGACCGCGGGGATCGTGAGTGCGAAAGGCCGCGTCATCGGGGCGGGCCCTTACGACAACTTCATCCAGACCGATGCCTCCATTAACCCGGGAAACAGCGGAGGCCCTCTGTTCAACATGGCAGGCGAGGTCGTGGGGATCAACACAGCCATCGTAGCCCAGGGGCAGGGGATCGGGTTTGCCATCCCCGTGAACATGGCCAAGGAGATCCTCGAGGATCTCAAGGCGAAGGGCAAGGTCACCCGGGGCTGGCTCGGCGTCTCCGTGCAGGACATCACAGAGGACTTGGCGAAGAGCCTCAAGCTCAAGGACCGGAACGGGGCCCTGGTGACGGAGGTCTTCGAAGGCGATCCGGCGGACAAAGCCGGGATCAAGCAAGGGGATATCATCATCGAGGTGGACGGCAAGAAGGTCAAGGATACCCACGAGCTGCTGCGGTTCGTGGCCGTCCTGCCCGTCGGCAAGAAGGCGACGGTGAAGGTTCTGCGGGAGGGCCAGGTGAAGGAGCTGCAACTCACGGTGGCCGAGCGGGAGGACAAGAAGGAGATGGCCTCCGGTCGCGGGGAGAGCAAAGACACCTACGGGATGTCCGTTCAGGACATCACGCCCGAGATCGCCAAGCAGCTCGGGTTGCCCTCTGCGGGGGGCGTCATCGTAACGCGGGTGCGCGAGGGAAGCGCGGCCGACGAGGGCGGGTTGCAGCCCTACGACGTGATCCTGCAGGTCAACCGGGTCAAGGTGGGCTCCGTGAAGGACTTCCAGAGGGAAATCTCCAAGAAAACAGGCGATGACAGGGTCCTCCTCCTGATCCGCCGGGGCAAGGGGACCTACTACGTGGCCATCCGGAAGGAATAGGGAACGAATCCGCTGGCAGGCCGTTGAATACGAAGGAGCCACTAATCCGCATGTACCGGACGCTGAACCGGACCTTCGGTCCGCTTCACTGGTGGCCGGGGGACACGCCCTTCGAGGTTGCCGTCGGGGCGATCCTGACGCAGAACACGAATTGGGCGAACGTGGAGAAAGCCATCGGGCGGATCAAGGCCCGGGAAGCCATGGAACCGTTCGTCCTGTTCGGTCTCGATGACGGAGACCTGGAGGAACTGGTTCGTCCGTCGGGATTCTTCCGGGTCAAGGCAAAGCGGTTGAAAGCCTTTCTCTCGGCGCTGTGCGAGGACTTCGGGGGTGACCTGGCCGCGATGCTTTCCGGGGATCTCCTCGAATCGCGGCGGAGGCTTCTGGCCATTTCGGGGATCGGGGAGGAGACGGCCGACAGCATCCTGCTCTATGCCGGCGAAAGGCCCCTCTTCGTGGTCGACGCCTACACCCGGCGAATCCTCGAAAGGCACGGGATTCTCAGGGGAAGGCCGTCCTACGGGGATGTCCAGCGGCTCTTCATGAACGTGTTGCCGGCCGATGCGGGTCTTTACAACCAGTACCATGCCCTCATCGTCGAGACGGGGAAGAGGTTTTGCCGCAAGAAGCCTCAATGCGGCCAGTGCCCGCTGCGGGAAATGCCCGGCCGGAATTCCCCGGGCAGACAGAGCGTGCGTGAGGCGACGGGGAGACAGCCGTGTTCGTCCGGGAAGAAATCCTCAAAGAGAGGCTCAAGGAAGACCGCCGCACCTTCGTCCTGAAGCTCAACGACTACGCCGGCGTCATCCACCTGCATTCCGACTACTCTCACGACGGGCGCGCATCGATCCAGGAGATCGTGGAAGCGGCCCGCGCCAACGGCATCGACTTCGTGATGCTCACCGACCACAACTGGCTCCAGGCCAAGCACGACGGCCACGAGCGCTCCTACGACGGAGTCCATCTCTTCATCGGCATCGAGGTGACGCCCCGGTTCAATCATTACCTCGCCTTCGGGATCGACGAGCCCCTCATCACCTGCGATCTGGCCTGGGTCTTCCCCTACGAGGACGAGCTGGACATCTCCCCGCAGTTCTACATCGACTGGGTGCGAAGCAAGGGGGGCCTGGGCTTTATCGCCCATCCCGACCACGAGGGGGCGCCGAGGTTTCACGTGAAACCATTCAACTGGAACGACTGGACCGTCTCGGGCTACACGGGGATCGGCATCTGGGACTTCATGACCGATTGGCAGAGCCAGCTGAAGGGCTATGCGAGCGCCCTTCTGAGCTACTATTTCCCGGCTTACATGCTCAAAGGGCCGAAAAAAGAAACGCTCGTGCGTTGGGACGAATTGAACCGGGCCCGAAAGATCGTCGGGATCGGCGAGCTCGACAACCACGAAACCGTCAAGGAGATGTTCGGCTTCGAATTCTACATCTTTCCGTTCAGCAAGGCCTTCCGGTTCATCCGGACCCACATCCTTACGGAGGCGGCGTTTCTCGGTGACGATGAGTTGGACCGGGGGATCATCCTCTCTGCCCTGAGGCGTGGCCGGGCCTATGTGGCCTTCGAGTATTTCGAGAAGGCCCGGGGCTTTTCATTCGTCATCATGGACGAGTCGGAAGCGGCCACCATGGGAGATGAATTCCTTCTCGACGACATGGCCATCGTGCAGATCGAGCTCCCCCAGACAGGGAAGATACGCCTGTTGAAAAACGGAGAGCTTTTCCGGGAAACCGTGGGGAGGGAATTGACCTGCGGGATCGACGAGCCCGGGCTCTACCGCGTCGAAGTCTACCTGCGGAAAGCCTTCAAATACCGGCCATGGATCTTCTCGAATCCCATCTATGTGAAATAAAAAACAGTCTGTTCAGTCTCTTCCGTTTGTTCGGTCATTCCGTCAATAGAAGAACTTGGTTTTCTGACGGAAAAGACGGAATGGACGGAACGACGGAACAGACCGCTTTTCAGGCGTGTTCCGCCGCACGATAGGAGCTGCGGACGAGCGGTCCGGCCACAACGGTCCGGAACCCGCGCTGCAGGGCCTCCCGCCTGAATTCCTCGAACTCCTCGGGGGTGTAGAAGTTCACGACGGGCCAGTGGCTGACCGAGGGCTGCAGGTACTGGCCGATAGTGAGGCTTGCGCAGGACGCGGCTGCCAGATCGTCGAGCAGGGATAGAATGCCGGCCCGGGTTTCTCCGAGGCCGATCATGAACCCCGACTTTGTGATCACTGGGCGCCTGCTCTCCGCGGTGCGGCGCAAAAGCTCGAGAGAGCGTGTGTAGTCGCCCAGGGGTCGTAAATCGGCGAAAAGCTCGCGGGTCACCTCCATGTTGTGATTCAGGACATGGGGTTGCGACTCGAGGATCGTTTCGAGGGCGACGTGGTCTCCCTGCAGGTCGGGGATCAGGACTTCCACCCGGCAGCCCGGAACCTCCCGACGAAGCACATCGATGCACCGGGCAAACATCCGCGCCCCGCCGTCGGGAAGATCGTCCCTCGTGACGGAGGTGATGACGACGTAGTGCAGCCCTAGAGATTTCACAGCCTCGGCCAGGCGTTCGGGCTCCGACTCGTCTACCGGCGCGGGCTGCCCGTGCCGGACATTGCAGTAACGGCAGTTTCGAGTGCAGAGGCTGCCGAGGATCAGGAAGGTGGCCGTGCCGGAGCGGAAGCACTCCCCCATGTTGGGACACCGGGCTTCCTGGCAGACGGAGTGGAGATCCAGGCGGGCCAGAAGCCCCTGCACCTCGATGAACGCGCGCGAATTCGGCAGGGGTACCTTGAGCCAGTCGGGCTTTCTCTGAAGCATGGGGATTACGTCTTTGGTGGTTCGCGGGCCTGAACGGATTACAGACTTACCCTCTCACCTTCTCAGCTTCCGCATGATTGCGCTAGCGCCCCCGGTCAACCGCCTCTTAGAAGTAGTACCAGATTGAGGAATAGTCGTTGATGTTCTCCCCATCCTCGGCCAGCCGCTTGAGGTAGTCGTAGATGGAGACATCCGTGTGCAGGTAATCCAGCGCCGTGACGAGCCGGACCTCCCACGAGTAGAACCGGTATATCCGGCGCCCGTCGGGCAGGATGTTGACGATCTCGTGGTCCTGCCAGGCGCGCAGGTTGACCTTCCCCAGCCTCGGGACGTTGAAAACGGGCTCGTCCGTCCGCACCAGACCCGGCAGAAGGCGGGCTTCCTCCAGCTGCTCCTGCTCCATGCGGCAGATGGGGACCCGGAAATCGATCGTTTCCTCCTTGCCCTTCGTGCTGAAGGAGTAGTAGGGGTCCACACCGGAGAGCTTGAGCGTCTTTCGCAGCAGGGCCGTTTCGAACCGCCGGCTGTTGTAGTAGGTGAAAACCTGCTGGTTGTACACGTTCATCCCTAAGTTCTTGATCTTGCGGATGCACTCCAGGGAATCGGGGGTCATCTCCGTGGGATGCTCGAAGTGGGTGACGATGGCCAGCTCCCGCTTTCCCCACACGTGGTACTTCCGGAAGACCTCCAGGAGGCCCTCGTCGACGCGGAAGGGCAGGGTGACGGGGATTCTCGTCCCGATGCGGATCCGCTCGACGTGCTTGATGGCGGCCACTTCGCCGATGATCCAGTCGAGGTAGTCGTTCCCCAGGGTAAGCGGGTCGCCGCCCGTGATGAGCACCTCGGTGATGCTCTCGTTTTCATCGATCCAGCCCAGGGCTTCCTTCACCTTCTTTTTGGCCATCATGACCGTGTCGTCCATGCCCTTGATCTCCCAGTTGCGCTGGCAGTAGACGCAGATCTGGGGGCAGGAGTTGTAGGGCTTGAGGATCAGGATCTCCGGGTAGCGGCGGGTGACGCCGTCGATGGGGCTCGTGGACTTCTCCCCCATGAAGTCCAGGTCGATTCCCTTGCGGCGGCTCTCGGCCACCTGCTCGCAGTAGAGGGTGCTCGGGATGACCTGGGCGCGGATGGCCCGGTCGTAGTCGGCCCGTCCCTCCTTGCGGAAGAGCGACAGGTAATACGGGGTGATCTCGACGGGGATGTTGTTCTTCCCGGCGCTCGTGAGGCCGCTGACCTCGTCCTTCTCGAGTTTGACCAGCGCCCGGATCGTGTCCAGGTCCTTGACGATGTGGCGCAGGTGCCAGCGGTGATCCTGCCAGTCCTTTTCCGCGGCCCCGAAGAACCGGAGGATGTCGCTCTTGAGGGCCTTTCGCTCGCGCAGCAGGGCCTTGTCGTAGCCTGTCTTGTACCGGCGAAAGTGCCTGCGGATGTTGCAGGCATAATCGTCGAGCTGCGTCGAGCGGGCGATGGCGGCTTCGCGGCCGTCCCTCATCTGGAAGACTTCCTTGCGCTTGAGGTGCTTGCCGCCCTTGCCCGTGATGCCCAGGAACAGGGCGAGGTACTCGCAGAGGAAGGCCTCCGAGACCTGGTCGAGCGCCTCCTTCTTCCCCTGGGCCAGATCGTAGAGGATCTGCAGGGGGGAAAAATGGGTCACGTGCTCGTTTTCGGTGCGCATCGTGTTGGAGAGCACCCGGATGCACTCCTTGGCGTTTCTTTTTTCCACAATGTTGAGATTGACGAAGTAGGTGTCGGAGCGCATGTTGAAGAGGTCGCGCTCGAGGCGGTTGAGATAATCGAAAAGTAGATGCCGCGCTTCTTCCATATGCCTGGAATTTCTCATTATTTGGCGAATTCGAGGCTCCGTCGCCCAGAGCTCTTCCGCCAGTTGTTCTTTCGACCAGTTCAGCCAGTTCTTCATGTCCCGTCTCACAAGGTTGTGGATAATTTGTTTATGGCTCCGCTCTGCGGCCTCTAGCAGAGGGTCCAGCAGACATCCGGCTTCCTTGCCGCCTGCACATCGTCGAGGCGCTTGACCGGTGTCGTCAGGGGCGCCGACTTCACGAATTCGGGGTTTTCCTTCGCCTCTCGGGCTATGGATATCATGGCCTCGCAAAACTCGTCCAGCGTTTCCTTGCTTTCCGTTTCCGTGGGCTCGATCATGATGGCCTCGCGGACGACCAGGGGGAAATAGATCGTCGGGGGGTGAAACCCGTAGTCGAGCAGCCGTTTGGCGATGTCCGTCGTGTGCACGCCGCTCTCCTGGACCTGCTTCTCACCCGTGAAGACGCACTCGTGCATGCAGACACGGTCAAAGGCCAGCCTGTAGTGGGGCTTCAACCGTGTCATGACGTAGTTCGCGTTGAGAACGGCGTTCTCGCTCACCCTCCGGATCCCTGCGGCTCCAAGCGAGCGGATGTACGTGTAGGCCTTCACCATGACGTTGAAATTGCCGTAGAAGGCACGCACCCGTCCGATCGAGTGCGGGAAGTCTTCCGACCACCGGTACCGCTTTCCCTTCTTCACGACCCGCGGCACGGGCAGGAAGGGCGCGAGGTGCCGTTTCACGCCCACGGGCCCGCTGCCCGGACCGCCGCAGCCGTGCGGGGTCGAGAAGGTCTTGTGGAGGTTGAGCTGGATGATGTCGAAGCCCAGGTCTCCCGGCCTCGTGACGCCCACGAGCGCATTGGCGTTGGCGCCGTCGCAGTAGAGAAGCCCGCCCTTGCGGTGAACGATGTCCGCCACCTCTTCGATGTTCCGCTCGAAGAGCCCCAGGGTGTTGGGGTTCGTGAGCATGAGCCCGGCCACATCCTTCGTCATCAGCTCCCGGAGATGCGCGATGTCGACGCCCCCCTCGGCATTGGAGCGGACCGTGGCGACCTGGAACCCGCAGAGCGCAACGGATGCAGGATTTGTTCCGTGGGCCGTGTCGGGGATCAGGATCGTGGAGCGCTTCCGGCCCTTTCTCTCGAAGTGCTTCTTGATGATCATGACCCCCGTGAGTTCCCCGTGCGCGCCCGCCGCGGGCTGGAGGGTGAAATCGTCCATTCCGCAGATCTCGCAGAGGTACCCGGCCAGCTCGTAGAGGAGCTGCAGATTTCCCTGGGCGCATGCCTCCGGCGCATAGGGGTGAAGACCCGTGAAACCGTCTAGACGGGCCACGTTCTCGTTGACCTTGGGGTTGTACTTCATCGTGCAGGACCCCAGGGGGTAGAATCCCACGTCGACGCCGAAATTGCGGCGGGCCAGCCGCGTGTAGTGGCGTACGACGTCCACCTCGGCCAGCTCCGGCAGATTCAGCCCGTCGCGCAGGAGCCCGGCGGGGATCAAGGTCGCCAGGGCCGTCTCGGGGACGTCGCTTGCCGGGATGGAGCCCGCCGTGCGGCCGGGCCGGCTTTTCTCGAAAATCAGTTCCATGGCCACCTCGAATGTGCTTGTAACGCTGCAAAGTACGATGTTCCGTCTCCGCCGATCACTTCAGCAGCGAGCCAACGTTGTCCATGTCCTCCCTGCGAAGCATTTCGGTTGCGCAAAACAGGATGCCCCCGGCAAGCTCCGGGTACTCTCCGGCAAGATCGTATCCGCCGGTGTACCCCGCCTTCTCGAGGCGCCTGTTGGCCTCCTTCGCATCCGGGCAGGCCAGGGCGAATTCGTTGTAGACGGGGCCCGTGAAAAGGGGCTTCCAGCCGGGCAGGGCCGACAGGGTTTCCTTCAGGTAATGGGCCTTCCAGACGTTGAGGGCCGCGAGCCTGCCGAGGTTCTTTCCCAGGCTCGCCAGGTAGACGGCGGCGGCCAGCATGCAGAGGGCCTCGTTGGAGCAGATGTTGGAGGTCGCCTTCTCGCGCCGGATGTGCTGCTCCCGTGTCTGGAGCGTCAGAACATAGCCCCGCTGCCCGTCGCGGTCGACCGTGGCGCCCACGAGTCTGCCGGGGATTTTTCGCATGAAGGCGTCCGTGCTGGCCAGGATGCCGAGGTAGGGCCCCCCGTAGCTCATGGGGTTTCCGAAGCCCTGGCCTTCTCCGACGACGAAGTCGGCGCCCGCATCTCCCGCGGGCTTGAGGATGCCCAGGGAGGTGGGGTCCGTGAAGCCTGCGACAAGCAAGGCCCCCTGCCCGTGAGCCAGGTCGGCCAGGGGCCGGATGTCCTCGATGACGCCGAAGAAATTCGGGCTCTGAACCAGAACGGCCGCCGACCGGCCGTCGAGCAATCCCCAAAGCGCCTCGCCTTCGACCTGCCCCGCTGCATTGAAGGGGATCTCGACGCACTCGTACCCGTTGGCCCAGGCGTAGGTCTTCACGACCTTCCGGTACTCGGGGTGAACCGAGCGCGCCATGATCAGGCGGTCCCTGCCGAGGCTCTTGGCCGCTAGGACGGCCGCCTCGGCCATGGCCGTCGCCCCGTCGTACATGGACGCGTTGGCCACCCCTGTCGCGGTGAGCCGCGTGATCATGGTCTGGTACTCGTAGATCGCCTGCAGGATCCCCTGGCTGATCTCGGCCTGGTAAGGCGTGTAGGCCGTGTAGAACTCCGAGCGCGCCAGGACGTGGCTCACCACGGCGGGGATGTAGTGGTGGTAGGCCCCGGCCCCCGCCAGCGTGGCCCCGGGAAGCCTGTTGCGCGCGGCCAGCCGGCTCATGTGCTCCCAGATCTCCTGCTCGGCAAGCGGCGCTGGAAGCTCGAGAAGCCCCTTGATGCGGTATGTTTCCGGGATGTCGGCGAAGAGCGCCTCCATCGACTCGATGCCGATGGCCCTCATCATTTCCTTCTGATCATCCGGGGTGTGCGGAACGTAATCCATATGACTGTCCTGTCCTGGATCGAGTTCTTTTTCCTCACTCACGCACTGCTTTCATAGGTCTTTTCAGTGCGGATTGGCCTTGATGTGCTCCTCGTACTGTTCCGCCGTCATGAGCCCGTCGAACTCGGCGGGGGATTCCATCCGGATCCTGGCGACCCATCCCTCCCCGAACGCGTCCTTGTTGACGAGCTCGGGCGTCGCCTCGAGGGCCTGGTTGACCTCGACGACTTCCCCGCTGACGGGGGCGAAGATGTCCGACACGGACTTCACCGACTCCACGACGGCGATCGGCTGCGCCTGCTTGACCTTCCGGCCCACCGCGGGAAGCTCCACGTAGACCACGTCGGTGAGGAGCTCCTGGGCGTGGTCGGTGATGCCCATGGTGACGGTGCCGCCGTCTGCCTTTGCCCACTCATGCTCTTTCGTGTACTTTCGGTCATCGGGACTGGGTTTGGCCATGTGTCGCTCCTTTCAATATCGAAACTCCCCCACTCCGGCAGCGGGGGCCGCGTCGTTCGTTGCCGTCTCCTACTTCTTCCTCCTGTAAAAGGGCAGGGGCACCACCTTCGCTTTCGCGCGCTGGTTTCGGATCTCGATCTCCAGCAGCGTTCCCGGTTCCTTGTGCTGCACGGGTACGAAGGCGAGCCCGATCGCCTTGCCCAGCGTGGGCGAGAAGGTCCCCGAGGTGACTTCCCCGATTTTTTCCCCGCCTGCCAGGACCGGGTAGCCGTGTCGGGCGATGCCCCGATCGACGATCTCGAAGCCGACAAGCTTCTTGCGTACCCCGTCCTCCTTCTGCTTCTTGAGCGCGTTCCGGCCGATGAATTCCTTGTCCAAATCGGTGATCCATCCGTAAATCACCTCGTAGGGGGTCACGGTCTGGCACATCTCGTGCCCGAAGAGCATCATCCCCGCTTCGAGGCGCAGCGTGTCTCGGGCCCCCAGCCCCGCCGGTTTCAGTCCGTGCGTATCCCCGATGCTCATCAGCAGGTCCCAGATCTCGCCGATTCGCCCCGCCTCGGTGTACACCTCGAAGCCGTCCTCCCCGGTGTAGCCGCTGCGCGAGACCAGGGCGGGCATCCCGGCCACGCGTGAGTCCATGGCGTGATAGAAGCGCAACGCCGCCAGGTCGCCCTCGACGATCTCCTCGAGAATCTTCTGGGCCAGCGGCCCCTGGATGTCCACCTTGCCGATCGTGTCGGAGAGATCAGTCACTGCGGCCCTGTCGAGACCTCGGGCCTCTTTCGCCTTCAGGATCCAGGCCAGGTCGCCCTCCCGGGTCGCCGCGTTGGTTACAACCATGTACCGTTCGTCGCCCCGCTTGTATACGGTCACATCGTCGATGATGCCGCCCTTTTCGTTGGTAATGGCGGAGAGCTTCATCTCCCCGATCTGCTGTTTGGCGAGGTTGCGGCTCATCACCCACTGGAGCAGCTCGAGAGCCTGGGGCCCCCGGACCTCGATCTCCCCCATGTGGCACACGTCGAACAGGCCCGCCAGGGTCCTCGTGTTCCGGTGTTCGTCGATGACGCTCGTGTATTGGACGGGCATGGCCCATCCGCCGAACTCCGTCATCGTCGCAGCCAGAGCAAGGTGCCGCTCGTACAGCGGTGTCTTTTTCATGGGGAGCTCCTGTGGGTTTGCCTGCGCGGCTCGGGAAGGATGAAGGGAGGGGACGGGGTTCGGGGCGGGCCCGCGGGCGGCCGCCCCCCGGTACCAACGCCAGCGCTCAAGCCGGCGGGCGCCGCATGAAGGGACAGGTAGAACTTCGGGCTTGCCAGTACGCGCTCCGTAGCCATCGCTGCCGCTTGCCAGAGGTTTTTCACTGATTCGGCCGGCTGCCGGGCATCCCGGTCAGTCATCCGGTGAGAATGGTCCGTGCCTGTTTGCGAAACCGCACGCTGAGACTACACCAATCACCGCGAGATTTCAACACGGATGTGTTCCGCGCTCCTCAAACCCGTCAGCGCAGCGCGTCCGGGCGGGGCTTCTCTTCCGCCCGCCCGGGGAGGAGGCAAAAAATTCAGTAGAAATTTTCCTTCAATTGTAATAAACGAGCTGAATATTCTACATTTTCCTTGAAGATGCGGCCGTTTTTATGACCCGCACCGCAGACGACCCGGCGGAACGGATTCGTCACGGGCCGTTTCTTCGGGGGGGCGCCTGATCGCGCCGGGAGAGGATCATCATGAGATTCGACATCGCCAAGAGAGGCAACGGGCTGACCTACGAAATCCGAAACATCGTCGGTGTGGCGAACCGTCTCAAGGCCTGCGGCATGGAGGTGACCTGGGAGAACATCGGGGACCCCGTCCAGAAGGGCGAGCAGATCCCGGAGTGGATGAAGGAAGTCCTCGTCGAGATCATCCGGGACAACAAGTCGTTCGGCTACTCCCCCACGCAGGGAATGGATGCGACGCGCGAATTCCTGGCCGACCTGGTGAACAAGCGCGGCAAGACGCAGATCACTCCCGACGACATCCTGTTCTTCAACGGGCTTGGCGATGCCATTGCGCGGTGCTACAGCGCGATCCGCGTGGACGCCCGGGTCATCCTCCCGGAGCCGACCTACTCAACCCATTTCCTGGCCGAGGTGCTCCACGCCTCGTTTCCGCCCAACACGTACCGAATGAATCCCTACCACAAGTGGCACCCGGACATGAACGAGTTGGAGATGAAGGTGAAGAACCACAAGGCCATCGTGGGGATTCTCGTCATCAACCCCGACAACCCCACGGGCTTCGTCTACCACGAGGAGACGCTCAAGCGGATCGTCCGCATCGCCAGGGAGAACGACCTGTTCCTCGTCTTCGACGAGACCTACATCAACATGGTTTACAACGGGAAGGTCGCCTGCCCGCTCTCCGACATCGTCGAGGACGTCCCCGCCATGAGCATGAAGGGTATCTCGAAGGAATTCCCGTGGCCCGGGGCTCGCTGCGGTTGGCTCGAGTTCTACAACGCCGACAAGGACGAGACGTTCCAGCGCTACACGAACGCCATCCTGCAGCAGAAGATGTCCGAGGTCTGCTCGACGACGCTGCCCCAGATGTCGATCCCGAAGGTCATGACGCACCCGGAGTACGAGAAGTACCTCAACACGCGGATCCGGCGCTACGAGAAGCTCTCGAACATGGCCTTCAACATCTTGAAGAACGTCCCCTACATCGTGGTGAACCGCACCGACGGGGCCTTCTACATGACCGTCGTCTTCAACGAGGCCGTGCTGAACAACAAGCAGACTCTCCCCATCGAGCACGACGGCATCAAACAGTACATCGAGAAGATCACCTCGGACAACATCGAGCTCGACAAGCGCTTCGTCTACTACCTGCTGGGCTCGACGGGCATCTGCGTCGTTCCGCTCACGTCCTTCTTCACGCCGCTTCTGGGCTTCCGCCTCACGCTGCTGGAGACCGACGAGGACCGCTTCGAGTACACGGTGAAGAGGCTCGGCGAGAAGATCGTCGAGTACATCGACTCGACGAAGCGAACGGCGTGAGACCGCCGGTCAAAGGACCGTGAAACAAAAAGCCCCCGGGTCATCCGATCCGGGGGATCTGCAAAAAAGTCTCACGAAGGAACGCCGGCTTCACGGAGGCCGGCGTTTCCCTATTTTTCTCCCAGCCTGTTTTTCTGTCTCCGTTGAGGCGCCCCCCTGTCGGCATCTTCAGGGAAAAGGTTTCCCCAGACGGGATCGTTGCCGAATTGCCGCCACCACCACCGGTCGTATTCGTCCCAGGGGTCGAGAACGCCGAACTCCTCCCTCATCAGGAAGGCATACGCCTCGTTCAGCTCCTGCATCCGGCCATGGGCATCCTCACCGGGGTTGACGTCAGGATGCCACCGCTTGGCCAGTTCCCGGTATTGCCTCCTCGCTTCCTCGGCCGTTGCCTGCGCGGGGATGCCCAGTGCCTTCCGGGCCCGGTCGACCTTGACGTTTCGATTCTTGATTCTCCCCGTACCCGACATCCGCCCAACCCCTTCGTCGCATGCGTCAGTAATCCATTCCTGTCGTTTTTCTTTTCCCTGGGCCCTGAACCCTGTCCCTTGGACCCTTGTTTTATCTGTCTTTCCAGACGGGCTTTCTCTTCTCCATAAACGCCGCCACCCCCTCATTCCCGTCCTCGGTGAAAATATTGTTCACGATCGCGTTCGAGGCCAGATCGTAGGCCGCCGGGTCGGGCAGGTTGACCTGGCCGTAGAAGGCCTGCTTGCCGATGGCGAGGCACGAAAGGCTCGCCTTCGCGATGTGCCGCGCCAGCTCCATCGTCTCCGCCTCGAGCCTGTCCGCCGGGACGACCCGGTTGATTAGGCCCCACTCGCAGGCTTCGCGGGCGCTGATGAGCCGCGCCGTGAAGAGCATCTCCAGGGCCCGCTTGCGGCCCACGGCCCGGACGATGGAAACGGCCGGCGAGGAGCAGAACACGCCGAGGTTGACGCCGGGGGTGCCGAACCGGGCGCCCTCCTCGGCAACGGCGAGATCGCAGGCGGCCACGAGCTGGCAGCCTGCCGCCGTGGCGATCCCGTGCACCTGCGCGATCACGGGCTGGGGCATCCGCTGGAGCCGCAGCATCATCTCCGCGCAGATAGAAAACATCCTGTTGTGAACGGTGATCTCCTTGCCCGCCAGGTCGCCCAGATCGTGGCCTGCACAGAAGTTCTTCCCCGCGGCCCTGACGACGATCGCCTTCACGTCGCGGCTCTCCGCGATGCCCGCCAGGCACCGGTTCATCTCCTCGAGCAGGGCGATGGACAGGGCGTTCTGTCTCGCCGGGCGGTTGAGCGTGACGATCCCCACGGTGTCCGCTTTTTCGTACGTGATGCTCTGAACGTCCATGCCGTTGCCTCCTTGCACGCGATGACCGTTTCCGGGCTCTCCTTGACGGCTGTCCCCCGATGGGATAGGAAAGAGGGCGTTGAGAGGCGCAAACAGGCGCCTTTTCCCCCATATCGGTTGAGAGCGGCCTTGTCAACAGGAGATCCCGCAACAAGGACAGGAGGCGGTGCATGAGTGACCCCGTTCTCTTTCACCCGGCACGCATCGGTTCCCTGAACATCCGTAACCGGTTTGTCCGCTCCGCCACTTGGGAAGGCCTTGCGGCGCCCGACGGCGGATGCACGGAAGAACTCGTCCGCCTTATGGGGGAGCTTGCCGCAGGCGGCGTGGGGCTCATTATCTCGAGCCACGCCTACGTCAGGCCCGAAGGGTTTTCCTTGAGGGGACAGCTGGGTGTCGACCGCGACGAGTGCATCCCCGGGCTTGCCCGGATGGCGCAGACCGTTCATGACAACGGCGGCCGGATCGTGCTGCAGCTGGCACACGGCGGCGTCCTGGCGGCCACGCAGCTGACGGGGCTGCCGGCCTTCGCCCCGTCGCAGGAAGGCGGCCCCGAGAAGACGCGCCGCCGCGAGATGTCGCAGGCCGACATCGAAGACACGGTGGGGGCTTACGGCGAGGCGGCCCTGCGGGCGAAGAGGGCCGGCTTCGACGGGGTCCAGGTCCATGCCGCCCACGGCTACCTCCTCAGCCAGTTTCTCTCGCCCTGGTTCAACCGCAGGGCGGATCAGTACGGGGGCTGCATCGAAAACCGGGCCCGCATCATCCTGGAGATCCTCTCCTCGGTGAGAAGTGCCGTGGGCGGGGGGTACCCCGTCCTGGTGAAAATGAATTCCGATGATTTCCTGGAGGGCGGCCTGACGCGCGAGGACTCGTTGCAGGCGGCTCTCCTGATCGCCGCGGCAGGCGCCGACGCCATCGAGCTTTCCGGCGGGACCCTGCTGTCGGGCAGGCTGAGCCCCTCGCGCGCGAAGATCGATTCCGTCGAGCAGGAGGCCTACTTCCGGGATGCCGCCCGGGCCCTGAAGCCGAAGCTGAAGATTCCCCTGGTCCTCGTAGGCGGGATCCGGTCCTTCGACGTCGCCGAGGGTCTCGTCCGGGACGGGGTCGCGGATTTCGTTTCCCTGAGCCGCCCCTTTATCCGGGAGCCTGGCCTCGTCAGCCGCTGGAAGCGCGGCGACCGCAGAAGGGCGACCTGCCTGTCCGACAACCGGTGTTTCAGGCCGGCCATGCGCGGGACGGGCTTCTATTGCGTCGTTGAAAAAGAAGGAAGAGCGGAAGTGCAGAAGTGCGGAGGAGCTGATAAGAGAAAGGGTTTTTTCTGCTCTTTCTACCTTCCGCTCTTCTTCTCTTCCTTTGTTTCGCGGAGACGGTGATAGCCCAGGGCCTGTCCCGCGGCGACGAGCGTGCCCGAGGCGCCGCGCACATCCACCGTCCAGAGGCTCAGGGATTTCTTGATGTCGACGGGCCTGGCTTCCGCCGTGATGCGCTCGCCGGGGGCGGCGGCCGAAAGGTAGTTGATCTTCAGCTCCACGAGCAGGACGTCGTACTCCATGGAGTTGGCGGCCACGGCGGCCGCCTGGTCGATCATGGAGGACAGGATCATCCCGTGGGCCCGGTGGTGGGCATTGAGGTACTCGGGCCTGATCTCGACGGAGAGGCGGGCGTAGGCACGCCGCACCTCCTCGAGCCGGATCCCCAGGAAGGAGGCCATGGGGTCCCCGGCGACGATCTCGCGGGCGTAGGTGATATTCGCGTCATCCATGATGAGAGTTCTTGTACCAGGACTGTTCAAAAATATCCAGATGCGAGACCACTTGAAAAGATAGAGGTCAGGAAGCTGTTAAGTAAAGAAGTTCGGAGACACGAAAGCTGAGCGATTGGCTTTCAGCCTCTCCACGTTTCTCAATTTCACAACTTCTCAACTTCCGCGTTTGAACGTCAGTCCATTTCATACTCGAACTTTGCCACGACGTGCAACGTGGTAAGATTGAAGGTATCCGGGAAGGGCGCATAGGGGGCCGCGGCCTGCACGACGGCAAGAGCGCCGCGATCCAGCGACTCGGACCCCGATGACGAGACGATGTCCGTTGAGGCCAGGGAACCGTCGTTCTGGATGGAGAAGCGGACCACCGCCGTCCCCGTCTCGCTGCGCGAATAGGCATCCGGGGGGTATGCCCACAAGGCCTCGATCCTCTGTCGCAGAGTTCGAAGATAGACCCGGTACTTCCCCGAGGCGCTCGCAAGGTCGACGGTCTCCTCGGGGCCCGGGGCAGGCTCCCGGTGGGGCCTGTCAAGGGAAAGATCCTTTTTGATCGCCGGTTTTCGGCTGTCGTCGGGCGCGTTTGCCGGCGCGTCGGCCAGACGCACGGTGAAAGTCTCGAAGGGAAACGGGGAGCCGGGCGAGATCAGCAGGCCCGCGAGCGCTAGGATGGCCGCGTGGAAGGCGCAGGACGCGAGAACGAATCGGATCAGGGCTTTTTGGGATATCATGAGGCTTCACCCGCCTGAGAACCCTTTATAGTCAATGGCTTGAAAGAAAGCAAGTTTGCTGCCAACCCGGCAGCCTGCAGGGGATTTGCGATGGATCGGGACGAGCAGTTCATGAGGCTTGCCCTCGCCGAGGCGCAAAAGGCCATGGAGGCGGGCGAGGTGCCCGTGGGCGCCGTCGTCGTCCGGGACGGGGAGGTCATCGCCTCGGCCCACAACGCTCCCGTGGGGCTCAGCGACCCCTCGGCCCACGCCGAGGTCTTGGCTCTGCGAAGGGCGGCTGCCGCGGCGGGCAACTACCGCCTTGCGGGCACGACGCTCTACGTGACGATCGAGCCTTGCCTCATGTGCGCGGGGGCCCTCCTCCACGCCCGCGTTTCACGGGTCGTCTTCGGGGCGAAAGACCCGAAGGGGGGCGCCGCCGCTTCCCTCTACCGGGTGCTGGAGGATGACCGCCTCAACCACCGGGTGGAGGTCTCGGGCGGGGTCCTGGCAACGGAATGCGGTGAAATTTTGAGTAGATTTTTCCGCGAAAAACGATTATGAATCGTCCATAGACGCGGAGAGATACCGAAGTGGTCATAACGGGACCGACTCGAAATCGGTTTGAGGGCCTAACAGCTCTCACGGGGGTTCGAATCCCCCTCTCTCCGCCATTTTTATATCCTTTCCCCGGGTAGTGCCGGTTTTTTCCCGCCCCCCGCTGACGCCCGTTTCGGCATTTCCTTTTCCCTGATTTGCTTCGCATTTTGCCCTGCAAGAAGGGTATGGACAAACGGCGGCTAAACTGGTAAGAGACGCCCAATGCAAGGAGGGCTCCCGACGGGGGCCCGTCTTCGCTGATACGGGACATTGCGGAGAGATGCCAGAGAGGCCGAATGGGCACGACTGGAAATCGTGTGTGCGCCCCTTAAAGGTGCACCGGGGGTTCGAATCCCCCTCTCTCCGCCAGAACACAAAACGGCGGCGATCGGGTGTTGCCCGCCGTTTTTCTTTCCCGGGCCCCGGGCTGCGGATCGATACGTGAAAAGGCTCCTGTCCACCATCTCCGGCCAGATCTTCCCCTTCGAGCGCATCGAGGAGTTCGCCGGAAACGGGGAGTCCCTGGAGGTTTCCCTCGGCGGGCTGGCCGCCGCCCGGGTGAGACCGGGCCGGCACCTCTGGGAGCGATTTGCCGATTTCCTACCCGTCGAGATCGACGGGGAGCTGAGCCTCGGCGAAGGCGGAACGCCGCTTCTGCCGGCGGGCAAGGCCCTCGCGGGGCACACCGGGATCGGCCGGCTGCTCTTGAAAAACGAGACCATGAACCCCACGTGGAGCTTCAAGGACCGGGGCTCGCTCACCACGATCGCCATGGCCCGGCAGATGGGGGAGACCGTCACGGCCACGATCTCGACGGGAAACATGGGAAACTCCATCGCCGCCTACGCGGCGCACGCGGGGATTCGGGCCGTCGTCTTCGTCCCCCGCTACGCACCGCCGGAAAAGATCCTCGCCATGGCCATCCACAGGGCCACGGTCGTGAGGGTCGCCGCCCCCGATTACTCCCTGATGAAACGGGAGGTCCTGGGGCTTGCCGCGGGACTCAACCTCCGCGTCGTGTCGGGAAACGGCCCGGTCCGCACAGAGGGCTACAAGCTCACGGCCTTCGAGATGGTCGAGCAGCTCGAAGGGCGCGTCCCCGACTTCATCGCCGTGCCCACCTCGGCCTGCGGGCACATCCGGGGGATCTTCAAGGGCTACCGGGAGCTGAAGGAGGCGGGGATCGTCGACCGCCTGCCCCGGATGATCGTCGTCCAGGCGGCGAACGTGAACCCCATCGTGTCGGCCATCCGGGAGGGCCGGGACCGGATCGTCCCCGTGACCGGGAAGGAAACCGTGGCCGAGGCCATCACCTCGGGCGACCCCCCGGGAGGCGACGAGATTGTCCTCAAGGCCCGGCAGTTCGGATGGCTCGCCGAGGACGTGACGGAAGAGGAAATCCTCGACGCCCAGACCCGGCTCGCCCGCGCCGGCTATTTCGTCGAACCGGCTGCGGCCGCCCCGCTTGCCGCCGCAAGAAAGCTCCGGGCGACGGGAAAGATCGGCGGGGACGATTCGGTCGTTCTCATGCTCACGGGCTCGGGCCTGAAGGACATGGGCGTCTTTGCCCGCCGGGGCGCCGAGGTCATCGACAGCGATCTCCAGAGCGTCCGCGGGGATGTGGAAAAAATCCTCGCCTCTTCCGGTCCGGGAAGAGTATAGTGAAAAAGATAGCCGGGCCCCGTGCAACGCCGACTTGTGAACCCCGTCAGGTCCGGAAGGAAGCAGCGGTAGCAAGATCCGTCGTGTGCTACGGGAAGCCTGGCTATCCTTATATAATACCGGGGCCATGGTGGAATACTTAGTCCTAGCCAGAAAGTGGAGACCGCAGGTCTTCGAGGACGTGGTCGGGCAGGATCACGTGGTCACGACCCTGCGCAACGCGATCCGCCTGGGCCGCGTGGCGCACGCCTTCATCTTCAGCGGCCCCCGCGGGGTCGGCAAGACGTCGATCGCACGCATCCTGGCCAAGGCCCTCAACTGCGAGCGCGGGCCCACCGAGAAACCCTGCAACGCCTGCTCTAACTGCCGGGAGATCACCGACGGCTCCTCCATGGACGTCCACGAGATCGACGGCGCGTCCAACCGCGGCATCGACGAGATCCGCGAACTGAGGGAGAACGTGAAGTTCTCCCCCTCCTCGTCGCGCTACAAAATCTACATCATCGACGAGGTGCACATGCTCACCAAGGAGGCCTTCAACGCCCTGTTGAAGACGCTCGAGGAGCCTCCGCCCCACGTCATCTTCGTCTTTGCCACCACGGAGACCCACAAGATCCCCGCCACGATCCTGTCGCGCTGCCAGCGTTACGAGTTCAAGCGCATCTCCCTCAGGGAGATCACGGCCACCCTGCGCAAGATCGCCGGGGGGGAGGGCATCACGGTGAGCGACCAGGCCCTCACGTGGATCGCCCAGGGCGGCGAGGGCAGCCTCCGTGATTCCCAGAGCATCCTCGACCAGGCCATCTCCTTTGCCGGCACCGACATCCACGATGCCGACGTGGAGGTCCTGCTGGGGATGGGCGACAGGAAGTACCTCCTCGATCTCTCCCGCGCCGTGCTGGCGAGAGACGCCGCGACCTGCCTGAAGATCATCGATGAGGCCTTCTACGCCGGGGCCGACCTGAAGGTGTTCTACGAGCGGATGCTCTCCCACTTCCGGAACCTTTTGCTTGTCAAGATCACGGGGGGCGGGGGGGATTTGCTCGACCTGTCCGACCACGAGGCGGCCGAGCTCACGCAGCAGGCCGTCCCCGCCTCGCAGGAGACGCTGCAGCGGCTGCTCGACGTGCTCCTGGCCGGCGAGGAGGAGGTCCGCAGGAGCGTCAACCCCCGGCTCGTCCTGGAATTCACGGCCGTCAAGATGGCCTGGCAGGAGCCCCTGATTCCCGTCGACGAGATCCTCTCCCGCATGGAGGGAATCGAAAGGCGCCTCGGGCAGGGACCCTGCGCCGCCCGTCCAGCCCCGGAGAAACCCTATGTCCAGCCCCCTGAAAGAACGGGGATCGATCGGGCGACCGACAATTCCGTCGTCAGGGAGCCGTCCCCGCAGGAGTCCGGGGAGCAGTGGGCGGAGTTCATGCAGTTCGTCAAGAGAAGAAACCAGCCTCTCTGGGCGAAGATCGAGCCGGGCAGGCTGGTCGGGTTTGTCGACGGGACGCTGCGGCTCGGGTTCCCGAAGGGCTATCTGTTCCTCGACTTCTTCGACGAGAGGCCCCAGCGGGAAAAACTCGAGGAGATGGCCCGGGAGTTCTTCGGCCAGCCCGTACGACTGGCCGTGGAGACCGTTGAAAACGGTTCCGGCGAGGCCAACGGCCCGTCGAGAAACGGCCCGAACCAGAACCGCGCCAACCAGGTTCGCCGGGAGGCCCTGAACCATCCGCTGCTGCAGAAGGTCATGGATGTCTTCGAGGGGGCCGAGGTACAGGAAGTGATCGTGAAAGAAAAATAGGGGCCGGGGTACAGGGTCCAGGGAAGAGAAAGAAACAAATCCGATCCCATTGCCTGATTCCCGAAAGCCGAGCTTATCCTGATAGGAGGTAGTCGTTTTGAATTTCCAGAATATTATGAAACAGGCCCAGAAGCTTCAGGAGAAAATGGCGAAGGTCCAGGAGGAGCTCGCCTCGAAGACGGTGGAAGCGACCGCCGGCGGCGGGATGGTGACGGCCGTTGTCAACGGCAAGTTCGAGCTCGTGTCGATCCGGATCGAGAAGGACGTGGTCAACCCCGACGATGTGGAGATGCTGCAGGATCTCATCGTGGCGGCGGTGAACGAAGGGGTGCGCAAGGCCCAGGAGATGGCCTCGGCGGAGATGGCGAAGGTCACCGGCGGGATGAAGCTGCCCGGGATGATGTGAGAGGGCGCCTGTCATGACGGGATACGCAGCGCCCATCCAGCGACTCATCCAGGAGCTCGGCCGCCTGCCGGGCATCGGGGAGAAGACGGCCACGCGCCTCGCCATGTTCATCCTGAGAGGGTCCGACGAGGAGGCGAAGAGGCTTGCCGAGAGCATCGTCGAGGTGAAGGAGAAGATCCGCTTCTGCTCGGTCTGCTTCAACCTGGCCGAGGACGAGCTCTGCGCGATCTGCAGCGACCCGGTGCGCGACCGGGAACGCATCTGTGTCGTCGAGGACCCCGACTCGCTCACCGCCATCGAGGAGAGCGGTTGCTTCCGGGGCACATACCATGTCCTGCACGGGGCCCTGGCCCCCCTGGACGGGATCGGCCCGGACCAGATCCGGATCCGCGAGCTTAGCGAGCGCCTGGAGCGCGGCGGCATCCGCGAGGTCATCGTGGCCACCAACCCCAGCGTCCAGGGCGAATCGACGGCCCTGCTGATCATGCGGCTCCTCAGGGAAAAGGGGGTGGAGGTCACGCGGATCGCCCTCGGTGTACCCGTGGGCGGCGATTTGCGCTACACGGACAAGATGACGCTGGCGAAGGCGATGGAACACCGCCGCGGCATGTGATCGGCAGAATCAAATCCCCCTTGCTCCCCCTTTATAAAAGGGGGAAAGAGGGGGATTTTTCTATCTATTTGCGGACAGGAACATCCCGCTTGCCTTACCTTTCGCAGGATTCATTTTTCTTCGGGCCCAGGTTTTTTCGGACCAGGTCCACCCCCAGCCAGGTCAGCACGGCGGCAAAGACGACCCTCAGGGTCTGCTCCGGCAGGGAATTGGCAACGGCCCCCCCCAGGAAAGCCCCGATGAGGATTCCGACCGCGAGGCCCGGCAGGATGGGAACCTCGACGTTGCCGCGGCGCCAGTGGGCCCACGCCCCGACGGCCGCCGCCGGCACCATGCTCAGCAGGGAGCTTCCCTGGGCGATGTGCTGGCTCATCCCGACGAAGATCACCATCCCCGCGATCATGAAAGCCCCTCCCCCGATGCCCAGCAGCCCCGCGATAAATCCCGTCACCAGGCCCGTGGCCGCGAGGGCCGCAGCAGACGCCCAGCCGGTGAGCGAAAAGACGGCCAGGAACCCCAGATAGGGTTTTGCGGCAAGCAGGAAGGCGGCCGCCACCAGGATGCAGCCGAAGTGCCGCTTCAGCTTCCATTCGGGCAGGTCCGAGCAGTAATGGGCGCCCATCCGCGCCGTGGCGGAAGCCGTCACGGCCAGGATCAGGGCCGCGCCGTAGTCGACGGTCCCCTCCAGGGCATAGGCGAAGGCCCCGGACAAACCGGCCACCACGACGACGGCGAGGCTCGTGCCGTGGGCGCGGGCCTGCGGAACGCCCATGAACCGGGTCATCAGGGGGATCATGACCACCCCTCCCCCGAGTCCCACGAGGCCGCCGAAAATCCCGGCAATCAACCCGATCAGGTAGCTCATCCCGTTTCTCCTGCTGCTTGAGAGAAAAAGGTAACACAAAACAGGGTCTTATATCCACCCCGGAATGCCGTTTCCATGTGTTCCCGCATGAGGAAAAAAGCGAAAAACATCTGAAAAGTTACCAATTTGGTATTGACAGGCCATCCCGATTCGGATATGGGAATTTTCCTGTAATATAGATTCCGCCAATCCCTATTCATTCACTACGCAAATCTTTCCGGGGGAGAATCACCGATGATCGAGATCCGATGGCATGGAAGAGGCGGCCAGGGTGCCGTTACGTCCGTTGAAATGATCGCCCTGGCGGCGATCGAGGCAGGGAAGTACGCCCAGGGGTTCCCGGCATTCGGGCCGGAGCGCCGGGGCGCGCCCGTCATGGCCTTCAACCGCATATCCGACAAGCCCATCAAGATCCGTTCGGGGATCTACCAGCCCGATGTGGTCGTCGTCCTCGACCCCAGCCTCGTGGGCCTCGTTCCCGTCACCGACGGGCTCAAGCCGGGCGGAATCCTGATCGTCAACACGTCCAAATCCGCCGAGGAGATTCGCAAGAAGCTGAATTACAAAGGGAAACTGTTCACCGTCGATGCGACGCACATCGCCCGGGAAGAGCTTGGCGTACCGATCTCGAATACGACCATGCTGGGGGCCGTCCTCAAGGCCACGGGCGTTCTCAGCCTCACAGCCATGAAACCGCCCCTGGAGCACCGCTTCGGGCGTGTGGCCGGCAAGAACATGTCCGCCATGAAACGGGCTTTCAACGAACTCAAAGTAGCAAAAGCCGCCTGATCGGCACGAGGTTCTGATATGGCAAAGAAAAAGACAGAGCAGCAGAAGTGGCCCGAAACGTGGCAGGAGCTCAACCCCGGCTGCATGGTTTTCGCCGCGGGCAACGCCGCAAACTACAAGACCGGAAGCTGGAAGTCCCAGCGCCCCCTGTGGGACAACGCCAAGTGCATCAAGTGCGGGATCTGCTACATCTTCTGCCCCGAAGGGTGCATTCAGGAGACGCAGGAAGGCTTCTACGAGGCGAACCTGGACTACTGCAAAGGTTGCGGGATCTGCGCCCACGAGTGCTGGCCCGGCGCCATCGTGATGCGCGAGGAGGAGGAGTAAGATGGGAAAACGCGTTGGAATGGAAGTGGCCATCGCGGCGGCCGAGGCCGTTGCGCTCTGTAATATCGATGTGGCGGCCGTTTACCCGATCACGCCGCAGTCGCACATCGCCGAGCACATGGCGGACATCATCCATGACGGCCGCATCGACGCCGAGTTCATCACCGTCGAGAGCGAGCACTCCGCCATCAGCGCCTGCGCCGGCGCCTCGGCGGCCGGGGCTCGCGCCTACACGGCAACGAGCTCCCAGGGCCTCATGCTGATGCACGAGATCCTGCCCATCGTCTCGGCCATGCGCCTTCCGGTCTGCATGGCCAACGCCAACCGCGCCGTCTCGGGCCCTCTCAACATCTGGAACGACCACACGGACATCATGCCCCAGCGCGACAGCGGCTGGATTTCGCTCTTTGTCGAAAACGGCCAGGAGGCCATCGACCTGTCGATCATGTCCTTCAAGATCGCCGAGGACCCCGAGGTGATGCTTCCCTGCGTGGTCAACATCGACGGCTTCCAGCTCACTCACATGATCGAGCCCCTGGAGCTGCCCAGCCAGGCCGAGGTGGCGAAATTCCTGCCGCCGAGAAAGGCCTTCGCGCAGCTGCACCCGGACAACCCGATTTCCATGGGGTGCTTCGCCATGCCCGACACCTACACGGAAACCGTGAAGGCGAAGGAAGTGGCACTGCGGGGCGCCAAGAAGGTGGTCACGAGGGTCTTTGGCGAGTGGGCAAAGCGCTTCGGACGCAAGTACGGCGTCGTCGAGACCTACAGGGCCAAGGACGCCGACACACTCATGCTCACCATGGGCTCCATGGGAGAAACAGCGGCCACGGCCGTCGACGAGATGAGGAAGGCGGGCAGGAAAGTGGGTCTCGTGAAGCTTCGCCTCTGGAGGCCCCTCCCGGTCGAGGAGCTCAAGGCCGCCGTCCAGGGGTGCAAGACACTCATCGTCATGGACCGCGCGATCTCCACGGGAGGCGCAGGCGGGCCCGTGGCCACCGACGTCAAGTCGATCCTGTACGGTGAGAAGAAAAAGCCCCGCGTCCTGAATGTTATCGCGGGCCTCGGCGGGCGCGACCTGACCGTGGGCGACTTCGTGGCCATGTTCGATCTGGCGAAAAAGAAAAAAGACGAAACCTTCGAACTTTACGGAGTGAGGGAATAATGAACCAGGTGCAGAATTTCGAGATATTTGCCCCGAAGCTCGTCGACCGGAAGGAATACTTCAGCGCCGGCCACCGCGCCTGCCAGGGCTGCGGCGAGGTGCTCGCGCTTCGCCACATCCTCAAGGCCCTGGGCGACGACGTGGTCGTGGCCAACGCCACGGGCTGCATGGAGATCATCTCCTCGGGCTACCCCCAGTCGGCCTGGGAGATTCCCTATGTCCACGTGGCCTTCGAGAACGCCGCTGCGGTGGGATCCGGCGTCGAGGCGGCCCTGAAAGCCCTGCGGCGCAAGGGGCGGATCGCCGACCGCTACGTCAAGACGATCGCCGTGGCGGGTGACGGCGGCACCTGCGACATCGGCCTGCAGGCCCTGTCCGGCGCCATGGAGCGCGGCCACGACATGATCTTCTTCTGCCTCGACAACGAGGCCTACATGAACACGGGCATCCAGCGCTCGAGCGCCACCCCCTTCATGGCGGCCACGACGACCTCGCCGGCCGGGCATGCTATCCCGGGGCAGCGCACCCAGAAGAAAAACGTCCCCGAGATCATGGTGGCCCACAAGGTGCCCTACGTGGCCACGGCCTGCCCGAGCTACCCGCTGGACCTGATCAACAAGGTGAAAAAAGCCGCTGCGGTGAAAGGCCCTGCCTACGTCCACGTCTTCTCCATGTGCCCCACGGGCTGGCGTTGCGCCTCGGAGATCACGATCAAGATGGGGCGCCTGGTCGTTGAGACGGGCGTCTTCCCCCTGTACGAGGTGGAGAACGGCAAGTACCGTCTCACGATGGAGGTGCCCGAGAAACTCCGCCCCGTCGGGGACTACCTGAAGCCTCAGGGTCGCTTCCGCCACCTCACCCCCTCGGACATCGAGATGATCCAGGAGCACGTCAACCGGGAGTGGGAGATCCTCATGAACAAAGTCGAGTGCATACAGCCCTGGTAAGGTTCCGCATCACGGGACGAAAACAGAAAACGGAAAGATAGGGTGACAGGGAATGAGTGCAGTATCCTTCAGCAGTTGGAATGGGAAGATCATCGACAACCGGACCGGGAAGGCGGCAAAGGCCGACGCAGGCGTTCCGAAGATGCTGGGCGACAAGTCCTTCACGGCCCTCATGGGGTGGAACGGCATGGTCGTCTCGGAGGCGGTCGCGAACGTCCCGTCCCTGGCTCTCGGATACCTCAGGGAGGCCAGGAAGCTCTCCTGCGGGGAGTGTTCCGTTTGCAGCATCGGGATCGACCGGTTGATCGGGCTGATCGACGGGCTGATCGCCGGAAAGGGCAAGAAGCAGGATATCGCCGAGATCGAGCGCATCGCCAAAGGGGTCATGGAGCTCTCCAAGTGCAACTTCGGCCGCGCCTCGGCCGTTACCCCCGTGTACGACGCCGTCCGCTTCTACAAGGACGATTTTCTCGCCCTCACCGCGGGCAAGAAGGGCACCACGCGGCCCTACAAGACGGCCGTCACGGCGCCCTGTCTCGAGGCCTGCCCCGCCAGGCTGGACATTCCCGGCTACATCGAGCTCATCCGCAACAACAAGTTCGGCGACTCCCTCGACCTGATCCGCCGGCGCTGCATCCTGCCCGGCGTCATCGGCCGGGCCTGCACGCACCCCTGTGAGGACGCCTGCGTTCGCAACGGCATCGACAAGACGCTGGCCATCCGCCTGTTGAAACGGGCGGCGGCCGACAACGACATGGCTTCCGGGGCGAGCGCCCTGAAAAAGCCCGCCGCCGAGCGGCCGGAGAAAGTGGCCGTCGTTGGCGCAGGGCCCGCCGGGCTTGCCGCGGCCTACCACCTCCGCAGAATGGGCTACCAAGTCACGGTATTCGAGGCCCTTCCCAAAGGGGGCGGCATGGCCGCCGTGGGGATTCCCGACTACCGCCTGCCGAAAAACATCCTCGAGCACGAGGTCGAACTGATCCGCAGCCTGGGAGCCGACATCCAGTACAACCGCAGGGTCACGAAGCTCGACATGGACGAGCTGACGGCCCAGGGCTTCAAGGCCATCTTCCTGGGCGTGGGAGCCCACGAGGGGACCAAGATGGGCTGCAAGGGAGAGGATGCCGGCTACGAGGGGTTCGTTGACGGAGCCGTGTTCCTGCGGGAGCTGGCCCTCGGGAAACCCGTCGAGCCGAAAGGCAAGGTCGTCATCGTCGGCGGCGGCAACGTGGCCATGGACTGCGCCCGCAGCTGCGCGCGCCTGGGCTTCAAGGATGTGGAGATCCTGTATCGCCGCACCCGCAAGGAGATGCCCGCCCGCGCCGAAGAGGTCGACGAGGCCCTCGAGGAGGGGATCAAGATCCGCTACCTCGTGGCCCCCGTGAGCGTGCTGGCCGACGGAAACAAGGTGAAGGGCGTGGAGTGCATCCGGATGAAGCTGGGCGAGCCCGATTCCAGCGGACGGCGCCGCCCCGTCCCGGTGAAGGGCTCCGAGTTCAAGGTCAAGGCGGACCTGGTCATTCCCGCTATCGGCCAGAAGCCGGACCTCGGGTTTGCCAGGGACGTGATCCAGGTGACGGGCTGGGGCACCATCGAGGTGAACCCCGAGACGCTGAGAACCAACCTCGAAGGCGTGTTTGCTGGCGGCGACTGCGTATCCGGCCCGGCCACCCTCATCGAAGCTCTCGACGCCGGCAACAAGGTCGCCCGCAGCATCGATGCCTACCTCCAGGGGCGAACCCTCGAACCCGAGGTGAGCTTCAAGGGGATCGATGTCAAGGCCCAGCGCACCGAGGGCTTCATCGATGCCTGTCCGCAGGAGAAGGTGTCCCTGCTCGACCCGAAGGCGCGCGTGAAGAGCTTCGCCGAGGTCGAGGGGCCGTATAATGACACGACGGCCATGAAGGAAGCGAACCGCTGCCTGCGCTGCTACCGGCTGGTGGTTTGGGAATAACAAAAAGTCTGTTCAGTCTGTCCGGTCGATTCCGTCTATTCGGTCGAAAGACCCGGACGGGACAGGCGGAACAGACGAGACAGACGGAATAGACAAGATTTTCGAGGGGAATTTCGATGCTGAACGTCACGATCGATGGCAAGAAGGTGGAAGCAAAAGACGGGGCGACGATCCTGAAGACCTGCCAGGAGAATCACATCCCCATCCCGACGCTGTGCTTCCACAAGGATCTCATGCCCTTCGGGGCCTGCCGCCTCTGTGTCGTGGAGGTCAAGGCCAACGGGAAGTGGCAGCTCACGAGCTCCTGCGACGCGGCCGTAAAGAACAAAATGGAGGTCCGCACGAACTCCGACAGGGTGAAGGCGAGCCGCAAGCTTGCCGCAGAGCTACTGTACTACAAGTACCCTTCGACAAAGGCCGTCCGCGATGTGGCGAAAAGCCTCGGGGTGGAGGTCGCGGAAGGGGAGGCCCGGGGCAGCGACTGCATCCTCTGCGGCCTCTGCACGCGGACCTGCCACGAGATCGTCGGTGTCGACGCCCTCAAGTTCGTCGATCGGGGCCTGGGCCGCAACGTGGCCGAGCCCAAGATCGAGTACATCGCCGATGCCTGCATCGGCTGCGGCTCCTGCGCCTACGTGTGCCCCACGGGATTCGTGAAGATGGAGTCCTCCGGAGACCGCCGGGTGATCTGGGACAAGTCTTTCAAAATGGTCGCCTGCGACAAGTGCGGCCGGTACTTCGCCCCCGAGGATCAGCTCAAGTGGATCAGCAAGAAAACCGGCGTCCCCATGAGCAAGCTCACGGTCTGCACGAGCTGCAAGTAGGAGGGCTGGAATAAATTTTGCGTGACAAAAGACCGCTCTTGACAAGGGGCGGTCTTTCCATTAATATCCGGTTTTCGATTTTTCAAACCGACCCATTCCCCGGTAGCTCAGTCGGTAGAGCAGCTGGCTGTTAACCAGCGGGTCACATGTTCGAGTCATGTCCGGGGAGCCAGCAAACAAAAAGCGGGACTTCCTTCAAGGGGGCCCCGCTTTTGTCTGTCATCACGCTGACTGCTTTCGTCTTCAGCCGAGCGTCACCGCTGTATGCTCGGTCTCAGCCGCTTACTTCTTCCAGGCTTCCGGCCCCCAGGGCTTCGGCAGTATCGCCTTCTCGGGCCATTCTTCGGGAGTCCTCTGTCCGGGCTTCTCGCCCACCTTCTCGATGAGCTTCTTGAGGCCCGGGCGGCCGA
>Ga0228535_1000529_pt1 | contig 102033 bp, 98 predicted proteins | sample SJ1metagenome_FD_168457 | JGI IMG/M metagenome (GOLD analysis project Ga0228535, IMG submission 168457) | Enriched culture of PCE-dechlorinating microbial communities from Ithaca, New York, USA - SJ1 | ecosystem: Engineered > Modeled > Simulated communities (microbial... > Unclassified | place... | reverse complement strand
GTCATGGCGTCCTCCGTGTTTTCGGGTTCGTGAAGCTTCGCAACTCCTCGATACCCAAACCAGGGACGGCATGGCCACTTCCTTTTTTGTGGCCTACCTGTCAGGTGATAACCATCTCAGCACAAATAAGTCATCGTCCTAAAAAATATATTGTATCCGTTGCTCAGCGCCTCGCCAGCCGTTTAGCCATGGCATTGTCCTTGCTTCAGGTATCCCACTGGCGTGTCCGGCACCATGTCACGCCTGTACGAACTCGACTTTGACCTTGCACCCCGTGGCCCGGGCGTAGCGCTTCAGTGTGCCGAACGACACGTTCGACCGGCCGCCCTCGATCTTGGCCACGACGGGCTGCTTGACCCCCATGCGTTCGGCGACCTGGGCCTGGGTCAGCCCCGCCTTTTGCCTGGCGTCCAGCATGGCCGCAATCAGGGCGAATTCTTCCTCAAGGGCTTCATATTCGCGCCGGTATTCGGGGTCGTCACGCATGGCCTTGTCGTGCAGATCGCGGGCCTTTATTCTAGGCATCTTCTTCTCCCTCAAGCCGTCGTCTGGCGATGTCGATTTCCCCGCGCGGGGTCTTCGGGGTTTTCTTGATGAAGGTCCGCAGCACCAGAAGCGTTTGACCGCTCGCCGCCGCGTACAGGCTGCGTGCAATCCCGTCCCGCCCCGTCGCCCGGAATTCCCATATCCGCCCATCCACGGGGCGCGCCAGGGGCATGACCAAGGCGGTCAAGCCGCGTTCCTCCACAAGCCGAAAGGTCCGTTGCAGCTTGGCCCGCATATCGGCGGGCAAGGCCTCGAACTCTTCCACTGCGTGTCCGTTGATAAATTCGACCGTCCATCGGGGTATGTCTGTTTATAGCCTTTGATTTATAAATGTCAAGGCGTCGAGCTATCGTTCCACAAGGCGCACCACGTTCCCCGTGGCCGTCGCCTGCCGCATGCCGTTCTCCAGAGTCCTGACCGCCCGGCGCAGGGTGTCTGGGGCCAGGTGGCTGTAGCGCTCGGTCATCGCCAGCGTGCCGTGCCCCATGAGTTCCTTGACCGTGTAGAGGTCCACGCCGGATTCCACCAGCCAGGACGCGAAGGTGTGGCGCAGGGTGTGAAACACGACTTTCTGGCGGCGGTCGGTGACGCCGTCATTGAGACCGAGCCTGTCCACGATGATCTGAAAGGTGTTGGACATCTCGCCGATGCGTTCCCCCGTGCGGCTCGGGAAGACGAGCACGGCATGGGCGGCGTGCTTCTTCCGCCCTTCCAACATGGCCTTGACCTCGCCGGTCATGATGGCCGCGCGGGTTTTGCCGCTTTTCGTATCCCGCAGGGTCAGCACCTCGCGCCCAAGATCCACATCCTGCCATGTGAGGGAGAAAATTTCCCCGGCTCGCAGCCCGCAGTGGAGGGACAGAAGCGCCTGGTCGCGCACGTCAGGGCTTCGCTCCTCCAGGGCGGTGAGCAGATGCCCGGCCTCGGCGTGGGCCAGGAAGCGTAGGCGGCGATTGTCGGACACGGGCTTTTTCACGAAAGCAACGGGGTTGTCGCCTTGGAACAGGCCGTTTCGTTTGGCGAAATTGAACACCTGCCGCACCACGGCCAGGCAATAATGCGTGGTTTTGGGTGATTTCCCGGCGTCCAGCATGGTCTTTTTCAGGCGTTCCAGGTCAAAAGGAGCGATATCCACCAGGGGCTTGGTCCCGAGGACGCCATTCATCCAGTTTCGGAAGAAACCTTCTTCCTTGTCGCACGACGCCTTGGATTTGTTCAGACGGGCGTTGGGCAGGTAGCTTTCCCGGAAGATATCTCTAAAGGTGATGGCCCGCCGCCGTTCCTCCTGGCGCTGTGCGTCTTCCGCCAAGCGCCGTTCATGTTCAAGTTGACGTTTTTCGGCAAGGGTGACGGCTCCTTCGCCCGTTCTTTGGGCCTCTTTGAGCTTGGCCAGCTTTTCCGCTGCCTTCTGTGCAGTCATCCCCTCCGATCCCCATCCCAGGCCTTCTTCCTTGTCCCGGCCATCGAGCTTGTAGCGTATGGAAAAGTAGCGGTCGGGACGGACGCCGTGGCGTCTTGATTCATGTTCCCTGTACCGAACCCCGACGAAGGCGGTCTTGATCCATTTACGCGACATGGACGTTCTCCCGGCTGGTTTGGTCCCGCTCTGGTCCCGCTTTTTGAGCTGAAAGGGGGAGAAAACGAGTGATAATCTGTGAGGCAGGATAGGAATTTAGTCCTGTTATGTCAATGTGTTTGTGACATTTTGTGAGATGTGGTGAGGGTTGGGTAGATGAACTGTTAACCACTAGGTCGGGTGTTCGAATCACCCCCGGGGAGCCAGCAAATTCAAAGGGTTAGGTCGTTTTGACCTAACCCTTTTTTCGTGGCGAGGCTCTCCCGTCCTGGTGTATGGCCCGGCAGCCGTGCATCAGCGGGAAGACGACGTGCTGGAGATCGTGATCCGCCTTCGTGTCAATGACTCATGAAACGAACGAGTTAGTTGGTACACGAATTGCCGATTACCTGTGAGGCAAGGGAGCAGTGGCCTCCCTCCTTGCGAACGGCCCTGCAAAGAAGGAGGCCATGGCTGGCGAGCAGGGCGCGGACATCTCCCCGGTCGTTGAAATCCTGGTCCGGTTGCCTGGGGGGGAGCTTTTCCCCTCTGTCCGGGCATGGCCTTTACGTCAGGTATCTCTCCGACATGTCCGGCGCCGTGTTACGCCTGCACGAACTCGACTTTGACCTTGCACCCCGTGGCCCGGGCGTAGCGCTTCAGCGTGCCGAACGACACGTTCGACCGGCCGCCCTCGATCTTGGCCACGACGGGCTGCTTGACCCCCATGCGTTCGGCGACCTGGGCCTGGGTCAGTCCCGCCTTTTGCCTGGCGTCCAGCATGGCCGCAATCAGGGCGAATTCTTCCTCAAGGGCTTCATATTCGCGCCGGTATTCGGGATCATCACGCATGGCCTTGTCGTGCAGATCGCGGGCCTTTATTCTAGGCATCTTCTTCTCCCTCAAGCCGCCGTCTGGCGATATCGATCTCCCCGCGTGGGGTCTTGGGGGTTCTTGATGAAGGTCCGCAGCACCAGAAGCGTTTGACCGCTCGCCGCCGCGTACAGGCTGCGTGCAATCCCGCCCCGCCCCGTCGCCCGGAATTCCCCTATCCGCCCATCCACAGGGCGGGCCAGGGGCATGACCAAGGCGGTCAAGCCGCGTTCCTCCACAAGCCGAAAGGTCCGTTGCAGCCTGGCCCGCATGCCGGCAGGCAAGGCCTCGAACTCTTCCACGGCGTGTCCGTTGATACATTCGACCGTCCATCGACGCATGTCTCTTTATAGCTTTTGATCTATAAGCATCAAGACGCCGAGCGCTCATTCCCCAAGGCGCACCATGATCCCCATGCCCGTCGTTACGCGCATGCCGGATTCCAGCGCCATGCCCGCCCGGCGCCCCGCCCGGCGCCCCGCCCGGCGCAGGATGTCCGGGGCCAGATGGCTGTAACGCTCGGTCGTCGCCAGGGTGCCGTGCCCCATGAGTTCCTTGACCGTGTAAGGTCCACACCGGATTTCACCCGCCGGGACGCGAAGGTGTGGCGCAGGGTGCGGAATACGACGTTCGGGCGGCGGCCGTCACCGCTCAATCCGCCATGTGGAATTTGCACATTTTTCTGTAGAGGGTCTTGCGGCCAATCCCCAACATTCTGGCGGCCAGGGTGCGGTTGTGCCCGACATGGTTGAGAACCCGCTCGATCAGTTGCCGTTCGCTTTGCTCCAGGGTCGTGAAGGGACTGCCGGTGTCGTGTTCGTCCAGGCATTTCGTGATGTCCTGGGGCAGGGACTGCACGGTGATCAGGTCGTTTTCGGACAGGATGATGGCCCGCTCGATGACGTTGCGCAGTTCACGGACGTTGCCGGGCCAATGGTAGGTCATGAAGCACTGCGCCGCGCGCTGGGATATCTTGTACGGCGGCCGATCCGGATACAGGTGCCCCAGAAAGAACTCCGTCAGGGCCGGGATGTCTTCCTTGCGTTCCCGCAGCGGCGGAATCTCGATGCGGAAGATGTTCAGGCGGTGGTACAGCGCCTCGTGGAACCGTCCCGCCTCCACCTCCTTCGCCAGATCGCGGTTGGTGGCGAAAAGGAACCGGATGTTCACCTTGCGCTCCTCGGTGTCCCCCACCCGGCGATAGGTCTGGGTTTCCAGAACCCGCAGGAGCATGGACTGGATCTCGAGGGACAACTCCCCCACTTCGTCCAGAAAAAGGGAGCTGTCGTTGGCCAGGGACAACAACCCGTCCTGGGACTCGGTGGCGCCGGTAAAGGCCCCCTTGCGGTAGCCGAACAGTTCGCTGCGCAACAGATCCTTGTTGAACGTGCCGCAGTTTTTCACCACGAGCTGTCTGTCCGCGCATTTGCTCCTGGCGTGCACGGCGTTGGCCACCACATCCTTGCCCACGCCGCTTTCCCCGGTGATCAACACCGGGGCCCGGGTGCCGGCCACCTTGCCGGCGAGAAATTCCACATGCTTGATGGCCGTTGAATGACCGATCAGTTTTCGCTCCGGTTTGGGGGTCTTCGAGGTGCGCAGGATGCGGTTTTCCTTCTGGAGCCGGGAGCGCTGGTAGGCCTTCTCCACGACGAGGGTGATCTTCTCCAGGGAAAACGGCTTGGTGATGTAGTCATAGGCCCCCATTTTCATGGCCTCGACCGCGGTGCCCACCTCCGAATACCCGGTGATCATGATCACCTCCACATCGGGCAGGCTCTCCCGGAAATGTTCCAGCAACGCCAGGCCATGTCCGTCAGGGAGCCGTACATCCAGCACGATGACATCGAAGTCCTGCTTGGCGGCCAGCTTCATGGCCTGGGCGGCGGTCCCTGCCGTGGTGACGACGCGTCCCGGCGAGGCCAGCTCCTTCTCGGCCAGGCGGCAGATGGACGGTTCGTCATCCACCACGAGGATGTTGATGGCGCCTGTCGTATACATTGCCGGGCGATCCTAATCGGAAAGGTACGGCAGGATGACCTCGAAGACCGACCCCGTGCCGTATTCGCTTTCCACGGCGATGTCCCCGCCGTGCTTCTTGATGATGTTATAGCAGGTCGACAGTCCGACGCCGATGCCCTGTCCGGGGGGCTTGGTGGTGAAAAACGGCTCGAAGAGCTTGGTGATGTGCTCCTCCTGGATGCCGGTCCCGGTATCGGCCACACGCAGGAGGACCATGTTTTCCCTGACCGTGGTGGAGATGGTGATATGTCCGGATTCGCTGACGGCGTAGAGGGCGTTGAGCACCAGATTGAGCACGACCTGCATGAGTTCCCCGGGATGCCCGAGCAGAAAGGGCTCTTCCGCGTCGAGTTCCAGCCGTATGATGTCCGGGGAAAGGCGGCCGAGGCGGGGATGCAGCAGCTTGATGGAGTTGTGGACCACGTCGTTGAGGTTGACGGTGGCCAGCCGCTTGGCGTCGCGATGCCCGAAGGTCAGGAGGTTTTGCACGATGTCCGAACAGCGCTGGCATTCCTTGAGGATGGTCTGCACGTATTCGTCGAAGTCGGCGATGATGCCGGAAAACTTCTCGCTTCCCGGGGCGGCCTCGCGCAATTCCGTGAGGTGCCGGGCCAGGGCCTCGGCGAAACCGCCGATGCTGGTCAGGGGGTTGTTGATCTCGTGGGCCACGCCCTCGGCCAGGATGCCGATGGTGGCCATCCGCTCGGCCTGGAAGTACTTGGCCTGATACTGCTTTTCCAGGGTTACGTCGCGCTGGAGCAAAAGAACCCGGTGGGGCTTGTCGTCGGCGTCGCACATGACCGAGGCCGTGCATTCGATCTGGCGATTCTCGCCGTGCCAATTGAGGATTTGCAGGATGCGGGCCACCTTTGAGGAGCTTTCCAGGGCCATGGCCACGGGGCAGGGGGAACAGGGTTCCGCCCGGCCTTTGAAGATCTGGTGGCAGCGGCGGGTGTTGGGCTCGACGCCCGGATAGGTGTTGTAAAACGCCCTGTTGACCGAGAGCAGGTCGAAACCCATGGACAAGACCGCCATCACGTCCGGAATGCCGTCCAGGATGGCTTGGATGTCTTGCCGCTTTTGCTCCAGCTTGACGTTGGAGGCCCGCAGCTCGGTGATCTTGCGTTGGACCTCCCGGAAAAACCCGAGCTTGATGGTCTCTATGCCGCAGATGTCTTCGAGGTTGGCGCGTCCCGGCATCACCATGCTCCGTAGTAGATGTTCAGAATGTCCTTCCAGGTGGCGGGGCGGGGATTGGTGAGCAGGCAGATGTCGTTGACCGCGTTCTGGCTTACCGTGGGAAGCATGGTCTTGTCCGGCACGATCTCCCTCAGGCGGGTGGGAATGCCGATCTCGGCCCGCAGATGCTCCAGGGCCTCGATTCCGGCCATGGCCGTGGCCTCGTCCGTGTCCAAGACCTTGCCGGTGATGATCCTCCCGATGGTGGCCATCTTTTTCGTGCAGGCGGGAAGGTTGTAGCGCATGACGCTCGGCAGGAGCAGGGCGTGGGAAATGCCGTGCACCACGTCGTACATGCCGCCCAGGGCGTGGGCCAGGGCGTGGCCCAGGCCCACGCTGGCATTGGTGAAGGCCATCCCGGAGCAGGTTCCGGCCACGGCCAGCTGTTCAAGGTCGTCCAGACACAGGGTGTCCAGGGCCGGCCGGATGTGGCGGATGAGCAGGTCGAGGCCCTTGAGGCTCTGCACCTCGGTAAAGGGGTTGGCGATGGGCGAGACGTAGGATTCCACGGCATGGGCCAGGGAGTCGAACAGGGGGGCGATGAGCAGGTCGCGGTTGAGGGTTCCGAGCAGCACCGGGTCGGTGATGGAGATGTTGGGAACCAGGGTACGGCTGATGATGGTCATTTTGATGTGGCGGTCGACGTCGGTGATGACCGTGAACTGGGAGATGTTGGACTCGCTGCCCATGGTCGAGGGAATGAACACCGTGGGCGGCAGGGGGTTTTTCACGTGGTTGGCCCCCTCGTAATCCTTGATGCTGCCGCCGTTGCTCACCACCAGGGCGATGCCCTTGGCGGCGTCCATGGGGCTGCCCCCGCCCAGGGCCAGGACCACGTCCGCGCCGGTCTTGTCGTAATGCTTGGCCCCGTTGTGCACCTGGTAGTCCCGGGGGTTGGGCACCACGTCGTTGTAATAGACGAAGTCCAGACGCTCGCGGCGCAGGATGTCGAAAAGCCTGTCCACCCACCCGGCCTCTTCCACCCCCGGATCCGAGACGATGAATATTTTGGACGCCCCGAGCTGCCGGGCGCACACCCCGGCGTATTCCAGACTGCCTCGGCCGAAAATGATCTCCGGAATGGTGAACTTGTACGTGCTCATGCCCCTGAACCTTTGTTGGACGTGAAGGAGGGTTGGCGGATGGCTTCTTACAAATATCGGTCCATTCCGGGAGCACGGCGCGGATGCCGCAAGGGGCCGGGACGAGGCCGGGGGGGCGATCCGGTGACAAAGCGGCGTCGGGCGCGAATCCCCCGACCCGCGGGGGACATGGAATCCAGTTGCCGTTTTTTTATTGCCCGGTGTGATCCCTGTCAACGTGTGGCCTTTTTGGGATGTGACGCCGGCCGGCCGAAGCCGTTTTCCTCCCGGGGCGGTCATAATGACCCACGCAAAACGGCCTGACGGGTCAGACTGACCCAGGCATCGCAACCGGTTCCCCCGCCATCTCCTCCTCACCCTCCCCCGCAGTTCCGGGAGCAAATCACCTATCATGGCGCAACCAGCAAACATATAAACATATTTTTGTGCCGTTGCGGCCTCCCGGCAATGCCGTGCCGGGCCCGGGCAAGCCCTGGTCCTGTTCTTGCTCAAGGGCGGGCGACAACACATTCCCCCGCACATTCGCATACCGTCACAGGAGGTCGCCGTGAGCAAGAACGTGCTGGAACGATGGCAGGATGCCTTGAGAGGAAAAAAGCCCGGGAACCGGGCGCCGGATGCCCCGCAGGAAGACGCGGCGCAGGAAAAGGGACTGATGAGCCGCCGCAGGATGCTGCAGATTCTGGGTGTCCAGGTGGTGGCCGGGACCGTGGCGGTAAGCGCCCTGGCCGCTCCCAAGAATTTCAACCCAAAGCACTACAACCGGGAGATATCCCCGGACCAGTTGCCCAACACCCGGGCCTGGCTGGTGGCCAATCCGGCCCAGTGCGTGGGCTGCCGCACCTGCGAGATCATGTGTTCCCTCAGCCACGACGGCCAGTGCCAGCCGTCGTTGAGCCGTGTCACCACCACCTACGACCCCACCAGGGCCCTGTCCCGCCTGGCCGTCATGGTCGACATCTGCCGCCAGTGCAATATGGCCGACTGTTATCTGGCCTGCGGCTTCGATGCGCTTTCCCTGGACAAGGCCACCGGAGCCAGGGTCATCGACCCGAAAAAATGCACGGGATGCGGCGAGTGCTTCGCGGCCTGCCCGTGGGACATGATCGTGAAAAATGAGGAGACCAACGTCTTCTCCAAATGCGACCTGTGCGGCGGCGATCCGCAGTGCGTGAAATACTGCCCGGCGGAGGCCCTGTCCTTTGTCGATCTGAGATGAACCTCTCCACCAAGGAGCAGTCGTGATGAATGGATGGACCGGAACCATTGTGCGCGTCGACCTGAGCAGCGGCGCGATCACCACGGAAAAGACGGAAAAATACATCAAATATACAGGCGGGATCGGGTTCGGATACAAGGTCGTCTTTGACGAGGCCCCCCTGGCGGAGCCCTTCAGCCCCGAGAACCGGCTGGTCTTCGCCACCGGCCCCATGACCGGCACCCTGGCCCCCTCCACGGGGCGTTCGGAGGTCATCGGCGTCTCGCCCCACGTCTACGCCCCGGGGTCGAAGCATCCCCTGGTCACCCGCAGCGGCTTCGGGGGATACTGGGGGGCCGAGTTGAAATTCGCGGGCTACGACGCCCTGATCATCCAGGGAAAGGCCCCGAAACCCGTGTACATCAATATCCGCAACGACACGGTGACCATCGAGGACGCCGCGTTCATCTGGGGCCAGGACACCTTTGCGGCCCAGGACGCCATCAAAGCCAAGCAGGGGGACGAGAAGGTCCAGATTGCAATCATTGGTCCCTCGGGCGAAAAACTGGTGCGCATCTCGCCCATCATCCACCGCATCGGCAACGCCGCCGGGCAGGGCGGCTTCGGGGCGGTCATGGGGTCCAAAAACCTCAAGGCCGTGGCCGTGCGGGGGACGCGCGGCGTGGCCGTGGCGGACAAGGACGGGCTGGTCAAGTACGTCAAAAGCGTCCGCGAGTTCCAGCCCGGCCCCCTGGGCTCCACGCCCCTGTCCTCCGGCCCCCTGAGCTGGACGGAAAAGCACATCGATCCCAAGGATATCAACAAACAGGCCCTGCGTTTCGACCAGACGAAAAGCTGCGCCCCCTGGTTGAACGAATACCACGTCAAGGCCCAGTCCTGCTATTCCTGCCCCCAGGGCTGTTACGCCTACATGAACGTGCCGGGCATGGGCGGCGGCGCGGTGAGCTGCACCCAGTGGTTTTATTCGTGGCTGGGCAACAAGGACAAGGCCACCTTCCTGGCCAACCAACTGGCCAACAAGCTCGGGGTGGACACCTTCGAGATGTTCCCCATGATCCAGTTCGTCTGGTACCTGCAGGACGAGACCGTTGACGGCAAGAGCATTCTGCAACATCTGCGCGACAAGAAGCTGGTGACCCCCGAAATCCAGGCCGGCCTGGAAAAAGGGCATTATCCGCCCAAGGGCGACCTGGGCGCCGAGGGCCTGGAAACCCTGATGAACATGATCGCCTCCCGGCAGGGATTTTTGGGAGACGCCCTGGCCGAGGGCTTCCGCCGGGCCATGGACATCATCGCCGCCAAGTTCGAGTCCCTGGGCATGGGGAGCGTGGCCAAGCGGGTCATGCACTTCGAGAACATGGAAGGCATCATGGGCGGCGTGGTGGGCGGCAACGGCGGCTGGGGCATGTCCGCCCATTACGATCCCAGATCCTTCGGCTATTACTGGGCCGTGAACTTCGCCATGGAGAACCGCGACCCCAACCGCCATGCCATGACCAATCTCCTGGAATGGACGGGGTTGAAATTCGAACAGGCCCTGCCCGTGGCCAAGACCATCTGGGGCGAGGAGATCGCCGAAAACGGCCTTAGCGATCTGTTTCGCGAACGTGACGTGCCCCTGACGTGGAACGGCGAGAAATCGGCCAAGGCCAACGCTTCCCTGGCCCGGTTCATCCATCTTCGAGGCTGCATCAAGGACAGCGTCACGGTCTGCGACTGGGTCTTCCCCATCATGACCAGCGGCCGCGAGGATCGCAAGTACACCGGGGACGTCTCTGTGGAATTCAAGCTCTTCGAGCTGGTCACGGGCGAGAAGATGACCCAGGACAAGCTCAACGAGCGGGCCGCCAGAATCTGGAACATGCACCGGCTGGTGACGGCCCTGGAATGGGGCGGCGGCAAGCCCGTAAACCTGCGCAAGGAGCACGACCAGCTTCCCGATCACTTCTTTGCGCCGGTGGAAACCAGGCTCCTGCCGCCCTTCCCCCCGGCCGAACATCCCCATCCGCCCTTGGATCGGGGCCACTTCGAGGCCACCAAGACCGAATACTACACATACATGGGCTGGGATACGGAAACCGGCCTGCCCAGGCGCGCGACCCTCGCGGCCCTGGGCATGGGCGACGTGGCCGAGGCCTTCGAGGCCAAGGGCTTCAAGCTTCCCGCCTGACGATCACGCTCTCCACTCTGGCTCCTCCATCGGGTGGTATGGATCGCGTCCCCGGGGGCTCACCCTCCTCCCGGGGACGCCGATCCGAAGGGAGACGCCCCGGACGGCGCGCCACGTCCGGGAACGCCTGTGAACCATGCGCATACTGCCGGAAATCAGGATGAAGATTCTCCTCGTGACGCCGCCCGGACTGCGGATGATGAACCCCGCAACCCTGGAGCCGGACCTGTTGCCGCGCAAGACATGGGTGCCGCTGGGCATCGCCTCCCTGGCCGGGGCCTTGCGCGCGGCCGGTTTCGAAGCCGTCCCCATGGACCTGCACGATGTCGGCTGGGAGGAGGTGGAACGGGTTGTGGCCGCGTCAGGGGCGGATGTGGTGGGGGTGAGCTGCTTCACCTTCGAGCGGGCAAACGCCAGGCGTGTGGCGGCCCTGTCCAAAAAGGCGCTTCCCGGGGCCACGGTGGTCATGGGCGGGCCGCACGCCACGTTTTTTCCCCACCAGATCATGGCCGACGGCGCCGTGGACATGGTGGTCCTGGGCGAGGGGGAACGCACCATGGTTTCCCTGGCCGTCCGCCTGGAATGCGGCATGGCGGTCGGCGACGTGCCGGGCCTGGTCTACCGCGACGGCCATGCCGTGCGGACCACCGGTGTTCGTGAACGCTCCGGGAACCTGGACGCCTTTCCCTTTCCCGTCGTCGAGTCCTTCGATCTTCAGGATTACAAATCGCCCGAAATCCCGCCGGTCTTCCAGAACCTGCCCGGAACCCACGTCATCACCTCCCGGGGGTGTCCCTTCACCTGCCGGTTCTGTTCCGTGAACCGGTTCTTCGAGGGCAAATGGGCCTTCCGGTCGCCGGACAACGTGCTCGACGAACTGGAGATGCTGACAGGCGCTCTGGGGGTCAGGCACGTCTACTTCTCGGACGATCTGTTTTCGCTACGCCCCGGACGGGTGATCGACATCTGCCGGGGGATCGTCGATCGCGGCATTGAAATCGCCTGGATGGCCGAGACCCGCGTGGACTGCGTGGATGCCGGGATGCTCGGCTGGATGCGCCGGGCAGGCTGTTACCGGGTGTACTACGGCGTGGAGTCGGGCAGTCCGGACATCCTGAGGGCCATGAACAAACGGTTCACGCCCCGCCAGGTGGCCGAGGCCTTCGAGCTGACCCACCGGGCCGGGATCGAACCCTGTTGCTTTCTGATGGTCGGCTATCCGGGCGAAAGTCCCCGCACGATCAGCGAAACCATCGAACTGGTCAACGCCATCCGCCCGGCGGCGTTGCCCACCATCGGCATCACCACCATCCTGCCCGGCACGGAGATCTACGAGCTGTCCAAGCGCCAGGGCCTGCTCACCGACGACTACTGGCTCACGGACGCCCCGCCGCCCCTGTATACCGGCGAACACGACATCGACGGCCTGATCTCCCTGCAGATGATGCTCACCCGGGGCGTCAGTCCGGAATTGTATGGGCAATTGCGCGACATGGGCTTCGACGAGGGATTTTTTCGCCTGCGCAGGCTTTGGATGCACGATGCGGGAAGCCGGAAGGATTCCGAGACATCCTGACGGGCCGGGATTGCGGACGGTTCATTCATAGCGCGGCCGAGGCGGGGCGTTTCCGCTGGAAAGGCCCAAGCACCACGGACAGCGGCCGCCCGAAGGAAAAATCCAGTTCTCCGGGCGAAACGGCCGCCTTCTCCAGGCACAATTCCCGAAAGGCGGCGTCGAACCGCACCATCTCGGCCAGGGCGGCCGCCGCGGCGGCGTCGGTCCGGGCGGCCAGGCACAGCCGGATGGCCTCTCCGGCCGGACAGCGCTCTTCATGGAGTCGGACAAGCTCCCGGACGGGGCTGGCCTCAGGGATCAGATCGCGCCGCGCCGCCCGGTTTTCCCGGTACATGGCCACCAGGGCCTGGGGCGCGTCGCAGAAGAGGGCGCGGCACTCGGCGGGGCTTTGGCCGTGGATCAGGCAGTCGCCTGGTTCGCGAAAAAAAGGGCAAGCCGGACCGGCTCCGGGCGCGGCGACGCGGATCATCTCGCGCGAAAGGGTGGTAAGCCTTCCGGTCACGTTGTCATGCACGGTCTCGCCCTGGCGCAGGGTGACCAGGGCAGAGCGCGGCACCACGCCGGACGCGACCAGGGGAATGTCCTCCAGGTGCAGCCCCGGCCCTCCCCGGCGGCAGCATTCACCGCACCGGCGGCAGGCGGGCGAGGGTGATTCAGGGTTCAAAATAAGTGTTTTCCCGGCAGGTTGGCGTTGATTGTGAGGGATAGCACGGAACTGGTCCGGGCGGAATCGAAATTTTCTTTGCAACAATCTCAATTGGATGTTAGGGAGTTCCCTGTCGGACTAGGCTATGCAAGGGGTTTCCTGTTGACAGATTGTCCAAGCATTCCTTACAGGTAAAACTCTTGTGCGGATTTTCACTTTTTCCCGTGTCGAGTACGAACACCCCCCGTGCCGGGGCATGCGTCAGGCAGGGGGCTGCGCCACGGCGGGAGGTCGTTCCCTTAGGCGCACGCGGTTCTTGGTAAAGGCGTAACTCTTCAAAACCACTGGAGGAAACAAATGGCGAAACACAAGACTCCCATGTTGGACGAGCTTGAAAAAGGGCCGTGGCCCAGCTTCGTGTCCGACATCAAGCAGGAGGCCGACAAGCGGGCGAAGAACCCGGATGGTCTGGATTTCCAGATCCCGGTGGACTGCCCCGACGATCTGCTGGGCGTGCTGGAACTCTCCTACAAGGACAAGGAGACCCACTGGAAGCACGGCGGCATCGTGGGCGTGTTCGGGTACGGCGGCGGCGTCATCGGCCGGTACTGCGACCAGCCCGAGAAGTTTACGGGAGTGGCCCATTTCCACACCGTGCGCGTCAACCAGCCCTCGGGCAAGTACTACAAGACCGACTACCTGCGCGGCGTCATGGACATCTGGGATCTGCGCGGCTCGGGCATGACCAACATGCACGGCTCCACGGGCGACATGGTGCTCCTGGGCACCCAGACCCCGCAGCTGGAAGAGATCTTCTACGACCTGACCCACAAGCTGAACACCGACCTGGGCGGCTCGGGCGGCAACCTGCGCACCCCGGCCGACTGTCTGGGACAGTCCCGCTGCGAATTCGCCTGCTACGACACCCAGACCCTGTGCCACACCCTGACCAACGACTACCAGGACGAGCTGCACCGCCCGGCCTTCCCGTACAAGTTCAAGTTCAAGTTCGACGGCTGCCCCAACGGCTGCGTGGCTGCCATCGCCCGTTCCGACTTCTCGGTCATCGGCACCTGGAAGGACGACATCCGCATCGACCAGGACCGCGTGAAGGCCTACGTGGCCGGTGAGTTCAAGCCCAACGCCGGCGCCCATGCCGGTCGCGACTGGGGCAAGTTCGACATCGTGGCCGAGGTCGTGGACCGCTGTCCGACCAACTGCATGAGCTACGACGGCGGCAAGCTCGCCATCGACAACAGCAACTGCACCCGCTGCATGCACTGCCTCAACGTCATGCCCGCGGCCCTGAAGATCGGCGCCGAGACCGGCGCCTCGATCCTTGTCGGCGCCAAGGCCCCCATCCTGGACGGCGCTCAGATGGGTTCGCTGCTTGTGCCCTTCGTGCCGGTCGAGGAGCCCTTCGACGAGATCAAGGAAGTCATCGAGAACATCTGGGACTGGTGGATGGAAGAGGGCAAGAACCGCGAGCGCGTGGGCGAGACCATGAAACGCATGGGCTTCCAGAAGCTGCTCGAAGTCACCAATACCCCGGCCATGCCCCAGCACGTCAAGGAGCCCCGGTCCAACCCGTACATCTTCTTCAAGGAAGACGAAGTCCCGGGCGGCTGGCAGCACGACGAGAAGGGTTACCGCGAACGTCACATGAGATAAAGGGGGAATACCAACATGGCATTCATTTCTTCCGGATACAATCCCGACAAGCCGATGGAAGGCCGTATCACCGACATCGGCCCGCGTCATTTCGAGGATTTCTATCCTCCGGTCATCAAGAAAAACAAGGGCAAATGGGACTATCATGAGATCCTGAAGCCCGGCATCCTGGTGCACGTGTCCGAGACCGGCGACAAGGTCTTCACCGTGCGTTGCGGCACCGCCCGGCTCATGTCCGTGTCGCTCATCCGCGAAGCCTGCGACATCGCCGACAAGTACTGCGGCGGCCACCTGCGCTTCACCACCCGCAACAACCTCGAGTTCATGGTCGAGGACGAAAAGACCCTGGACGCCCTGGTGGCCGACCTGTCCGGCCGCAAGTTCGCCGGCGGCAGCTTCAAGTTCCCCATCGGCGGCACGGGCGCGGGCATCTCCAACATCGTCCACACCCAGGGCTGGGTCCACTGCCACACCCCGGCCACCGACGCCTCCGGCCCGGTCAAGGCCGTCATGGACGAGATGTTCGACTACTTCCAGTCCATGACCCTGCCGGCCATGGTGCGCATCTCCCTGGCCTGCTGCCTGAACATGTGCGGCGCGGTGCACTGCTCCGACATCGGCATCGTCGGCATCCACCGCAAGCCGCCCATCGTCGAGACCGAAATCCTCGACAACATCTGCGAAATCCCCTTGGCCGTGGCCGCCTGTCCCACCGGCGCCATCAAGCCGAGCAAGGTTGACCTCGAAGGCAAAAAGGTCAACACCGTCGTCGTCAACCCCGAGCGGTGCATGTACTGCGGCAACTGCTACACCATGTGCCCGGCCATGCCCCTGGCCTCCGGCCAGGGCGACGGCATCGTGCTCATGGTCGGCGGCAAGGTGTCCAACCGGATCTCCATGCCGAAGTTCTCCAAGGTCGTTGTGGCCTACATCCCCAACGAGCCGCCCCGCTGGCCGACCCTGACCAAGACCATCAAGCATATCGTCGAGGTCTACGCCAAGGAAGCCAAGAAGTACGAGCGGCTGGGCGAGTGGGCCGAGCGCATCGGCTGGGAAAAGTTCTTCGAGGTCTGCGGCCTCGAGTTCACCCACCACTGCATCGACGACTTCCGCGATCCGGCCTACTACACTTGGCGGCAGAGCACGCAGTTCAAGTTCACCAGCCACGTGGGTTAAAAGACGCAACATCTCCGGGCGCGGGTATCCTCCCGCGCCCGGGAAAAAAAAAGAGGCGACGCGATGGAAGCGGAAAAGCAAAAGGTCATTGAGTTCCTCGAAGGCAAGACCGGCAAGAGCAAGTTCTACTTCACCGATTTGTGCAAGGTCTTCCCGGACATGAAACAGCGCGAGGTCAAAAAGATCCTCACCGCGCTGGTGCAGGACGGAAAGCTCATGTACTGGTCCAGCGGCTCGACCACCCTGTACGGTCTGGCCGGCGTGGGCAAGCAGGCCGCCGAGGAAGACTAGCGGACCCAGCGATCCGTTTTCGGATCGTTCCGCAGGTCGGCATCCCCGGCTTTATCGCACGCACTCGTGAGCAACCGGCCGCGTCTGGTTCTGGCGGGACTTTCCGGGGGAGCCGGCAAGACCATCGTCACCCTCGGAGTCTGCCGGGCCCTGGTCCGGCAAGGACTCACGGTACGCCCTTTCAAAAAGGGTCCGGATTATATCGACGCCTCGTGGCTCGGCCTTGCGGCCGGTCGCGAAGCCTCGAACCTGGACCCTTTTCTTATGCCCCCGGAGCATGTCCGGGGCCTTTTTTTCGAAAAGTCCGCAGGTTGCGACATCTCGGTCATCGAAGGCAACCGTGGCCTGTTCGACGGCAAGGACGTGGCCGGATCCTGCTCCACGGCGGAGTTGGCCCGCCGCCTGGATGCGCCCGTGGTTCTGGTCCTGGACGCCACCAAGATGACCCGCACCGCCGCCGCCATCGTGGCCGGTTGCGCGGCCTTCGAACCGGGCCTCACCCTGGCCGGGGTCATCTGCAACCGCACGGCCGGCGAACGCCACCGCGTGATCCTGCGCCAGTCCATCGAGCACTATACCGATGTGCCGGTCCTGGGCATGTTGCCCAAGATGCCGGACAATCCCATCCCGGAACGGCACATGGGCCTTTTGTCCAACCGGGAACATGCCGGTCATGCCGCCATCCTGGATACGGTGGCCGATTTCGTGGCCGACGGCGTGGACCTCGACCGGCTGACGGCCCTGGCCCGGGGAGCGCCGGACATGGCCGCGCCGGACGCCCGGTCACGGCCCCGGTGGCCGGAACCGGTCCTTTCCGAAGGAGCCGTCACGCCGCGCATCGGGGTGGTGCGCGACGCGGCCCTGTGGTTCTATTATCCGGAGAACCTGGAGGCCCTGGAACGGGCCGGGGCCGAGCTTGTCTTCGTCAGCCTGCTCTCCCCGGCGCCCTGGCCAAGGATCGACGGCCTGTACCTGGGCGGCGGATTTCCCGAGACCATGGCCGGAGCCCTGGCCGGCAACCAGGAGGTCCGCCACCGCGTGCGGGAGTTTTCCCGGGCCGGGATGCCCATCTATGCCGAATGCGGCGGATTCATGTATCTGTGCCGCGATCTGCGGGTGGGGACCGAGACCTACGCCATGGCCGGTGTCTTTCCCCTGACCACCACCCTGTGCGCCCGGCCGCAGGGACTGGGCTATTGCCATGCCGCCGTGCGCCGGGACAATCCCTTCCATCCCGCCGGCGCCACGCTTCCCGGCCACGAATTCCATTATTCGCGCTGCCTGGCCTCCCTGGACGGCACGCCGCCTCCGGCCCCCGGCCCCGAGTCCTTCTGCCTGGACATGCGGCGCGGCTCGGGCATGCTGCACGGCCTGGACGGCCTGCTCGAAAACGCCACCTTTGCCGCCTACACCCATATCCATGCCCTGGGCGCACCCCACTGGGCCGGGAACTTCGTCACCACCGCCGCGCGCTACCGGGCCGGGCGGCAGCCGTCCGTCCCATGACCCCCCGGGCTGCCCTTCCCCTCGTCACCTTTCTGGTGGCCTCGCCCCAGGGCGACCTGCCCTATGCGCCGGAGATGGCGGACGTCCCCCTGGAAGGCTGCCCCTTGTCCACCACCTATGGGGAATATTTCGCGGGCCTGCGGGATTTCTGCCTGGGGCCGGGCCTTGGGGCGCTTCGTGACGCGGCCGGGGCCGTGGCCGGACGGGAAGTGGCGGCCGGGGATGTCACGGAACTGGTCGTAACGGCCCAGAAGCACGGCGCGCTCTATCATCCGGCCAGCATCGAGGTCCGCTTTCCAGGCGGCGCGGCCGTCCTCGGGGCCAACGTGGCCACGGCTCCCCACGGCTGGGCGGCCCTGGCCCGGGAATTCGAGGCCCTTTCGCGCCTGGCCCGGGAGCGCCCCGGGGCCGGGCTGCCTCGCCCCTTGTGTTACGAGGAGGGGGACCGGCTGGACATGTTGCTGGTGGACTGGTTTTCGGGCTTCCACGAGTTCCACGCCGCAAGGGGCGGGGGCCTCGTGGTCTGGGATTTCGAGGGCGGCGGGGTGCACCCCCTCGACCGGGACACGGCCGGTGAGGCCTACCGGCAGGCGGCGCGCATCCTGGCCCTGGCCCTGGATGTGGAGAGCGGGGCGCGCATCTGGCCCTGGCGCCATGCGGCCGGGGATTTCGTGATCCGCCCCGGCGGCGGCCCGGGGAGCCGGACGGACGTCCGGCTCATCACCGCCCGGGGATATGCCCCGTCCGCTTCGGGAGGCGGCGAGGCGGGACTGCTGCATTTTTTCCTGACCACCACGCTTTTCATGCGCCTGGACCGGCTGGATGGGGTGGGGGAGCGGGTGTTTCTGCCGCCCTGGTGCCTGGCGGCCGCCGTGGAGGGGATGCTGGACGCGCTCGGGCAGCGGCCGGAGGTCCACAGGCACATCCCGGATTTTACGGCGGCCCTGGGCCGCGTCACGCCGGATGCCTGGCGTTCCCTTCTGGCGGCGGATGCCGATTTTTGTTCCGATCCCGATGCGGTGTTTCTTCAGGAGCATCTTCCGGGTCATCTCTCCGAGTTATCCGGCATCCTCCAGCCCTGATTTCATAGTTCTGCGGGTTGTCTTTGGTGATGTGGCGCATATGATATGCATCCATGTCAGCCTTCTTGACATTCTCTTTTCGAGACATCACATGATTCTTAAAAGAGAATACAAGCCAGGATAAAACCATGCCGCCGAAACCTCGAGGCCTTTTTCGACACTTCATGATCCTCTACGCCTCGTTGCTGGTGTTCGTGATTGCCGGTGGGGGCATGTACCTTGGCATGTCCAACGCCTCGCAACGGGAGGCCATCAAGGCCAGGGAAGCTGCCCGCGTCAACAGGGAGGCCCAGATCATGTCGGCGATCCTGGCGGCCAGATCGGGGGATGCCGCCTTCCTGGCCGCGCGCATCACGGACGAACTCGATTCGAAACATGTTTCAAGCCATGTGCGCATCGCCAGCCTGCTGCGGTCGTTTGCCGAAATCAAAAGCGGATATGTCCAGGTCCGTTTTCTGGACGTCCAGGGCAGGGAGTCCGTCAGGGTGGATAACACGCCCGAAGGTACGCGCCTCATCCAGGACGACCAGCTTCAGGACAAGTCGCACACCACCTATTTTCTCAAAGGGACGCTTCTGTCTTCCGGCTCGGTTTCCGTGTCTCGCTTTGACCTCAACGTGGAACGCGGCGAGGTTGAGATTCCCTTTCGCCCCGTGCTTCGTTTTTCCAGCCCGGTGCTCGGACCGGATGAACGTTTTGCCGGGATCGTGGTGCTCAACCTCAGTGGCGAGGTGATCCGCGAACGGTTGCGGCAGGCGGAAGCCGCTGCCCTCGGACGTCCTCTCCTGGCCAACGAGAATGGCTATTGGCTCCTGGGCCCGGCACCGGAGATGGAATGGGGGTTTCAGCTTGGGGAACGCCGGGAGATGACCGTTGAGGCGGCCTGGCCCGGTGCCTGGGAGCGTATTCGCAGCCAAAGGCAGGGACAGTTTCTCCTGGATGACGCCCTGTACACGTTCGATACCATACAGGCCGATTCCGCCATCGGCGTGAGGACGACGGCGGTAATGGTTCCCGAAGAGTGCTGGAAGATCGTGGCCCGGGTGCCCAAGGAACGGCTCGTGCCGCCTCTGACTGCGACGTTCATGCTCATGACCGCCGGACTGGCGGTCCTGCTTGGCGGACTGTCCTGGCTGTGGGCCTCGGGCCGGGCCAAACGGGACGTGATCCAGGCCGAACTGGCGGACAGCGAGGCCAGGTTCCGGGCCATGAGCGAGGCCTCCCAGGACGCCCTGGTGATGACCGACGACCAGGGCCGGGTGGCCTTCTGGAACCGGGCGGCCGAAGGCATGTTCGGCGTCTTGCGGCAGGACATGGAGGGCAGGTTCCTGCACGACGTGGTGGCCCCTCCAGAAGAACGGAGCAAGGCCCAGGCGGGATTGCGGGAGTTCAGCCAGACGGGGGACGGGCCGGTGGTCAACGGGGTCAACGAACACGTGGCTCGCCGGGCCGATGGCTCTCTGTTTCCGGTGGAACTGTCCGTAGCCGCGTTTCGCCGGGATGATCGCTGGTGGGCCGTGGGCTCGGCCCGGGACATCAGCGAGCGCAAACGGGCCGAGGAGGCCTTGCGCCAACAGGCCACCACCGACGGCCTGACGGGTCTTTTGAACCGGCGCCGATTCATGGAGATGGGCGAGGCCGAGCTCGTACGCGCCAAAAGGACCGGGCGGCCCGTGAGCTTGATCATGTTCGACGTGGACCACTTCAAAAAGGTCAACGACACCCGGGGGCACGACGCGGGAGACATGGTGCTGGTCTCCCTGGCCCGCACGGCCAAGGACGCCCTGCGCGCCGTGGACATTTTGGGACGGCTGGGAGGGGAGGAGTTCGCCGCCATCCTGCCCGAAACCGGGCTGGAAGAGGCCGTAGCCGTTGCCGAACGCCTGCGCCGGGCGGTATCCGGCATGGGACTGGCCCCGAAGGGGGAACCCCTGGCCGTGACCATAAGCCTCGGTGCGGTCCAGGTCCGGGAGCCGGGAGAGTCCTTGGATTCCCTGCTCAAGCGTGCCGACGAGGCCCTGTACCGGGCCAAATCCTCGGGACGCGACCGGGTGGAACGGGGGTAAAGCCCACCTCGGAACATTCGCGCAAACGCCGTCAATCCGCCATGTACGACCGGGCGATGCGAAACACATCCTCATAGGCATACTTGTTGCGAATCCCCAGGGCCATCTCCGCAGCCATGCGCATCTTGTGCCGGGTTGCGGCCAAAAGTTGGGTGCGCTGGGAGCCAAGCCTGCGTTCCAGAAAAGGCGGATCGAACCCGTCGGCCAGAAGCGTCCAGTTTTCCGTGAAATAAAGGGACCGGGCGTGCTTGAGCAGGGGCACGGCCGCAGCCTTGCCGTCGCGGCGGGCCGTGAGCGCGTAGTGCAAAAGGCGCAGGATCAGGTGCTCGGGCCGGGCGGCATGGTCCACGTCGGCAATGATGGCCGGGTCCAGTTCGCCGCGTTTGATGCGCTCGGGAAACTGGCTGGCCGTGTCCATGGCCTCGGCCTCGCGCACCGGCGGGAACGGGAACAGCGACAGCATGGCCACCAGGGTCTTGCGCGGGTTTTCGTTTTTGGCCACGGACAAAAGGGTCACGGCGATGAGCGTCAGCTTGCGTCCGATGTCCCGCAACAAGGCCTGTTCCTTGGCCAGGGCCAGGCGGCGGACGGTCTCTTCGGGCAGGGGTGAGAACACGATGTCCAGCAGGTGCCGGATGTAGGGCTCGTTGGTGGCGGCCTGCTCCTCCTGGATGATCTTGACCCCTTTCTTGGCGTCCTGGATCTTTTTCAGCGACAGCCAGTAGGCCGCAAGGCCCGAGGCGGGCATCTCCAGCAGGTCCATTTCGCGTGGCGCGGGGGGGGGAACCGTTTTTTTTGCCATGGGCCTCCCGGGTGGTCTTTTTGCGCTGAAGCGGCTATGGTTTGCGCGCGTTCATGAACCGGCAAGCGGACTATGCTCCGGAAACGATCCGGCATCAAGACCGGGCGGCGTCCGTCCGGGAGAGGGAGTCTTCGGTATGGGCAAAAAGAATCTCAAGCTGCTCATGGTCGCCATCGTGCTCATTCCCGTCGCCCTGACCGCCTACCTGGCCAAGACCCTCTACGAACGCCAAGGGGTGCCCGAGGCCGTGGAGTCCCTGGCCAAGCAGCTTTTCAAATCCAAGGAGGAGGAGCGCCAGGCCACGGAGCAGGTGCGGGAGCTGGAAAAAAAGGCCGAGGAGCTCAAGACCGCCTACGATTCCCTCCTGGCCGAGCTCCAGGGCGAGGTGGATTCCAAGGACGTGCGCATCCGACGGTTCCGGGAAAAGATCGAGATCAATTTCGTGGACAAGGTGTTGTTCGTGTCCGGCAGCGCCGAGATCACGCCCCGGGGGCAGGCCATCCTGGGCAAGGTCGGGCAGGTGCTCAAAAAGGTGCATGACCGCCGGTTCTTCGTGGTCGGCCATACCGACGACGTGCCCATCCGCTCCTTCGTTTTCCCGTCCAACTGGGAGCTGTCCACGGCCCGGGCCTCTTCGGTCATCCGCTATGTGAGCGAGCGCCACGGGGTGGACCCGGCCCGGTTCACGGCCATGGGCCGGGCCTTCTACCAGCCCGTGGCCTCCAACGCCACCCCCGAGGGACGCCAGGAGAACCGCCGGGTGGAGATCATCATCGCCGATCTGCCGCTTTTCGAGGTCGAGGGCGGCGAGATGCGGTCCCCGGCCGTGTCTCCGGACGGCAGGCCGTCGTCCTCGGAGCCCTTGGAGTCCACGGCCCCCCGGGAACGCGAACTGACCCTGCCCGAGGCCGATCTGCCCAAGGGGCAGGTTCCGGCCAGCCCGGCCAGTCCGTCCAGTCAGGCCGATGCGCCGTCCCCGGCGATCCCGGCCGTCCCTCCCGCAGGGCCGTCGCCAGACGCCGCGCCAAGCCCGGAGTCTCCCGCCGATGCCGTGCCCCCGGCCGTCGTCCCCCCCGCCGCTCAGGACGCCCAGGCGGAACCTGCCACACCGCAAGCGCCCGGCACTCCAGGCACTCCGGATGGCAAGGATGGTACGGATGGCCCCGGCGCCGTCCCGCCCGCCGTCTCGGCTGTGCCTGAAGCGGCGAATACGTCTCCGCCCCCCGTCCCGACCCCGCCCGCGCCTGACGCCGCGACGCCGCCGGCAGCCAAGCCCTGACTTCGGCCGGGCCCGCGTCGCACGTCCTGCCCTTTCCGAGTATAAAAGGCCCCGCCGTCATCGGCGGGGCCTTGGTATTTCTTCGGGCATGGTTCGGAGGCTTGCCGTCTGCATCCCGAAAGCGTATTCTTTCGCATACAATGTATGTGGGGAGGATGCCGATGGCTAACATACCGACGACGGTTCGCATGGAAGAAGACATGGTGACGCGCCTGGACGGTCTGGCCCGGGCCAGCGGCCGCAGTCGGGCCTGGATCATAAAGGACGCCCTGTCCCGGTACCTGGACTATGAAGTCTGGTTTGCCCGGGAAGTGGAGAAGGGTCGCGAGGATGCGGCACAGGGCCGCATCCTGTCTCACGATGCGGTGAAGGACCGGATGCGTCGCCGGGGAATCCATGTCGATTAAATGGACCGTGCTGGCCGCCGACGACCTGGACGGCGTGATTGACTATATCGGGCGCGACGACCGGCCCACGGCCGAGCGCGTGGGCCGGGAGATCGTGGCCGCCGTCAGCCGTCTGGTTGCCTTCCCTGGCCTGGGGAGGCCCGGCCGGGTGAAGGGGACGCGCGAACTCATCGTGCCGGACCTCCCCTACATCGTGGTCTACGAGGCGCGGGGCGACCGGGTGTGCGTCCTGCGCCTTTTGCATGCCGCCCGGGCATATCCGCCGCAGCAGTAGGAACAGGTCATGGAGAAGAGGGTGTTGGGGGGCGTCAATTTTCTCTATGAGGCAGGCTCGTTTGATCTGGGAAAGTAGGTTCTTTATCGAAAATAGAGCATGGTGGGACATCCGGAAAGAATCAAAACCAACGATACAGGTTCCTGGGGCGTTGGTTTTCCCCGCGACGGGCCGCAGTCGTCTTGAATGTCGCCACAGTGCGGTTGTTGCTTGGGGGCCTTTGCCGTGTCTCCCCCCTCCTATAATGACCAAGGCCCCGCCGTCATCGGCGGGGCCTTTGCCTTGTATGGGGAACCGCCGCCGGGGCGTCAGGAGGCGTCCTCGGGCGGCACGGGGTGGATGTCCCAGATCTCCCGGGCGTACTGGCCGATGGTCCGGTCGCTGGAGAAGACCCCCATGCGGGCCGTGTTCAGGATGGATGTGGCGGTCCAGGCCCGCGTGTCGGCGTAGTCCCGCAGCATGGCGTCCTTGGTCTGCACGTAGGCCATGAAATCCGCCAGATGCAGGTAGCGTTCGTTGGGGGATAAAAGCTTGTCGTGCAGCCAGTGGAACGCCCCGGGTTCGCCCGGGGTGAAACGCCCGGCGGACAGGGCGTCGAGCACCCGGCGGATCTCGGGGTGCGCGGCGTGGTAGTCCCAGGGGTTGTAGGCCCCGCGCGACAGCATGTCCTCCACCTCGGGGGTGGTCAGGCCGAAGAGGTAGAAGTTTTCCGGGCCCACGGCCTGGCGTATCTCGATGTTGGCCCCGTCCAGGGTGCCTACGGTCAGGGCTCCATTGAGGGAGAATTTCATGTTGCCGGTGCCCGAGGCCTCGGTCCCGGCCGTGGAGATCTGTTCGCTGATGTCTGCGGCGGGCACCAGCTTTTCGGCCACGGACACCCGGTAGTCGGCGGCGAAGACCACCTTGATCAGGTCCGCAGCCCGCTTGTCGCGGTTGATGGTCTGGCCCACGGCCAGAATCAGCCGGATGATCTCCTTGGCCTCGAAATAGCCCGGAGCGGCCTTTCCGGCGAACACGTAGACCGCAGGGGCCGGGGGGACGATCCCGTCCTCCACGATGCGCAGGTACTGCAGGATGATGCCCATGAGATTCAAAAGCTGCCGCTTGTATTCGTGGATGCGTTTGGCCTGGATGTCGAAGGCGGCGTCGGGGGAGACGGTGATGCCGGTGGTGGACACGATGTATTGGGCCAGAAGCGCCTTGTTGCCGCGCTTGACCCTGGCCACGGCGTCGGCGAAGGCCGGGTCATGGGCCAGGGGCTCAAGGCCCCGCAGCTGGTCCAGGTCCGTGACCCAGCCCTGGCCCAGGGCGTCGGAGATCAGCGTGGCCAGGGAAGGGTTGCATTTGTACAACCAGCGCCTCGGGGTGATGCCGTTGGTCTTGTTGTTGAATTTTTTCGGCCACAGGGCGTGGTAGTCGGGGAAAAGGCGCGTCTTGACCAGTTCCGAATGCAGGGCCGAGACCCCGTTGACCGAATGGGAGCCCACCACGGCCAGATTGGCCATGCGCACCTGCTTGACCGGCGTCTCCTCGATGACCGACATGCGGCGCAGGCGGTCCATGTCGCCGGGAAAGGCCAGTTCCACCTGCTGCAGAAAGCGCCGGTTGATCTCGTAGATGATCTGGAGATGGCGGGGCAGCACCTTTTGCATGAGGTCCACGGGCCACATCTCCAGGGATTCGGGCATCAGGGTGTGGTTGGTGAAGGCCAGGGTCCGGTTGGTCAGCTCCCAGGCCCGTTCCCAGGGCAGGCGGCGTTCGTCCACGAACACCCGCATGAGTTCGGCCACGGACAGGGCCGGGTGGGTGTCGTTGAGCTGGATGGCCACGTAGTTGGGGAATTCCTCGATGTTCCTGTTCTGCTTGAGAAAGCGCCGGGTGATGTCGCGGATGGAGCAGAACACCAGGAAGAACTCCTGGACCAGGCGCAACTCGCGGCCAAAAGAGATGGATTCGCTGGGATAGAGGATCTTGGAGACCAGTTCGGAATAGACCTTCTGGTGGATGGACCGGATGTAGTCGCCCTGGTCGAAGATCTGCATGTCGAAGCTCTCCGAGGCCTTGGCCGCGAAAAGCCGCAAAAGGACGACGGTCTGCCCGCCGAACCCCACGATGGGGATGTCGTAGGGCACACCCACGATGTCCTCCCAGTCCACCCAGGTGGGCATGAAGGAGCCGTCGGGAAAATAGTGGTCCTCCACCCGGCCGTATATGGGCACCAGCACGGCCTGGTCCCGGCGTTCAAGCTGCAGGGGCATGCCGTCGGCCATCCAGTAGTCGGGCTTCTCCACCTGCCGCCCCTTCTCGATGGCCTGTTTGAAGAGCCCGTATTCGTAGTGGATGCCGTAGCCGTAGCCGGGAAGATGCATGGTGGCCAGGGAGTCCAGGAAGCAGGCGGCCAGCCGTCCCAGGCCGCCGTTGCCCAGGGCCGGGTCGCGCTCCAGCTCACGCAATTCGTCAATGCTCACGCCGAGTTCGGACAGGATCTTGTCCACGGGCTCGTCCAGAAGCATGTTGCAGACGTTGTTGCCGATGCACCGTCCCAGCAGGTATTCGATGGACAGGTAATACATGCGCTTGGCCCCGGCGGCCCGGAAGCGGTTCCGGGTCGCAAGCATGCGGTCCACCAGCCGGTCGCGCAGGGACAGGGCCAGGGAGCCGGCCAGGTTTCGCGGCGTGCGCTCCTCGTAGGTCTTGCCCATGGAGTGGGCCAGGTGATCGAGAATGGAGCCCTTGAGGGCCTTTTCCGAGGAGTCCTTGGGGGTGTGACGCAGTCTGGGGGGCATGCGACCTCCGGGTAGCGATGGTGCGAGGGGGGATACTACCTCTGGACGTTAGCAAAATGGTGACGGGATTGTCCATTTTTCCATCCATGGAACCGGGCGTCTTTTTTTGCCGTCCTAAAGAACGGGGGGCGGGAAGCCGATAGGAAAACGCATGTCAGCGTCATTCCCCGCCGTCGGGAGGGAAAGCCTATGGATATCGGAAGCGCAGTGGGAACGGCCTCCATGGCCGCGTCCATGCAGAAAGACACCTTCGGGGCCCAGCTCGTGACCAAAACACTGGACTACATGAATCAGAACCAGTTCACGGGCGCGACCAACGCGGATTACGATTTCCAGACCAAGGTGCTGTCGGCGGCCGGCATCGGTGGCCACCTCAACATCAACGTGTAGCGCGCGCGAGGAATGACGCCCCTTTTTACGGAAGGCGGCACGGGAAAAGGGACCGCATGTCCGGCCCCGGTCCCGTGCCGCCTTCGCGGTTGCCGGGCCTCCTGGGCCGGATGCCGCGCCGCATCTTGCCATCCCCGCGAATATGGGCCATGCCCCGGGGCAGGAGGGGCCGGACATGACCTCAGGCCACATCGTGCATGTGGACATGGACGCCTATTTCGCCTCGGTGGAGCAGCTCGACGACCCCTCCCTGCGGGGCCGCCCGGTGATCGTCGGGGTGGGGGACCGGGGGGTGGTGTCGGCCGCCTCCTACGAGGCCCGGGCCTTCGGGGTGCGCTCGGCCATGCCCGTGGTCCAGGCCCGCAGGCTGTGTCCGCAGGGCGTCTTCGTGCCCGGCCGGTATGCCCGCTACGCCGAACTCTCCCGGATCATCATGGCCTGCCTGGGCCGCTTTTCCCCCCTGGTGGAACCGGCCTCCATCGACGAGGCCTATGTGGACATGACCGGATCGGCGACGCTTTTCGGCGGGCCCGAGGACTACGGCATGGCCATGAAGCGGGAGGTCCGTTCGGCCACGGGCCTGTCCTGCTCGGTGGGCGTGGCCCCGGTGAAGTTTCTGGCCAAGATCGCCTCGGATTTCCGCAAGCCCGACGGGTTGACGGTGGTGCGCGAGGCGGATGTCCCGGGGTTTTTGGCGGTTTTACCGGTGGAGAAGATTCCCGGCGTGGGACGGCGCACCCGGGAGGCCCTGGCCCTTTTGGGCGTGCGCACGGCCGGGGACATGCTGGTCCATCCCCGGGAATTCTGGGAGCGCAGGCTGGGAAAGCACGGGCCGGAGTTGTACGACAAGGCCCGGGGCATCGATCCCTCGCCCGTCCGCCTGTCCCGGGAGGTCAAATCCATCAGCGCCGAAAATACCTTCGAGGCCGACGTGTCCTCGCGGGAGGCCCTGGCCGTGTGGCTTTTGCACCAGTCCGAGCGGGTGGGGCGGCAATTGCGCAAAAAAGGCCTCCTTGGCCGCACGGTGACGCTCAAGCTGAAATATTCGGATTTTACGCAGATCACGCGATCCAAGACCCTGGCCGAGCCCACGGACTGCGACGAGACCATCTTCGCGGCGGCCCGGGCGCTCCTGGACGGCGTGTCCCTGGGACGTCCGGCCCGGCTGGTGGGCGTGGGGGTGTCGGGGTTCGGGGCGGTCCAGGTCCGGCCCGACCTGTGGCACGACCCGCGGGACTCGGCTCTCCGGGCCCGTCCCCGCCGGCTCGATGCGGCCATCGACGCCATCCGGGACCGTTTCGGCCGCGACGCCATCCGCCGGGGGCGGCTTTTCGGATTCGGGAAGGCGTGGCGCGACGATGCGGACAAGGGCGGCGGCGGGGCCGGAAGTTGACCGGGCGGGGCTTTTTGGTCATAGCAAAAGGGCCGCGCGAGGGCGAGTGCCCGATATTTCTCCACTTTGGCCGCAGGCCGGGAGGATCGTCATGACCGACAGGATCATCGACCTCAAAAAACAGTTGCGGGAGCTCAAGGCCGGGGAAAAAATGGCGGCCTTCGCCGGGTTTTCCCTGGACCTGGGGGAGCCCTTGGGGACCAAGGACGGCGTGCTGAAAATCGCCGATTTCATCCGTCCCGACGGTTCGGGCTACCTCACGGTCACCTTTCAGCTCGATCTGGGGCCTGACCTGGCCGAGCACCGGGCCGTGGCCCAGGCCTTCCAGAGGCTTTCCGCCTTCGCCTCCCGGGCCGACCACGTCCTTGGCCGGGCCAGGTTCGGCAAGGGGTTCGACTACATGCTGTGCATGGACCAGGGCCTTTCCGAGGGCGAGGTCTGGTACACGGCCGAGGCCGACATTTACTATACCGGCCTGCGCGGCCGGGTGCGGGAGCTGGTCACGCAGGCCGTGCTGCCGGGGCTTGCCGCCATCGTGCCCGTGACCTTCGAGGCGGCCAACTGGTGGGACGACGGGCAGGGATGACTCGCCGCCGTTTCGTCGCATGACCGGGCAGGGGGGCGTCCCGGCCGGGTCCGGCGACCTTTTTTCGCAACAACCGCCGCGCCCTGCGCGGCACGTTTGAGAGCCGCAGGCGTCATGATTCCACGTTCCCACCGTACCCGTCTCCTCACCACCGTGCTGCTCGTGCCGGCGGTCATTGCGGCCGTTTTGGCCGGGGGATGGGTTCTTTTTTTCATGGTTTTCGCCGCGTCGGTCCTGGGCCTGTGGGAATTTTTCGCCCTGCGGGCCGGGCCCGGTTCCGGTTCCGGATCAGGATCCGGGTGGAAAACCCTGGCCCCGGCCGTGGCCGGGGCGGCCCTGACCCTGCCCCTTCTGACCGGGTTTCGCGACAGCGATTCGGTCCTGGTCCTGGGCGTGCTTCTTGGCGCGGTGTGGATCGAAAAGTCCGCCTTCCTCGTGGGATTCGGCCGCAGCGGCCCGGACGGGCCGCCTCCGGCATTCCCCGGGGCCCTGGTGGCCGGGCTTTTGTATGTGCCCTGCGCCCTGGGATTTTTCCTGCGGTTTTCGCCCGCCGAGGTGTTTTTTGTGATTTCGGCCGTGGCCGTCTCCGACGCCGGGGCCTATTACAGCGGCAGCCTCTGCGGCGGCCCCAGGCTGTGGCCGGCGGTCAGCCCCAAAAAGACCTGGGCCGGGGGGCTGGGCGGACTTGCCTTGTGCGTGGGCTGGTGCCTGCTGTACGGTACCCTGTGGGGCCAGGAGACCGGGGCCATGTCCTGGGTCTGGCTGGCTGTGGGGCTCAACGTGGCCTCCCAGGGCGGGGATTTTTACGAATCCGCCCTCAAGCGGGTGGCCGGGATCAAGGATTCCGGGCGGCTTCTGCCGGGCCACGGCGGCATCCTGGACCGCATGGACGGACTGTTGCCCGCGATCCTGGTCTATGCCTGGGCTTCGGGAAACGCCACCTACTTCGTGTGAGGCACTGCGACGGATCCGCCCTGGGATGCGGGGCGGGACCGAAGAGGACGTCATGAACGCCAACGGCTCCGATGACACCGGGGCCGCCCGGGGGGGCGGCGCGTTTTCGGACACCGACCGGGTGGCCGCCTATCTGGAGCGCCTTGAGGAGCTCAAGCGGGTCAAGGCCTTTCGCGAGGTGGTGGAAGAGCGCGTCTTCCTGGAGTTCATCCGGGTCAACCGGGCGCGCATCAATGAATTTCCCTTGCTGGACATCGAGCAGAAAAGCCTCCTCGACATCCTCATCCGGCGCGGCGCCGGGCATCCCGGCCACCAGTACATCAAGGGGCTCGTCGGCGAATTCCTGGCCGTCTTGAACAAGTACGGCAAGGCCCGGGCCGTGGGGGCCGGGGCCGAGGCCGAGGGTTTGTTGCGGGAACTGTCCGGGGCCGAGGCCCTTTTGGTCAAATGCGTCCAGGGGGCGGTCTACGCCAGCGCCCTGATCAAGGACAATTTCAGCGACGCCGCCATCCTGCATTTCGGGGAATCCGCCCTGCCCGAGATCGAAGAGATCACCGAGCGGTGCGAGTTCGACGAGTCCTGGTGGCGGGCCCACCTGGACATCTTTGTGAAGGAGCGCATCGCCCGGGCCCACGCCGGGATCGTGGCCCAGGAGAAGTATAGCGTGTTCCGGGAGGGCGGCTTTGCCGGGGTGCGCCTGCCGTTCGACGCGGTGCTGGCCACCCTGCGGGGTACGGACAAGACAATCCAGAAAACCCGGGTGCAAAGCGCCTATGCCGAGCAGGAGGAGGGGGCGGAGAACCAGCGGGCGGCGGCGGCCCTGGCCGCCTTTCTGGGGTCCGGGGCGAACCCCCTGACCGAGGCCAAGACCCCTGCGGCCACCCTGCGCCATGTCGCCCGCATCGCGGCCATGGACACCGCCGGCCGGGAATACGCCCAGGCCGGGGCGCCGGATTCCGACGAGGCCGAGGCCCGGAACGCCTTTCTGGCCAGGCAGGTCATGGCCCTGGGGGTGGGGGCCGGGCTGGTCCAGGCCGTGGCCCTGGAGGATTTCGAACGGGCCTCGCGCGAGTTCGATGCCCGTGAGCGGCGCATCCTGTTGTCCCGGGTGGGGAATTTCGAACGGGAGCGGCTGGAGCGGCTCACCCCCCTGGTGCTGGAGTTCGCCTATCTCGGTTTTTTGCGCGACAAGGTCCGGGAGGAGGGCGGCAAGGTGGCCATCCGGACCCTGCGCCAGCGGCGGGCCGTGGAGGCCGAGGTGGCCGCCCTGACCGGGACCGGCGATGGCGACCTGACCCGCATCGGCAGGCGGCGGCTTTTTGAGGCCGACCCCGACCGGCCGGACATGGCCCTGTGGAAGCCCAAGACCCCGGAGGAGATGACGGAACTGTGCGCCATGCTGCAACTCGACGCGGCCGTGGTCGCCCGGGTCGTGGCCCTGTGGGAGAGTGCGCCTTTCAAGGTGGATATCCTGGTGGCGGTCAACCTGGAGGCCGTGGCCAGGGTGACCGGCAATCCGGCCCTGCGGGTGGCCGAGATCCTGGCCCGGCTCGGCGTGGCCCTGCGCCGCGACGGCCGCGCCCCGGCGGCCAAGGCCGCGCCCCAGGCGGCCGATGCCGTCTCCACCCTTTCCCCTCAACCGCCCGACGGGGCGAACCAAGGTTGATGCATCGCCCATGATCGATGAAGCGGCCCCTGCGCCATTCCCCGCCCCGCAGTCCCTTCCCGGGTCGGGGTACATCAGTTCCCTTCCGGACGGGGAAGCCCTGCCCGGCTTTCCCCGCCGCCTGTGCCTGCTCGGCAGCACCGGCTCCATCGGCAAAAACGCCCTGCGCGTGGTGGAGAGGCATCCCGGGCGGTTCGCCGTGGCGGCCCTGGCCGGGGCCACAAACCTGACGCTTCTGGCCGAACAGGCGGCGCGCTTCCGCCCCCCCCGCCTGGGCGTCCTTGATGCCTCCGGTGCGGACGCCCTGGCCGGGATGCTTCCGGCCGGATACGCCCCGGACATCGTGCATGGCCCGGAGGGCTATGCCTCCCTGGCCGCCGATGCCGATTCCCATGTGGTGCTGTCGGCCATCGTGGGCGCGGCCGGTCTGGTGCCCACCCTGGCCGCGGCCCGGGCCGGGAAGATCGTGGCCCTGGCCAACAAGGAATCCCTGGTCCTGGCGGGGGATCTCATCCGGCAGGCCTGCCGGGAGAGCGGGGCCGTGATCCTGCCCGTGGACTCGGAGCACAACGCCCTGTTCCAGGCCTTGGGCGGCCCGGGCCTACGGGAGTTGCCCCATGTGGCCAGCTTGGTGCTGACGGCCTCGGGGGGGCCGTTTCGGGACAAGCCCGCCGCGTTTTTGCGCACGGTCACCCGGGAGCAGGCCCTCCATCATCCCAACTGGTCCATGGGTCCGAAGATCAGCGTGGATTCGGCCACTCTCATGAACAAGGGCCTGGAGGTCATCGAGGCCTGCCGCCTGTTCGGGCTGCCCCCGGACCGGGTGGAGGTGGTGGTGCACCCCCAAAGCATCGTCCATTCCCTGGCCCGCTACCACGACGGGTCGCTTCTGGCCCATCTGGGGCCTCCCGACATGCGCGTGGCCATCGCCTACTGTCTGGGCTATCCCCTGCGCACCCCCCTGGATCTGCCCGCGCTGGATCTGGTGGCCCTGGGCGCCCTGACCTTCGAGGCCCCGCGCCACGACGATTTTCCCTGCCTGTCCCTGGCGAGGCACAGCCTGTCCGTGGGGGCATGGGGGCCGGTGGTCCTCAACGCGGCCAACGAGACGGCCGTGGAGCTTTTTTTGGCCGGCGGGATCGCCTTCCTGGACATCCCCCGGCTGGTGGAGTTCGCCCTCATGGCCCACCCGGGGGTTTACGCCGGCGATTTGGATGCTATATTGGAGATTGACCGCGCAACCCGGCAGCGGGTCAGGCAGCGGGCCGGGGAGCGGGCCGGGGGAGAGAGCCCCCGGGGCTGACGGCCTGACGGCCCGCCGCAACACACAACAACAAGGAATCGGATGGAAAGCGTCTTATCCGTGGCCCTGGTGCTCGGGGGCCTTATTTTTTTCCACGAGCTGGGGCATTTCGCCGTGGCCCGGATGTTCGGCATTGGCGTGGTGACCTTTTCCCTCGGCTTTGGTCCCAAGCTTTTTGGCTTCAAGCTGGGGGCCACCCGGTACCTCCTGTCGGCCATCCCCCTGGGCGGCTACGTGCAACTGGCGGCCCAGGATCCCGAGGAGGAGGCCCCGGAGGGCTTTCCGCCCAGCGCGTTTTTCCGGCTGCGCCCGGCCTGGCAGCGCATGCTGGTGGTGGCCGCCGGTCCCGGTTTCAACTTCATCCTGGCCTGGCTGATTTTCTGGGGGCTTTTTCTGTCCTATGGCCGCATGGAGGTGCTGCCGGTCATCGGGCAGGTGCAAAAGGACAGCCCGGCCGAGATCGCGGGCATCCTTCCCGACGACCGGGTGCTGGCCATCGACGGGAAACCCGTGATCCACTGGGACGATCTGGCCGGAACCGTGCGCCAGACCGGGGAAAAGCCCGTGACCCTGGACCTTGAGCGCGGCCCGGAGGGTGCGGCCACGAGGCTCCAGGTGACCCTGACGCCCCAGATCCGGGTGACCAAGAACATCTTCGGCGAGGAGGAGCGGGTGCCGCTTCTGGGCCTGGTTTCCGCCGGCAAGACCGTCTCGATCCCCCTGGGGACCGGGTCGTCGGCCGGGGAGGCCCTGAGCCGCACCTGGGAGGTGATCTCCATGACCCTCCAGGGCATGCTCAAGCTCATCCAGCGGGTGGTTCCCCTGGACAACCTGGGCGGTCCGATCATGATCGCCCAACTGGTGAGCAAGCAGGCCGCCGAGGGCCTGGCCAACGTGCTGGCCCTGACCGCCGTCATCAGCATCAACCTGGGCATCCTGAACCTGCTGCCCATCCCGGTCCTCGACGGCGGGCACATCCTTTTCTACACGTTGGAGACGGCCTTCCGCCGCCCGGTCAGCCAGCGCTGGCAGCAGATCACCACCCGGGTGGGACTGGCCTTCCTGATCGGCCTCATGGCCCTGGCCCTGTACAATGACCTGCAGCGCATCTTCGTCTGAGCGTCCCGGTCCGGGAACCGGGCCGACGCTGGTGCTGTGCGCCGTGGAGGAGGTTCTCCGGGTGGTCCTGGCCCAGGCCGGGGACGTCCGGGAGTCCCTTTCGGCAACGGGGCAGGGCGTGGCCATGTCCTTTCTGGCCCCGGCCGTGGCCGGGACGCTCTCCCGGGCCGGGCTGGTCCTGGGCGATCTGGCCGGGGTGGCCTGCGTCTGCGGCCCGGGGAGCTTCAGCGGCATCCGGGTCAGCCTGGCCGTGGCCGAGGGGCTGCGGCTGGGGTCGGGCATCCCCCTGTGGGGGGTGACCTATCCGCCCCTGGTGGCCCGGCGGGCCGTTGCCCTGCGGCCCGGGGCGAAACGCGCCGCCGCCGTGATCCACGCCCGCAAGGGACTGGTCTCGTTCCAGGTGTTTGCCATGCAGCCGGGCCAGGCGCCGGTTCCCGTGTGTCCCGCCGGCGTCCTTCCCGCCCCCCTGGCCGCGCAATCGGCCCGGGAGCTGCTTTTTCCCCATGCCGGAAAAGGCGGCCCGGAGGACGCGGCCGTGGCCGGATCGGGACTGCGCAACAACCGGGAGGCCTTTGCCGCCGTGCTTCCGGACGCCTGCCTGCTTTCCGATGAGGCGGCCTTTCCCGGCGCCGTCGACCTGGCCGCCGCCGTGACGGGGCCGGATCGGGACGCCGCGCTCCCCCCCGACCCCATCTACCTGCGTCCAAGCGACGCCGAGGAGAACCTGGAGGCCATCGCCCGGGGGCGCGGAATGGACCCCGGCCGGGCCAAGGCCCTGCTCGACGCGGCCATGACCTCCGGCCTGCCCTGAACCGTTCTTCGCCCTTAGGCGAGACGTATTTTTGATAACCGCGCTCCGGCGCGGTTTTTTTTTGCCCGGCTAAAGAACCCCGCCTCTCATGTCGATAAGAAATCCAATAAAAGCGCTGATCCGCCTTACGCCGGGAGTGCCGGCGAACGACGGGTCAAAAACGGCAGGGAAGCCGAAACGTCATTCACGGAGGAAAAAACCATGTCCCTGATCATCAACCACAACTTGATGGCCGAAAACGCCGCCCGCAACCTGAGCACCGCCTACGGCGCCCTGGCGACATCCACCCGCCGCCTGTCCTCGGGACTGCGCATCGGCACCTCTGCGGACGATGCCGCCGGGCTGGCCGTGCGCGAGCTCATGCGGGCCGACATCGCGGCCCTTGGCCAGGGCGTGCGCAACGCCAACGACGCCATCTCCCTGATCCAGACCGCGGACGGAGCCCTCGGCGTCATCGACGAAAAGCTCATCCGCATGAAGGAGCTGGCCGAACAGGCGGCCACCGGCACCTACACCTCGGATCAGCGTCTGATCATCGATTCGGAATATCAGGCCATGGCCTCGGAGATCACCCGGATCGCCAACGCCACGGACTTTAACGGCATCTATCTGCTCAACGGCAACCTGTCCTCGTCCACCCACAACGGCTCGGGCCTGCAGTCCACCGGCAAGCTCAAGGTCCACTTCGGCACGGCCAACGACAGCGCCGAAGACTATTATTACATCCAGATCGGCACGGCCACGGCCTCGGCCCTGGGCGTCGGCCTGGCCGCCAGCAACAGCATCTCCACCCAGGCCCTGGCCCAGGCCAGCCTGGACACCCTCAAGAACGCCATCGTCTCCAAGGACAAGATCCGGGCCAACCTGGGCGCCTTGCAGAACCGTCTGGAGAACACCATCACCAACCTGCAGATCCAGGCCGAAAACCTCCAGGCCGCCGAGTCGCGCATTTCCGACGTGGACGTGGCCACGGAGATGACCGAGTTCGTGCGCCAGCAGATCCTGACCCAGGCGGCGGTGGCCATGCTCTCCCAGGCCAACTCCCTGCCGCGTATGGCCCTGTCGCTGATGGGCTAGTTTCCTGGGGTGCCCGCCCTATAGGAAACGGGACAATCGGCCGATAGAAATGAAAACGGCTCCGGCCCTGCCGGGGCCGCAGCGGGGGCCGGGTCGCCTGGGCGGCCCGGCCCCTTGCCGTACGCGGCATCATGCTTGCTTGGGCAAGAGGAAAAAACCCGATGACGGCAGTTTTTTCCGGAGAAGCATATGAGCACCTCGACGTCGTCCGCAGCGATCACCTTCACGGGCCTTGGCAACGGCACGGATTTCGCCTCCATGATCGACAAACTCGTGGAGGTGGAGCGTACCCGCATCACCAGGCTGGAGACGTGGCGCACGACCTGGACGAACAAGATCACGGCCTTCCAGGAACTCAACACCCAGATGCTGTCGCTGAAAACCGCCCTGGAAGGCATGGACACCAAGGGCGAATTCCTGGTCAAGACCGCGGGCTCGTCCGACAGCAACGTGCTGGCGGCCACGGCCGGGGCCGATGCCCAGGCCGGAACGCACGTCATCGACGTGGAGCAGATCGCCAAGAACAAGATCATGGTCTCGCAGAAAGGCGCGTCCACCGTCACCGAGAGCATCAACACCTCGGGCGCGTCCCGTATTTTCGCCTATACCTACAAAGGCAAGACCTATTCCGTGGAAATCCCCGCCGGGGCCTCCCTGACGGACCTCAAAAACCTCATCAACATGGACGGCGACAACCCCGGGGTCAAGGCCGCCATCGTCAACGACGGAACCAAGAACTACCTGCAACTGCGTGGCATGGACACCGGGGCCGCGGCCACCTTGGAGATATCCGCCAGCACGACGCTGGCCGGCTTCGGCAGCGGCACATTCACCGAAACCCAGAAAAACCAGGATGCCCTGCTCAAGGTGGACGGCTGGCCCGCCGGAGACGACAACTACCTGAGCCGGGCCACCAACAGCATCTCCGACATCATCGAGGGCGTGACCCTGAACCTGCGCAGCGCGGGCGAGGTGAACCTGGACATCGAGACGGATCTGGATGCGGTCAAGGAGAACATCGAGACCTTCGTGAACCAGATCAATACGGTGCGTTCCATGATCATAGACCTCACCAAGGTAACGACCACGGGCGCCTCCGTCTCGACCAGTTCGGATTCCACACAAACCAATATCGGGTCGCTGCTCACGGGCAACTACGGCATCCAGCTCATCAGCAGCAGGCTCAAGGAGGCCGTGGCCGGCACGGCCATCGGTTTCGACTGGAACACGGACACTTACACGTCCCTGTCCTCCATCGGCATCAAGACCGACGCCGAGGAGGGCTCGGTCACCGCCGGACTTCTGATTATCGATGACGAGATTCTGGATGCGGCCCTGGAAAAGGATATCGACGCCGTGGCCTCGCTTTTTTCGGCCAATTACGAGGGAAGCACCAACTCCACGAATTTCAGCTATGCCTCGCACATCCAGGGCATCACCCAGGCCGGTTCCTACAAGGTGGCCTACACCGTGTCCGGCGGAGTCATCACCTCGGCCACCATCAACGGCCATGAGGCCACCATCGACGGCAACACCATTCTGGGCAAGCACGGCTATCCCGAGGCCGGCCTGCTTCTGGAGGTCAAGAACCTCACGGACGGCAGCTATTCCGGAACGACGTCCATGAAGCTCGGCAAGACCGGAGAATTGATAAACAATTTAAAGGATTTGACGGATTCGAAGACCGGACCATTGGCGATTCTCGAAGACAACTATAATGATATTACCGATATGATCGATAAGAAGATCGAGTATGAAGAAAATCGGATATCATTGATGGAGAGCCGTCTGCGCGAACGCTACGCCAGGCTGGACGCACTTCTGGGCTACTACGACAACCTCAGCACCTCTCTGGAGAGCCAGATTGCGGACCTGGACGACTAGCGAACGCAAGAGGGACGCCAACGGAGAATCAGGATATGCAAAGTGCCGCCAAGGCGTATCTCAAGACCCAGGTTAACACCACCAGCCAGGGCGATATTTTGATCCTGCTCTATGACGGGGCGATCAAGTTCCTCGGGCAGGCCAAGGAAAAAATTGCCGCCCGGGACTATGCCCAAAAGGGCCTGCTCATCTCCCGGGCCCTGGACATCCTGACCGAACTGCAATCGAGCTTAAACGCCCAAAAGGGCGGGGAACTGGCCGACAATCTCCAGAAACTGTACTTTTTGTGCAGCACGAAGCTCTTGCAGGCCAACCTGAAAATGGACACGGCCATCATCGACGAGGTCATGAGGATCCTGGCTGGGCTGCGCGACGCCTTCCGCGCGGCCAACGCCGAGGTCTCGGGCCAGCCCGTCCCGGCCTCCCAGCCCCAAAGCGGTTCCTACGGCGTCCCGCCCCCGGTCATGGCCGCCCCGGCCGAGGCCAAGGGATCGGCCAAGCCCCCCCTCGCCTTCCCCGGGTTCGGCAAGCGGCCCGTTCCGGCCGCCTCCGATCAGCCCCCGGCCCCGGCCGCTTCGGCCCCTTCGGCCGTGACGTATTCGCCCCAGGCCGCACCCGCCGCGCCGCCACCCGCTTCGGCCGCAAAAGCCGCCGCCACGCCGCAGACTCCCGCCCCGGCCGCGCCTGCGAGGGACCATAGCCCCATGCGCCGGGCGTTTGCGGCCTATGCCACGGCCCGGGAGCAGAAAAGCGCCCCATAAGCCGCACCCTGCCCGCTCGATCCGGAAACCGGCCTGCGGCCTCCCGCTGCCGGGCGAGGGCCGCGATTCCCGGCGACGGGTCCGCCGTTATGCTCCGATCAGAATCCGCATCCGGCCAGTGCACCCCGGCCAGCCCGGCAATCGGTCGCAATCGGTCGCAATCGGGACGTCGTCCCCCTTCGTTCCCATACGGCGCGATCCTGGCGACGCCCCGCGCCCCTGAGCGCCGTGTTCCATGGAACGGCATGCCCCCGGACAGGCGCCGCCGCACGCGGCCGCGCACTGCGGTTGCTTTGCGCGCGGGGACGGGCTAACATCGCGAAAAACGTGACCGGTCCGGAGTCGGGGGATTCGTGACCGGCCGGCTTTTTTCAGGGAGACCAATGCGCATCACCTGTCCAGAATGCGGCTTCAGCCGGGACGTGCCCGACGACAAGGTGCCCGCCGCCACGGCCGTGGCCACCTGTCCCAAATGCAGGCATCGTTTCCGGTTCCGCCACTTCGATGACGGTTTCGAACCGGGGCCATCCGCTGGCGAACCGCCCAGGTCCGAGCCCCGGTATGCCGGGGAGCAGGAGGGTGGGGATGCCCCGCGCTCCGGTTTTGGAGCCACGCCGCGATTTTCCGGAGCGGTGCGGCGCGGCCGGGAGTCCGGGGATGCGGCCGACTCCGGTCTGCGCAGCTATGAACCCGCCGACAATCCCTACGCGCCCGGCGCATCCCGGGAGCACGGCCGCACCTTCCCGCCGCCCTCGGCCCATTGGGAGCCCTCCCTCTCCGCCGAGGAGAGCCCCGCCCCCCCGGACGCCCTGCCGGACGCCCCGCTGGACGAGGCCGCGCCTGCACGCCGGGCTCCGCATCCGGCGGCCGTGGATCCCGCCGCCGGGCCGGAGCATGAAGAGGAGCGGTTGCGTGTGGATGTGCGCGACGCCTCATCCGCCCCGTCCAAAAATACCGAGGTCCGCCAGGAGCCAAACGGCGTGCGCGACATCTGGGCCAGGCTCCAGGCCATGGACGACGAAGACGGCGCGCCCCCGCCGCCACCCGGCCCCCATGGCCCGGGCGGCATAAGCCGGGCCGTATCGGCCCCGGGCGGGGAATCCCCTGCGGCGCGAGCGGCCGGGCCAGCCGGACCCGCCGGGCACGATCCGTCCTCCGAAGCCCGGCCCCAGGCCGCGCCCTCGCGGACAGCCCCGGCCGACGAAGACAGCTTTTCACCCGGGCAGGCCTCCGCAGCCCGCTCCGGCGATCCCGTCCCGGGCGGCAACGGCTCGGCCCCCGATGAGGCCGTCCCGGGCGGCGACGGCCGGGGCGCGCCCGATTCGCCCGATTCGCCCGGCTCAAGCGATTCGACCGGTGCATACGGCTCGTCCGGGCCCTGGCCGGGGAGATCGGACGACGCCGCCCAGGGTGAGGTGCCCTGGGAGCGCCTGGACGCCTACGGCTTTTTCCCGGGACTGGTGCTCACGTTCAAGCGCATCCTGTTCCAGCCCGTGGAATTTTTCGAGTCCATGCCCCTTGGCCGGGGCAAGGGCAAAGCCCTGGTCTTCAATCTGCTCCTGAGCGAATTCCTGCTCCTGGTGGATTTTTTATGGGCCCTCCTGGGGGTCCGGGCCAAGCTCGCGGACACGGGCCAGACCGACGCCCTGGCGGCCATGGCCGGAGTGCCGGGCATCGGCTTCCTGATCCTTTTGGTCATGGTGCCGGTGTTCATGGCCGCCGGCATCTTCCTCGACGCCGGGCTGACGCATCTTCTGCTCAAGCTCCTGCGCGGCAGCAGCAAAAAATTCGACGAAACCTTCCGGGTCATGTGCTACAGCGCCGCTCCCACGGTACTCTCGGCCGTGCCCGTGGCCGGGCAGTTGCTGTCGCCGGTGATCCTCATCTGGTACATGACCCTGCAGGCCATCGGCCTGAAAAAGGTCCACGGCGCGGCCTATTCCCAGGCATTGGCCGTGGTGCTCATCAAATGGTCGCTGTATCTGTTCCTGCTGCTCGGAATGCTGCACAGCCTTTCCAGTGGAGGCTGAGGCCCATGGGAGCGTTTCCATGATCGAATGGTTCAAGCGTTTGCTGCGTGATTTGGCCGTCAGACGGCAGAAGGCCCGGGACATCCATCCCGAGTCGTTCCGAGCCCTGGCGGGCGAACTGGTGGAACTGGCGGACATCGCCGCCAGGATCAAGCCGGACGAACACGCCTTCCAGCTCCGGGTCAAACGCATCCGGCGGGAGATGGACGATCTGGCCCGCATGACCGGTCGGCCCGAATTTCGCATGTTGCCGCCCAAGAAGCGGCTGGAGCTGCGCGAAAGCCTGCTGACGTCCAGGGATCAGTTGCTCAAAACGGTCTGCGACGCCCCCGTGCCCACCACCATGCGGCAGTAGGCGTCGCGCACGGCCACAACGCCCGGGGGTTTTATGTCCGCCACTCCCCTCGACTCCAGACCCGGGGCGGCCCTTGCCGTCATTTTTCTGTCTCTTGCCCTGTTTCTGGCCTCCTGCTCCACGGAACCCCGCCTGACCAGCCTGTCCATCGTCAGCGTGGACGCCTGGGTCAAGCGCAACAACCCGGACATCTACGTGGAGCCCCTGTCCTCGCCGGGAACGCCCATGACGGCCATGATCGTGCCCTTCCAGGTGACCCAGAACATCGCCTACATGAAGCTTCTGGGGGACCAGCTCACCAAATACGTCTGGCAGACCTGGACCCGCGACCGGGTGTTTCCCAAGTTCCTCTACGAGCAGAGCCAGGTGCCCCTGAGCCAGGCCCAGGCCGTGGCCCTGGCCCGCAAGCGGGGCGTGGATCTCCTGGTCACGGGCGCTGTGACCTACATCATGTCCGGCGGCACGCGCGGCGACACCGCCGTGTCCCTGTCCATCGAAATTTTCGACGTGGCCACGGGGGAGCGGTTGTGGTCCATGGCCCACGGCGGCCGCATCGAGACCGGCCTGACCCGGGACTACATCTTTTTCGCCAAGCAGAACCGCATGCCCGAAGACCCCGTCTATGCCGTGACCACTGTCCTGGCGGCGGACATGGGCGGCTCGGTGGTCAACTGGAACTACGGGCACAAGCCCCCGCCGCCGGCCTCCCCCAACCCCGCCCCCCCGCCCCCGCTCCAGTAGCCGGGTGTGGGGCCGGTGGAATAAATCTGGACGCGGCCGCTGGGAAAAGTGCACAATGCCCTGAGCCCGTCCCTTGGGCGGTCGAGGATGGCTTTTCCGGACGCCCCCGTCTCCCCGATTCCCGGGGGCGCAACAAGGCGTCCGATGCGGAGGCCGTCAGGCGGTGGCGCGCTTTTGGGGAAATGCGAGAGTATTTTTTTGAAAAGATTGATATTTCAGATCGTTGATTCCACAATTCGTGTACGCTGATTCCGGGTACACGACACGAGCGCCGACGGTTTCGGGCTTTACGGCGAAACCGCGCCCATCGTCGCGCCGCAAACTATGAGATGACGTCATGGACGACGACAGGCAGATTCACGAGTGCGTCTTGCGGCTTACGGACGAACAGTTTTCCCGCTTCCTGCTTTTTTCCGTGGATCAGGCCGCCGAGCCGGTCTACTGGATCGACAAGCAGGGCTGCTTCGCCTACGTCAACGCCACGGCCTGCCGCCTGCTTGGCTGGACCAGGGATGAGCTCTTGCAGATGACCGTCTTCCAGGTGGACCGGGGCCTGACCCCGGCCCTGTGGGAGGAACGCTGGGAACGGTTGCGGGCCGAAAAAAACGCCCTTTACGATGTCGTCCACACCACCCGGCACGGGCAGACGTTTCCGGCGGAGGTCTCGGCCAATTTCCAGACCGTGGGGGGGGAGGAGTTCATCGCCGCCTTCGCCCGAGACGTGACCGACCGCAGGCTGGCCGAGCAACGCCTCAAGCTCTTCGAGAAGGTCTTCGACAACGCCCTGGAGGGCATCACCGTCACCGACCACCGCGGGGACATCGTCTCCGTGAACCCGGCCTTCACATTGATCACCGGGTATACGGCCGCCGAGGCCCTGGGCCAAAACCCGCGTATCCTCAAGTCCGACCGCCACACCCCGGAATTCTACAAGGCCATGTGGTCCGACATCATCAAGAAGGGCCAGTGGTCCGGCGAGATATGGAACCGCCGCAAAAGCGGCGAGCCCTACCCCGAATGGCTGTCCATCAGCGCCATCAAGGATCGCGGCCGCACCACCCATTATGTGGCCGTGTTCCACGACATAAGCGAAATGAAGCGCAAGGAGGACAAGATCCTCCATCAGGCCTCCCACGACGCCCTGACCAACCTGCCCAACCGGCTGCTCCTGTCCGATCTTCTGGAAAAGGCCATCTCCCATGCCGCCCGGGCCGGGCACAAACTCGGGGTCATCTGCTTCGACCTGGACAACTTCAAGAACATCAACGACACCCTGGGCCACGCCATGGGCGACGAGCTGCTCAAGGCCGCCGCCGTGCGCATCAGCGGCATGCTGCGCCCCGAGGACACCGTGGCCAGGCCCGGCGGCGACGAGTTCATGGTCATGCTGGGCGAGCTTGACGACGAGCGCGACGCCGTGCTGGTGGCCGAGCGCATCCTCGACAGCTTCCGCCGCCCCTTCCCCGTGGACGGCCGCGAACTGGTGCTCACGGCCAGCGTGGGCATCAGCATCTTCCCCGAGGACGGCGATACCCCGGACGCCCTCATCAAGAACGCCGATCTGGCCATGTACCGGGCCAAGGAACAGGGCAAAAACGCCTACCAGCTTTTCACCCCGCAGATGAACGAGGCCGTCACCCGGCGCCTCAACCTGGAGGCCGGCCTGCGCCGGGCCCTGGATCGCGGCGAGTTTTTGGTGCACTACCAACCCCGGCTGTCCTTCCTGGACATGCGCACCGTGGGCATGGAGGCCCTGGTGCGCTGGCAGCGTGAGCCGGGAAGGCTGGTGCCGCCCATGGATTTCATCCCCCTGGCCGAGGAGACGGGCCTTATCGTGCCCCTCGGGGAGTTCGTCCTGGAAACGGCCTGCGCCCGCACCGTGGCCATCAACGCCGCCATGGGGCTCTCGCTCAAGGTCTCGGTCAATCTCTCCGCCCGCCAGTTCGCCGACACCAATCTTCCCGAACTCGTGGACCGCATCCTCGGACGCACCGGCCTTGCCCCCGAGTGCCTGGAGGTCGAGGTCACGGAAACCGTGCTCATGCAAAACATCGCCACGGCCGCGAACATGCTCGGACAACTGGCCGAGATGGGGGTGGCGGCCTCCATCGACGACTTCGGAACAGGCTATTCCTCCTTGTATTACCTGAAGAAAATGCCGCTCAAGGCCATCAAGATCGACCGTTCGTTCATCCGGGACATCCCCCGCGACCCGAGCGACATCGCCATCACCACCACCATCATCTCCATGTGCCGGGGGCTCGACCTGGCCGTGGTGGCCGAGGGGGTGGAAACCCAGGAACAGTTCAATTTTCTTTTGGGCCTGCGCTGCGACGAATGCCAGGGCTACCTCGTAAGCCGCCCCCTCCCGGCCCCGGATTTCGAGGCCTTCCTGCGCCAGTCCGGCAACGTCCCGGGGTGAACCCGGCCGGGCTCGCCCCCCCTTTTCCCCTACCGCGCCGCCGGGAAATGGTGTATCACGGCCTCCCACATCACACCGCAAAGGATGCCCCATGATCGGAATCTCCAAACTCTACTGCGGCGGGGTCGAGGCCTCGGACGCCCTGCGTTACGGACGCCATTCCGGGAAGCTTCCCTCCCATCTGCTCCAATTCTCCAAGGATAAAAAACCCGTTGTGGTCTGGAACATGACCCGCCGGTGCAACCTCAAATGCGTCCACTGCTACGCCAAGGCCCTGGACGAACACGGCAAGGACGCCATCGACACCCCCCAGGCCAAGGCCATCATCGACGACCTGGCCGCCTACGGCGCGCCGGTCATGCTCTTTTCCGGCGGCGAACCCCTGGTGCGCAAGGATCTGGTGGAATTGGCCCACCATGCCGTGTCCAAGGGCATGCGCGCCGTCATCTCCACCAACGGCACCCTCATCACCCCGGAAAAGGCCAAGGAGCTCAAAAGCGTCGGCCTGTCCTACGTGGGCATCTCCCTGGACGGCGGCGAAGAGATCCACGACCGCTTCCGGGGCGTGCCCGGGGCCTTCAAAAAAGCCCTGCGCGGCATCGAAAACTGTCAGAACGAGGGGCTCAAGGTCGGCCTGCGCTTCACCATCAACAAGCGCAACGCCTCGGAGATCCCCGTCCTTTTTGACCTCGTGCGCGACCTGAACGTCCCGCGCATCTGTTTCTACCACCTGGTCTATTCCGGACGCGGCTCGGAGCTCATCAAGGAAGACCTGGACCACGCCGAGACCCGCGCCGCCGTGGATCTCATCATGGACCGCACCCGGGCCCTTTTCGACGCCGGGATGCCCAAGGAAGTCCTCACCGTGGACAACCACGCCGACGGACCCTACGTCCTGCAACGCCTCTTGCGCGAAGACCCGTCCCGGGCCGAGGAAGTCAAGACGCTCTTGTCCTTCAACGAAGGCAACAACTCCGGACGCGGCATCGGCTGCATCTCCTGGGACGGGGCGGTGCACGCCGACCAGTTCTGGCGCAACCACACCTTCGGCAACGTCCTGGAACGGCCCTTCTCCCAGATATGGGACGACCCGGACATCGAACTGCTGGCCAAGCTCAAGGACAAGAAAAAATACGTGGGCGGCCGCTGCGCCACCTGCAAATACCTCGATATCTGCGGCGGCAACTTCCGGGCCCGGGCCGAGGCCTACTACGGCGACATCTGGGCCCAAGACCCCGCCTGCTATCTGACCGACGACGAGATTCGCCCCTAGGGCGGAGGAGAGTCGGGGAGGGGGGAAAGGGTGGGAAGCGGCGGGACGCCCAGGCCGGGCGACGGGTTGCCGCATACCCCGGGAAAATACATGAAATGTATTTTCATCCCACTCTGATCTTTGAGTTTTTGCAATCTGCGAGCGTGGCCGGGACGCCCAGGCCGGGCGACGGGTTGCCGCATGCCCCGGGAAATACATGAAATGTATTTTTATCCCACTCTGATCTTTGTGTTTTTGCAGTCTGTGAGCGTGGTCGGGGTGCCCAGGCCGGGCGACGGGTTGCCGCAAGGCAAGGCGGCTGCGCGAGGCGAAGCCGAGCGTTGCTGGCGCCGCGCCTTGCCGGAAACCCCGAGCCCGGCAGCGACCGGCAGCGACCCGGCAGCGCAAAACAGCACCCGGCAGCGACCGGAGCTTGAAGAAAATATACGGAGGGAAGGAAGGAAAATCAGAACAGGGAATGCTGGTCGTGCCGCACGGCCCGAAGCCGCATCAACGCCTCTTCGGCCCGCCGCCGCATCCGGAAAAGCGCCCCCATGCAGGTCAGGTCGCTTTCCCCGGCGATATCCGCCAACGCCTCGATGGCAATGGCCAGCCTGGCCCGCAATTCCGCGACCCCTTCATCGGGCTTGTGTTCGTCCATGACCGGCTCCTTTCGTACGGGCCTTGCGCCCGCGCGAAACACATAATCCCTCGTGGCCGCCTTGGCAAAGGGGGAAAACCGGCCGATCCCGGATTTGTCCCGGGCCGCCGCGCTGCAAGACAAGGATATGCCCGTGCATACATATGATTTCCATCGGGGCAGGCGTCTGCGTCGTACCGCCGTCATCCGCGACCTGGTGCGCGAGACCGTGATCACCCGGCACGATCTCATCATGCCGTATTTCGTGGTGGAGACCGCCGACGAGGCCTTTGAAAAACCCATCGGGGCCATGCCCGGCCAGTACCAGCTGGGGCTTGGGGCCTTGTCCGCCCGGGTGGGGCGGGCCGTGGCCAAGGGGCTCCAGGCGGTGCTTCTTTTCGGGCTCCCGGCCGAAAAAGACGAACGCGCCTCCGGGGCCTATGCCGCAGGCGGCATCGTGCAGCGGGCCGTGGCCCGCCTCAAGGGCGACTATCCCGAACTGTGCGTCATCACGGACGTCTGCCTGTGCGAATACACCTCCCACGGCCACTGCGGCATGCTGTCCGCCGCAGGCGAGGTGCAAAACGACCCGACCCTGGAGCTTCTGGCCGAAACGGCCCTGTCCCATGCCCGGGCCGGGGCGGACATCGTGGCCCCGTCGGACATGATGGACGGCCGGGTGGGGGCCATCCGGGCCACCCTGGACGAAAACGGCTTCTCGCACATCCCCGTCATGTCCTATGCCGTGAAATACGCCTCGAGCTTCTACGGCCCCTTCCGGGAGGCGGCGGAATCGGCCCCGGCCTTCGGGGACCGCAAGGCCTACCAGATGGACCCGGCCAACGCCCGGGAGGCCATGCGCGAGGCGGCGGCGGACCTTTCCGAAGGCGCGGACATGCTCATGGTCAAACCGGCCTTGCCGTACCTGGACATCCTGCACGCCCTGCGCCAGTCCAGCGACGTTCCCCTGGCGGCCTACCACGTCAGCGGCGAATACAGCATGCTCAAGGCGGCGGCCCAAAACGGCTGGATCGACGAGAAACGCACGGTGATGGAGTCGGTGACGGCCATCAAGCGGGCCGGTGCGGACCTGATCATCACCTATTTCGCCGAGGACATCCTCGACTATATCCGCGAATAACCTTCTTCCTGTGAAAAATTTTTGAAGGAGGGTCCAGGGGGGAAACTTTTTTTAAAAAGTTTCCCCCCTGACCGCCGGAGGCCCCCCATGCATCCTTCCCAGCATCCCCATGCATCCCATCCCAATGCATCTTCTCCCCATTCTTCCTCCCCCCACGCTCCTTCTCCTTCCCCCACGGGCGCGCCGCCCTTGCGGCTGATCGCCTGGGAGGTGACCCGGGCCTGCAACCTGGCCTGCAAGCACTGTCGGGCCGAGGCCATGCCCGAGCCGTGGCCCGGGGAACTGAGCACGGCCGAGGCCAAGGCGCTGATCGACACCTTTCCCGAGACCGGCTCGCCGATCATCATCTTCACCGGCGGCGAGCCGCTCATGCGGGCCGACGTGTTCGAACTGGTGCGCCACGCCGGGACCAAGGGCCTGCGTTGCGTCATGGCCCCCAACGGAACCATGATCACCCCGGAGAACGCGCGCGAGATGAAGGATTCGGGCATCCAGCGGTGCAGCATCTCCATCGACGCCCCGGACGCCGCCGACCACGACGCCTTTCGCGGCGTGCCCGGGGCCTTCGACGGGGCCATGCGCGGCATCAACTGCCTCAAGGACGCCGGGGTGGAGTTTCAGATCAACACCACCGTGACCCGGAACAACCTGGACAGGTTCAAGGACATCTTCAAGCTGGCCGAGCATCTCGGCGCGGCGGCCTGGCACATCTTTTTGCTGGTGCCCACGGGCCGCGCGGCCCAGCTCGGCACCCAGGTGATCTCCGCCGGGGAATACGAAGAGGTGCTCAACTGGTTCTACGACTTCCGCAAGACCACCTCCATGCACCTGAAAGCCACCTGCGCGCCGCACTACTACCGCATCATGCGCCAGCGGGCCAAGGCCGAGGGCGTGGCCGTGACCCCGGACACCTTCGGCATGGACGCCATGACCCGGGGGTGCCTCGGCGGCACGGGGTTCTGCTTCATCTCCGCCGTGGGCCAGGTGCAGCCCTGCGGCTACCTGGAGCTGGACTGCGGCAACGTCAAAACCACGCCGTTCCCCGAGATTTGGCGCACGTCCAAGCCATTCCTGCAGTTTCGCGACAAGGCGGCCTACGAAGGCAAATGCGGCGTCTGCGAATACCACCGGGTCTGCGGCGGCTGCCGGGCCCGGGCCTTCACCATGTCCGGCAACTACATGGCCCCCGAACCCCTGTGCAGCTACGAACCGGCCAAGGCCGCCCGGCCGTAGCAGGCCCCGGTATAGTGTGGGGCTGTCGCCCCGCCCTGCGCCGGGGCTGCCGCCCCGAACCCCGCCCGGGGGAAATCATTTCCCCCGGACCCCCTGATATCGCGGGCGTTTCCGGCACAGCGAAGCTGCGCCGGGAACGCCCGCGAAGATCATGGTGGTGCGGGGAACAGGATTGCTCCAGCCCCCGGCCGCGATGTGCATACCGGATCGTCGGGAGAGGTTACGTGGGGTGTTTTTGTATAAAATGATACAATTAGTTAAAATATACTTGTGTTAAATTGATCTGTCAGGTAGTTTTGAGGCATGAATATTCCTCGGGAAGAACTCCTTGCCGTCCTGTCGCAGTTCAATCCCTGGTGGCGGGGCGAGGGCATCGCCGATGTGCCGAAATGGAAACGGGCGGCCTTCCGGGAGCTGTATGCATGGGTCGCCAACCCGCCCGCACCACGGGCCGTACTGCTTTCCGGCGCGCGCCAGATCGGCAAGACGACGCTCCTTTTGCAGGCCATCGACAAGTTGATCCAGGAGGGCGCGCCAGCGGCCAATATCCTGTACGCCACCTTCGACCACCCGATTCTCAAGCTGTCGGGGATCGACGCCGTTCTCGACGCCTGGCGTGAGCGGGAACCGAAAATGCCCGGCCCCGAGTATCTCTTCCTCGATGAAGCGCAGTTCATCAGGGATTGGGGGACATGGGTCAAGCTCCAGGTCGATTTCCAGAAACAGCGGCGGATAATATTCACCGGCTCGGCAATGCCCCTGGCTGAAGCCCATCAGGAATCCGGCGTGGGGCGTTGGCACGCCATCAAGCTGACGACACTTTCGTTTTACGAATACCTGCACATCAAACGCCTTGATCTTCCCAGCCTGCCCGCCGTCCACACCCTCAAGGAACTTTTCCAGTGGAGTGCCTCACAGTTATACAGGTGTTCCGAGGCTGCGGCCCCGTACGTCGGCCACTTTCATGAATATCTTCTTCGCGGCGGCTTTCCTCAATCGGCCCAGATCGAGAGCCTTACCCAGGCGCAACGCCTGTTACGTGAAGACATTATCGATAAAGTCTTGAAACGGGACATGACCGCCTTGTTCGGCGTCAGACGAATTCTTGATTTGGAGCATACTTTTTTGTACCTATGCATGCATGAGGGAGGCGTTCTCGATATGCAGAAATTGTGCTTGAGCCTTGAAGTAAAAAGGCCGACGGCACAACATTTTATTGAACTCTTGGAGTCGACGCATCTCATCTACAAATTGCCGCCATACGGATATGGGAAAGACATTCTGAGAGCAAAGTTCAAGATATACCTTGCCGATCCTGCCATTGCTCCTGCGGTCATGCTCAAGGGAAAATCAATGCTTGAAGATCCAATCTCAATGGGGACAGCCACGGAAACAGCCGTTTTCAAGCATCTATTCGCCAGGTATTATACTCAAAGCGTCAGATTTACGTACTGGAAGGGAAAAAAAGGTCAGGAGGTTGACCTTGTGGCCAAGGTTGGGGGCGAAATCATCCCCTTTGAGGTGAAATACAGGACGCAGCATACGGAAGCCAGGGATCTCAAGGGGCTTGTCGAATTGATCAGGGAGAAGGGGCTCACTTGCGGCTATGTCGTCACGAAGTCTCTCGGCGATTTCGGAATAGTGATGAAAGATGGCGACACGGCCGAGAGGATAATGAGGATTCCGGCGCCCCTTCTTTGTTACTGGATGGGGAGGAGCGAGTTGGACGTTGTTTCTTCAGATTGACGCCATACAATAATCGGCTGCCCACACGCAACATCCCAGATAAGCCCCCGGCCGCGAAGCGCGCCGAAGTTTTTGGAAGGGGGGTCCAGGGGGGAAACTTTTTTTCAAAAAAGTTTCCCCTCTGGCTTTTCTACGCCTCTCCCCGCGCCGTCAGTTCCTTGAGCATGACCGCCGCGCCGCACTGTTTGGAGACGGCCGAGGCTGACCACGTGCCGTCGGCCACGTATTTTCCCCTCGCGTAGTGGTTCGAGAAGCTCCACAGGTAGGGCGAAGGCACCTCGGGATGGTACCGCCGGTAGCCGAAGCCGTTGTAGCGCTCGAACTGGTAGAGCGTGCCGGGCAGGGACCAGTCCGTGCCGGGCCCCAGCTTTTTCATGGCCAGGGCGTCGGCGGCGCTTTGCTCCCAGGTGAAGGGCGGCTGCCCCTGGCGCGGGCGTCCGGCCGGGACGCGGGTGGTGCGGGCCGTGAGCGGGTCGCCGTTATGCAGATGCCTGTCGAAGCGGCCGGAGCATTCCATGGCGTGGATGATGCCGATGACATGCCAGGGGATGCCCAGGTCGTTCCCCAGGGCGGCGTACCGGGCGCGGTGCCGCAGGAGGGCGGCCACGGCGGCGTTCACTGCGGCGGCGTGGCCGGGCGCGACGGTGCAGGCGCCAAACAGGGCGGCATATTCGGCTTTGAGAGCGGGCGTGAAGGGCACGGCTGACATGGGACGGCCTCCTTGAACGGGGTTTTCGTCCCATGTCAGCATGTCCGCCGGACGCGCGCCCTCCGGGGCATGTCCCGTGCGGACTGGGCCGCCGTCCGGCTGTGCCCGTGGCGGCCGCCTACCAGCCGGGCAGGCTTAAGCCTTTGAGATTGCGGCCGCGCAGCATGGCCGACATGTCGTGCTGGTGCTCCTTGATGGCCTCCTGGAAGAGGTACCAGTGCGATTGGTGGTAGTCCTGGGGATTTTTCCAGTGATAGGCGTCGGAAAAAAGCGTGGGCGTCCAGGTGAAACAGTTGTCGGGCAGGCCGCGTGTATCGGAACGCACGGCCTCGTTGAACCATGCCTTGGGGTCGTAGTCCGGCAGCGGTTTGTCGCCGTAGCGTTCCTTGTGGGCCAGGGCCATGTAGCGCCCCATCCGTGAGGCCGCGTTTTTGTTGCCGGGGTCGCGGCCGCCGATGGCCACTCCGAGGTCAAGGCACAGGGCTTCCGCCGCATCGGCCAGGGCCTGGGGCGGCGTCTGGGGAGAGCGGTGGGCGGCCAGCCGCAGGAAGAGCGCCCGGGCGGCATCCAGGAACCGGGTCTTGTTCACCACGATGGGCGACAGCAGGCGTCTGTCCTCCCAGACGTTGCCGGGCAGGTCGGGGGCGTGCAGGGCCTCGGCGTGGCCGATGTTGGGTTTGAGGAGGCTGAAGGGGTCTTTGAGGGAGTTGAAGGTGTTTTTGTAGCCGATAAAGTTTTGGTGGGCGTAGGTGTCGGCGAAGGTGTGACAGGCTATCCCGATGCGGTACAGGTTGCCGGTGGCCAGGGCCATGTCCAGCATGTCCTCGGCGTTTTGGCTGCCCGGGGTGGTGTTGAGCCAGTGCATGAGCCCGTCCGTGCGGTAGGCGCTGGGGCTCTGGGGGTCGCCGGGCATGAAGTGGAACAGGCAGTAGACCCGGAGCAGTTCGTCTTTGGCCTTGGTGATGTCGTAGGTCTGGGAATAGTAGTTTTCGTAACGCAGTTCGGAATTTTTTTCGTCGATGACCAGGGTGTGGATGTTGTCGTCGGTGTACTGGCAGCTGGAGGCGATGATGGTGGCCTCGTCGGGGCGGAATCCGGCAATGGCCGTGATGAGATAGGTCATGTGGTAGTGGAATTCGATGTCCATGGGGTCGCTCGGTGTTTGTGGTTGCGTGGTCTCGCGTTCCGGAAGACCCACAATGCATGTTTCCGGCACGGCGGTGCGGCTGGCCGTGTACCTTGGGAGCCCGGGCGCGACACTCATGTCGCGTCCACCAAAAGCGCATATGACGTTTCGTAGGTAACAAACGAAAACCATTGATTTTTCTTAAAAAATACCATCGTATTTTTTAAGGGGCGCGACACTAGGGAGCCGGCGACGGCGGCGGCATTTTTCCAAGCGCCGCCTGGAGCCAGGCCGCCTGCGGCGATCCCGCCTCCCACAGGGGGCTGCCCTGCATGCGGGACAGGAACGCCACATGCCTGTGCATGTTGGCGGCCATCTTCCCGTCGTCGCCGGTCAAGCCGAGGAAGCGGCAGGGGTTGGCCTCGGCGATGACCGCAAAGAGTTCGCCCAGCTCGTACTTGAACATGTCCCAGTATTCCGAATTGCTGCGCGACAGGTAGATCATGTAGTAGTCCGTGCCCCACAGGATGTTTCGCGACAGGCTTGTGTCGTTCAGGTAGCCCTTGAGCCGCTCGAAATAGGCCCGGCGCACGGCGGCCCGGGCCAGGGGTTCGTCCTGGTAGGACACGTCGCCGTAGACCCGGCCGCCCAGTTCCGGATCCTTGATCATGTCAAGCAGCATGACGCGCCAGCGGTAGGGGGCGCTTCTCGGATCGGTGAAGATGTCCTCGTCGGCGAAGTGGGCGAAATCCAGGCGGACGTTGGAATATTTTTTCAGCAGGGGCTTCCAGTCCCCGGGATGGCAGCGCAGGGCCGTGGCCTTGGAGGCCGCGAAGCCGCCACAGTTGCAGTGTATGACGATGGGGGCATGGTAGGCGTCGCACAGGGCGAAGAGATCCTCCATGCCGGGCGCGGCCGGGCCGTGTTCGGCCAGGGACGGATAGAGCTTGACGCCTACGCAGGCCCCGCTTTTCAGGGCGGTCTCCACGATCTCCAGGCCGTTTTCCCCGGCCGGGCGGCCCTTCCGGTTGGGATTGAAGGCCACGAAGGGCAAGACCCGCCCGGGATGGCGCAGGGCCTGTTCCACGGTCTGGCGGTATTGGTCGAAGAACAGGGCGTCATCCTTGGACTCTTTTTCGGAAATCACGTCCATCATGAGCGCCGTGACCACGCCGTCTTCCTGGGGATCGTCCAGGAGGTCGCGGGTCTTGGCCAACAGGTCGTCGGTCACGGCGGCGATGTCCGGCAAGAAACCCAGGCGCAGGAACTCCCAGATATAGAGACCGCCGCGCCGCCGGGTGTTGATCATGTCCTGGAGTTCGCCGAGGGCCTGCCGGTTGTCCGTGGCCCGGTCCAGGCGTTTTTCGATGTAGTTGGCGATGAGTTCGGCAAAGGGCTTGGACAGGCCGCCGCGATTCAGGCGGGCCACCAGGATGGCCTTGGCGGCATCGGTCAAGAAGGTCTTGAAGTTGAAGACATGGCAATGGGCGTTGATGCGCATGGCTGTCCTCCGGTTGCGGGTGCGAGAGGGGGATCACCATGTCCAATACGATGATCGGGAAATTATGCAACAATAAAATTTGAATATCCGAAACAAATCCAGATGTGCGAACGATCTGGGCGATCCGTGAAGGAAATCGGTGGGAAGGGAATAAAGATTGTGGTTCCTGGTGGTTCCCCTCGCATGTGGAAACGCGGGATAGCCCGTGGCCAGGGATCAGCCCCGGCCGGGAGGGGTGAAGGTGCCGTTTTGCACGGCGGTCAGGAAGTCGCGGATAAACGGCCAGTAGTCCGGGTTGTCCAGGATGGAGTTGTGTCCCCCGGCCAGCCGCCGGAAGTCTTTGGGACCGGCCCAGACGGCGGCCAGGGCCTGGGCATGGGACTCGGGGATCAGGGTGTCGCCCGAGGCCGTGAGGAAAAGGGTGGGGGCCGTGATCCTGGCCGCGTCGGGCAGCACGTCGAAGGGCTGGCGCAGGAGCAGTTTCACGGGCAGAAGCGGGTGCGCCGCCTGCCCCACAGAGGCGATGCTGTCGTAGGGCGTCACCAGCACCACGGCGGCCACAGGACGCCGGGCGGCCACGTAGGCGGCCACGCCGGTGCCGATGCTGCGGCCCATGACCGCGATGGGCGTGGCGGGGAAGCGGGCCGCCAGGGCGTCGTAGACGGCCAGGGCGTCGGCCTTGACGGAGGTCTCCGAGGCCCTGCCCGTGGACGCGCCGTAGCCCCGGTAGTTGACGGCGGCCAGGGTGAAGCGGGGCAGTTCGGCTGCGGACCACAGGAAGAACGAGGCCGCCTCTTCGGCGTTGCCCTGGAAATAGAGCAGGATCGGGGCGGGAATCCGGGCCGGTTCGGCCCCGGCCTGGGGATTGTCCGGCGGGGAGGGCGGGGAGGGCAGGGAGGGCAGGGTGGTCAGGCTGCGGGGCAGCAGATAGCCCGAGAGCGTGGCCCCGTCCGGGGTGGTCAGGGTCACGTCCTGGAAGTCCGGATGGTAGCCGCGCAACTGGGACACGAGGGCCTGATCGGTCTCACGCCCCGGGAACACCTGGGAATCCTGCAGGATGTACATCAGGGCCGCATACCCTGCGTAGGCCAGGCACAACGCGACGATCCCCAAAACCAGATACTTCATCTTCACCCTCGCCTTCTCCCTCGCGCCAAAGATGGCATGCGCCAGGTTATCCCGAAACGCCGCCGGGCGAAACCCCCCCGGGCGAACCCCCTCTGTCCCTGGAAACATGCCCGCCGGGCATGGGGCTTGGGGAAGAGGCGGAGGGAGGCGGCAGACCGTCAGCGGACGGATCTGTCGTGCTCGATGCCGCGGCAGGCCAGCATGACCACCCGGGGGATGGTCCGGCCCCCGGATTTGTAATAGGCCACGGCCCGGCGGGTGAGGCCGAGTTCCCTGGCCGCCGCCGAAAGCGACATGTCCAGGCGATTGAGCCAGGCCGTGAAATCTGCGGGCGACATGGCCCGGCCGCCTATTTGAGCACCGCATCCAGCCAGTCGAAAAGCACCACCCCCACAAGGCCCCGGTTTTCCATGATGCAGTGGTTGGAAGCGCCTTCGTTTGCGGGCGTGACCACCAGTTTCTTGGCCGGGTTGGGAAATCCGTCCAGGGCGAGCTGTTGCTGCCGCCGCACCTCCTGGTTGCGGTATTCCCCCTCGCCCACGATGATCAGGGCGGGCACGGCCACCTTGGCCGGATCGAAGGTGTTGCCCGCATTGGCGGCCACCAGCTCCGTGGGCTTGTCCACCCCGTAGCGCCAGCAGATGGAGTGCACCACGCCCGAGTGGAACGAGGACCAGTCGGCCATGTCCCGGGCCGTGGCCGTAGCCGCGGGCATGGTGGCGAACAGGGCATGGGCGTCCACCACGGCGGAACTCATGGCGACGGCCCTTATGCGCGGGTCGCGCTGGGCGGCCTGGGGTACGAAGAGCCCGCCGCCGCTGATGCCGTAGGCGGCCAGCCGGGCGGGATCGATCTCGGGGCGGGACAGGATGGCGTCCACCACGGCCTTCATGGGCTTGTAGGTATCGGTGCGAAAGACCATGCCCTGGGCGGGCAGGAGTCCCTGGCCGGGCAGGTCCACGGTGGCGAAGTTGTAGCCGCGCGCAAGGGCCTTGGGGGCGATGTAGAAATAGAGATCCTCGGCGAAGGTCTCGCCGCCGCCGATCATGAGCAGGGTCTTGCGCGGCCCGCTTCCCGGAGCGGCCTGGAAATAGCCGGGCAGCACCGCGCCCTCGAAGGGAACCTCGAAATATTCCAGGGGCGGATCGAAAAGCGGCCCGGCCATGCGCATGAGTTCCCGGACCCGAGCCCCCCGGGTGAGGAACGCCGGATTGTCCGGCAGCATGGAGATGAGGGAGATGCGCAGGTAGTTGGCCGCCCGCAGAAGCTCCTCCCGGGCGCTCACCCTGAGTCCGGCGGCCAGGGAGGCCTGGCCCCGGGCCGCGACGCGTTCAGACAGGGCCGCCCACTGGGCATGCCACGAGGCCGCGTCGCCGTCCGTGATGTGCGAGGCGGCGTAGAAGGCCTCGCCGATCTCCAACCCGCCGTTCCCGGCCGCCCCGAGGACCAGGGTTCCGAAATGGAAATCCATGTCCCCGTCTTTGAAGAAATAATTGAAGGTGGTGGCGTGGGCGTCGAAGGCCTTCGTGTCCTCTGGGGCCGACAGGGCCGTCGAGGCCGCAAGCAGGCAGCAGGCGGCGCACACGGCCGTACAAAGGTGGCGTGTTGAGCGCATGGGGGGCGGCTCCTTTGCCGCCATGTGGTTCGCGGGCGGCATCTCTCCTGTCGTGGGGCCATGAAGCCCGTGGACAGGATTTTTGTCAAAGAAAATACGGGGGCAGACTCAAAGCGGGACAGGGCACCATTGAGAAGAAACGGGGGCTGCGGCCGGGCCGCGTCCCCGTGCATCCGTGCGGCCGGGAGCTATTTCCCGAGGGCGGCCCTGACCATGACGGCCAGCGGGGTGGTCGGGCGGCCGATGAGCCGCCGCAGGCACCCCGAATCGTCGAAAAGCCCTCCCTTGGAGGCCCCCACGTCCGAATCCGCCAGCAGGGCGGCAAACGGCCCTGGCAACCCCGCCCCGGCCAACGCGGCCGTGTATTCCGCTTCGGAGAGATTCCGGTAGATCACGGTCTTGCCGGCCTGGCGGGAAATCTCCGCCGCAAGGTCGGCCAGGGTGTAGCTTTCGTCCCCGGCCAGTTCAAAGATCTGTCCCGCCCGCCCCCCGCCGGTCAGGACGGCTGCGGCCGCGGCGGCGTAATCCGCCCGGGCTGCCGAGGATATCCGCCCGTCGCCCGCGCTGCCGAGGAGCGCCCCGTGCGCCAGGGCGGCGGACACCCCGGCGAGATGGTTTTCCGTGTACCAGCCGTTGCGCAGGATGACGGACGCAACTCCCGAGGCTTTCAGGTATGCCTCGGTCTCCCTGTGTTCTCCGGCCAGCCCCAAGGGCGAGGTGTCGGCGTGCAGGATGCTCGTGTAGGCGATGAGCTTGACCCCGGCTTGTGTGGCGGCGTCGATGACCGCCTTGTGCTGCGGCGCGCGCCGTCCGATTTCGTTGGACGAGATCAAAAGCAACGTGTCCGTGCCGCGAAATGCGGCTTCAAGCGTTTCCGGACGGTCGTAGTCCGCCAGACGGATCCTGACGCCTTGCGCGGCCATATCCGCGGCTCGGTCAGGATTTCGTACGGCGGCCGTGATGTCTGACGGGGACAGCTTCCCGAGAAGCTCCTTGACGACGAGGCGGCCGAGCTGGCCGGTGGCTCCGGTGATGGTAATCATGGCAAAAACTCCTTTGAGGTGGATGGAAGTTCTGGCAGACTACCAGCCACGCAAACTTTTTGTAAGTACGCACAGAAAGGTTAGCTTGAAAAATGGAAAAAATCAGCAAGAACGCGGCGTGTCAGGTCGCCACGTTGTCGGAGAGGATGCGGCGGGGCGACCTGTTCGCCGCGAAGTGCCCCTCCCGGGAGGTGCTCAAGCATGTCACCAGCCGCTGGGGCGTGCTGCTTCTGGTCGCGCTTCTGGGGGGGACGTACCGTTTCAGCGAACTGCGCCGCAAGGTGGGAGGGGTCAGCGAAAAAATGCTGGCCCAGACCCTGCAGTGGCTGGAGCGGGACGGTTTCGTGCGGCGGCTGTCCTATCCCGTCGTTCCGCCGCACGTGGAGTACAGCCTGACCCCGCTCGGCATCGAGATCGGCCGCCATGTCGAGGTGTTGGCGGACTGGATCGAGACCAACATGCACAAGATTTCGCCGCTGCCGGGGCCTCAAGCGGGCGAAGAGGAGTGAAGCGTTCCGCTGCCGGTGCCCGATCCGTCGCCTGCCGCCTCCCCGCCACCCTCCCGCCGGGAAAACGCCACATGGACACCCTTCCCATGCGGCCTCGAATAGTTCATAGATGAAGCGGCCGGTCTTCCGCTTTCCTGGTTCATATCCCATGTAAAGCGGCGGCCCGCCGCATGTTCCATGGACCTCAACCCGGGCGTGCCCGTCGACGCGCCGCGCCGGCAGGCGGCGGATGTGTGCCGCAAGGCAGCGGGCAACTACCGATCCGTCGGCATGGAGGACGACCTATGGACAGATACGAACGATTCTACAGGGGCCTGCACGAGGCCGTCTCGGCCATCAACTCCAGCCTCGATCCCTCCACCGTTCTGGAAAAGATCGTGGAACACACGGCCAAGGCCATGGACGCCAAGGGGTGCACCCTGCGGCTTCTGGACAAATCCGGGAAAAAGCTGCGGGCCGGTGCGACCTACGGCCTGAGCCGCAACTACCTGCGCAAAGGGCCCGTCGAGGTGGCCAAAAGCGAGGTGGACCGCGAGGCCCTGTCCGGCGGCGGCGTGGTGTGCATCGCCGACGCCTGCGACGATCCGCGCTTCCAGTATCCCGAGGCCGCCCGGGACGAGGGCATCCGTTCCGTGGCCGTGGCCCCGCTCACCGTGGACGGCAAGCCCATCGGCGTGCTGCGGGTCTACGTCGGCACCGTGCGCCAGTTCGATGCGGCGGAGAAGGAATTCCTCCAGTCCATTGCCGACCTGAGCGCCATCGCCATCGAGAACGCCAGGCTGCACCAGGCCCTCAAGACCGACTACGAAATGCTCACCGCCTACGAATACCGCATTTTCGAGGATTAAGGAGGCAACATATGAAGAAACTCAAGGTAGGCATCAACGGATTCGGCCGCATCGGCCGCCAGGTGCTCAAGGCCATGCGCGAGCAGCACCCCGAATCCATGGAAGTGGTGGCCGTCAACGACCTCTTCGACGTGGCGACCAACGCGCACCTTTTGCGCTACGACACCAACTACGGCCGCTGCCCCTTCGACGTCGAGGTGAGAGACGACGTCATCGTTTTCGGCGGCTGGGAGGTGAAGAATTTCGCCCTGCGCGACCCCCGGGAGATTCCCTGGGGCTCGCTCGGCGTGGATGTGGTCATCGAGTCCACGGGCATTTTCCGCACCGGCCCCAAGGCCAAGGCCCACCTGGACGCCGGGGCCAAAAAGGTCATCATCTCCTCCCCGGCCAAGGAAGAGGACATCACCATCGTGCTCGGGGTCAACGACAAGCTCTACGATCCCGAAAAGCACCACATCATCTCCAACGCCTCCTGCACCACCAACTGCCTGGCCCCGGCCGTGAAGGTGGTGCACGAGACATTCGGCATCATCACCGGGCTCATGTGCACCATCCACTCCTACACCAACGACCAGCGCATCCTGGACCTGCCCCACAAGGATCTGCGCCGGGCCCGGGCCGCCGCCCAGAACATCATCCCCACCTCCACGGGCGCGGCCCAGGCCGTGGCCCTGGTCATCCCGGAGCTTGCGGGCAAGTTCGGCGGCTATTCCCTGCGCGTGCCCACGCCCACGGTTTCCGTGGTGGATTTCGCCTGCACCCTGGAAAAATCCACCACCACCGCGGAGCTTCGCGCGGCCCTCAAGGCCGCCTCCGAGGGCGAGCTCAAGGGCATCCTGGGCTACGCCACCGAGCCCCTGGTCTCCATGGACTACAAGGGCGATCCCCGCTCGGGCGTGGTGGAGGAGGAATACACCGTGGTCCAAAACGGCACCATGGCCAAGGTGGTGGCCTGGTACGACAACGAATGGGGCTATTCCTGCCGCGTGGGCGACCTGATCAAGCTCATGGCCGAAAAGGGCATCTAGCGCTGCGTTTTCGGCATTCGAGTCGGCGGTTGGCCTGGGCAGGTACCTGAGAGGATCGCCTTTTAGAATACCTGCGGACGTCTTTTTCATGAGAGACGCCGCATGGGGGCATCCCGGCCGCGAGCCGCGCCGCAGAAGTATCTCGCAACGACACGGCCCCCTCTCCAGCGGATGGTGAGGGGGCCGTTGTTTCTTCCGGGCGGTGTGCCCGCCCCGCCCCCGGCGCGATGTCCTGGGAGGGGGGCGGGGGCGCTTTTCGCGGATTATTTTTTGAGATCGGCGTACCAGCCGCTGGCGTCGGTCAGGATGGAGGTGACCCGGTCCACCATCTGGTGCGGGTCGGCCAGATAGCCGTCCAGGAGCAGGGCCGCGTCCAGGAGCTGGTTGGCGGCCGTGGCCAGGAACGGATCGCCGGGGCTGGCCTGGTGGATGCGCAGCAGGTTGCGCACCAGCGCATGGTCGGGGTTGAGCTCCAGGATCTTTTTGGGCGGGGTTTCGTCCCTGGCCAGCATGCGCATGATCTTTTGCATCCCGGCCGAGGGGTCGCCGTCGGGGCCGACCAGGCAGGAGGGGCTTTTGCGCAGGCGTTCGGACAGGCGCACGTCCTCCACCCGGTCCCCGAGGACGGTTTTCACGGCGGCCGTGAGGCCGGGCAGGGCGGCCTGCTCGTCGGGGGTAAGCGGGGCCGGGGCGTCAGCGGCGGCCACGCTCTCGAAGGCGGCCAGGTCGGCGGGGGCGGCCCGGTCGGCGGAGGTCAGGGTCAGTTCCTTGTAGGTGCGCACGGACTCCATGACGAATTCGTCGATGGGCTCCAGGAGATAGAGGGTCTCGATGCCCTTGTCCCGAAAGATTTCCAGGGTGGGGCTCAAGTCCAGGGCGGCCCGGGAGGGGCCGGAGAGGAAGTAGATGTGTTTCTGGCCCGACCTGGCCCGGGCGGCGTAGTCGGCCAGGGAGGCCAGGGGCGCGGGTTTGCCGGATTCCGGGGGCAGGGCCGAGGATTCGAAGCGCACAAGCTCCGCAAAGGCCTCGCGGTGCAGGTAGTCCCCGTAGCCGAGCTTCATGACCCGGCCGTGCTCGCGCCAGAAGTCGGCGTATTTTTCCGCGTCGTCCTTGGCCAGTTGTCCCAGGCGGTCGAGCACCTGCTTGGCGATGGTGGAGGCGATCTTGCGCAGGACGCGGTTCTCCTGGAGGGTCTCCCGGGAGATGTTGAGCGGCAGGTCTTCGGTATCCACCACGCCGCGCACGAACCCCAGGAATTCGGGGAGAAGGTCTTTGGTCTCGTGCTGGATGAGCACCCGGCGCACGTAGAGGTCCAGGCCCCGGGCCTCGGGGCGCATGCCGAAGAGGTCCGTGGGCTTTTTGGGGATGAAAAGCAGGGCGCTGAACTGCACCGGGGCATCGACGGAGACGTGGATGGTCAGGAGCGGCTCTTCGCTGTCGAAGGTCAAAAATTCGTAGAATTCCTTGTACTGCTCGGGCGTGACCGAGAACTTGGACTCGCGCCACAGGGCCGGGACGGTGTTGACCTTCTCCTCGCCCACGACGACCGGGAAGGAGATGAAGTTGGAATGCTTGCGCAGGACGGCCTTGATGCGCTCGGGGTCGGCGAATTCCTTGGCCTCGTCCTTCAGGTGGATCTCGATGCGGGTGCCCCGGGTGACCGCGTCCGGGGCGTCGGCCAGGCAATAGGAGCCGGAACCGTCGGACTCCCAGCGCACGGCGGGCGCATCGGCAAGCAGGGACTTCGTGGTCAGGATCACGTTTTTGGCCACCATGAACACGGAATAAAAACCCACCCCGAAGCGGCCGATGATGCCCGAGGCGGCGTCCTTGTTGTCGGCGAGCTTTTTGAGAAACTCGGCGGACCCGGAACGGGCGATGGTGCCGATGTTCTCGATGAGTTCGTCCCGGGTCATGCCCAGGCCCGTGTCGGCGATGGTCAGGACGCCCGCGTCCTTGTCGGCGGTGATGCGGATCTCAAGCGGCAGTTCGGGGTCGGCCACGGCCGTGCCGCGACCGGTCTCGAAGCGCAGCTTGTCCAGGGCGTCGGAGGCGTTGGACACGAGCTCGCGCAAAAAGATCTCGCGGTTGGTGTAGATGGAATGGGTGATGATCTCCAGCAGTTGGCGTATTTCGGCCTTGAACTCATGGGTGGAACCCGGAGTGGTGTCCGGCATGGTGCGCTCCTTTGCGTCGATAGGGTGGTGTGTCCGCCCGGAAGGGGCGGGAGGCGTCGCGCCGCACGGGCGTGCGATCTACCCGGCTCAGGAAAATCCGCCGCCGCCGCATCCCGAGGAGTGGGTTTCGAAGCGGGGCAGGGTGGCCTGCCCGGGGCGCACGGCCGAGGTGGCGGACAGGACGCGGGTGCAGGCGGCATGGCCGCAGCGGGGACAGGCCGGGGCAGTGTCGCTGTGAACGGACACCAGTTCCTCGAAACGGGCGTCGCAGGCGGGACAGGCGTATTCGTACAGGGGCACGGCGATCCTCCGGGAAGTGTTTTTGCGGAAATCAGGTAAGTCGCCGGGCCATGATGTCAAGGCCCGGGGAGCCGGCCAGGGGCGGGGGCCGGGAAAATGGCCCGGGCGGCGTTGACATCCGGCCTGGCCGGATTATCCTTTTTTGCGGAAAATACATTGGGAGGTGCATGCCATGGTTATTGATTTGAGTCCTTTTTACGGCACGTCGAATCCCTTCGACAGGCTGCTCGAATCGCTTTGGACGCCGCTTTCCATCAGCCAGAGAAGTCTGGCCTATCCCCCGCTCAACATCAGCGAGGATGAAGAGAGCATCTACGTCCAGTGCGAGATTCCGGGCATGGACATCGGCGACCTGGAACTGACCCTGACCGATTCGAGCCTGGTCATCAAGGGCGAACGCAAGGGCGTCAAGGGGAAATTCTATCGCCAGGAGCGGCCGACGGGCTTTTTCCAAAGGGTGGTGAACATCCAGGCCGCCATCAGCCGGGACAAGGTCACGGCCAAAATGAAGGACGGCGTTCTGGAGGTGGTCATCCCCAAGACCGAGGAAAGCAAGCCCAAAAAGATCAGCATCGACGCCCAGTAGTGCGGGTTGTGGGCGGGAAGGCCAGCCGCTGACGAGGGGCTGCGGCTGAAGACGGAGGCGTGCCGTGGAACATGCGGCGCACGCGCCGGGCATCCCGCCAGGACATGGAGTGTGCAAAACGCCCGCCCCATGGCGGCACAGTGCAGCGGGCAAGGGGGGAAGCCCCCGGAGAATACGGCGCCGGTATCGCGCCAGGGAGGAATCGGCTATGAATGAGCAAGTCGCCAAGACCGAGAAGGGATTGCCCCGGGTCAAGCCGGCCACGGACATCATCGAGACCGAGGACGGTTTCCTGCTTCTGCTGGATATGCCCGGAGTGGACAAGGAACACTTGGTCATCGACTTAAACGAGGACGAGATCAAGATTTCCGGCAAGGCGGAATACGATGCCCCGGAAAAGCGCAAGATCGGGCATGTGGAATTCGGCTCGGGCGAATATTTCCGCAGCTTCACCCTGTCGCACATCGTGGACAAGGAGCGGATCAAGGCCACCCTCAAAAACGGAGTGGTGGAGGTCAGCCTGCCCAAGGCCGCCAAGGCCCAGCCGCGCAAGATTGAAATACAGGCCGGGTAAACGGCCGGAATCCGCGTCATGAAGAGACGGGCCTTTCTTGTGGGGAAGGCCCGTTTTGTTTTTGCGTATTTTTTTCGGATATGCAAAGATGCATTGCAGCAACGGATGGAACGCCTGGCTTCGGCCGCGCCAAGTCAGGCATTTTGAGGCGCCTGCGGCGGCACAGGCGTGCATTTCGGTTCGCGACAATTGACAAGTCGGCCATTTGACAGCATGTTTGCCGCGCCGGAACGGTTTCGGAATCATCGACTTTGGAGGAATCAATGGAAGAGTATCTGAAAAGCGCCCTGGAGATTGTGAAAGCGCAGGCTTCCGTAAGAAACATGACCGATGAGGAAATCACCTCCATGGTCAAAAGGCTTGCAGGCGGCATCCGGGAGATCAGCGAGGGATGCGGCGTTGGGGAGAGTGCCCCGGCACTCGGGCTCGACCCCAAAAAGGCAGTGAAGGAAAAGACCGTCACCTGTTTGGAGTGCGGCAAGGCCTTCAAGGTCATCACCAAAAAACACCTTGGCTCCCACGGGTTGACCCCTGAGGAATACAAGGAAAAGCACGGCCTGAAAAAGGGCACGCCCCTGGTCTGCAAGGCCCTGCAGCGTGACCGGCGCAAGAAGATGAAGGAAATGCGGCTGTGGGAAAAGAAAGCCCAGAAGGCCGCGAAATAACACCAACCGAAAGCAAGCAGGAGAAGGGTACATGGCCAAAGCTGATTTGATCGAAAAGGTACAGGTCAAGGCGGGATTCGAAACCAAGGCGGCCGCCGGCAAGGCCCTTGACGCGGTGGTCGAGGCCATCCGCGACGCCCTGTCCGCCGGGGAGACCGTGACCCTGACCGGATTCGGCTCCTTCAAGGTGTCCGAGCGCGCCGCCCGTACCGGCCGCAACCCCCAGACCGGCAAGGAGATCAAGATCCCCGCTTCCAAGGCAGTGAAGTTCACCGTGGGCAAGGCCCTCAAGGAAGCGGTGAAGTAGATTCCCTTCCCCTGATGCCAAAACGATCGGCCCGGGACCACTGCGGTTCCGGGCCGTTTTGCGTTGGATGACGGAAGGTGCGGCGATCAGCCCACCTTGGCGGCCACGGCCTGGCCGATGACCCGGCCCATTTCCACGTACTTGGCCAGCTCCTCGTGCTTGGGCACGTACAGGGACCGCAGGGGCTCGGCCGGCATCTCCATGCCCATGGCCGCAAGCGCCTCGGCCACGGCCTTGACGGCCTCGCCGCTCCACCCGTAGGAACCGAAGGCCCCGCCGATCTTGTTCTGGGGCTTAAGGCCCTTCATGTAGGTCAGCATGTCCGCCACCCGGGGCATCATGCCGTTATTGTGGGTGGGGGAGCCCACCACCACGGCCCCGGCGTCCAGCACCTCTTCCATGACGTCGCTGTGGTCGAAGACGTGCAGATTCATGATCTTGACGGACAGGCCCTGGGACATGAGCCCGTCGGCGACGGCGTTGGCCATCTTTTCCGTGGAGTGCCACATGGTGTCGTAGACCACCACGGCCTTTTTGGTGGGCTTTTGGGCCGCGAAGGCCTTGTAGGAGTCGATGGCGAAGGCCACGTCGGGCCCCCGGAACATGACCCCGTGGTCCGGCAGCAGGTAGTCGATGGACAGCTTCAGGGCCTCGATCTGCTCGATGACCTTCACGGTGATGGGCGAAAACGGCAGCACGATGTTGGCGTAATAGCGGACCATCTGGCGGTACAGCTCGGCGCGGTCCACCTCGTCGGCGAAGCGTTCGCTGGTGGCGATGTTCTGGCCGAAGGCGTCGTTGGCGATGAGGATTTTGTCCTGGGCAATGTAGGTGGCCATGCTGTCGGGCCAGTGCAGCATGCGGGTTTCCAGGAAGGACAGGGTGCGCTTGCCGATGCTCACGGTGTCGCCGGTCTTTACGACCTGGATGGGCCAGCCGGTGACGTCGAAATGCAGCTTGAGGGCCCGCTCGCCCATGGGCGAGCAGAAGATCTTTTCCGGCCGCACCTTGGCCACGATCTCGGGCAGGGCTCCGGAATGGTCCATCTCCACATGGTTGACCACGATGTAGTCGATGTCGCCGGGCTTGACCACATGGGCGATGTTGCACAGAAGCTTGCCCGCGTATTCGGCCTTGACCGTGTCGAACAGGGTGGTTTTTTCGTCCTGGACCAGATAGGCGTTGTAGGTGGTCCCACGCGGGGAGATGGAATAGCCGTGGAAATTGCGGCAGTCCCAGTCCACGGCCCCGACCCAGTGGACGTCTTGTACGATTTGAACGGGTTTCATGTCGGCATCCTCAAAATGGTCCGCCGGCCAGGGGCCGGCGGTGTGAAGGAACATATGGGAGGGGGCGGCTATTCCTTGGTGAATTCGTCCTTGGCGGCCCCGCACACCGGACAGACCCAGTCCTCGGGAACATCGCTGAACGCGGTTCCGGGCTTGACGCCGTTGTCGGGATCGCCGTCCTTGGGGTCATACACATAGCCGCAGATGTTGCAGACGTATCTGTCCATGTCGTCTCCTTGTCCGGGATTGCCCCGCCTCGCGACCCATGAAAAAAAACCTCATTTTGGCCCTCAGCGCCGGGCGCGTCCCATTGGGGGCGACCCTTGCCTGAGCGGCAAACAGGGTGTTTTTTCGTATCGCCGTGATGGACTCATTCAGACGGAGTCCCGGCGAAAGATCGTCGGTTCAGGACCGGTTATGATCACTACTGCGGGGCGTGACCTTTTTCACGGTCACGCCCTGGGAAGTCTATCCGTTAGTTCGGCCGTTTTTGTCAAGGGGCTGTCCGGCCTTGGCCCCGGCCCGGTCCGGCGGCCGGAGCGGGCCATGCCCGGGTCATTGCTCCCGGAAACGCGCCACCAGGGCGGCCAGATGCTGGGACATGTCCCTGACTCCGGCTATGCGGTGGTTGGCTTCCTGAATTTGTCGCGAAATATCCTGCGAAAGTTCATTGATGTGGCTGACGCTCTGATTGACTTCGTCGCTGGTGGAGGACTGCTGTTCCGAGGCCGCCGCGATGTTGCGCACCATGTCCGCAATGCGGTCGGACTGGTCCACGATCTGTCCCAGCACCGCGCCGGATTTTTCGGCCATCTGGGCCGTGAGTTCCACTTTGGCCTTGGTCTCGTCCATGCCCGAAACCACGGTGCGGGTGCTACCCTGGATGTCCCGGATGGCCTCGGCCACCTCGGTGGTGGCCAGCATGGTCTTTTCGGCCAGCTTGCGGACCTCGTCGGCCACCACGGCGAACCCCCGTCCGGCCTCGCCGGCCCTGGCGGCCTCGATGGCGGCATTGAGGGCCAGGAGGTTGGTCTGGTCGGCGATGTCCCCGATGACGGCCATGACCCGCCCGATGTTTTCCGCCCGGGTGGAGAGTTCGCCCAGAGACTGGGCCAGGCTCTCGGTGCGCTCGGAAACCTGCCGGGTCTCGGTCACGGTGTTTTGCACCTCCCGGCCGCCTTCCCGGGCCGCCTGACTGGCCACGTCCGAGGCCTCGGCGGTCTGCCCGGCGTTCTTGGCCACCTCCAGCACCGTGGCGTTCATCTCCTCCATGGCCGTGGCCACCCGCTCGGTCTCTCCGGCGGTGGTGTCCACGCCCCGGGTCAATTCCTCCATCTGCCGCGACAGCTCGTCGGATGCCTCGGACAGGTTCATGGCCACGTCCGTGACCTCCTGGGCCACCTTGAGCAGATTTTCGCGCTGGGCCCGGATACGGTCCTTGTCGCGTTCCTCCTGGGTCAGGTCGATGAGCACCCCGATGGTCCCCACGGTCTGTCCCGAGGCGTTTTGCAGGGGGGATATCTCGTAGTGCAGGGGATAGACCTTGCCGTCGGCCCGGGTGAAGCGGGTGAAGCCGCTTCTGCTGGCGCCGGTGGCCACGACCTCGGCGCAGACCTGGGCACCGTGCTCGCCGGACAGGCTTTCGGCCACGGGCCGTCCCACGAGTTCCTTGTAATGCTTGCCCAGGATGTCTTGCAGGGGGGCGTTGACGAAATCGAAGTTTCCGTTTTTGTCGGCCACGAAAAGCGGGATGATGATGCCGCTTAAAATGCTCTTATTGTATTCGAGCTGGTCTTTGATCTTGCCCACCATCTCCGCCAGGTTCCCGGCCAGATTGCTGAGTTCGTCGTGGCCGTGCACGGAGAAGGTCACGTCCAGGGCCCCCTGGCTGATCTCATGGGAGGCCTTGGTGATGGTCTGGATGCGGTTTATGACCGAGCGGCGGATGAAGTAGAGCAGGCAGATCAAAAGGGCCACGAGGCTTAACAGGGAGATGCCGGCGCTTTTGTACTGGGTGTCGAGGAGGCGGCCCATTTCCTGTTCGATGTCCTTGATGACCACCATGGAGCCCAGGATGGGCTTGCTGGCGCCGTGACAGTGGTGGCAGGCCGGGGTGTTGGCGACGGAGGCGACTTCCACGAAGGCGCTTTTGCCGCCCACGGTCATGATGGAGCCTGTATGTGCGGACGCAGTCAGGCTTTTTTGCACGGCGTCGTTGAACTGGGCGTCGGAAACCACCTGGGCCATATCCTTGCGCAGGTCGGCCTGGTTCGTGGCATAGGTGATGTTGCCCTTGAAATTGGTCATGAACACGCGGATGTCGCTGTAGCGCTTGGCCACCTTGTCGAACTGGGCCGTGGTCTCCTGGTTCTTGCCCAGGGCCATGGGTTCCTCGATGGCCATGCGCAACAGATCCGAGGTACGCTCGGCCGCGGCCCGGATCTGGTCCACGGTGCCGTTGTGCTGCCAGTAGGAATTGGCCAGAAAGAGGCCGGTGAAGGCGGCGATGGTCAGGGCCGACACCAGGACGAGCACCTTGACGCCGATGGAACGGGCCATGATCTCCATGGGCATCTCCTAGTGTGCGCCAGCGTAGAGCATGGGCTTGAAATTGAATGCCGCAACACGCTCGGCACTGTGGCAGGACTCGCAGTCGGCCATGGTCAGCTTGCCCTTGATCAGCGAGGCATCGCCTCCGGACTCGGCATGGGCCGAGCCCGGGCCGTGACAGACCTCGCAGCCGGCATTGGCCAGGGCGGGCGTGGCCGAGAAGCTTTCGAACCCTCCGGGCTTGCCGTAGCCCGTGGTATGGCAGCCGTAGCAGCCGCGCAGTTCCTCCTCGGTCAGGTCCGAGGCCATGATCTGGACGCTTTTGGAGGAATGGGCCTTTTTCGAATACTTGGAAAAGGTCTGGTACTGGGTGTCGTGGCAGGAGGCGCAGGCCTCCGATCCGACAAAGACGGCTTCAGGCGCCCCTGTGGCATCGGGTTGCTGGGTGAAGCCTGCGGGAACCCAGGCAAAAGACGCAACAGCCACCAGCCCGGCAAGGAAGGCTGGGAAACGGGCGAGACGCATGGGCGGCCTCCTTCATGTTAATTCCTTCACATGTACGCGAGGAGGGAAGTTGTGACAACAACCAACATGCCGGAGGGGGGATTATTTTTGCACAAACTTTGGGCGGGCTGGAGACAACGCAAGAGTTCCCGGCGGGATATGCCGGAAGTGTTTTGTTTTTAAATCCATTGAAACGGAACGGGCAAAATACGGCGCGAATCATCATGCACATGATGTGCAGTCGGGGACGGGGCGGCCGCGCCGATGGCCGCCCCGCGAGAACCGGAAATCCCTACCAGGCCAGGGTGCCGGCGAAGGCCCGGACCAGCCCGTCCACGCCCTCGCGGGCGAGATGCCTGCCGTCCCTGGCCAGCGCCACCTCCCCCGCCTCCGTCACCCGGCCGAGGCATCCCATGGCCTGACCGGCGAACAGGGTCTCGAAGGGCTCGCGATCTTCCGGCTTCACAGTGACCAGCAGCCGCCCGGAGGATTCGGAATACAGGATCTCGATATCGGACATGCCGCCGTCCCCGGCGTGGATGCCGGCCATCGGGGCCAGGGCCAGGTCGGCCTCGCAGCCCAGCCTGCCGCCGATGGCCATTTCGGCCAGGGCCACGCCCAACCCTCCGTCCGAGAGGTCGTGGCAGGCGGTGACGAGTCCCCGGCGGATGGCCGCATACAGGGCGCGGTAGCGCGCGGCCCCGGCCAGGGCGTCCACATGGGGCACGGCTGAGGAGGCAAAGCCCAGTTCCGCCGCGATCTCCGAGCCGCCGCATTCCGGGGCCGTGGTCCCGAGCAGGTAGATCAGATCCCCGGGCTTCTTGAAGTCCGAGGTCACGGCCTTGTGGGCCTCGGGCATGGCGCCCATGACCGTGAACAGCACCGTGGGCGGGATGGAGATCTTGTGGCCGCCGCCGGTGTAGTCGTTTTTCATGGAGTCCTTGCCGGACACGCAGGGCAGCCGGTAGGCTCGGCAGAAATGGGCCAGGGCCAGGTTGGCCCGCACCAGCTGGGCCAGCTTGTAGCGGCCGTCCGGGGTCTTTTCGGACTCAACCGGGTCGCACCAGCAGAAATTGTCCACCCCGGCCAGCCGGTCCGGGTCCGCGCCCACGGCCACGGCGTTGCGCACGGCCTCGTCGATGGCGTTGGCCATCATCCAGTAGGCGTCGAGATCGGAATATTTGGGGCAGATGCCGTGGGAAAGGACCAGCCCCTCGGGGCGCGACAAGACCGGCCGGAGCACCCCGGCGTCGGACGGGCCGTCGCGCCTGACCCCGACCATGGGCTTGACCACGCTGGCCCCTTTGACCTCATGGTCGTACTGGCGCACCACATAGTCCTTGCTGCAGATGTTGAGCCGCCCGAGCATCCGCTTGAGCAGGGCCCCCTGCTCCCCGGCCGGGACATGGGGGACGGCGGTGGCGGCGATCACGGGGCGCTCCCACACGGCCGAAAGCTCCATGGCCGGCGCGCCGTGATGCATGAAGTCCATGGGGAGCCGGGCCACGGGCTTGTGGCCATGGCGCACGAAGAACACCCCGGAATCGGTGAAGACGCCAAGGGCGGTGGCCAGGACGTCCATCTCGCTCGCCAGGTCCAGGAAGGCCGTCAGGTGCTCCTGTGGCACGGCCAGGGTCATGCGTTCCTGGGCCTCGGACAGGAGCACCTCCCAGGGCTTGAGCCCGTCGTATTTCAGCGGGGCCCTGGACAGGTCCAGGTCGCAGCCGCCGCTGTCCTGGGCCATCTCGCCCACGGACGAGGACAGGCCGCCCGCGCCGTTGTCGGTGATGGCGGTGTAGAGACCCATGTCCCGGGCGCGCATGAGGAAATCGTACATCTTGCGCTGGGTGATGGGGTCGCCGATCTGCACGGCCGTGGCCGGGGAACCCTCGTGCAGTTCCTCGGAGGAAAAGGTCGCGCCGTGGATGCCGTCCTTGCCGATGCGGCCGCCGGTCATGACGATGGCGTCGCCGGGGCGGGCTTTTTTCAGATGGCTGGGGCGTCCGGCCACGGTGACCGGCAACAGGCCCACGGTGCCGCAAAAGACCAGGGGCTTGCCCAGGTAGCGTTCGTCGAAGACGATGGAGCCGTTGACCGTGGGGATGCCCGACTTGTTGCCGCCGTGCTCCACGCCCTCGCGCACGCCCTCGAAGACCCGGCGCGGATGCAGGAGGCGGGGGGGCAGTTCGCCTTCATGAAAGGGCGAGGCAAAGCAGAACACATCGGTGTTGCACAAGAGGTTGGCCCCGATCCCGGTGCCCATGGGGTCGCGGTTGACGCCCACGATGCCGGTCAGGGCCCCGCCGTAGGGGTCCAGGGCCGAGGGGCTGTTGTGGGTCTCCACCTTGATGCAGGCGTGATGGGTGTCGGTGAAGCGCACCACCCCGGCGTTGTCGGTGAACACCGACAGGCAGAAGTCGTCCTCCCCGAGTTCGCGCCGGATGTCCCTGGTGCTGCCCTGGATGCAGGTCTTGTACAGGCTGGTCAGGGAGGTGCGCAGCCCCTTTTCCCGGTCCTCATAGTCGATGACGGCGCTAAATATCTTGTGCTTGCAGTGCTCGGACCATGTCTGGGCCAGGACTTCGATCTCGGCGTCCGTGGGCGCGGCCGGCAGTCCGGCGGTCTTGCGGGCCTGGGCCACGGCCGGGTCGGCGTAGTGGTCGCGGATGGCCCGCATCTCCGTCAGGCTCAAGGCCAGGACGTTGTCCCGGCTAAAGGCCATAAGCGCGGCGTCGTCCATGGCGAAAAGATCGATGGCGGCCACCTCGTCCGAGGCCTGTCCCGTGACCCGGGCGGCCCGGGGGGCGAAGCCCGGGTCGGCCCGCCACTGGGCCGCGCTCTTGATTTCGAAGCGCTGGATGAGCTCGTTGGCCAGAAGGTCGCGGCCGATGCGCCGGGCCGTGTCCAGGCCGTCCACCCCGCGCAGGCGGTACTGGGCGGCGGTGTACACGGCGGCCGTTGCGGCCTGCTGCGGGGACAGGCCCAGGACCAGGGCGGCCGTCTCCGTGGCCGTGCGGCCCTCGTTGTCCGTGACCCCGGGCCGGAAGGCCACCTCCAGGATGAAATCCGGGGCCGGGTCGGACAGGGGCAGGGGCTCGAGGGAGGCCTGATGCAGCACCGGGTCGTGCAGGGCGTGGGCCGCAAGCAGCCGGCCGGCCTCGTCGCGGGTCAGCCCCTCCAGGGTGAACACCCGCACCAGATCCACGCCCTCGATATCCAGGCCGAGTTCGCTGCGGATCTTCCGGGCGGTCTTTTCGCCCATGACGTCACGAACGCCGGGCCGTGGTCCCACTTCGACGCGAAAAAGCATGGCAGTCATCCTTGCAAGGTGGTGTTCGCGGGATGCTCCGGGGCAGGGCCAAGGCCCGATATCCGTGGCCATGGCTTCCGGGCCGGACGCGGGCCGATGCGGTAAGCGGCCAGGGCTATTTCTTCCGGTCGAGCATGGGGCCCAGGGCCAGGGTCAGGAGCTCACGCTCGGGCGAGGCCGGAAAGGGGGCCAGCGCCGTCTCGGCCCGGGCCAGATACGAGGCGGCCGCCTGACGGGTCTTGTCCGCGTATCCGCCGGAAACGATGGTATCCCGCAGATTTTCCAGATCCTCCGGCGACAGCCGGTCCAGTTTGAAATCCTCGGCCAGGCGCCGGCGCTCCTGGGGGTCCAGGTCGGCCAGAAAAAGGAGTAGGGGCAGGGTGACCTTGCCCTCCTTGAGATCCGAGGCCGCCGGCTTGCCCGAGACCTCGGCCGGGGAGGTGTAGTCCAGGGCGTCGTCCACGAGCTGGAAGGCGATGCCCAGCGACAGGCCGTAATCCGCGGCCGCCTCCTCCATGTCCGGCGAGGCGTCGGCAAAGACGGCCCCGCAGCGGCAGGCGGCCTGGATGAGAAAGGCGGTCTTGCCGGTGATGATCTCGTAGTAGGTGGCGATGGGCAGGTCCGTGTCGCGCAGATGGGCGATCTCCTGGATCTCGCCGGTGGCCGTGCGCAACAGCGCCTCGGACAGGTGCCGGGTCAGGGGTGGGATGCCGTATTCGGCCACCAGCCGGTTGGCCAGGGCCAAAAGGGCGTCGCCCACCAGGATGGTGTGGGTGGACCCGAAAAGCACGTGGGCGGACTGGCGGCCGCGCCGCAGCCTGGCCCCGTCGAGGATGTCGTCGTGAAGCAGCGTGGCCGAATGCAAAAGCTCCAGGGAACAGGCCAGGGGCAGGATGTCGTCGCCCCGGTAACCCAGGGCCCGGGCCATGAGGATGGTCAGGACGGGCCGGAAGCGTTTGCCGCCGGACTCGAGCACATGGAGAACCGTGGGTCGCACGGAGGCGTGCATCCGCTCGGCCTGGGATTCCAGGAAGCGGTTGATGCGGGGAAGTTCCTTTTCGTAGAAGTGCTCAAGCGGATTCATCGACGGGCCTGTACCAGGATTCGCCGAGAACTGGCAAGGGGGCGTCCGGGCTTTTCCCCATGGCCGCCAGGGCGGCAAGGGCCTTTTGCCCGGCCTGCCCCATGTCCCGGGACAGGTCGTTGACGTAGGCCTTGATGTGGGCGTCCAGGATGCCGCCGTCTTTTTCCACGGCCATGGCCCGGATCAGGGGCAGGACCGCCCGGGGCCGGGCCAGGGCCGCGTCCAGGCTGGTCCGGATGGTCCGGGAGACCGCGTGCAGGACGTCGTCGCCGCATGCCGCCCGGCCCGCGATGCATCCCAGGGGCAGGGGCAGGCCGCCGGTCCTGGCGTCCCACCACCGGCCCAGGTCCAGGATGCGGCGCAGGCCGTGGCGCTCGGGAACCAGGGCCGTTTCATGGATGAGCAGGGCGGCGGCGTTGCCTTTCGCGGCGGCGGTTTCGGCCACCAGATCGTAGCGCACGGGGAGAAACGCCGCGTCCTGCCTGGGGATACCGGGCAGGGCGGCCACGGCCGGATCGGCCAGGGCGGCGCGCAAAAGCATGGCCGCCGTGGTCAGAAGTCCGGGCACGACCACGGTGTCCGGCCGCAGGGAGGCCTGGGCCCCGGCGGGCACGGCCAATTTGGGCCCCACCCCCAGGCCGAAGGCCGCGCCCGAGGGCAGGATGCGGCAGGACTCGCCAAGGGCCAGGCCCACGGCGGCCGAGACCTTGATGATGTCGAACCGGCCCGCCAGGGCGGCCTCGTTTAAATTCTCCACATCGAGGAAGACGAAATCCGCCCGGGGGGCGTCCGGCGTCAGCCCGAGGATCCAGGCCCCGAAAATGGCCATGTCGTTGGGGCAGGGGGAGACGGCCACGGTCAGGCGTTTCACGGGATGCCCCCCACAAGCAGGTCCAGGGCCGGCCGCAGCCCGGCCAGGGCCTTTTTCAAATCCCAGTGCCCGGGCTGGCGGCTGCCCACCAGGTTGGACACCGTGCGGACCTGGAGGAAGGCCGTCCCGGCCAGGCGGCAGGCCAGGGCGGCGGCAAAGCCCTCCATGTTTTCCAGGACGGCCCCGTGGCGGCGGTACAGCAGGGCCGCCCGCTCCAAGGTGCCGGTCACCCCGGCCACGGTCAGGGACGCGGCCCGGCCCAGGATTGCTGGCAGGGTCAGCCCCATGGCCTCGGCCGCCGGTTCGGGGCCCGTGTCCAGGGTCTCGTGGACCGGGCCTGCGGCGGTGGCGGCCATGGGCAGTCCGATGCCCCGGGGGGCCACGCCGTCCGCGCCCGCCAGGCCGTATTCGGGCCAGGTCTCCCGGGTGACGCAAAACGCCCCGCCCATGGGGGCCGTGTCCAGGTCGAAGCTCCCGGCCACGCCGAGCTGGAGCACCCCGGACACCTCCGGGCGCCGGGCCAGGGCCCGGCCCAGGACGGCCGCCGCGGCCACGGGCCCCACGCCGGTGCAGACCGCCAGGAACGGGCGGCCATGGATGGTCAGGGGGGCGTGGGGAAAGACCTCATGCGCCGCCTGGGCCTGGTCCGGGATGGGGGTTCCGGCAGGCAGGACGGCGCGCAGTTCGGTCCTGGTGGCGCAGGCCAGGAGCAGGGGCATGGCGGGCTACAGCCTCCAGTGCCACAGGCCCGCGTCCTGCACGGCCCGGCGGGAAAGGGCTCCGCGCACGTCCAGGACGATGCCCTGGCCTTCGTCCCGGAACCAGGAGCGCAGGTCCAGGGGACTTATGTCCTGCACGTAGGCGGCGTGGGGCACGGCCAGGATCAGGGCGTCCAGGTCGCGCAAGGCCGAGAGGGGCTCGAGGGTCAGGCCGTATTCGCGCATGGCCTCCTCGGGGGAGGCCAGGGGGTCGTGGACCAGCACCCGCACCTGATAGTCGGCAAGCTCGCGGATGATGTCCACCACCTTGGTGTTGCGCAGGTCCGGCACGTTCTCCTTGAAGGTCAGGCCCAGGATGCCCACCCGGGCTCCGCGCACCCGGTGTCCGGCCCGGATCAGGCGCTTGACGGCCGTGTCGGCCACATGCTTGCCCATGTTGTCGTTGATGCGCCGTCCGGCCAGGATGACCTGGGGATTGTAGCCTGCGGCCTGGGCCTTGAAGGTCAGGTAGTAGGGATCGACGCCGATGCAGTGGCCGCCCACCAGCCCGGGCCGGAAGGGCAGGAAGTTCCACTTGGTCCCGGCGGCCTCGAGTACTTCCAGGGTGTCGATGCCCATGCGCTCGAAGATGAGTGACAGTTCGTTCATGAGCGCGATGTTGAGGTCGCGCTGGGTGTTCTCGATGACCTTGGCGGCCTCGGCCACCTTGATGCTCGAGGCCTCGTGGATTCCGGCGGTGATGATGGTCCCGTACAGCCGGGCCAGGAGTGTGCGGGTGGGCTCGTCCTGCCCGGCCACCACCTTGACGATGTGCTCCAGGGTGTGGACCTTGTCCCCGGGATTGATGCGCTCGGGGGAATAGCCCACGGTGAAGTCCCGGCCGCAGGTCAGGCCGGAATGCCGCTCCAGAAGCGGCACGCAGATCTCCTCGGTCAGGCCCGGATAGACCGTGGACTCGAAGACCACCACGGACTCGGGGGCCAGGTGCTGGCCCACGGTGGCCGAGGCCCCGGTGACCGGGCGCAGGTCGGGGTTGCGGTTGGCGTCGATGGGCGTGGGCACGGCCACGATGATCACCCCGCAGGCGGCCAGGGCGGCCGGGTCCGTGGTGAAGTCGATGGCGGCGGCGGCCAGCCGGGCGGGCTCCACCTCGCCGGTGCTGTCAGTCCCGGCGCGCAGTTCGTCTATCCGGGCGGGACTGATGTCGAAGCCCGTCACCCGGAAATGCCGGGACAGGGCCACGGCCAGGGGCAGGCCCACATAGCCCAGGCCCACCACGGCCACGGCGCGTTTTCTGGAAACCAGGTCGTCGAAATCGATCACGGCACATCCTTTTTCTGGTGTCTTTCGGGAGCGGTCCGGCGGGGGCCGCACAAAGGCGGACGCCTTCCTCGCCAGGGCGTCATGCCGGGCGGGGGGTGCCGGCGGAATCCCCGCAAGCCTGGGGCATTCCGGAAAGGGAAATCATTACCGGACTTCCGGCGGGGCTTCAAGGCGGCGGACGGTCGTCAACGGGCCCGGCCCCGGCCGCCGCACCCGTTTACAACCGGCCGCCGCCATCGCATACTGGGGGCATGGAATTCGACGGCAAGACCTTTCTCACGGCCCTGGGCCTGGCCTTCATCCTGGAGGGCCTCCCCTATTTCCTCTTCGCGGAGAGGATGCCCAAGGTGCTGCGCTTTCTCTCGGAACGCCCCGCGCCGGAGCTGCGCCGCCTGGGCCTGACCGCCATCCTGACCGGCCTTCTGGTGGTGACGCTCATGCGCTGGTGACGGTTCCCGTCTCCGGCCGCAAGCCTACTGCCCCCCGCCGAGGAGGCTCGAGCCCGGCCTGGGGTCGAAGGGGGCGGGCGAAAGGGGGATCTCGGCGAAGATTTTTTTCTCATCCGCAGTGAGCGGGCGGGTCACGGCGGGCTTTTTGGGGGCCAGGGACGCGGCGGCGTCCTCCTTTTTCAGGCTGACGGGCTTGTTTAAGTGGGTGACCACCACCTCGGTCTTGGCCTTGGACTGCCGCAGGGCGTGCAGTTCGGTTTCCACGATGCGCTCGGGTTTGCCGTCCGTGATCTCTTCCCGGACCTGGATCAGGTGGTCGGTGATGGTGCCGCGAATGCCGATGCTGGCCAGGGGGGACTCCATGTGCAGGCGCGCCGGGTCATGGGCCACGATTTTTCCCGTGGCGTAACGGAAAAGCCCCTTGGCCATGTGGATGCCTTGCCGGAAATTGTCGCGATCCGTGGTGTCGTAGGCGAACTCCGCAATGCGGACCTCGCTGTCCGGGCCGATTTCCAGGACCGAATCGTCGGCGAAGACCACCTTGCCCTTGTCCGCCGGGCCGGTGGCCAGGATGTCGGACACGAACACCGGGGCGTCCTTGCTAAGGCTGCGCGGTTCGCCGCCGTCCTGCCTGGCGGTGACCATGCCGCGCAGATCCTCCAGGACGCCCGCCTGGGGCAGGGGGGCGGATGCGGATTCGGGCCCGGCCTGGTCCGGAGTGCGCCCGTCGCCGCCGTCCCGGCCGGTGGGGACGTCCGTCCGGACTGCGGCCTCGCCGGCGGCCAGGGCGCACGGGGCCGCAAGAAGCAGCAGGCCGATCGTTGCCGTCAGGAAGAGATATCGATGCATGCCGGTGTCCTTATTCCGCCTCAGGGATGGTCGCTGGTGGTGTCGCCTCTGGCCACAAGCCGGCGGATGTCGGCCAGCTCCGCATGAATGGCGCGCAGCAGGCCGGCGGCGTCGTTTTTCTCGTCAAGCCGCTTGCGGGCGCCCTCGATGGTCAGCCCCTCCTCGTGGAGCAGGGCCTTGATGCGGGTGATGAGCCGGACATGCTCGTCGGTGTAGAGCCGCTGTCCTTTCGGGGTGCGGATGGGGGCGAGGCCGGGGAACTCGCTTTCCCAAAAGCGCAGGACAAAGGGCTTGACGCCGCACAGCCGGGCCGCTTCGCCGATTTTGTAGGTTTTCGGCTCCATGACCCGAATGATGTGCGCCAGAAAGCGCCCGCCGGTCAACCCCCATCCCCCCATTGAGTGGGTGGGGGGCAGGCGGCGGGCACTTGGTTGCGGCGGACTCGGCCGCGATCAGGCGAAGCGGACGGGCAGGACCGAGGTCAGGTGCCGGGTCAGGGCCTCGCGCTCCTTGTCCACGTCCTTGTCCTTGAGGGTGCGTTCGTCGTGGCGGTAGGTCAGGCGGAAGGTCAGGTTGCGCTCGGCCCCGCCCTCGGGCACGAACAGGTCGGCCAGGAACACGTCGCGCAGAAGCGGCGTTTTTTTGGCGGCAATGGCGTCCAACACGGCCTGGGCGGACAGGGAGGCCGGGGCGATGACCGTGATGTCGCGGCGCACGGGCGGATAGACGGGCAGGGGCGTGAAGGTGATTTTTGCGGCGGCGGACAGCTCGGCCAGAAGGTCCAGGGAGACCTCGGCCAGCCACAGTTCGCGCCGGGCGTGGAAGGCGTCGGCCACCTCGGGCGTCACCCGGCCGATGTAGCCGAAGCCGCGCCCGGCCAGGGTCAGTTCCACGCGCGGGGACAGCCAGGGGCTTTCCCCGGCGGCCAGGGCATAATCGGCCCCGGGCAGTTGGAAGGCGGCCAGGAGATTTTCCACCAGCCCCTTGATGTCTTCGTATCCGGACGATTCGACCGGGAAGGGCCAGCCCTCGGGGTGGCGGCTGCCGTGCAGGGCCAGTCCCAGGCGGCCATGTTCGACGCAGCCGGTTTCGGAGGCTGCGGCGGCGTGGAAGACCTTGGCCACCTCGAAAAGCCGCAGGTCGGCGTTGCCCCGGGCGATGTTGACGCGCACGCTCTGCAAAAGCCCCGGCGCAAGCTCGGGGCGCATCACGTTTTGGTCCTCGGACAGGGGGTTGGCCACGGACACCCGGCAGGCCGTGTCCAGGCACAGCTGGTCCAGGTCGGCATGGCCCACGAAGCTGTAGTTGACGGCCTCGTTGAGCCCCGCGCCCACACCCCAGGCCCGCACCCGGTTCCAAAAGGAGTGGGCCGACTCGGCCGCCGTGGCCGTGTCCAGGCTTTGGGCGATGGCGGGCAGGGCCGGGGCGATGCGGTCCATGCCATAGACGCGGCCCACCTCTTCGATGAGATCCACCTCGCGTTCCAGGTCCAGGCGGTGGGACGGCGGCAGCACCTCCAGGCCGTCGCCTGTGGCCGCGCCGAGGACGCAGCCCAGGGCGGCCAGGGTGTCGCGGCAGAAGGCGTCGGTCAGGGATACGCCCAGGAGCTTTTCGGCCCGGGCCTTGCGGAAGGTCAGGCGGGGGGCGGCAAAGGGCCTGGGTTCGGCCATGGCCGTGCCCGCCAATACCTGTCCCCCGGCAGTCTGCTGGATGAGCGACACGGCCCGGTCCAGGGCGTAGGCCGAGCCCACCTGGTCCACGCCGCGTTCGAAGCGGTAGGAGGCTTCGCTGGGGATGCCCAGGCGGCGCGCGGTCTTGCGGATGGTGGCCGGGTCGAACACGGCGCACTCCAAAAAGACCTCGGTGCTTTTCGCGGTCATCTCGGAGTTCTCGCCGCCCATGACCCCGGCCAGCCCCACGGGCTTTTCGGCGTCCCAGATGAGCAGGTCGCGGGAGGTGAGGGTGCGTTTCTGGCCGTCCAGGGTGGTGAAGGCCATGCCGTCCCCGGCCGGGGCCACGCGGACGACGTTTCCGGCCAGGATGTCCCGGTCGAAGGCGTGCATGGGCTGGCCCAGCTCGAAGAGCACGTAGTTGGTCACGTCCACCACGTTGCTGATGGGCCGCTGGCCCACGGCCAGAAGCCGGTACCGCAGCCAGTCCGGGCTTTTGCCCACCGTGAGATTTTTGATGCGCCTGCCCCGGTAGACCGGGCACAGGGCCGGGTCGGCGATCTCGATGCGCACCTCCCGGGCTGCGTCTTCGGCTGCGGGCGCGGTCTCGGTTACGGAAACGGCGGGCAGGGTCAGGGGCAGCCCGAAGGCCATGGCCGTCTCCCGGGCCAGTCCCAGGACGCTTAGGCAGTCGGCCCGGTTGGGGGTGATGGACACGTCGAGGACGCAGGTGTCCAGGCCCAGGGCCTGGGTCAGGGGGGTGCCCGGGGCGGGGTCGCCGGACAGGACCATGATGCCGGAGCTTTCCTCGGAAAGGCCCAGTTCGGATTCGGAACAGATCATGCCGTGGGAGGCCTGGCCGCGAATCTTGCTTTTTTTGATCTCCAGGCCGTTCGGCAGCACCGCGCCCACGGTGGCCACGGGCACGCACTGTCCGGCGGCCACGTTGGGCGCGCCGCAGACGATGGCCAGGGGTTCGGGGCCGCCCACGTCCACGCTGCACAGGGACAGCTTGTCCGCGTCGGGATGGGGGTCCCGGGTCAGCACCTTGCCCGCCACCACGCCCGAGAGCCCGGCAAAGGGATTATGGATGTCCTCGACCTCGAGGCCGAGCATGGTCAGGCGGTCGGCCAGGGCCTGGGGGGTGCCGTCGTAGGGGGTGAACTCGCGCAGCCAGGTAAGACTCAAAAGCATGTCGTTTCTCCACCAAGGGTCGAAGGATGCCGGGGGAAAGGCCGAAGGGCCGGAAGTCTTAGGGCCTGTCCCTGCCGGACGGATATTTTTCGCAGTACGCGCGGACTCGGTCCGTCAAGGCCAACAGGTCCGGCGTCAGGGCCACAACGTCGGCGAACAGTTCTTCCAGGGCGTTTTGGCTGTATTCGTGGGCGATCTCGTTGCGGATGTCCTTCATGTCGCGCAGGCGTTCCACGGAATCGAGCAGCCCCCGTTTGTGCGCCCGGTTGACTACATCCAAGACCGTCCCGCCGTCTTCCATCTCCACGGAGTCCAAGGCCCGGTAGACCTTGTGGATCAGGATGTCCACGGTCCTGGCAAACCTGCTGGTCAGGGTCTCGAAGGCGTCGAACTGTTCTGGGGAATACGGGCTGGCCCCGCCGATGTCCCGGCACTGTCCCAACGAACGGTTAAGCCATCCGGCCGCCGCCGCAAGGGCCGTGAGGCACCGGTGCAGATTGTCCACCCGGTCGCGCGTCGTCATGCCAGCCTCACAGCGTTTTGCCGGGCCAGCCGGACAAAGGGATCGGTCACGTCGCGGGGGTCCGGGACGGTGACGATGTCCAGCTTCTGCTCCCCGATGCGGTCCAGGATGGCCCGGCGGATGGCCCGGCGCACGGCCCGGTCGATGCGTCCGGAATAAATGAGCAGGTCGATGTCCCCGCCCCGTTTGTCGTCGCTTACCCGCGATCCGAACAGGTAGACCTCGGCTGCCGGATCGTAAGCGGCCACCACGCTGACAATGGCTCGTTTTTCCTCGTCGGAAAGGCGCATGGGGCACCGCCGCATTCCCCGGCCGACGCCGGGATTCGACGTTACGCGAACTGGCGCAAAAACCGGATGTCGTTTTCAAAAAACATGCGCAGGTCGCCGATGCCGTACTTGAGCATGGCCACCCGCTCCACGCCCATGCCGAAGGCGAAGCCGGTATAGACCTCGGGATCGTAGCCCACGCTTTGGAACACGTTGGGGTCGACCATGCCGCAGCCCAGGATCTCCACCCAGCCCGTGCCCTTGCACACCCGGCAGGCGCCCTCCCCGGCCGCGCCCGTGCCGCCGCACAGGACGCAGGAGATGTCCACCTCGGCGCTGGGCTCGGTAAAGGGGAAGAAGCTTGGCCGGAACCGCACGTTGGTGTCCGGGCCGAAGACGGCGCGCACGAAATGGGTCAGGGTGCCGCGCAGATCGGCCATGGACACGTCATGGTCCACATACAGCCCCTCGATCTGATGGAACATGGGGGTGTGGGTGAGGTCCGAATCCCGGCGGTAGACCTTGCCCGGGGCCACCACGGCCACGGGGGGCTTGCGGGACAGCATGGTGCGCACCTGCAACGGCGAGGTGTGGGTGCGCAGGACGATGGAGTCGGAGATGTACAGGGTGTCCTGCATGTCCCGGGCGGGATGCTCCGGGGGCATGTTCAGGGCCTCGAAGTTGTAATAGTCGGTCTCGATCTCGGGGCCGGACACGATGTCGTAGCCCAGGCGCTCGAAGACCCGGCAGATGTCGGCGGTGACGAGGTTTACGGGGTGGCGGCTCCCGGCGAAGGGCGTCCGGCCGGGCAGGGTGGGGTCGAAGGACGCAAGCCTGGCCGCGTTCTCGGCCCGGGACAGCTCGGCCAGACGCGCCTCGTAACGCTCGGTGAGCGTCTGCTTGGCGCGGTTGGCGGCCTGTCCGGCCTCGCGGCGTTCGTCTGCGGACAGCGACGGCAAAAGGGCCATGGCCTGGGCCAGACGCCCCTTGCGGCCGAGATAGGCCACCCGGGCGTCTTCCAGGGCCTCGAACGTTGAAGCCTGGCCGAGGAGCGACAGGCACTCCCCGGCCAGGCTTTCCAGTTCGGAAAGAAGGGTCGGCGCGGACACGCCTAGACCGCCTGGGCTTTGGCCAGCTCCACGAGTTTGCCGAAGCTGTCCTTCTCGCGCACGGCCAGATCGGCCAGAACCTTGCGGTCCAGTTCCACCCCGGCCAGGGCCAGCCCGCGCATGAACACGCTGTAGGACATGCCGTGTTCCCGGGCGGCGGCGTTGATGCGCATGATCCACAGCTTGCGGAACTCGCGCTTCTTGGTCTTGCGGTCGCGGTAGGCGTAGGCCAGGGAGCGTTCGACGGTTTCCCGTGCGGTTTCGTACAGCTTGCTGCGGGCGCCGACGTATCCCTTGGCCAACTTCAAATATTTCTTGTGCCGCTTGTGGGCGGCCTGGCCTCTTTTCACTCTCATGACGGCATCTCCTTGGGACGGACGGCTAGGCGGCCATCCGCGATGGTGTCGAAGCGCGGGGCGCCCGTCCGAATCCGGACGGCAAACGCGCTTCCTTTGGGTGGCGAGGGTCTTTGGGGGAGTGCCCGGGACCGCTCGATGGGCTTGTCACTCCGGCGCTCCGGCCGGCATCTTCCAACATGTTGCAACGGCCCGGCGACATGTTGCAACGGCCCGGCCGACGCGCGCCCGCGACGGCACCGCCAGGGCCTCGCCGCCCGCGCCAATGCACGGGGGGCGCGGGACGCGGCCCTAGGCGTAGGGCAGAAGCTTCTTGACGGCCTTGACGTTGGCCGCATCGACCAGGGTTCCCTGGCCCAGGCGGCGGGTGCGCTTGGCGTTTTTCTTGGTCAGAATGTGACGCAGGTTCTGACGGCGCCGCTTGAACTTGCCGCTTCCGGTCACGCTGAAGCGCTTGGCGGCGCTGCGGTTGGTCTTCATCTTGGGCATATGCGGACTCCTTTATGGATTCCCGGGGCGCAACGGCCCGCGGGGGATCACTTCTTGGGTTGCGGGGCCAGAAGCATGGTCATGGTCCGGCCCTCGGACTTGGGCTCCTGCTCTGTCTTGGCCAGTTCGCCCAGATCGACCACGATCCGGTTCAAAATGGTCAGCCCCCGGTCCTTGTGCACGATCTCGCGGCCCCGGAAAAACACGGTGACCTTGCAGCGGTCTCCGGCTTCGAGAAAGCGCCGGATATGCTTGAGCTTGGTCTGATAATCGTGCTCGTCGGTCTTCGGGCGGACCTTGATCTCCTTGAGCTGGATGACGGTCTGTTTCTTCCGGGCTTCCTGCTGCTTTTTTTGCTGCTGATACTTGAATTTCCCGAAATCCATGATGCGGCAGACCGGAGGTTCGGCGCCGGGCGCGACCTCGACCAGATCAAGCCCCTTTTCCTGGGCGATGCGAAGGGCCTCGGAAGTGGGAATGATGCCCAATTGTTGACCGTCATCCGCTATGACCCGCACTTCGCGGGCGCGGATCCTATGGTTGCACCGGGGTTCACTGGGAGCAGAATTTATAGCTCATACCTCCACGCTTAAACGGTTCCTGGCAGTCGGCCAGAATCAAAAGAACCACCTCGTCGAGTGGTTTGAGCCCCAGGTTCTCCCCGGAGCGCAGCCGGACGTTGACTCCGCCGAGTTCCTTTTCCTTGTCCCCGATCACCAGCATGTAGGGAATCTTTTCCATCTGGGCCTCGCGCACCTTGAAGCCCAGCTTTTCGTTGCGATCATCCAGCTCCGCCCGGATTCCGGCCTCGCGCAGCCGGTCCATGACCTGGCCCGCGAATTCGTCCTGGGCCTCGGTGACCGTGAGCACCCGGGCCTGCACCGGCGTCAGCCACGTGGGCAACGCCCCGGCCGTGTGCTCGATCAGGACGCCCAAAAAGCGCTCCACCGCGCCGAGAATCACCCGATGCAGCATCACCGGCCGCTTCCGGGTTCCATCCGAGTCCGTGTAAACCAGATCGAAGCGCTCGGGCAAGGTGAAATCGCACTGGATGGTGGCGCACTGCCACCGGCGCTCTAAGGCATCCTTGAGCTTGATGTCAATCTTCGGGCCGTAAAACGCCCCGTCGCCGGCGTTGATCTCATAGGGCAGCCCCAGGGCGTCCAGGGCCTCGGTCAGGGCCGTGGTGGCCCGGTCCCAGTCCTCGTCGCTGCCGATGGACTTCTCGGGCCGGGTGGACAGCTCCACCTCGAAATCGAATCCGAACAGGCCCACCACGTCCTGCACGAAGCGCACGACGCCGGTGATCTCCTCCAAAAGCTGGTCCGGACGGCACAGGATGTGGGCGTCGTCCTGGGTGAACTGGCGCACCCGCAAAAGCCCGTGCAACACGCCCGACTTCTCGTGGCGGTGCACCACCCCCAGCTCGAAATAGCGCAGGGGCAGGTCGCGGTAGCTGCGGATGCGCGACTTGTAAATGAGCATGTGGGCCAGGCAGTTCATGGGCTTTACCCCATAGACCTGCTCGTCGATGGCCGTGAAATACATGTTCTCGCGGTAGTTGTCGTAGTGCCCGGACCGCTCCCACAATTCGCGCTTGAGGATCTGCGGGCCGCGCACGATGTGGTAGCCGCGCCGCAGGTGCTCCTTGCGCTCGAAATCCTCCAGGATGGTGCGGATCAGCTCGCCCTTGGGATGCCAGATGGCCATGCCCGGCCCGGCCTCGTCGGAGAAGCTGAACAGATCGAGCTGGGTGCCGATGCGCCGGTGGTCGCGCTTCTTGGCCTCCTCCAGATGATGGAGGTAGGTCTTTAAGTCCTTTTCCGAGGCGAACGCCGTGCCGTAGATGCGCTGTAGCATGGGCCGCTTTTCGTCGCCGCGCCAGTAGGCCCCGGCCACGGACAAAAGCTTGAAGGCCTTGAGATGCCCCGAGGACGGGATGTGCGGGCCGCGGCACAGGTCGGTGAAGGCGCCGTTGCTATATAAGGATACCGTGTCGCCCTTGGCGATCTCGTCGAGAATCTCGACCTTGTAGTCCTCGCCGGAGTCCGCGAAAAACGTCCGGGCCGCGTCACGCGGCAGCTCGCGGCGCGTAAACGGCATGTCGGCGGCCACGGCGCGGCGCATCTCGGCCTCGATGGCCTCCAGGTCTTCGGGGGTGAACGGGCGCTCGAAGGCGAAATCGTAATAGAAGCCGTTTTCGATGGCCGGGCCGATGGTGACCCTGACCGAGGGAAAAAGCTTTTTGACGGCCTCGGCCATGATGTGGGCGGCGGAGTGGCGGATGACCTCCAGGCCCTCGGGGGCGTCGGCGGCCACGGGCTCAAGTTCGCGACAGTCGGCCGGAACGGGGGTGGTCAGGTCGATGAGGGCCTGGCCGCACCGGCACAGGAGGGTGTTCTTGACGCGCTTGCCGGAAAGGGCCTTGGCCAAGACCTGGCCGCAGGATTCGCCCTGTGCGGCTTCCACTGTTTTGTCCTCGACACGGACCTGCACGGCGCCATCTCCCCAGGGCGGTAGGTACCCGCCCGCGCGTCGTTTCGACGCTTCAATACGAAGAAGGGGAGGCCAGGGCCTCCCCGGGATTACATGGTAGGACCGAGGAGATTTGAACTCCTGACTTCTTGCGTGTCAAGCAAGCGCTCTCCCCCTGAGCTACGGTCCTAAGCCAAACGGGAAGGGGTTTCTTGCCCCAAAGGCGGGGGGAAGTCAAGAGAGTATGGGGGTGGGAAGAAAAAGATGCGGATAAAGCCGTTGGCTGCTTTTGTGCGTCGCTGGCTCGGGGGATGAATGGCCGGATACCGTCCCCGTTTTCCTTGAAGGCCTCTTTGTTTTCAAGGAATCCGAAGCGGACGAGGATATGGAACCAGCCTAATCGCATACCCGCCGGGGACGTCGGTGTCAGGTGAATACTATCACTGTACAGATTGATGTTATGTGAAATCTATCGCAATACATATCTATCAACAAAGGATGACTTGATTTCTTTTTGGTTGCTGAATCTCAAATGCACGCAGATAATTTGTTTTTATGAATATAACTTTCGACAGACTTAGAGACCATTTGGTAAAAATCTCCCTTAACTTTAATAGGCTTAACAGGAATTTTTCTTACAAGAGGGGTTACTAGTTGCCGTGAATAAACGGAAATCTCAATATATAAATCATTATCAAGACCACTTTCAGGGATTAAAATATCCAGATCAAAATTTTCTTTGACGATTTTATGTCGAAATTCACGACAAGACAATTCCCATTTCGAAACAGGAATTTTTGGTTTTTCTGGTTCCCAGTAAAATGTATCTATTTCTTTAACAATGGGAGAAGAAGGGATATACGGCGGTATGTAGTTTTCGCCAAACAAAGAAGGACGAGAATTCTGTGGCGAGCTATTTATAAATTCTTTTTTGGGTGGAGAAGGAGGGAGCGGCCAGTTAATAGATTGAGTCCCAATGGGAATTATTTTCCTCTTCTCATCTTCAGGCAATATTAGCATGTTACCTGAGGTAAAAATCTTGACGTAAACGTCTTCAGCCGGAGCTGTTCCATTATTTTCAAGAGAAAACTTAACTTTGAGTCTCGTGGTTTCATTTTTTCGAGTTTTGTGTAATGATTTTAACGTGTGTATAATCTCTTCTTTCCATTCGATATAATTTTTATGATAGTTTTCAATGTCTTTTGGCTTCGGAATGTGCATTTTCCCCATACCATACATGCCTTGCCATACAGCAGTGGATGCAAGCTGTTCGTGCACTCGGTCTTCGGTCGACTTAATCATATCTGTTGTAAAATTTTGTTTTTCTGGAAATGCGTTAAATATTTGTTCTGAAAACCCGATGACTTCACTAGGAGAAAGATCTTCATAAAGTTTTACTTCCACATCATAAATATCTTTATCTGTTTCAATGTTCAAGTTTGGGGCTATATTACGCAATGCTTGAATGCTTGCTTCAAGCTCTTTAATTTTTTTATCGCGTTCATCTGGCTCTGGTGGAAGCCTCCATTCCTGTGGGAGCTCATGGCAAATCACTTTGCAGTCACTGCAAGTAATTGTAAGGCCAATATCCCCAGTAACAACACAATATTCTTTGTCAGGATTGTTTTCTGCCCATACTAGTACTTCGTTTACAATGCAATCATCAGCTTTTGATAAATCCAAAAAATAATTTTTCTTCACACTAAAGTCAAAACGCTCCATTAAACCTATTTTTATGCAAAAATTATTTTTTATAAATTCTTTTGGAGAACTCATTAATTCTCTTGCTAACGAAACTGCACGTCTAGCACGCCGAGATTTTCTTTTGTTTGTACTGTTTTTATGGTTGTCAAGCTCCCTCAATACTGTTCGTGGAATTATGATATAAATATCTTCATGAAACAAATCAAACCACTTAATTGAATCATATGATTGATAGTGAAAGAAAAAATTAGTATCAATAAAAACATGCATCATAATATCTATTCCTGTGTGGTGTAGCAATGGAAAATATTTATTACATCCGGGCATGTAAATAAAGACCATGCCAACCAATTTTCCTTTACGACGTGGGCCTATCTGTACAATGTTCCTGGAAAACTAGCTGATTAAATCTTCTCCAACACAATCTTCCCTCTTTCGTCACCGAAAACCGAAACTCGCCACCTTCACTGAAGCCGCACTCTCGCTGCAGGGCCGCCCCAAGGCGCATCCCGGTCATTGTGCACACGGGTGTCCCGCTTGCGATTCGGCCAGCCATCCACGCGTTCGTGGATCACCACGCATCCCGCACCACCAGCCGCGCCAGATAGGATTTCAGCATCGGCATCCTGTCGCGTGCCCGCATGATCCGCCTGGCGGAGTTCCACCTGGTTTGGCTTAAGGGCTGCAATTTTTCGGATTCTATGTAGAGAGTCTGCCCTGGTCAATATCGCAAGAGCGAATCAGTCATGTCTTTTTGGTTTCCGGTATGCGCCCCAAGTACCCCCACCTCTTTGTTAACGTCGAACCCCTGTTCACGCCCCGCCATCCTACTACGCAATCCTGGAAACTTGACTTAGCATCATAAAATGATATCACTAAACCATGAACAGTCGGCTCCGCAAGACGCTTGAAGCCATCCTCGCCAAGCCCGAGCGGGGCGACATCGCATGGTCCGCCGTCGAGGCGCTTTTACTCGCGCTTGGCTGCCGAAAACTTGAAGGCGACGGGTCGCGCGTCCGTTTCGTCTCGGCGGGCGGGGCCATCCTGCGCATTCACCGGCCGCACGCCAGGCCGGTTCTCGACAAAGGCGCCGTCAAGTCCGTGCGCCGATTCCTCAGCGAAATGGAGATCGAACAATGAATGCGTTTCAGTACAAAGGCTATCTTGGGACGTTTGAATTCGAGTCTGGCGATGACGCCTTTCATGGGGAGATTTCCGGAATCCGCGACGTGATTCACTTTACCGGACGATCCGTTGACGAGCTGCGCCAAGCCTTTCAGGAAGCGGTGGACGATTATCTGGCCACTTGCGCGGAGATCGGCAAGGCCCCCGAGAAACCCTATTCCGGCCGTTTTATGGTCCGGGTTTCCCCTGAAATTCACCGCTTGACGGAATCCGCCGCCAAGGTGACGGGAAAAAGCCTGAACGCCTTTGCCGCCGAGGCCCTGGAACGGGCCGCAAAGGAGGCGATCCACGCCTGACATGGCACATGCGCGCCAGTTGTCCCGGCGATTCTCGAAAGCCTCATGCCTCTGCGCCGGGGCCGGAGGCGCCATACCTCCCAGGCCACGGGATCGGGCCGCAGCAAGGCGCAATTCGCCTGGATCATGACTCCCCCACAAATCTTTGCTTTCCCGCAGGCCTGCGGTATGCACGGGCATCTCGACCCGTCTGGCCCACATGCCCCCTTGCCACATGGAGACGCCCCCATGTCCGCCAAAACGCTCCTTCTCCCCCTCGCGCTCGGCCTCGTCCTGGCGGCGGCCACCGTCTGCCCGGCGGCGGACGGCCTGACCCTTGCCGATGCCTGGACGGTCATCAAAGACAAGCGCTTCGTCGACCTGACCCACGCCTTTGCCCCGGGAATACCGCACTGGAAGGGGTTTCCCGACGAGCGACGCGAGACGGTCTATGGCTATGCCCCCGGGGAGGGCACCATGGGCAGCGGGTTTTTTGCGCAGACCTTCACGCATGTCGGGCAATGGGGCACCCATGTCGATCCCCCGGCGCATTTCGTGAAAGGGCTGCGCACCGTGGATGAGATCGACGTCAAGGAGATGCTCCTGCCGCTGGTGGTCATCGACGTGCATGGGGCCGTGGCCGAAAATCCCGATTACACCGTGACCATGGACGACGTCCGGGCCTGGGAGGCGCGGCACGGGCCGGTCCCCGAGGGCGCGTTCGTGGCCCTGCGCACGGACTGGTCCACACGCTGGCCGGACATGGCCGCCATGCACAACAGGGACGCCGCCGGCACGTCCCACACCCCCGGCTGGAGCCTGGAGGTGCTCAGGTATCTCTATGAGGAGCGCGGCATCACGGCGTCGGGCCACGAGACCACGGACACGGACCCCGGCGTCGCCACATCCCGGGACGACTATTCCCTGGAGGCCTACATCCTGGGCCGCAATCGCTATCAGATCGAACTTCTGGCGCACCTGGACGAGGTGCCCGAGGCCGGGGCGCTGGTCGTGGCGGCCTTCCCCAAGCCGCAGGGCGGCTCCGGCTTCCCGGCCCGGGTGTTCGCCATCCTGCCCTGACGGCCAGCGGTCTTAGAAGGCCGGTCGCCGGACGGCTGCCGGGCATGGCTCAGGGGAATCTGCCCCCACGGGGGCGGCCCGCCGATGCCGGGCAGCCGTCCAGCCCGCATGGCGGAGCCCCTCGGGGGGCCGTGGGCCGCCGTGCCCATGCGCGCCGCCGTCCGGGACTGGCGGCATCCCGCCGCCTTCCCCGCCCCGGCCGTTGATCCAGCCGGGCGGAGGCTTCGGCCTGGGACGGACTAGATTTTTTCCAGCATGATCTTCCCGGCCTCCATGCACGAGACCCGAAACTCGTCGCCTTCGCTGAATCCGTAATTTTTGAGCAGGGTCGCGCCCAGGTGCAGCCCGGTCTTCTTGAACGTCGGCGAGCCGCTCACGGCCCGGCCTTCCATCCCGTCGATCTTGTAGAATTTCTCGTCCAGTTGGATCAGCCGCGCCAGATAGCTCTTCAACATGGGTTTTTTGACGCCGAAGGCATCCATGATCTGCTGGGCGGATTTTCCGTCGGCGATGAGGGCGCGAAGCTTCACGGCGTCGAATTTCGATTCGCGGGGCATGGGGCACTCCTTGTGTTTCGGGTAAAAACGTTCGAAAAAAGAGATGAAGGAAGAACAATGTCGTGAATGTGATCAAAATAAAATATCATGTGCGTTTCGGCATGGCAATAAATGATGATTCCTTCAAAAAAGAATGGAAACCGAAGAAATTGTAAATGATGTGCGTTTTTTGTGATACCAATAACCGCCGGAAAGATCATTCCGGATGCGCCGATTGCGCTGTATGCGCCGTATGCGCCGTATACGCCGGTCGTGTGGATCGCGTGGTTTTTCGGCCGGAATACCGGCCCGGCTTTCGCCTTGGCCCGGCTTTCGCCACGGCCCGGATTGGCGTACAGGGGAAATGAAAAACGCCCGTTTCGCGCGCCGTGCCCAGGGGGCCGGGCCTGCGCGGGGCGGCAATCCGGCCGGCATCCCAGGGAGGATGGCATATGGGTGGAACGCTTGCGGAGCGGTTGCGCCGGTTTCGCGTGACAGGGGACAAGGCCGAGGCCATCGTGGCCGACATCACCCGGGGCTCCACCCCCGGGGCCGGTTTCTACGCCCTGATCGCCACGGCGGCGCTGATCGCCAGCCTGGGGCTGGTGGCCAACAGCCCGGCGGTGATCATCGGGGCCATGCTGGTTTCGCCGCTCATGTCCCCCATTTTCGGCATCGCCCTGGGCATGATCCGGGGGGATGCCGGGCTTTTGGGCAAGTCCATCCGGGCCGAGGTCTCGGGCATGGCCCTGGCCGTGGCCTTCGGGGCGCTTTTTGGGCTTTTGCCGGTGATGACCGAGGTCACCCCGGAGATGCTGGCCCGCACCCATCCCACGCTTTTGGATCTGCTGGTGGCGGTGTTCGCCGGATTCGCCGGAACCCTGGCCATGGTGGACGACCGCATCAGCCCGGCCCTGCCCGGGGTGGCCATCGCCACGGCCATCGTGCCGCCCCTGGCCACCTGCGGCCTGTGCCTGGCCTCCGGGGCCACCCAGGGGGCCCTGGGCGCGTTTTTGCTCTTTTTCGCCAACTTCGTGGCCATCCTTTTGGTGTCGGCCCTGACCTTCCTGGCCGCCGGGCTGGCGTCGGGCCGTGAGGCCGGGGGCGGGGTGCGGCGCGTGGCCGGGAACATGGCCCTGGCCGTGCTCGGGTTTCTTATGGTGTCGGCCTACCTGACCAGCACCCTGGCCTCCATCATCGCCGAGCAGCACCAGGACGCCAAGGTCCGGGCCGCCCTGGAGGCCACCCTGGCCGACGATCCCAACGTCTCCCTGGTCTCGGTGCAGCGCAAGGACACGGGGCAGGGCGTGGACGTCCTGGCCGTGGTGCGCTCCCCCCGGTATCTCGAGCCGCAGCGGGTGGCGGACATCGAAGGGGCCGTGGCCCTGGGCGTGGGGAAAAACGTGCGTCTGGCCGTGCGCTGCATCCTCAACAAGGACATCTTCCCTCCCGGCGGCGCGGCCATGGTGGCGGCTCCGTCCCTGGACGGGGCGCTTTTTACGGACAAGGCCCCGGGCGACGTCAGGCGGCTGCAACTGGCCGAGCAGGGCCTGCGGGAGATGGTCTCCGCCATGCCGCAGATCCTGCTTCTGGACGTGGATCTGGTGCACATGGCCGGCGAGCCGGTGATCCTGGCCACGGTGCAGAGTCCGCGCGCCCTGATTCCCCAGGAGATCGGGGCCATGGAAAAGACCCTGCGCGACCGCCTGGGCGAGGCCGGCATCCGGCTCCTGGTCCGCTGCCAGACCTCGGAGGACGTGGCTGCGGACGGCCGCATCCTGTTCGGCCGGGCCCATTTCGGCCCCAAGGACGCCACGGCCGAGACCGTGGCCGGGGACGTGCGCGGCGCCTTTGCCCGGCTGCCGGAGATGTTCGTCACCTCCCTGGACGTGGTGCGCGACGGGCAGGGCTATCTGGCCCGGGCCGAGGTGGTGGGCACGCGGCTGGTCACCCCCGCCGAGGTGAAGGCGGCCGAGGAGCTGGCCGGGGCGGCGGCCGGTGCGCCCGTGCGCCTGTCGGTCTGGTCCCGGGTGGGGCTCATGGTCACGGATTCCCGGTACCTGCCCGTGGAGGAATATACCCGGCAGCGCTTGGCGGCGGGTGTGGCCGAGGCGGAGAAGCCGCTCCCGGCGGAGAACGCCGCGCCGCCTCCCGGACCCTGACCGGCGTTTTGTCCCGGGGTGCGGCGCAGGGCTGTGAACACATGGCGGCCTGGAGTCCGAACATGGCGGACTCCAGGCCGTCTGGCGTTTTTCGGGGTGGGCTGCGGCAGCGGTTCCTGGTGGCCTCGTGTCCCGTCCCTTAAAAAATACGATAGTATTTTTTAAGAAAAATCAATGGTTTTCGTTTGTTGCCTACGAAACGCCATCTACGCTTTTCGTGGACGCGACACTAGAAGGGATCGAAGGCGTCGGGGTTGGCCTGCCTGCCCCGGGACGGCGGCGGCGGGGCGGCCGGGGCCGGTTCTGCCGGAGGTGTTGCGGCCTGGGCGGCGCGGGGGCTGAGCAGCCCGCCCTGGGCCTCGGCGGCGGCCTGGGGCGCGGCGGCCGGGGCGGCGGTTTCTGCCGGGGCGACATTCACCGTGTCTGACCCCATGTCTGGCCCCGTGTCTGGCCCCATGTCTGGCCCGGCTGCGGTCTCGGCCGGGGCCTGAGCGGCGTGGCGGGCGGGTTTGGGTTTGGCCTGGGGTGCGGAGCGGGAGGCGGCGCGTTCCGTCACCGGCGTGTCCGACAGGTCGGTTGCGGCCACCCATCCCGTGACGCGCCCGTCGTCGGTGCTGATGCGGGAAAAGGCGTTTTTGGACTCAAAAACCGTCACCCGGACGTTGGGACCGGCCGAGGCCAGCACCCTGGCGGCAGGATCGGGTTCGGCCCGGACCATGGTATGGCCCTTGGTGTAGGCCACATTGTCCAGGCCCGATCCGCGAACCGATTTGTTGCAGCCGCACAGGGCAACGAGGGCCAGGACAAAGACCGCCGGGAGCAGGGGGCGGAGGAAGGATGGATGGATCATGCGGGCCTCCAGGTGTCGAGTCGGGGAAATTTTTCCACGCTTGGGCCGAATGCGCAAGGGTGCCCGGGCCTGTCCCGGTCATGAAACCAGGGCCCTGCCCAGGCGACGGGCCGCGTCGGCATAGACGTCCGTCCCCCGGCGTTCCACGGCCCCGGCATACAGGCTGCCCACGGTGCGGCAGTTGAGGCTGTCCCGCAGGGTGCTGCGCACGAGCCCGGTGGCGTCGTCGCAAAACCGGCGCAAAAATGGCGGCACCAGCCCCGAAACCACGATGATCGCCGCCGTGCGTTTTTTTGCGGTGCGCGGCACGGGGCAGCCGCGTACGGTCAACACCCGGCCCGTGGGTTTGGCGAAGGTCCAGCAGAGGCGCTCCAGAAAGGCCATGACCAGGGACGTGACGTTGCCCATGTGCACCGGGGTGGCGATGATCAGGGCGTCGCAGCGGGCCAGATCGTCCAAAAGGGGCGTCATGTCGTCCTGCTGGACGCAGGGGGCGTAGGGCACGGCCTCCAGGTTGTCCCGGCAGGTCAGGCAGTTGCGGCACGCCCCGATGCGCAATTCCCCCAGCCGGACCTTGTGCACGCTGGCCCCGGGGTTGGCCTCGCGAACGCCGGAAATGGCCTGGTCGGCCAGGTGATCCGTGGCCCGGCCCGTCCGGGGACTGCCCATGATCGCCAGGACATGCATGATCCGCCTCCCGGGTAAGGGTTGAGGGTGCGGTTTGGGAGCAGCATAGCAGAGGCGCGCCGTGGTGGGAATCCGGTCCGGGGAGAATTCTTCCCGTCCGTCAGGCCGGGCGACGAAGCGGGAAGGCCAGATCCGCGAACGTCCGGGCCGTGGGATGGTCCGGCCTGACGGCCAGGGCCAGCCGGACCATGGGCAGGGCGGGGAACCCGTGTTCCTCGGAGAGCACGGCGTGTTCCTGGGCCAGGGCGCCGGCGGGCAGGGCCGCGATGCCGAGCCCGGCGGACACGGCGGCCCGGACGTTTTCATAGGACGCGCTGGTATAGGCGAAATAAAAGGGCCTTCCCGCCGCCTCCAAGGCCCGGACGGCGGCGCGGCGGTAGGCGCAGCCGGGCGGGAAGGCCGCCAGGGCCACGCCGGCAAGCCGGTCCGGATGCGCCGGACGGCCCGCCGCCCAGTGCAGGGGTTCGGTCCGGAGGTCGCGACACTCGCCGTCCATGGGATCGTCCGGTTCCACGCGCTTGAACAGGGCCAGATCCAGGGCCTTGGCCGCGAACAGCTCCCGGATGTGGGCCGACAAAGCCGAGGTGGTCTCGATGCGCAGGCCCGGGTTGCGTTCCAGGAGCCGGGCGATGATGCCGTGGATGTCGGCCACGGGGAAATCGTCGGGCACGCCCAGCCGGAAGAGTCCGGAAAGTTCCGGCCGGGCCACGGCGTCCGCCGCCTCCCGGGTCCGGGCCAGGATGTCCCTGGCGGCGTCGAAAAACCGCCGCCCCGGGTCCGTCAGCCCGAAAAAATGGCCGTGGCGGCGTTCCACAAGGCGGCAGCCCACGATCTCCTCAAGCCTGCGCAGGCTCTGGGTCACGGCCGGCTGGGTGCGTCCCAGGGCCTCGCCCGCCCGGTGGAACCCGCCGCAGTCCACGAGGGTCACCAGGGTCCGCAGATGCTCCAGGGTCAGGCGTCGATCCCCGAAAGGCGCCGTGAGGCCGGGCGTGGGCACGGTCATATTCTTCTCTGCTTAGTATAAGTTTGATTTAAAATTATCGCATCATAATTCATTTTACGCGGATTTCCAATCCTCCTAAGGATGTCGCCACGCGCCGCCGCGCCGGTGCGGTCCCCTTTCGGGACGGCGGGCGGGACGTGGCGGCGCGGCTGGAGGATCGCGCAATGCCGCGTTTTCTGCTGTATCCCCTGGTGGGGCTTTTTTCCGCCGTGTGGAGTTCGGCCTTTGTCGCCGGGAAGGCCGGCACGGCATATCTCGACCCGTATTCGCTCCTGGCCTGGCGATTCGGCCTGACCGCCCTGATCCTTCTGCCCCTGGCCCTGGCCCGGGGACGGGTGGGGGCTTCCGGGGACATCCGGACCGGCCTTGTGCTCGGCCTTTTGTACAACGCCCTGTACCTGGGCCTGACGTTCACGGCCCTGGTCTCGGTCCCGGCCACGGCGGTCATCCTCATCGTGAGCTGCGCCCCCTTCGCCACCGCCCTTTTCGCCGCCGCTGCGGGGCAGGAACGCCTCGACGCGGGCAGGCTGCTTGGCGTGGCGGCGGGATGTGGCGGGGTGGCGGTCATGGCCCTGGGCCAGCCCATGACCACGGCCACGGCCTTCGGGGTGGGGTGTGCGGTCCTGGGCATGCTGGCCTTCAGCCTGGGGACGGTCGTGTATCGCGGCCGGGCCGGGGACGCCGTGGGCGTCAATTTCTGGCAATCCGTGGCCGGGTGTGGGGCCATGATCCCCTTGAGCCTGGTCTTCGGCCGGCCAGGGGCGGCCGCGACCCCGGAACTGGCCGCCGCCGTGGCCTATCTGGCCCTGGTGGTGGGCGTGGGCGGCATGGGGCTGTGGTTTCTCCTGATCCGGGTCAGCGGGGCGGCCACGGCCTCGGCCTATCATCTGCTCAATCCCTTTTCCGGGCTGCTTCTTTCCCATCTGATCCTGGGCACGGCCGTCACCGCCCGGGACGTGGCCGGTGTGGGGCTGACCTGCCTGGGGCTGGCCGTGGTCATCGGCCGGCGGGCGTCACACCCCCCGGGGCGAAGCGGCCGGTGACGTCACCATCGCCCGGCCTCCCCCCCCGACGCGACAACCGGGCCGTTTCCGGGTAGGATGCGGCAAAACCCGGCGTGCCTGACACGCCCGAACCGCAAAGGATGCACCCATGCCCCGTAGACCAGGCGCGCCCCGCAAGCCGTGGCGCATGGCCCTTTTTGCCGTCCTGTCACTATTATTTTTCGTCATGTCCTGCGACAGGGGCGCCGCGCCCGAAAACGCCTCCATCTTCCAGAAGGAGCTGGACGCCCTGCCCAAGGAACCCGTGGACACGGGACCGCCCGCCCTGCGCGACACCCTGGAGGTACCGGTGCCGGGCATGGTGACCATGGTGGACCTGGGGGCGGAGTCCTGCATGCCCTGCCGGATGATGGCCCCGGTGCTGGACAAGGTGGCCCGGGACTACCGGGACCGGGCGGCGGTGGTGTACATCGACTTGGCCCGGCATCCCGGGCAGTCCCAGCGCTTCGGCATCCGGGCCATGCCCACCCAGATCTTCTACGACAAGACCGGCCGGGAGATCGGCCGCCACGAGGGCTTCATGGACCGGGCGGCCATTGCCGAGGTGCTGGACAAACTTTTGGCCCAGTGAGACGGCCATGCCGTGAAAAAGCCGCCCGTGCGCGACGGCGGGTGCGCCTTCGGGGAGTGAGCCGTTACGAGGCGTCTCCCGGGATGGGGCCGTGCCGCCGCGATGCCCCCCGGCCCATGGCGGGAACCGCCGCGCGCCGCCATATCCGGCTGACGGCCAGGCACACGAGCACCGTCCCCAGCCACACCGCCCCGAATTTGGCGTACATGCTCAGGGCCGCGTCCAAAAGGGCGTATTGCAGGATGACCGTCACGGGCATGTGCAGCAGGTAGACGTGGTAGGACGAGGCGGCCAGGGTCCGGGAGAGCCGCCCCGGCGCGGCGCTTTTTTCCGCCCCGCGCGAGGCCAGGGCCGCCAGGAAGCCCACCACGCAAAGGCACAAAAAGGTCCGGCCCAGGTAATGGACGAAGACCAGGGACGCTGGCCCGGCCGCTGTTCCAGACGTTGATGCGATCACGGCCGGATAGGCCGCGAACATGACCCCCAGGCCGAGCGCCGCTCCGCAAAGCCACAGCCACCAGGCCCCGGGCCATGGGGCGGCGAGCCCGCCGCGTCCGGCCACGGCCACCCCCAGGGCGAAAAATCCCACATACAGGGGCAGCCGGGTGGGCTGCACCACCACCAGGGCCGTGGCCCGCAGCCAGGCGCAGTCGGACAGAAAGACCGCCGACAGGGTGCAGGCCGCAGCCATGCCCAGGCCCGCAGCCAGGAGCATGGGCAGGCGAACGGCCCGTTTGGCATCCAGCGCGGCGTCCGGGCGTGCCCCGGATTGTGGGAAAATGGTCCGCCACAGGGCCAGTCCGCCGAAAAGCCCCACCAGCACCACCAAAAACCACAGATGATGCGGCGAGAGCATGTCCCGGGTGGTCATGGCGTCTGCGGCCGTGGTGTACAGGCGTATCCCCAGGTCCGCCCCCGAGGCCAGCCAGGCCGCCAGATAGGCGAAAAATCCCATGGGTTCGGGCGTGCGCGAGACGTAGCCCACATAGGTCATCAGCGGCAGGAGCGTGATCATATAAATAATAAGCGTGGGCGTGAAACGCCGGAATTTGGCCCGGAAGAATCCGGCCGGGCCCGTGCGCTCGAGCGAGGCCGGGGCGAAGCATCCGGCGATGAAAAAAAGCGTGGGCATGAGAAAGCCGTCCAGGGCGGACAGGAGCAGATCGAAGGCCTGGCCGGTCGCGGCGTTGCGCACATGCCACCAGGGGAGCACCGTGCAGTAGGCTGCGGCCGCGTGCAGGGCCACCACCAGAAGCACCAGTCCGGCCCGGGCCGAGTCCCAGACATACAGGCGGGCGGGGGAAGTCATGACGTTTTTCCTTTGCCCTGCGCGGCATGTTGATTTCGCAGGGCCTCGATTCCGGCCATGGAGAAGGTGAAGATGCGTTCGGCCAGGACCGGCCAGTGGACGCCCATGCCCGGATGGCCGGGGTGGGCCAGTTTGAAGACCGGCCACACGAAGCTGTAGTAGGCGGCCTGCCCCACCACGCAGCACAGGGCGTCGCGCACCAGGTCGTCGGGAACCTCCGGGCCCATGAGGTCGCGCATGAGCGCCAGGCCCCAGGCGGTCTGGGGCCGGATGTATTTTTCGGTCATGGCCGTGAGGTCGAAGGACGGGGACAGCATCTCCCGGGAGAAGATGCGCAGGAACTGCTCGCCCACCTCGCCGCCGTCGTACAGGGTGGCGCAGTAGGCGAACAGGAAGGCCCGCAGGCGTTCGGTGGCGGGGGCCTGGTCCAGGACGGGGTGGCTGGCGGTGTCGCGGGCGGTGCCGTCGGGGACCAGGACGAGATTCTGGTAATCGGATTCGGGGCAGGCGGGCGGGGCGGCGTCGCCCGGCGGGGCCGGGAGCATGGCCGCCATGCGGCGCTCGATTTCGGCGAACAGGATGTCGATGATCAGGCCGTAGAGTTTGGCCTTGCCGCCGAAATAGTAGTTCACGGCGTTGTTGTTTGCGCCCTTGGCCCGGCGGCAGATCTCGCGCACGGTGGCGGCCTTGTAGCCCTTTTCGGCAAACACGGCCACGGCGGCCAGAAGCAGTTTTTCCCGGGTGTCTTGTCCGTCTTTGGGGGTCATGGCGGGGAGCCCTCCGTTTCAAGACAAATGTCTTAAGTGGATGATTAAGACGAACGTCTTCCTCCTGTCAAGCGATAAAAGAGGGCACGGAGTTTGCGTCATGGCCGGGCTCGGGGCCTTACAAGGCCGTCATAAGCATGGCCGTGTAAATGGGGCACGGAGTATGCGTCATGGCCGGGCTCGGGGCCTGCGACGCGGCGATTCGGCAGGCCTATGCGTCGCTTCGCTCGGGCCTGCCGAGCCCGCCGCGCGCAAACCCGTCGCCCGGCCCGGGCATCCCGGCCGCGCGCCAGAGACCGCGAAAAGACAGGGAAGAAGGCATTGGTGAGAACGCAGGCAGGTGCTTTCAGGGTGGGCCGCGCCCGGCCCGGGCATCCCGGCCGTGCTCCTGAAACTGCGCCACGATGCGTGTGCATCTTTCCCGTTCGGGGATTCCCAAGGGGGCCGCGCCCCCTTGGGCCGCCGGAGGCATCTCTTCAGCCATGCCCGGCCACGCCTGGCCATGCCCAGCCATGCCCGGCCATGCCCCCTTACTCCCGCCTTTCGCCCCACAGGGCTGCGCCCAGCGCCCCGGTCATGTCCGGGTCGTCGGCCACCAGCAGCGGCTGTCCCAGGGCCTGTCCGAGCAGGTGCACGATGCACGGGTTATGGGCCACGCCGCCGGAGAAGACCACGGGCGCATCGCCGCCCGTCACGCCCACCCGGCGCAGCATGTTGGCCGTGCGCCGCACCACCGAGGCGTGCAGCCCCAGGGCGATGTCCCGGGGATCGCGGCCTTTGGCCATGAGCGAGGTGGCCTCGGTCTCGGCAAAGACCGTACACATGCTGCTGACCTCCACCCCGGGGGCCCCCGAAAGGGCGTAGGCCCCGAACGCCTCCACGGGGATTTGGAAGACGTTGGCTAGAAATTCCAGGAACTTGCCCGTCCCGGCGGCGCAGCGGTCGTTCATCTCGAACTTGGCCACCCGGCCGCCGGGCAGAAGCGCGATGGCCTTGGTGTCCTGGCCGCCGATGTCCAGCACGCCGCGCGCCTCGGGAAAGCGGTGGGCCGCGCCCAGGGCGTGGGCCTTGATCTCGGTGATGGTGGTCACCTCGCGGTCGAAGCCGTGTCTGGCCACCAGTTCCCGGCCGTAGCCCGTGGCCGCCACGGGGCAGGCCGGGGCGGCGGCAAAGAGCCTGTGGCATTGGGACACGGGGTCGAAAGTGGTGGCCGTGCGCGCGGCGTGGATGATCTCGCCGTCCGCGACGACCACGAGTTCGATGGACCGGGAGCCGACGTCGATGCCTGCAAACATGCCCGGGGCCTCCTTGGGGCGGTTGATGTCACATGGGGTAGCGGGCGGGGATGGGAAAGTACAATTGATAGATCGGATCATGGAGAAGGGCTTGTATCGAGCGAGCTGATTGGTGAGTGGTGGGCGTGCCAACGTCCCGGGCATGCCGGGGGGATATGGGAGCCTTGGAAGGTGTCTGGTTCGCCGCGTGGTTTATGGCTTGGCCGGGCTCGGGGTGTGCGACACCGTGCGGAGTCAGCAACGCTTCGCGCTGCCGCCTCCCCGTGCGCACACCCGTCGCCCGGCCCGGCCATCCCGGTTGTGCGCCAGTGACCGCGAAAAGACAGGCAAAAAGCCCATGGTGAGAACGTAGGCAGGTGTTTCCATGCTGGGCCGCGCCCGTCGTCCAGCCATCCCGGCCGTGTGCCTGGGACCGTGAAGAGATGAGGCGGCATTTTTCCCGTTCGGGGATTCCCACAGGGGCGCTGCCCCTTTGGGCCGCCGGAGGCATCCCCCCGGGGCGTGTCACTTGTGTTCGTACCGTTTGTAGCGGTCGAAGTTGAAGCGGCGTGAGAGGGTCTCCCGGTGGGCGCACCGCAGGCGCGGCCGCCTCCGGGCCCGCCATGCGCAGTAGAGCAGGGCCGCGGCGGCCGCAAGGGCGGCCCCGATCAGGGCCAGGGCCGTCGTCAGCATGGCCGTCTCATGCCAACCGGGCCAACCGGGCCAACCGGGCCAACCGAGCCAACCGAGCCAATCGGGCCAATCGGGCCAATCGGGCCAGTCAGGCCTGCCGGGCGGGGCGGCTTTGGCGTCCGGGCCGGATCAGGGGATGGCCAGGGCATGTTCCTGCTCCGTCTTGCAGGCCACGCACAGGGTGGCCCCGGGCAGGGCCAGGAGCCTGCGGGCCGGGATATCCTCGCCGCATTCCCGGCAGACCCCGAACTCCGGGTCGTCCATGCGGTTCTGGGCCGCCCGCAATCCGGCCAGCCGGTCCTCCATGTCCTGTTTCCAGGTGGTGTAGGTGGCCTCCCCTGGGGCGGCATGGGCATGGAAGGCGTCCCAACGGGAAAGGGCGGCCTCGATGGCGGCGATTTCCTCGGTAAAGGTGCGAAACAGCGTTCGGCGATCGGCAGCGGTCATGATGCTCTCCCTGTATGGTTAAAGTCAGCGGGCAAAACAAAAGCCCCATCTCCGGGGGTGGAAATGGGGCCGGCCATGTACGAAACGCGGCATTTCCTACATGGCGCCCCCAAAGTGGCCACGGCGGGTCGCGGCCGCCTCCCTCGATGCGGCGCACAACCCCATGCCGCAGCGGCCGGGGAAGGTGACGGGATGCGTCTGGTTTTCGTTTTTCATGGTCTTCTCGCGGGTTCTGCCGGGCCTTTCCGGTACGGGAATTTTCCAGGTGGCCCAAGGCCTCCCGAGCCGTTTTGGGGTCTTTCCCCGTCCGGGCCGGCATCGGGCGACGCGGCCCACCATAGTCCGGGGCGGGCCGGGCGCAAGCTTGTCGGAGTCTTCCGACAGGACGGCCCGCCGGGTTGCGGGCCTTGACGGGGCGGGCGGCCTTTTCTACTGCTTCCCGACCGGCGGGAGTGCGCCGGAAAAGGAGCGGGCATGAAGGACGAACGCGGCATCTATTACCATCCCAATCCCCGGGAGCGGGCCGTGCGCATGTACGTGCGGGAGCGATACGGCGACGTGGAATTCCGGCTGTGGAACCGGGATCATCCGCAAATCTGGGAAGGCCACGACTGGATCGCCTACGACGACATCCGGGCTGCGGCGGCGGAATACGCCAAGCGGGGCGCGGGGGTGGACCCCATGGAGATGTATGACCTGGAGGTGGCCAAGCGGCTGCTCCTGGATGAAGGCTGATGCGCCCGGGCGTGGACTACCGCATCTACGGGCGGATTCGGGGGCTTTTGCAGGACGCGGCCGCGCGGCTTGCCGCCGAGGCCCCCTTCGAGGTGGCCCGGGCCGGGGCGGACGGGCTCGAAATCGAGCACGAGGGCCGGTACGTGGACGTGGAGGAGTTCCTGGCCCGGGCCGTGATGCTGCTTGGCGAGGGCGGCGACGGGGATGTGGACGTCATCGACAACGAGGCCTGGACGATCACGCGATATGCCTTGCGCCCCGGGGCTTTTGAGGCCGTGAGCCATGGCCTGGACGACGTCCTGGACCACACCAAGGGCGAGGGAAATTTCTGATCGGGCCACTTTTGTGTTGACGGGCCGGTCCGGGTTCGCTAGATACCGCCCCCTGGTCGACGCGAACGGATGACTTTTTGAAGGCGACGAAAAAAAGTTGTTGACGGGCCGACCGGGATCGACTAAACATCAGAGTTTCGCGCGGGGCGAAAGAAACACTGCCCCGAACGAAGATGGGCCGCAAGCAGTACGAGATCGAAAGACTCCAGCCGGCCGTGATCTTTGACAATTAAATAGCGAGTCGGGTGATTCGAGACGCATCGGCCTGAAGTCCGGGAGACCGGATGGAGGGCAAACGCGACTGAGAAAAAGGATTTGAACTGGAGAGTTTGATCCTGGCTCAGATTGAACGCTGGCGGCGTGCTTAACACATGCAAGTCGTGCGAGAAAGGGGACTTCGGTCCCTGAGTAGAGCGG